>Ga0247727_10019612_pt1 | contig 10460 bp, 8 predicted proteins | sample WisWelCaveWW1625_FD_202498 | JGI IMG/M metagenome (GOLD analysis project Ga0247727, IMG submission 202498) | Biofilm microbial communities from Wishing Well Cave, Virginia, United States - WW16-25 | ecosystem: Environmental > Aquatic > Deep subsurface > Groundwater > Cave microbial mat | place... | reverse complement strand
GACTACTGAATAACCTACTTGAAACATGGTGCCAAAGAAATTCTTGATTTCGGAGGTATCGTCGAGAAGTAGTTATTAAAATCGATCAAACTGTCGAAGTTGGGCCTTGACTATTCCGGAGAAGGATTTGTGGGTCAATCTTTCGCCTTATGAAAAAGACCGGATGATCCCTGAAGAATTCGGCAAGACAGAGATGGGCCGGGATCTGTTGGCCCAGGATTATCTTCTCAAGCAATTAACGGCTTCCTTAATCTACCCTGAGGATGAGTTGGGAAGAAATTTTTGGACCAGGGTTTATCAAAGAGCGCGTGACATTTACGGGACAAACGATATCCCGGTGAACACGTTTAACAAGGTTTGGATTGTCCCTGAAAGGGCTGTCATCCATGAACAAGACCGCACGGTCATGATCGTCGAAACGCGGTTGAAGGTGATGTTGGAAACAGATTATTTTGCGTTACAGGTTAATGGTGAACGTAGGGGCGGGGTTACCCCGCCCCTACAATCAGGGATTGAATCCCAAATTCTCCGCGAGATCATCATTCCCGAAATCGAACGGGAGGTCAATGAAGGGGCCCATTTCGCCCCGCTGCGTCAGGTTTATCATTCCATGGTTTTGGCCGCCTGGTATAAAAATAAATTGAGAAATGCCTTGGGGGCGAATCATGAATCGCCACTCCATCATTTGTATATCGACCAAAACAAAACCAAGGGCATCGATTTGGCCGCGCCGGAAGGCAACCGGAAAATTTATGATCAGTATATCGAGGCGTTCAGGAGGGGCGTTTATGATTATATTAAGGAAGACTATGACCAAGTGAGCCGTGAAATTGTCCCCAGAAAATATTTTTCAGGTGGGCTGGATTTAACCCGCCAAGAATTCGTTCAGGGAGCCGTCAACAGTCGGAAGGAAACAGGGCGTATTTTTGAGATAGACGCGGGATTCCAGATTTTGCCAGAGGGGAGCTCTGATTCATCCATGCTTGGCCCAATGGGGAGCATGCCAGCCGGAGAATTCCGGACATTTATGGAATTCTCAAAAGCTGCCACACGTCAAGGATTTGAAAGCGGAAGCGAAACCGCTTTAATCGCCACTTGGCTGTTCTATTTAATGGAAGTGAAGGCGGGATTTGCCGGCGCTGACGATTACCGGCAGGCGTACAGAAATTTCTACGACGCTTACGCCAAATATTTGACAACGGGCCAGGTCAAGCCGAAGTCAGTCCAGTCGTTTATTCCCGTTGTCAGAAAACCGTTTGCTAATCTGAAAGAAATAAAAGAGATCGTGGCTATTGATACTGAATGGGGAATTAATTTTTTTCCTGAACCACAGGAATGGAAGGGGGTTAATCCTTACAGTTTTATTTTAAGCGTGATGGGTGACGGCCAGTTGCATGTGGGATTTTATGATTCTGAAGGATTGATTAGGGAATTGAGGACTGATGAAGAGGCGGCCAAGGCTTTAGAGGCCGTTGGCCTGATTGGGAATAAAGGGATCGTGGTATTGGTCAGGTCTTCTTTTGACGAGGCTTTAAGACACTCCACCGTTATACCTGCCCTGGCAGGCCAAATAAGTCTGGCGCTTCATTCACACCCCAAAGGGGCGGGTGTCATTCCATCCCAGTCGCACGATTGGGATGATCCTGCGGATATAGAGTCGTTCATCTTTCAATTATCAAGTATACCGGAGGATTTTCCAATTAATAAAGATGTTCCGGGTTTCGCAGCGCGCACCTGGGAAAATCAACCGAACAAGAATCTGGGTTTACAGCGGACCCATTCAATGGATCGGCCTTCATTGGAAGAAACTTTACAGCAAGCTATCCAGAATATGGAAGCACTGACGGCCGTCCAAACAGTAGAACAGGAAAGCGGATGGCCGGTGAATGAGATGGTTCTGTATCTCAAAGTTTTGCTGGCGATGTATCAGCAGACAGTTGGTCAGTATCAACAAACACATGAGGATCATATGTACGTCCACATGCATGCGGCTGAATTCGCTGGAGAATTAGGTCATCATCCAAAATTTCAGGATCAGGCGCGGCAGATGTTGCAACAAGCGTTAGAGGGAGCGTTTCGGATATTAGCTGAACAATCGGTTGATTTAGAAGGTTTCAGTTCTCTGGATGAAATGATGGTTATCATGATACGGCTTGTTCAGGAACTTTCCATTCATCCGGAATTTCGGAGTCAGGCCATAGGGATTATTGATGATCCGAAAACCTATGGGTTAGATGAGACCGATTTGGGAAAAAATTTTTCATCAGGAATAATATCTTCGTTAAAGGCGATGATTAAGAAAATTACAAGCGCAGAGAAAAAAGAGCTTAGTGTTCAACAAATGATCGTTAGTTCTCATCCCATGGAGGTTCCTTCAAATGCGGTTATCACCACTTCGGGCGCTCATGCGTTTCTGGAACTCGAAATTTCTTCTGATCATCTGATCGCAGCGGCATATCAACAGAAGCAACGGCATCTGGTTAACGCGTTCAGATTGCAGCCTGAAGAAATTATTTTAGCCAGGGCCAATCGCTTACTGGATTTAGCGGATGGCGCCGCGAGGGACGATTTGTCGTTGGCTGAACAGGCTTTAAGAGAGTATTTAAGGATTTTGAAGGCCTTTCCTAAAGTTGAATTTCATGTGGCCGTGACGTTGATGGATCAAGAGCATATTGTGACAAGCCAGTTTTTGAGGCCGGTGGTCATGGAAATAGCCAACAGTATTGCCAATGCTGACAGCAGATTTTTTATGCTGGCAGAGGTAGCGCTCCAGCTTATTAAAGAAGGAGACATCCCGGGAGCGATGGATTTGTTGAAAAGAGTAAGAACTATTCGAGCCTATCCGGTATTAGAGCAACTCATCGATTTGCTTTTGGTTTCCAGAGAGTATCCTCAAGAGCGGGTAGGACAGCTTGAGCGTATGATTGATAATTTGATTCCCGGGGAGAGAGCCAGAGGGGAAGAAATCAAAGTGGAATTATTTATCAAATTAGGGAAGAGATTTGATGAATTGGGGATGGCGGGTCAAGCTAATAAGTTCTATCAAAAAGCCTGGGCAGCGTCTGTTAAAGTCCAACAGCCCGCGATCATCAGGCTGGAATACTTTGTGCCTTTGATGAGAGAGCAAGGCAGGCGGTTTCCTGAAAGCGGGGAAGAGATTTTGGAACAAGCCAGGATTATCGCCGAAAATGCCCTTCAAAGAGAGTATCCCAATCAAAATCCGGAGCACATGATATCATTGGCCCGTGAATACGCGTTGAATGGGGATTATCAACTGGCAGAACAGGCCGCGTGGTTTATCAATGACCATATGCAATTCCCGCGAGACCATTACGATCATGTTTATGGAGCGATCATGGAAGCCGCGGCTCTACGGGGAGATTATGAAAGAATGGCTAAGGCGGCATCAGTCATGACCCATTATGTTACAGAGCATCTTCATCATGCCGCTGAATTGCTTGTTGACAACGGAGAATATCAAAAAGCGATGGAACTTGGTTATCAGGAGTCTATCAAACGTTTTACGCGGAAGCATTGGGGAGAGATTCAAATCTCAATAGCTCCTGAAATATTAAAGAGGGATGGCGGTCAAATAGAAATGGTTAAGGGGTATTTGGAAAGGGCCATTCACGAAGGGTTGGATCATTCGTATTTGGAGGATCTGCTTGAACTCCTTTCACAGTATCCCGCTCTTGATTCTGACGGGCAGTTTATATTAATGATTTTCAACTTGGCTTTTGAAAAGAACCGTTCGATTTTTCCCCATGATTCTCACAGGATCATTTTGCAGAAGTTACGTCAAATCATCATGGCCAAAACGAAGGCCAGGGGGGAATTCGCAGCAGGATTAGCCGAAGTTTACGGCCGTGTCACCAAAGCTTTACCGCCGCCGGTTGGACCAGCCGCCAAAGGTGACAACGCCCAGTTGCCCGAAACTCCCGGGGGTATTGACATGAACCCGCAGTGGCTGGACTTACGAACTGAAGGGGAGGCGCAAATATTTTTTAACATGGACCCGCGGCTGTTTGAAAATATGGAGATTCAAGGCATGACCCCGGTTATATTCAAGATCATCCCATTGCCAGGTTTGGCGCCTGTGTTGGGCTTAGTCAAAAGAGAGGAAAATTTTTGATGGCTCCTGGGTTCAGATCATTTTTATTTTGTGCTATACTGCCGCAAGGAGAAAAACACCCAAGGCCAAAGAAAGGAGAAGCATGGGCAAACTTTTTGAGGGAACGACGCGGTCAGGTCATTTCAGCACTAACCGGCTGGACGCGTTTAGCGATGGGGTTTTCGCGATTGTCATTACCCTGTTAGTGTTGGAGCTGCGTATCCCGGAGGTGTCGGGGGAACATGTCGGCGAACAATTAAAACATGGCCTGATCGAACTCCTTCCAAAGTTTTTCAGTTTTGTCGTCAGTTTTATTTATGTCAGTATTTACTGGGTGAACCATCATCAGTTATTCCATCAGTTGAAAGGGGCCGACAAGGGGCTGTTTTGGTTGAATAGCCTTTTTTTGATGGGTCTGACGTTCATCCCTTTCCCAACGGCCTTGATCGGCAGTTATCCGCGAGAGCCGGTGGCCGTGATGTTTTATGGGTTGAGCATGATGGTAACGGCGATCAGTTTTGTTTTAATGAAATTTTACATTATTTATTTTGGGCGTCTCACCGATGACCAAGTTCTGATCAAAACACCGGCGTTTTATTTCTGGGCCGGGCCCGTTTTATATCTTGTGGCTGTCGTGGGGGCCGTATTCCACGTTTCATGGGCCATCGCCATTTACATTTTAATTCCGGTCATTTATTTCTTTGTCAAAGAAAAGTAGACACAGTCATTGATGTTTAAAAACGCAATTCGAAACTTAAGCTGATATGGTTGGAAAGGACATTGAGTGATATACTTGTCCCAGAGTTTAGGATACCCCTTGAAAAGGAGAAGTTAAATGAGGCTACGTGTCATTTTAGAACCGAGTGAAGAGGGAGGATACTCCGCTACTGTTCCATCACTTCCAGGATGTATTTATTAGTGAAGGAGACACCAAAGAAGAGGCTATCGCGAATATTAAAGAGGCCATCGAACTCTATTTAGAGCCAGTGGAAGATGATCAAAGTTTTTCGCCTAATGCCGAGTGTATTGAGCTTAGTGTATGACCAAAGTTCCAAGTGTTCATTATGGGCAAGTTATTAAAGATTTTCGTCGCGATGGTTTGGTCGTGGTTCGTCAGCGGGGGAGCCACATTCGTCTGCAAAAGGAAACGCCAAATAAAATTCTCAAACTTGCAATTCCAGCCCATAGTCCGGTAAAGAGGTCTACTCTTTCCCACATTCTTAAACAGGCAGAGTTATCTGTTGAAGTGTTTAAAAATTTGATTTAGCTGGAAATTTCCAAATGATTAATAATTTGACCCAATATGTTCCAAGTGAGGTATGTTTGGCCTGCGACGGTTGCTGCCGGTTTAAGGAAGAAGACAGCCGCTGGCGGCCCGTGGTGGCGCCAGAGGAAATGACATCAGCTGTTCAAGAAGGGCTAGCGCGCTACATTCTGACCAAAGAAGCGTTGGATCAAAAGAATCGCATCAAGACCACGCGATGCCACGATGGGACCTACCAATGCCGGTTCTTTTCACCCGATGGTAACATCTGCACCATCTACGCCTATCGTCCTTTTGAATGCCGGCTGTATCCGTTTGTCCTGATGAGGCAGAGACAAGGCATTGTTTTGACTGTCCATTTAAGCTGCCCGCATATCCAGAATACAAGAAATTTGATGGAATTTGACCGGTACGTACTCTACCTTAAAAAATTTTTTCAGATGGCAAAAGTCAGGCGGTTTATCCGCAAGAACGCGGCTTTGATTGATGATTACGCTGATTATCAGGATGAGTTGGAGATGTTGTTTCTCATCGAAATGTGATGCTGATGGCCCGCCAAAATTTATTACAACAAAAACACCGTATAGAGGCGGCTGTGAAGGAAAGTCAAAATCCTCTTTCCGCGTCTTGCTTTGCCAATATTTTTATATGGCAGGATTTTTTTGATTTTGAGTGTCAGGAGATCGATCAGAACCTTTGTGTATGGGCTTCCAATGAAACAGGGACGTTTCTTTATCTGCCTCCTTTAGGAAAGATGATTTCTCCAAAGGCTGTTGAGGAATGTTTTTCGTTGATGGGGAAAATGAATAACGGAAGCAGTGTCTCGAGGATTGAAAATGTGCCTGGCTGCTGGATAGAACATTTCGACAAAGAACGGTTTTCTTTTTTTGCCAAGTCACCGGATTATGTTTACAGGAAAAAAGATATTGCTTTTTTGAGGGGGGATGCGTATAAATCTCAGCGGTGGGCGTATAATCATTTTGTGAAAAATAGCCGTGGCCGATATCTTTCTTACGAGCCATCGATGCTGGAGGGCTGTTTGATTCTTTTTAAGCGTTGGGCGAAGGAGCGTGGCCAACGTTGTGATGATCCTATGTATCAGCAGATGCTGGAGGATAACCAAAAGGTCCATGAGCGCGTGTTACGCTATAATCGTGAGCTTGATCTTATCGGCCGGGTTGTTATGGTTGATGGGCGTGTGGCGGGTTATAGCTTCGGCGTTGCCCTTAATCAGGAGACATTTTGTATTCTTTGTGAGGTGACCGATTTGTCCGTGAAAGGAACGGCGGTGTTTATCTTTCGGGAATTCTGCCGCGATCAGGCCCTTGAGTCCTTTTCTTTCATCAACGCGATGGACGACTCGGGTTTGGAGAATCTTAAGCGTGTCAAACTTTCTTTTCATCCGGTTGAACTTATTTCAAATTATGTGGTTTCATTGAATGTGTAAAGGGGGAGATAAAATCATATGGTATTTAAAACACTCTTATTAAAAATTTTTCCTTGGACCAAGGGCATTCGGTATTTTACCTTAAGAAGATTATGGGTTGCTTGCCACAGGCTTCCTACCATCAGTTTAGAGCAGATAGGGGCCGCTGGTATTGAGGTAGAGCCCGCTATTAAGGAAGATATCTGCATGCCGCCGTACTATAATTTTACAGATCATGATGACTACGCGCCTCTGATCAAGATCGCTAAGTTCATTCAGCCTGAAACTATATTGGAATTGGGCACTGCCTATGGAAACACCGTGGCGAATCTTTGCCGGCAGCTGCCTGAGGTTCAGGTTGTGACAGTCAACGCTCCGGTAGAGGTCCAGACAGGTCAGGTCACCACGTTTGACTTAACGGTGGATGAAATCGGGCGCGTCTACCGGCAACATGGGTTTTCCGATCGGGTGACACAGATTTTTGAGAACACTTTAAATCTTGATCTTTCCCTGTGTTTTGATGAACCCTGTGTTGATTTGGCCATTATCGACGCCTGCCATGACACAAATTTTGTTATTAATGATTTTCATAAAGTCCGTCCTTTTATCCGAAGCGGAGGGATGGTGTTGTTACATGATACGCATCCAAGTATAAAGGGGCATTTGGAGGGAAGTTATAAAGCGTGCGTCGCTTTAAGAAAAGAGGGTTTTGATATTCGTCATCTTAAAGGGACGTGGTGGGGAATATGGAGAAATGGAAATCAAAAGGGGAGAAATCCGTTGATGGAGACAAGGGAGATTAAACGGTCCAGTTATCCTGTGGTTCCCTGACAGCGTGGCGTTTTAGGTCTTCCAATTGGATAAACTGCAGGGCTTCTTCATGGGTGGCTTCCAGATAAACTTCCGGGGCGGCGTCATTTTCAAGGGCCTCTTGCCAGCGAAGAGCGCATAAACACCAGCGATCCCCTGGGATCAAGCCGGGAAAATCTGATTCGGGCCCGGGGGTTGATAAATCATTTCCTGCCATTTGAGAAAATTTGAGGAATTCCGCGGTCACTTTTATACACACGACATGTTTGCCAAAGTCTTCCGGACCGGTGTGGCAAAATCCATCACGATAGAAACCGGTTTTCGGGAAATGGCAGCAGGGCCGCAGTGGATTTCCTAAAACATTTTTTGCTTGCGGCATAACGCTCCTTATTGGAAATAAATTAATGACTTGGTGATTTAGAGACACTCTACTTTGAAACTGTTTGTTTGACAAGGAAAATTAAATTTTGCACGCACACACGAATTACGCACAAAATGGTGCATGCAAAATCCGGGTTAATTAGTACTTTGTATAATTGTTGATGATTTAGGAAACAAAGTACTGGATTATATACCCAATATTTTGATTTCGTAAACCTGTCGCGTTTGGTGTTTGGGTATAGAATGATTGACAATTATAGCGGGCTTGGGTAAAATGTGGCTCATATTTTGGTAGATAAGAAATTTGTTGATATATTAAAAGAGATAAAAAATGCCGAGGTAGCTCAGTTGGTAGAGCAGAGGACTGAAAATCCTTGTGTCGGCGGTTCAATTCCGTTCCTCGGCATTTTTTATCTCTTTATTATTTATCAAGGACGTTCAGACTCAGTTGGTAGCCCCAATTTTCCTTCTGGTTTTTCTTTTCTGGTCCTGTCTAAAAAATCTTTCCTCAGGTCAGGTTGTTAAAAACAAAGTGGTAAAGAATAGGCTTTAGTTGTAGAATTTTGTTTATATGATTTTGTATACCCGAACGCGACAGGTTTACGAAATCAGAATCATGTAACTTAAAACGTTTGGGTATATCCTAGAAAATGAAGAGGCCTTTGTGGACAAAGGAATTACCGGTAAACTGGAAAAATTTTTTTACAGCGTAGGAAAATATAAAATTTTCCTGGCTGCCACACATACTTACCTAAGTGACAAACGGTTTGTCCTTGTATTGATCGGTTTTGGGATCCTTCTCAGGATAAAACATCTTTTGGAAAACCGTTCTTTGTGGCTGGATGAGGCATGGCTCAGTTTGTGGGTTTCATCCAGAAGTATGGCCGACATCCTGACTTTTAAGAAATTCACTAATGGTAATACGTTTATCCCAGGATTTCTTGCCTTTGAAAAATTTTTTATAACCCTTTTTGGAAACAGCGAATGTTCATTAAGGTTATGGCCTTTGGTGGCGTCTGTCATCTCGGTGTTCCTTTTTTATTTCTTTCTAAAGCAGTGTGCGGGATCCAGAGCCGTTGTCTATGTCGGGTTGAGCCTTTTTTGTTTTATGGATTCCATGGTTTTTTATGCCGCCCAGGTTAAAAGGTATTCGATGGAAGTCCTGCTGACGATCATATTGTTTCTGGCGGTATTTGAGGTGGGGAGGAGGCGTTTGAATGGGTACCACGCTTTTTTGTACGCGTTGCTGGGAGCTGTCATATTATTTTCCTCTTATCCTTCGGTTTTTATTTTGCCGGCCCATCTTTTTGTCTTGCTGGCCGTAAGTATCCTGGAAAAAAATCGGGATCAAATTTTTAAACTCACGTTGGTCGGATTATTTTGGAGTTTATGTCTATTGGTTTTATTTCAGGAAATCTACGCTCCTAAGTTGCAAGAAACTAACGCGTTTGGGTTTAATATCATAAACGGTTTCTATCCATCATCGTCCGTTGGGTCAGCAGGATTTTGGAAATGGCTTTTTCAGGCCTGTGTAAAGATTTTTGTGTACCCCATGGGCCTTGCCCCGGCAGGTTTATGGCTTGCCGTCTTTATTGTCGGAGCAGTCGTCATCTATAGAGAAAACATCGAGCGGTTCTATTTGCTTGTTTTACCATGCGTCTTTGTCTTATTGGCGGGTGTTACGCGCCTGTATCCTTTTGGGGACCGATTCCTGCTGTTTCTTGTTCCGGTCTATATCCTTTTTGTGGCAAAGGGCGTCTGTTGGACTTTGCGGCGTGCCGGTAAATTAAAACAGGTCACTGGGGTGATTTTGTTGAGCGTATTGTTCTGCTGCCCATTCATGAAAGGGGTCTATTTTTTGACACACTCAAGAGAACAGGAAAATGTAAGGACAACCATGAAATATTTGAAGGACCGCCTTCAGCCGAAAGATGAGCTTTATTTAAATAATTCCGCCGCGGACGCCTACCACTATTATCTTGGGCAGATGGGGTATCCTTATAAACCGTCGCGCATCGGCAAAATACTGGATGAGGTTTTGTCCGATGATGGGAGATATGTCGCTTGGCGGTATGAGTCGCCGGTTTATTCGCGGGAAGGTTGGCTTTTGGGAGTTAAGAAAAGCATCGAACTTGAACGGTTTTATAAAATATCTCCTGGTCAGTGGGTGGTACGGGACAGAAAAAAAAGGGTCTGGATTTTACTAGCACACCATTACACAGAGTTGGAACATTTTCTTTTGGGCTCGTTGGAGCGCCATGGCAGGAGGCTGGAGGAGTTTAAAGACACATGGACATCTCTTTATTTGTATGAGTTAAATTAAGCCGGTCAATTCCACGTCGCAAAAATGGGTATAAGCCAAAGACAAGGCGCAAGAATACGATGAAGTTAAATATGGGTAGGATAACTGTGGTCGCCGTTTTGAAGGACCTGATCCGGCAAAAAGATGTTTCGACATCCGTATTTTA
>Ga0247727_10019611_pt1 | contig 10461 bp, 15 predicted proteins | sample WisWelCaveWW1625_FD_202498 | JGI IMG/M metagenome (GOLD analysis project Ga0247727, IMG submission 202498) | Biofilm microbial communities from Wishing Well Cave, Virginia, United States - WW16-25 | ecosystem: Environmental > Aquatic > Deep subsurface > Groundwater > Cave microbial mat | place... | reverse complement strand
TGGGCCACGGTCACGACTCTCGCCGGTTCGTCGTTGGCTCTCATGCTCGCACATGGATTGGTAGCCAGCTTCAAAGGAAGGGGCCTTGTCCCGGATCACATCACGCTTGAGCCCGCGTTCATGTTGGCGGTAAGTCTCGGAGCGGGCCTGACTGTTCTGATGGCGACGCTCACCGGTCTGCCGGTTTCTACGACTCACGCTTTGATCGGCGGACTGCTTGGAGCCGGGCTGATGGCGACCGGCGGCCACATCAACTCGAACGCATTGTTGACCACATTCTTTTTGCCGCTGCTCGCGAGCCCGCTGCTCGCGATGCTTCTGACGCTCGGCGTCTATCCCGTCTTCCGCGCACTCCGTTACCGCTTCGGCATCAGCAGTCAGAGTTGCCTGTGCGTCGGCACGACCTATGAGCCGGTTAGCGTTCTGCCCGATGGCACTCTCGCATTTGCGCGAACCGGTGTCACCATTCACGCCGGCCAAGTCTCGGAATGCGTGGAGCGATATCAGGGTCGGATGCTCGGCTTGGATGCCGCCTCGATTCTGGACGCGCTGCACTACCTGAGTGCCGGGGCCGTCGGCCTCGCCCGTGGTCTCAACGATACCCCGAAGATCGTAGCGCTCTTACTCGCTGCCGAATTGTTCTCACCGAATCTCGGCGTGGCCGCCGTCGCCGTTGTCATGGCGGTCGGCGGCATCCTCAATGCCCGTCGCGTCGCCGAGACGATGAGCCGGAGGATCACGCGCATGAACCCCGGCCAAGGGTTCACCGCCAACTTGGTCACGAGTGTGCTCGTTATCCTCGCGAGCCGTTATGGATTACCTGTCTCGACGACGCACGTCTCCGTCGGTGCTCTCTTCGGAATTGGAACGGTGAACGGCACGGCCCAAAAGCGTGTCATCCTCACTATTCTCCTGGCCTGGCTCACTACACTCCCGCTGGGAGCGTTGCTCGCTGGGTCCGCGTACCTGCTGATCCGTGCCATCGGCTGACGGCACGCCAGGATCGTCCGACGCCAGCTCGCAGCCGTCCGACCGGGTCACGAAGCCGTGGAGAGGCCGCTCGGAGGCGTCCGACGCCAATAAAAAGCTGTCCGACATGACCTCGGAGGCGTCCAGGCACACCTCGAAGCCGTGGAGGCGACCAAAAAATGCGTCCGATCTGGTCTCGGAGCCGTCCGGCGTACCCAAAAAGGCGTCCGATGGTGTCTCGGAGCCGTCCGATGTGGCTTGGAGGCGTTCTGCCTGCCAAAAAATGCGTTCGACTGAGTGAAAAAGGCGTCCGAGAGATATTGCGTACATATTTATATTTAACGACTTACGACTTTTATTGTATGTTGTCGCTCGCAACCACCATTCATCGACCGTCCAGACGGTGGTTGCAAGCAACCACCATGCGCGTGTCGTAAATAACCTATTTTCAGTCGGAACGATGGATGTTTAGGTAAAGTAGGAGTTCAAGTAATTCGCCGTCTGACAGGGAGTCGGACCAGTCGTAGGCGCCGAAGACGGCGGAGTCGAATTTTTGGTGGGCCAGCACCAGCCAGGTGGGGCGCTGGTTGTAGAGATTGGTGAGCGTGCGTTTGGCCAATTCGCCTGCGGCCTCCTCCGAGTTCGGCACGCGGCGCGGGTAGCGGACCGTGCCGATGCCGCGCGAGTCGGGGTCGTGGACGTAGCGTGCCCACGGGCCGCTGGCCGAGCCGTCTGGAATAAAACTCCAGCACCTCCTCGCGCGTCCACTCCGGCGGATTGAGCCAGCCCGTTCGCAGCCGATCCAACTCCCGCGCCGCCTCCGCGATCCGCTCCGACTGCTCCGCCGACGAATCCGAGAACGGGATGGTCTCGAAACTTGTCGCATAAGCGAGTTGGCCGGCGACGGACATCAATTCTCGCCGAGGAGTTTGTCCGTCAGCACCGAGAAGCCCTGCTGCCGCTGCTGCTCTGAAATGTTTTTGGCATTCTTAAGCTCCGTCCGTAGCCGTTCACTTGGCTGATCCAGCAAGAATCGCATTAACGGGGGGATCATGTCTTTTCGGGACTTGCCCGCGATGTCTTTGAGTCCGATACGCAGAGCGAAATGACGAATGTCGTGCGACTCGGGCAAGACTTTGCGATCCCTGAGATGACTGAGAAATTCGTCGAGCAGGCGATACTTCTCCGGGTCGGTCTCGCGGATTGACTCTAGGGCAGTGGCAACGCTTGGACGGCTCGGTTGGTGATTTCGAGGCGCATTTCGCCGATTGGGCTTCTGGGCATCATCGACGGCCCCATTTGCGACGTTTGTCAAGGCTGCCCGCACCCGCTCGACTCCAAAGTGCTGGACGAGGAGGCCGATCTCGTCTTGGAGGAACGATGACTTCAATGACTGGCTCATAGCTTGATTCTACCAAAGAACTCGTCGGCAAATGCCGCGAATTCGGTTATGACTTTGTAATGCGTCCCCTTCGTGACCCCGATCGGCATTCCTTCTCTCGCCGCTCTGAAGTAGGAATCCGAGTGAGGAATATCGTTCTCAAACACGTACCAGCCGAACTCAGATGCTTTTTCCTGAACATCTCGGCGCGCAAGTCTATGTTCGCGTTTCTCGTTCCCTCGGACAAAGTCGTTGAAGACCAACCCGCATACTTCAATGACTTTGTCCTCGTGGCGCATTTGAAAAGCTTTGATGCTTCGGTTCAACAACGGAAAGCCGATCGAGGCCAAGAACTCGGCGCGGATCGGCACAAGTACGTACCTGCTGCAGTGATAGGCGGCGTCGGTCAATATCGAGTCAGTCGGCGAGCAGTCGATGATGATTAAGTCGTAACGCTTCTGCACTTTTGCAACAAAGCGAGGAAGAAGCGTTTCCTTCCCAGTCGGGTTGCGAAGTGTCCAGGAAAGTTCAAGCCGTGACGGAACGAGGTCGAGTAAGCTACCGTCCTGTTAGCTCACGCGCCTGTAGATTGTCTTCAACGGATCCAGCTTCTTAGGGCTTCCTGAGGCCGTACCGGTTGGCGTGAACTGTTCTAGGATGTCAGCCACCGTTAGACCGCCGTCGTTGAGATAAGAAACGTAAGTCTGCGGCGACATGACAGATTGGCTGGCATTTGCTTGCGGATCGAGATCAATGAGCAAAACCTTCTTGTCGAGCTGTCGCGCAGCGTGCCAAGCAATCTGCGTCGCCAGGGTTGTCTTACCGACTCCGCCCTTCATGTTGATCATCGATACACAAACAGCCATTGATCGTCTCCATTTTGCCTGCATCGGGGCGATCCGCTCGACGAAGTAAGAAAGTCATTATCCGAAGGCGAGTGCGACTTCAAGACGTTCTGGCCGACCGGTTCCGGCGGCGGGCGAGTTGGACGCGCGCGGGTACGTGGAGTTGTTCGGTCACCCGCTTGGCGGTCAGATCGGGTCGCAGCGAATTTGGTTCGGTGAAGACCCGGCGAAGCACGTCGATGTTCGACGGGGCGGCGAGGCCAGCGTGATTAAAGTCGTACACGCGCTTCACTGTGTCCGTGAAGTTCGTGTGGACCTCGAAGCTGTCCATGTCGCAAACGACGAGAAGCGGGGGTTCCCCAGGGCTTCGCGATAGTCGAGCAGTTGCTTGTATGCGGCGGCGAGAACTTGTCGCCGATTCACCGATCGCGAGCATCTTGACGCGCGAATCATTCATTCTGTTCTCCACCGTTCTTCTCGTGCTAATCGCCGTAGTGACGACTGCCGGCACGCTGATTGTGCCTGTTTCGGGCCTGTTATTCGGCCGCCGGATCACCGTGGGCCCAGCGTTTTATAACAACGTGTTGATCGCGGCCGGGCTGCCGATCCTTGCGACAATGGCCGCGGCACCACTTATTCGGTGGGGCAGCTTGCCGTCGGCTTCTCAAGTGAACGCACTCAAAGTCGCCGCGTGCCTGGCAATCTTCGGAGGGATGGTAAGTTTTGCTGTCGGACTTCGCAGTCCCATCGCGGTCGCCGTTACTACACTGGTGAGTTTCGTCGCGTGCGTACTTGTGGCGTGCTTCATTTTGGATGTCCGCCGATTTGTCGAGTTCAATCCGATCCGTGCTTCGCTTCGAACACTCAACACCCATCGCCGGCAATACTCAGGTTTTTTGGTTCACATCGGATTTGCTTGCATCGCCGTGGGGATCGCAGGTTCATCGCTCGGCACGCAACGCAACGAAGTGATGCTCGATGAAGGTCAGACGATCGAATGGGCAGGCCGTTCGATCCGTTACGAAGTTCTCGTGCAGCGCGAATTGCCGGACAAGCTCGTGGCCGAGTCGGTGCTTCGAGTAACCCCCGCGACCGGTCGGTCGTACACGCTGCGACCCGCGCGTCACCTGCACTTGCTTCAGAACGAGTGGACCACCGAGGTCGCGATTCACTCGACGTGGGCGGGCGATTTTTACACGATCCTGAACAGCGGCGAGGGTGAAGGCCGGTCAGCTTGACTCTGGTGGACAATCCTCTGATGCGATTCCTCTGGCTGGGCGGCGGCGTCATGGTTGTCGGGGCGATCGGTTCGCTCTGGCCCGTGCGCCGGCAACTCGCGATTGAATCGCCACAGCCGAACCGGACATCACCCGTTCGGTCCCGGCGGAAGCAACTTGTCGCGATCGACTGAGGATTTGAAATGCGCTCTTGTGAATTCGCCATCGAGGCGAGACGACTGTCGAAAACTTTTGCCGGCCAGGTCGTACTGAACAATATCGATTTGGCAATTTCGGCCGGTGAGGCTGTCGCCATCATCGGGCCCAACGGATCAGGAAAGACCACCTTGTTGCGATGTCTGGCATCGTTGCTCCGCCCATCGAGCGGCGAAGTATTTTGGTTTGGAAAGGCGCCTCGAACAGAATCACAGGCCCGTAGGCTGGTGGGCACAATCGGGCATGAAAGCGGGCTATACCCGCACTTGACGGTCAGGGAGAACCTGCTGTTTGCCGCACGAATGTGTGATGTTTCGGAACCATCGCGCCGTGTCGCTGAATTGCTGGCCGTCGGCGGTCTTCTGTGGCTGGCGATTTTCTTTGCAGGAATCATTGCACTCGATCGTTCGTTTGCCGGCGAACGGGAAAATGGCTGCCTGGAAGGGCTGCTCTTCTACCCTGTATCGGCCGCGGCTGTGTACGTGGCGAAGCTGGCGGTAAACGTTGCAGCACTTACATGTTTGGAGTGCGTGCTGATTCCACTCTTCGTTGTTTTGTCCGGCACACCACTGCCGACTTACCCGGGATCGCTCGTATCCGTCGTGTTGCTTGGAAATCTGGGCATCGCCGCCGTCGGAACTCTTCTCAGTGCGTTGACCTCAGGCATGCGACATGGCACGGGCTTTCTGGCGATTCTCGCGCTCCCGTTGGTGGTGCCCGTACTGCTGAGCGCCGCGGAAGCCACGCGACTTACGATCGCGGGCGAATTTGGCGCTGAATGGCAGCGCTGGCTGCAATTGCTCGGGGCATTTGCCGTGATTTTCGTCACGGCGGGGACTGTCCTCTTCGAGTTCGTGGTTCAGGAGTGATGCTATGCCGAACGCACGGGCAGTACACGCCGGGCAGAAAACAATATGGGCGTCGTTGGCCGGCGGTTTGATGTCGGCCGCGTTCGTTGCGATCTTCTTCCTCGCACCGACGGAACAATCCATGGGAGCCGTTCAACGGATTCTGTACGTTCATGTCTCGGTCGCGTGGCTGGCGCTCCTTGGCCTTGTCGCCTCGGCTGCGACCGGATGTGTCTACCTGCTTCGACGAGACCTGATTTGGGACCACTGGTCGCAGGCCGCCGCGGAATTGGGCTGGTTATGCGCCACGCTCACGCTCGTAACCGGATCGCTCTGGGCCAGCGAGGCGTGGAACACGTGGTGGACCTGGGACCCGCGATTGACCACGGCTTTTGTCCTCTGGCTGATCTATTCCGGCTACCTATTGATACGCAGCAACGTGGAAGACCCGCACGCACGTGCTCGGGTCGGCGCCGTGGTGGCAATCGTTGGAGTGCTCGATGTCCCGCTCGTCGTGATGGCCACACGGTGGTTTCGAGGAATCCATCCGGTCGCTCCGGAGATGGAGCCGATGATGCGAGGCGTTTTGTTCTTCAGTGCGTTCAGTTTTGCGTCGTTCTTCGGGCTGTTGCTTTTCTTGCGGCGAAAACAGCTTCGCCAGGAATCGCTGATCACCGCGCTGGAACGGGCCGCAGCCAGGCCGTGATTGAAAGGGAACTTCATGGGCACAGCAGTGGCCGCTTATGTTGTAGTCTGGTTGTTTGTAACCGGGTTCGTTGGGTGGCTCGGCATCCGGCAAAACCAATTGGACTCGCGGCTCGCCGAACTTGAGTCACGGTTTGCGGCAGCGACCAGAAAAAGAACGGCGATCGCCGGCGCTGCGTAGATAAAACAAGGAGTTCTTCGTGCCGCTGCTTCAGCTCTTGTTCACACCATGCCTGCTCGTGTCGCTTGTGCCGGCGGACGAACTCGGCTCGATCAGCGGAACAGTCCGGAACGGATCAACCGGCGGCACACCGGTTACCGCGGCAGAGGTGATTCTCCAAATGTTCCACGGCGGCGAATTTGTACCGCTGGCCGAAACTACTTCCGATGAACACGGTAACTTCTCATTCAACCGACTCCCGCTGAACGACGGCGGCTTGTTCCTTACCGGAGCTAAACACGACGAAGTGTTTTATCCCGGTCCGCGAATACCACTTGACCCGAAGCAACCTAACGGCGAGGCGAGCATACGAGTCTTCGACGCAATCACCGAGCCCTGCCCGCTCATTGCTCAAGAACACGAGATTTTCATTCGCACCGAATACAACCTGTTGAGCGTCTCTGAGACCATCCGAGTATCGAATCCCGGCCCAACGACCTACGTCGGCGGGGCCGGTGGAAAACGCCCGGTCACTCTGCGACTCGGTATTCCATCCAACTTTGAAAAGGTCACGTTTCAGAAAGAATTCTTCGGCCGCCGATTCGACCTGATCGATGGCGTGCTCATGACCACGATCCCTTGGCCGCCCGGCGAACGCGAGCTGGTATTCACTTACATCCTGCCCTTTGAGGCTCGGCGCCAAGTCTGGGAACGATCAATCGATCTGCCATGCTCCAGCGTCCGCGTTCGAGTTGTCTCCCCTACTCCTCAAAAAATCGCCTGCAATCTCCCGGCGGCGGTTGCACCAAGTGACGGTGAATTGGTTTTTCAATCGTCGGGCCAGACACTCCCGGCGGGCCATTCGATTCAAGTCGACTTGGGTCGTATGCCCGTGCCGTTTTCGACCTACGGACGTTGGGGCGCATTGGCGACCCTGGCGGCTCTAGTCATCGGCACGCTAGTCGTTTCTATTGTGAGGCCGCGAATCGGGCGTTCCAGACAGGAACAGCTCGATCATTCCACACAACGAGCCCGTCGCATCCGCCGGGCGCACGTGCAACGCACTCCAAGGGTTCGAATTCCCTGAAAAACGAACCGCAAGCCGGTCCGTTGTCCAGGCTCAGACCGTGTGCGATGCGCGCATCGATGTGCGATTCAGTCCGCCATTCCTGTCGCACCCATTTTTGATTGACAAGCGACAGGCTAGGCGCAAACGGCTTTTTCGTGCTGATGCCAGAGCACTCGCCGAAGATTGCAACGCAACTTCGTTCTTGTTAACGCCCCCGGCACCCCAATTGCAAAGTGAGGTTGTTCAGAATTCAAACTCGACCTGCTGACAGTCACGAGGGGAGCGCGGCTAGTGTTCCATCGAATTCTCGCGCCACTGGACTTCACGCAGAAAAACTTTCGTGCCCTGGAGATCGCTCGACAGATCGCACTTCAGAACAAGGCCAGCGTGGTATTGCTGCACGTGATCGAGACGGTCGAGCATATCCCGGACGAGGAGTTGAAGGGCTTTTACGAGAAACTGGAGGCAACGGCCCGAGAACGTATGCGTCTGCCCGCAAGCATGATGTTGGAGCGGGACGTTTGTGTTGATCCTGAAGTTGTGTACGGCCGGCGGGCCGAAGAGATCGTCCGGTACGCGACGGCAAACGATGTGGACCTTATTGTGATGAGTTCACACAAGATCGGAGCCGAAGAGGCGGGGCATGGCTGGGCAACGATCAGTTATAAGGTCGCTGTGCTCGCGCAGTGCCCAGTGCTCCTTGTGAAATGAGATGGTGCTCGAGGCCGATCGGGCTTCGACTTTAGGATGCCGCTTGGTTCGCCTGGTCGCAGAATCCCGATGAAAGGACTAGTAAATGAACGTTTCCGAGTTGATGAGTCGAGAGTTGATCACCATCGAACCGCACGACTCCGTCGAAGAAGCGGTGAAACTGCTGCGACGTCGCGGTGTGCGACACTTGCTCGTAATGAACCGCGGCCGACTCGTGGGCATCATCTCGGACCGCGACATCAAACTGGCGCTTGACCCGCGAAAGACCCGCAAGAAGCTGATGGATATCGGCGGCTTGTATTTCCTGCTTGAGCCAATCCTCGTCGAGGAGATCATGACGCAAAACCCGGTCACAATCTCTCCAGACTCGTCCACCGGCCATGCGGCATTCATCATGGTCGGGCGCCGGTTCGGGGCGTTGCCCGTCGTCGAAAACGGACGCACGATCGGCATCGTGACGGAAACCGATCTTCTGGGCTATTTTGCCAGCGAGAGCATGGAGCGGGAGCGCGAGCAAGCAACCACGCGATCGGGCCCGCACCTTCGTTCCGCCAGCACTCGACAGAAACGCAAGCTGGCTTGATCAGTGGATGAATTCATGAACGCCTTTCCAATACGACACATGACGAGCATCATGCCGCCAAGCCGTGTCTCAAAAACTTCGCCGTCGATTGCGAAAACACTGCACGAATGGAGGTGTGCTGTGAACGAGCATCGATTTGCAGATTCAGACCTGCAAGCCGCAACCGCACCGAGAACCACATTGCCGGAACAGATTCGCCGCATAGCCGAAGAGCGACTTCGTAACAGTCCCTACGCCGCACTCCGGATGATCTCCTGCCAATACCACGATGGGGTTCTGATTCTCTACGGCCGTTTGCAGACCCACTACCTCAAGCAAGTGGCCCAGTCAATCATGACGGACCTCGACGGCGTGCTGGAAATTGCCAACCGCATTGAAGTGGTTCGTCGGCCGTATTCGTTGCAATCACACTAGACCCATCCCAGTCATACCAAGGAGGGACAGCCATGCTGGTCTTAACACGTCGCGTTGGTGAGGCAATCGTGATCGATGGCGACATTCGCATCATTGTGACGGCACAGCAGGGGGACAAAGTGCGCATCGGCATCACCGCCCCGCCGTCGGTCCGAGTGGACCGCGAAGAGGTCCATCGGCGCCGAATGGCCTTTTCCGATCGACACATCGAGCAGACAGTCGAGGTTTGACCTGACGGCACATCCTCGTTCGTGGTCCCGCCTTCAGGAGGCACGGCGTAACCGGCTGAAGCCGGAACTACGAACAGGGTACGCTGTAGGGCTAAGTGCATTGGCTCGATGACCGAATAGTCGTTAGTCTGTTCATTCGTTCGGGAGTAGTTTGATTCGCGTCCCGTTTGGTTGCGATGGTCGCGGCACGGCACTACTTGGGACGGCTCTTTACCCCAACGCATGAACGAACTTCCTCATCTCGATCTAGCGATCGTCGTTGGTTACAACGTGGCAGTGCTTGCGTTGGGATGCGGTTTTTTTCGGCGTGCCGCGTCGAGCGAGCACTTTATGGCGGCGGGCCGGTCGCTGCCGGGTTGGGCGGTTGGGTTGTCGATCTTCGGCTCGTACATCAGCTCGATCAGTTTTCTGGCAAACCCCGGCAAGGCGTACGCGGACAATTGGAACGCGGCGGTGCTTGCGTTTTCGATGCCGCTGGCCGCGTGGATCGGCGTGCGTTGGTTCGTGCCGGTCTATCGGCGAAGCGGCGACGTGTCGGCCTACCAGCATCTCGAACTCCGTTTCGGCCCGTGGGCACGAACGTACGCCGCCGTGTGTTTTCTGCTCGTTCAACTCGCGCGGCTGGGGACGATTCTGTACCTGCTCGCCCTGGCCCTGCGACCGCTGCTCGGTTGGCATGTGGCGACCATCGTCGTGGTCACCGGCGTAATCGTGACGATCTATCCGTTTCTGGGCGGCACCGAGGCGGTGATCTGGACGGGCGTTGTGCAAGCCATCGTGTTGCTGGGTGGTGCAGGGGCTTGCGTGGCCGCGCTCGTGATGGGCATGCCGGAAGGGGCGGGACAAATCGTCGAGATCGCCGTGCGGGAACACAAATTCAGCCTGGGCAGCTTCGGCACAAGCCTGTCGCATTCGACCTTCTGGGTCGTGTTGTCTTACGGTCTGGTTACTCACATCCAGAATTTTGGAATCGATCAGGCGTACGTTCAGCGCTACATCACGGCGCGATCGGATGCCGCCGCCGGACGAAGTGTCTGGTTGGGCACAGTCATGTTCATCCCCGTTTCGCTGGGGTTCTTCTTCATCGGCACGGCGCTCTTCGCGTTTTACCGG
>Ga0247727_10019610_pt1 | contig 10461 bp, 9 predicted proteins | sample WisWelCaveWW1625_FD_202498 | JGI IMG/M metagenome (GOLD analysis project Ga0247727, IMG submission 202498) | Biofilm microbial communities from Wishing Well Cave, Virginia, United States - WW16-25 | ecosystem: Environmental > Aquatic > Deep subsurface > Groundwater > Cave microbial mat | place... | reverse complement strand
CCCCGCGGCCGTGGGGGTAATGACGATGGAGATGACCACGTTGGCGCCGCTGTTGATGGTGCCGAGCATACAAGTAACCGTGCCCATCGCCTGGGTGCAAGGAGGAGAGGCGCTGGGGTAACGACAGTTGGGACATTTACGTAAGAACGATGGGGAGCGACCCGCCGCTGCGGCTGACCTCTGGCCCCGCGGGAGACACCTGCCCGACGTGGTCACCGGATGGAAGCCAGATTGCGTTCCTACGGAATACGAAAGACGGAAGCACCAGCATTTATCTGGTGGGCGCTCTGGGTGGCGTGGAGCGAAAGCTCCTGGACCTGGTGCCGAACCGCTATTTCGACCTGGATTGGTCCCCGGACGGCCGATACATCGCTTTCGCCGAAAAAACCGACCTGCGCCTGCCGTGGGATAATTTCCGGTCGCTGGCCGTATTCCTGCTTTCCGTAGATACGCTAAGAAAGAGGCAGATCACCTTCCCCGGTCAGACCGCCGGCGACAACCGTTTTGCATTTTCCCCCGATGGCCGCACTCTGGCTTTCATGCGGTACGATGAACTTGACGGCGCCTTCCTCTACTCCATCTGGCGCGTGCCGGTGGGCGGCGGGGAGGCGACGAAAATATATGAAGACCGGAGCTGGTTGGGGCACCTGGCCTGGACGGGGGAGGGAGCGTCGCTGGTCTTCTCCTCGGTACGCGAGGGCGGGAGCAAACGGTACCGGGTGGCCATTGCGGGAGGCACGCCCGAGCCCATGCAGTTTGCCGAAGACGTGGCCTATTTTCCTGCGATGGCTCCGGGCGGGCGGCGGATGGCCTATGTCCGCGAATACTCGGACGCCGATTTGTGGCGCGTCGAGGTCAAGTCATCCCGCGGGTCGCCCCATTCGGCAAGCTCAGGGCAGGCGCCGGCGGTGTGGCTGAGCACGGCGCGCGGCGAATTCGCGCCGGAGTATTCTCCCGATGGCAACCGCGTGGCGTTTTTCTCCGAAGGAACCGGGAGAAGAGAACTGTGGGTGACCAATGCGGATGGCTCGAACCCCGCGCCGCTCACGGATTTCAACGCCTGGAGCACCTATGCGCCGGGCTGGTCCCCGGACGGGAAAGAGCTGGCGTTTGCATCCGTCTACGGGCCGGGGAAATCGAAAGGCGGAGTGTTCGTGCTCGACGTGGTCACCCGCGAGGTCCCGCGGCTGACCGACGATGCGCACGCGCTGCCCGCGTGGTCGCGCGACGCCCAGTGGATTTATCTGGCTGCGTTCCGGCAGCGCGCCACCGACGGCATCTGGAAAGTGCCCGCGCAGGGCGGCAAACCCGTGCTGGTGACGCCGCGCGGAAACCTGCTGGCCCAGGAATCGTTTGACGGCCGAAAGCTCTACTACTCGAAAAACTCGGGCGGCATCTGGGAGATGCCTGTCGAGGGCGGCGAAGAACCTGAAGTCATTCCAGGCTTCCGAGGCGAGTGGCGGGGTTACTGGCGCGTGGCGCAGGACGGCATCTACTATCTGAACGGAAATGCGCGGCCCGCGCCGGCCATCGAGTTCTACGAGTTCGCGACACGGCGGAACCATCGCATTGCCGTGCTGACCGGAGCCCCCACAATTTTTGGCGGCGGGCTGAGCGTTTCGCCGGATCGGCGGTGGATTGTCTATTCGCAGACCTCCCACGCGGCCTTCGACATTATGCTGGTGGAAAACTTCCGCTGAACCGAATTACAAACCAAGATTTACCGCAGAGGGCGCAGAGTATCGCGGGTTTAGGGATTCGAAGCTCGCCAGATTTTTTCCGGCCTGTGTTTGTGCAGGGGCAATCCCGCCCCGAATCCCGAAACTTCGGGATCGGGGCTTCGGGATCAGCTTGCCCGCTTTGGAGGAGCAGACCTGTCATTCGCAGACGCTGCTGTGCCAGGTGCGCCGAGCAGAGCCGCGGCCAAATTGGCAGTCGCGGCGGGGCATGAGACACTGCACACTGATTGTGGAGGCTGCTATGACTCCTGAGGAAAGAAAAAAGAAAGTCCGCGCCTATGGAGACGGCCCGGCACTGCTGGCGCGTGCGCTGCGGCGATTTCCGAAGAAGATGTGGAGGTTCAAGCCTGCGCCGCAAAGGTGGAGCATCCACGAAATCCTGGTGCACCTGGCCGACAGCGAGACCAACGCCTATCTCCGCGCCCGCCGTTTCCTCGCGGAGCCCGGGCAGAACGTGATGGCCTATGACCAGGACGTGTGGGCCAGAAAACTTGGCTACCACGCGCAGAGCACCGAGGACGCCGTGACCCTGGTGCGCATGGTGCGCAAGATGACCCACGCGCTCATCCGCAGGCAGCCGGCCTCGGCGTGGTCCGCGCGCTGCGCGCATCCCGAACACGACAACTACACGTTTGAGCGCTGGCTGGAGATTTATTCCAACCACATCCCCGGCCACATCGCGCAGATGCAGAAGAATTATCTCGCGTGGAAGGACCGGTGAGTCCCGCTGCGAGGAGGTGCCGCAGAGGCAGGAGTGCCTGTGCCACCTGAATCTGCTAGGCCTCGAAGAGCTGCTTGTAATGGCGGTACCACTCGCTCTGGAAGAGTTCCTGTGCGTCGTACGTGCGCTTGAGCTCCAGGAACTGCCGGAACTGGGGGTAGCACGCCTCCACCTGACCGCGCGTGGCCCAGCGATGGTAGGTCAGGTAGTAGCTGCCGCCGCGGCGCAGCGCCAGGTCAATCAGGGCGCGGAAGGCCCCGGCGGCGTTCTCGATCCCAGCAGCGTCGTGGGTGACGTGCAGGTTGAAAATCACGCAGGCAAAGGGCTCCCGCGCCCAGGCCAGAAACGTCTCTTCGTCTTTTTCAATCAGCCGGATGGTTCCGTAGATGACGTTGGCATCCCGGCGGCGAAGCTCGGTGCGGGCGTCCTCCAGAAACGCCAGCAGCTCGGAGCGCGGCACGTAGATTTCCGTGATCATCTCCGTGGCCTTCACCTTCGCGCGCAGTTTGCGGTCAATCTCCTCGTGATAGTTGTCGTAGTAGGCCGCTGGAAGCTGCGAGTCCGACCAGTAGATTTGCCCCGAAGTCTGCACATAGCGCTTCGAATACACCTGGAACGCCCGCGTCTTGTATTTGTGCGCGTAGTAGGTGAGCCGCGCCCAGTCTTTGGGCTGGAAGCGCACGGGGTTTTTGGTCAGCGGGGTGGCCGGGTCCACGGGCCGGTAGCAGGAAAACACGCCCCGGCGCAGGAAGCTGTCGCGCCTGCTGTCCGTGGCGTACTGGAAGTCGCCGTACAGGTAGCCGTCGGCGATGCGCTGCTCGAAGGCTGCGGGGATACCCTCGACGTCGCGGAGCTCGACCACGCGCTGCACCTTTTTTCGCGGCCACAGCCGGATCTGCACCGAAGTTACCACGCCGAACAGGCCATAGCCCCCGATGGCCAGGCGGAAAAGTTCCGCGTTCTGCGTGCGGTTGCAGCGCCGCACGTTTCCGGCAGCGTCCACCAGGGTGAAAGATTCGATATTGTCCACAAACGGCTTCAGCGCCAGCCCGCGCCCGTGCACGTTGGCCGCCAGCGCGCCGCCCAGGCTCAGGCGGTCTGCTCCAGTCTGTTTTTGGATGATGCCCCACGGCTGCGCAGACTCAATCTGCGCCGCGGCTAGAAAATCCATCAGCTCCGGCCAGTGGATGCCAGCCTCGGCTTCCACGAGGCCGCGCTCGGTGTCGAAGCTCAGTACGCGGTCCATTCCGCGCATATCGAGCAGCAGCGTGTCCGCACCGAACTGCTGCCCGCCCATGGCGTGCCGCCCGCCGGCAATGCTGATCGAGCGGCCAGTGTCTCGCGCTTCTGCGATTGCGGCGCGCACATCCTCGACGCCGCGCGGCAGGCCGATTTCCGCCACCCGCGTGGCGTTCAGTTGCGAATGGATGTCGTTCACCAGCAGACCCGGCGCGGGCCGGGCGGCTGCCACAGCGGGTGCTGCGTGCAGGTTGAGTCTTGCCAGGATTGGCGCGGCGGCCAGTGCGCCTCCCAGTTTCAGGATCTGCCGCCGTGTCAGCTTGCCTGCCTTCTTTTTGCGAGACATTCATCCCTCCATTTGTGCTTTGCTCACACGGCCAGCGTAAAGACAGGTGCACGCGACCCACAAGCGACAAGGCTGGACATACCCCACAAGTCGCACTTTGACGCCCACAGCCGTGGCGCAGGCAGGCCGCAACTTCCGTGTAAGCTGTTCTGTTTCAATTGAATACGGACAGCTTCAAGCCCTTCCCTCATACCGAAGTCTGGGAGGTGCCATCCATTACCCGCGGGTTGCTGCCAGTTCCTGACGAGTGTTACGATGACCGTCCCAATGAGTGGCGAATTTCACCCCCGAGTGGGTATCCCCTACCGGAACGCACAGGAGGAGACGGAAGGTAAGCGCGAAAAGTACGACTTCTATGTGCAGGCTGTGCGCCAGGCCGGGGGCGAGCCCGTGGAGGTGTCGTTATCGCTTCCGCAGCCGCAACTGGCCTTGGTGGCTGCGTCGCTGGACGCCGTGGTGCTCACAGGCAGTCCCCGCGACGTGGACCCCGCCTGGTACCACGCCGGGCGCCATAAGGAATCAGCGGATGCCGATCCGCGCCGCGAACAGACCGACTTCGCGCTGCTCGACCACGCCTTCAGCGCGCGCAAACCCGTGCTGGCGATTTGCTACGGCTTGCAGTCGCTGAATGTGTGGCTCGGGGGCCGGCTCATCCAGCACATTCTCGATGCCGTCGAGAATTCCTTGCAGCATGAATGGTTGGGACGCCAGCAGGGCGCGCCGGAACCGTATCATTCCGCGCGAATCGAGCCGGGGACGCGCCTGGCGCAGCTTGCCGGCGCTGAGGATGTGCGCGTGAACAGCTCGCACCATCAGGCCGTGGACACGCCTGGGCGGGGTCTGCGCATCGCGGCGCGCGCGCCGGACGGCGTGATTGAGGCCGTCGAGCATACCGGGGATGCGGCGCATTGGGTGGTCGGGGTGCAGTGGCATCCGGAGCGTATGGCCGGAGATGGGCTGGCGCGCGCACTGTTTCGCGAACTGCTGGCCTCCTGCGCGACCCGGACAACAGCGTAAGCAAGCCAGAGAGCACACAGAGTTGCTGGGCTTTTCATATCAGTTCTCTGTGCTCTCAGTGTCTCTGTGGCGTATCTTGGGGGATTGATGATTTCACTGGCAGGGAAGGCGGCGCTCATCACCGGCGGGTCGCGGGGCATCGGCGCCGCGGCGGTCAAGATGTTCGCGCAGGCAGGCGCGGACGTGGTTTTCAATTACCACCGCAACCGTGAAGCGGCCGCAGCCGTGGAACAGGAAGCGCGGAAGCACGGCACGCGGGTCGAAGCGCTGAAGGCCGACGTGGCGAAGATGCGCGATGCGGGAAAACTGGTCCAGCACGCGGTGGCGCGTCTGGGCAAACTGGACATCCTGGTGGCCAACGCGGGCATCTGGAACGTGGACGATCTGCCCATCGAAAAAATGACCGAACGCGACTGGGACACCATGATGGCCGCCAACCTGAAGAGCGTCTACAGCGCGTGCCACTACGCTGCGCTGCCGATGATCGCCCAGCGCAGCGGCCGCATCATCGCCATCAGCTCGACGGCCGGACAGCGAGGAGAGGCGTATCATTCCCACTATGGCGCCAGCAAAGGGGCCATCATCAGCTTTGTGAAAGGACTCAGCACCGAGCTGGCGCGGCACAATATCCTGGTCAACTGCGTGGCCCCGGGCTGGGTGGATACGGATATGTCCCGGCCGGTACTGGGCACCAGAAAGGGCTGGAAATTTGCCACCGGCTCCATCCCCCTGGGGCGGCCGGCAACAGCCGAAGAAATTGCCGGGCCGATTTTGTTCCTGGCTTCGGACCTGGCAACCTTTATTACCGGTGAAGTGTTCAATGTAAACGGAGGTGCGGTGCTGTGCGGATAGTTTTCAAGAAGCTGCGGGTTTCTGTGGTTGTGGCAGCAGCCATCCTGGCCCTCCCGGCGATGAGTTTCGGCCAGTCCGCTGCAACGATGCTTCCGGCTGAAAGCGAAGCCAAAGGCCGCGAACTTCTACAGAAGGCCATCGCCGCGCTGGGCGGGCAGGCTTACCTGAACGTGAAAGATCTCTACCGCACCGGCCGGCTGGCGCAGTTTGCCAGCAACGGCGAGCTCAGCGGCTTCGTCAAGTTCGAAGACTATGTGAAACTGCCGGACAAAAACCGCACCGAGTATGCCAACAAGAAGAACCTGATGTCGGTCAACAACGGCGACAAAGGATGGGAACTGGACCGCGGCGGAGTCATCGAACAGCCCGAGGAGTCCATCAAGCGATACCTGGAAGGCTTCAAGAAGGACGTAGACATGCTGCTGCGCACGCGCCTCGGCGAAGAGGGCCTGCGCATCCGCTACGCGGGGATGGACATCCTGGATCTCAAGCCCGCCGAATGGGTGGAAGTCACTGACCGCGAACGCCGCATCACCAAGATCGCACTGAACCAGGCCACCCTGCTGCCCGTGCGCGCTGTCTACATCCACCGCGACCCGGAGACCCGCCAGCGCACCGAAGAGACCGAGTATTTCTCCAACTACCACACTTTTTCGGGCATCCAGACGCCCAAGCAGATTTCGCGCGAACGCAACGGCCGCAAGGTCTATCAGGTGTTTTTCGACGTCTGCCAGTACAACATCAACCCTTCCGATTTTCTCTTTACCCGCGAATCCCTCGACCAGCGCTGGGCGCAGCTCGACAAAAAGAAAAAGAAATAACTGGTCTGCGGTACCATCAGTCGCCGCTCGCAACTCGATTTGCGCCGACATCGTGGCGCACCGGACTGGGAAGAGAAACTCGTGCCCATTGACGACGATGACCTCCGGGACGTGAGGGACGGAGAAATGAGGCGTGGGCGCAGGCCGGTCGACAAAACATCCCTTCGCCAGAAGCAAATATTGCGCGCCAGGTTTCGTGAGGCATTACAGGAAGGTAATGAAGCGGCCTTTATTCAGGCACTTCTCGACCTTGGGCAGACACCCGGATCGGCCGAGTATGAGCATTCGATGAAGCTTTGGCGCGCGTACCGGCGCGGCGAGCCCTAGAAATGGTGGCCTCGAAGGCAGTGATTCGCTCCTTGCGCTCTTTGGCGGGAAGCCGGTCAAGGATTTCCACGGCAATTTTGGTGAGCTGCCGGACAGTCTGTTCGAGAGTCGCCGCCTTGCGCTTTCTTGTTGCCACTCCGCCTCCTGGCTAAGAAAGGCATAGTTTAGCACCCCCTCGAGTGTCCCGGACAGACATTCATGTACTTCGGCAGGTGCAGCTCAGGAAGTTGGGAGCCGATCTCGCCTCCCTGGCTAGCAGAGGCATTGACGTTTTCATTTCGGCGGCCTATTTTGGCTTCAGCAGACCCTGGGGCAACGATGCCGTGCCTGAAACGCAGTGAATTTGAGCCCGCGTATCTCTGCGCGCACCGCAGCGGCGCGCTGCGGCGCAAAATCGAAGAAGCGCTGGCCGCGCTGGCCGACTGCGCGCTCTGCCCGCGCGATTGCCACGTCAACCGCCTGGAAAATAAATTCGCTGTCTGCAAGACCGGACGCTACGCCGTGGTGGGCAGCCATTTTCCGCATTTCGGCGAGGAAGACTGCCTGCGCGGCACGCGCGGCTCCGGCACGATTTTCTTTTCCTGGTGCAACCTGCGCTGCGTCTTCTGCCAGAACTACGACATCTCCTGGCAGGGCGAGGGTGACGCCACGCGGCCCGACGATCTGGCGGCGATGATGCTGCGGCTGCAATCGGCTGGCTGCCACAACATCAACTTTGTCACTCCCGAGCACGTAGTTCCGCAAATCCTGGAAGCCCTGCCCCTGGCCATCGAGGGCGGCCTGCGCCTGCCGCTGGTTTACAACACCAGCGCTTACGACTCGCTGCATTCCATCGCGCTGATGGATGGGGTCGTGGATGTCTACATGCCGGACTTCAAATTCTGGGATGCGGAAATGGCCCGGCAGTATTCCAAAGCGCCGGATTATCCCGATGCCGCGCGGCGGGTCATCAAGGAAATGCACCGACAAGTGGGCGACCTGGTGCTCGACGAAAACGGGCTGGCGCTGCGCGGGGTCATCCTCCGCCACCTGGTGACGCCCGGCGGCATCTGCGGCACACAGGAAATTATGGACTGGGTCGCTCGCGAGCTGGGGCCCAACACCTACGTCAACGTGATGGCGCAATATTATCCGGCGGGCAAGGTGTCCGCCACGCAGTACGTGCAGATTAACCGCCGCATCTCCGGCGACGAATTCGAAGCCGCGCTCGACGCCGCCCGCGCCGCCGGCCTCCAACGCCTAGACATGCGCACGGCCCTGCGGCTGATTTGAGCTCGGCCCTGCGCTCGGCCTGTCAAGCAGGCGCCTCCTCAGCGGGCGCGTCTAGGCCAGGACCATAGGCAGGGGGCGCAGTTGCCGCTTCATGGGGTCCAGCATCACGCCCATTGTGCCCAGCGAGACGCTGCCCAGCAAGAGGCTGTCGCCTTCCTCTCCGAAAATGACCGGGGAGGCGCCCTGGCGGCCGTTCATGCGAAACGAAGCGTCGCCGATCTCCCGCGTAATTTCGGAACCATCCGCCAGAATAAAAATCCGCTTGGAATGCGGCTTCACTCCCAGCTTGCGCAGGATTTTCGCCGGCACGACGGAATAGAATGCGCCGGAATCCACAAGGAATTTGAGCCGGACTCTGCGTCCCGGCTTCGCAGGATTGGCGACTTGTGCCTGGATGTGGGTTAGCCCCATCGCGAGTCTGCTGCTCCTGACAAGATATTCTATCAGGGCGCAGGCGGCGTTGCGCAGGAAAGCGAGGCGCGCCGCGGCCGCTGCGGGAATACGCCGGATGTTTTCTGATAAACTCCGCGGGATGCGTGCGAAGGGGGTGGAGCATGCTCGAACGCCGGGAATTTTTGCAGCGCGGCGCGGTGGCCGTGGCGCTGTTTGGTTTGCCGCGGGCGCAGGCAGAGCAAGTGGCAGCGGCGAAGGGGCCGCCGCTGCCGCCCGACGACCTCCTTGCAGCGGCGCCGGAGCGCTATTGGGCCGAACTTCGGCGCCAGTGGCTGCTGGCGCCGGAACGCATCAACCTGAACTGCGGCTCGGTGGGCTGCACTCCGCTGCCTGTCCTGCGCGCGATGATGGACCACATCCTGCAAGCCGAGGAGTACCGCGAAGCCCCCTACCCGTGGTTCGGCTACGAGGAAAATACGCGCCTGCGCGAGTTGCGCGACGCGCTGAGCGCCTTCATCGGCTGCAAGCGCGACGAGCTGGCGCTGGTGCGCAACGCCACGGAAGCTAACAACGTAGTCTGCAACGGCCTGGACCTCAAAGCTGGCGACGACGCCCTGCTTACCGACCAGGAGCATCCCGGCGGGCGCTGCTGCTGGGAGCAGAAGTCCGCGCGCTACGGCGTGAAGCTGAACTACGTCACGCTGCCCAAGCCTCCGGCGAGCCAGGAACAAATCGTGGACTTGTTTGCGAAGGGGCTGACCCCGCGCACGCGCATCATCGTCTTCAGCCACATCACCACGGTGACCGGCGTGGTGCTCCCGGTGAAGGAAATCTGCGCGATGGCCCGCGCGCGCGGCGTCCTGACCCACGTGGACGGCGCGCACGCCATCGGCCAGTTGCCGCTCGATTTGCACGACCTGGGCTGCGACTTCTACGCCGGCAGCCCGCACAAATGGCTGATGGCGCCCAAGGGCACGGGGTTCCTCTACGTCCGCGAGGAAAATTTGGAACGGCTGTGGGTGAACATCGCCTCGGGCGAGTGGCAGAACTACGGCCTGAAGGCCTACCGCTTTTCAAATTTGGGCACGTCAAACCTGAGCGTGATGGTGGGCCTAAAAGCGGCGCTCGAATTTGTGAAGACCATCGGGCCGCAGCGCATCTACGCGCGCATCCACGATTTGGCCACGCGCGTCCGCGACTACGTGCGCCGCCATCCCCAGCTCCGGCCATGCAACGCCGGGGAGGATCCATTCTTCGGCAGCCTGGTCAGCTTCGAGCCGCCCGCCGGCGCCACGCTCCAGCGCGTCGCGGACGAATGCGCAAAACGCGCCATCCGCATCGCCGGGGGCACGGACCGCATCCGCATCGCCACGCACATCTTCACCCAGCCGCGCGAGCTGGACACTTTCTTTGAAGCCCTGGATGCGGGAATGAAATCTTAAGGGGAACTGCGCACCAGCATTGACAGCCCGTGGGGGGGCCAGCTGAAGCTGGCCGCTACGGCGCGGAGGCCCGGGTGCCGCGCTCCAGGCGGCGAATGCGGCTGTAGGAATACTCGCTCTGCGTTTCCAGCCTGCCTTTTGCAAGGACCCGGATGACGATGCGGATCAGGACGTTTCCGCCCAGGCGGTCATCGCGCGCAAAATCCACGGCCATCCAGTAGCGCGTGTCCTTCTCGGCGTCAAACCATTCCTCGATGCGCCAGATGGCGCCGCTGTCGGGGTCCGCCCACGC
>Ga0247727_10019609_pt1 | contig 10462 bp, 2 predicted proteins | sample WisWelCaveWW1625_FD_202498 | JGI IMG/M metagenome (GOLD analysis project Ga0247727, IMG submission 202498) | Biofilm microbial communities from Wishing Well Cave, Virginia, United States - WW16-25 | ecosystem: Environmental > Aquatic > Deep subsurface > Groundwater > Cave microbial mat | place... | reverse complement strand
CGCTGGAAACTGAAGGCATGATTTGTCAGACGGCGCGTGAGACGTTGAAAACCGCCTATCAAATCGGCTGGATCCGCCCCGAAGAACTCTGGCTGCAAATGTTGGATGACCGTAACATGACGTCGCATACTTATGATCAACCAACGGCCAAGCAGATTTACACCAACATTCAAACTTATCATCCGGAAATTCAAAAGCTCACCCAATTTCTGCGCGCCAGATATCAGCCGTAATTTCGCCGTGGCACAATTTGTAACTTTTTCTTGCAATAATAACCCCTCACTGTCTTTCCCAAGCAGTTCCGAAAGTGGCCTTGCATCTCGCCAGAATTCTTTTAACTTATAATCACTCGGGTTTATCCAACCTTAATTCCTCGCGCGCTTCTTCGGGGATATACCCTGGCAGCGAATTAGATTTCAAAAACAATCAAACTACTTTTTCATCAACAACCTTGACCAAAGGTAGGATGCTGATGGATGGAAATAGCGACCAGGATTGTTGTTTGCGACGAGCCGGCTTTGCGAAATAGATTGCAAACACAGCTTGTTGAAGCGAAAATTTTGCCGCTGGCAAGATTCTTACCCAATGGATTGCCGGCTGTTATCGTAGCGTCGGCGGCAAATTATGCGGCGGCAAATCATCTGCTGGACCGGATAAGTTTAACTGTTCGCAATCAAAGCGTGGTCACAGGCCGAATACCGCGGGGACAAAGTGTGCCGGTGCTACAGCCCAATAATATCGTTTTGCTTCCGTGGTGCGAAGATGAGATATTTGCGCAATGGGCTAAGCTTTTATTAGGATTGCAAACGCAATTTATTTTTCCAGACTGGCTATTAAAGTGTAACTTTACCCCCCCCCCCATGAAAATTTTTACAAGCATGAACAATTTGCTGAAGTTTGGCAACAGCTCTCCTCCTGGAATTTCTCGCAATTACTAATCCCCAATTTAGCAGAAAATTTAAAATACTCTCCGCGCCACTTGCAAAAGCTTTTGCCCAAGCTGTTTGGCATAAAGCCAGGACATTTGCTGAGGGCGCTCAATGTTTTTGCCGTTACCGCGAAATTGATGCGAAATGAAAATCAACTGTTGCCTAACGGGCGACGTGGTAATTCACCGTTGCGTGAAATAGAAACCGGTTATCATCGTCGCTTGCGGCGATTGCTTGGAATAACTTACACCGAGTTGTTGCAAGCCAGCCAAACCGAACATTGGGCTGCGATGTGGATGCGCAAATGGCGCCAGCGCGCTTTTTGCAAAACGGCGCTGCAAGACGAGAAGACGTCGAGATGAAAACGTTTTTCCTGATTTGGCAAAGGAGGTGAGGTCGAGGCAATTGTGTTGTTTGTGGTCTTTTAAATGGAATGCTGCGTGAAGTTTCTCCATGAATTTTGCACGCAGGCATGCTCACGCCACGGTCGATAGGGCGTTTCTGGCGAACCCCGCTTTTAGCGGGGTGACATGTTTATAGAAAAGTAGATGAGTAGAATTCTTAAACAAAGGAGTGACATGTGCATTTTCCTAGATATTGCTCGGCGGGAAGAACATTTCACTCCTACGGAGTTTCTCGACTCTCGGGTGGCGCGTTCCTATAAACATCACACCCCGCCGCGGCGGGGTTTAAAGCTCGCGTCTATCGTCAAAAAATTTTGTGCACCACCCAATGAGTCGATTTTGGCGCCAATCAAAGTTGCTTCATTCGCAGTTTATGCAAAAGTCGGTGCAAAATTCAGGTTCTCACTTTATTCAAGGATGAATGGTTATGAAAAAGTTTATTGGTTTCACCCAAATGCAATTGTTGTTTTGTGTTCTCTTTGCCTGCAACACCTTTGCTCAAATTGGCACGCGCAACGGCGGCAGAGTGCATCCGCTTATCATCGGCGGCGGCGATCACACGCTGATGAATGAAGCCGGCACACTTTGGTCATGGGGAAAGAATGACTACGGCCAGTTAGGAAATGGCACGACGACGAATGGAAGCATTCCGGCGCCGGTGAGTAATCTTACCGGCGTGGTCGTTGCCGCGGCGCGCAATACTCATACGTTGGCTTTAAAATCTGATGGCACGGTCTGGGCGTGGGGAAGAAATAACAATGGACAACTCGGTGATAACACGACCACGCAACGAAACACCGCGGTTCAAGTAAGTAGCCTCACCAGCGTTGCCACAATTGCCAGCGGCAGCTTCCACAGTTTGGCTTTAAAAGCGGATGGAACGGTTTGGGCCTGGGGCAACAATTTTTATGGGCAGTTGGGCGATGCCACAAATACGCAAAGAAATACGCCTGTGCAGGTGAGTAGCCTAACAAGCGTCAAGGCGATTGCCGGCAATGAGTATAGTAGCTATGCTTTGAAATCGGATGGCACGGTTTGGACTTGGGGAAGAAACAATTCGGGCCAGTTGGGAGACGGCACGACAACTGAAAGTAATACGCCCGTTCAGGTGAGTAATCTGACCGCTGTACGCGCAATTGCAGCCGGCGGTGGGAATTTCTGTTTGGCTTTAAAGGCGGACGGCACGGTCTGGTCCTGGGGCGCAAATTTGTACGGTCAGTTGGGAGATAACACCACGACCAACCGAACCTCACCGGTGCAGGTGAGCGGCTTGACCAATATTGCCAGCATTGCAAATGGCTACCAACACGGCTTGGCATTGAAATCCGACGGCACAGTTTGGGTGTGGGGCCGAAACGCTGATGGCGAGTTGGGTGACGGCACGACGACGCAACGCAACACCCCAGTGCAGGTTAGCAATTTAACTGGCGTGGCCGTAATCTCGGCAGGTTTTCATCATAGTGTTGCTTTGAAATCTGATGGCGGCGTGTGGACTTGGGGAGATAATGCTTATGGTCAGTTGGGAGACGGAACATTAACTGACAAAACGAGTCCCGTGCTTACGACAGGACCTACTGGCATAGTTTCGATTGAAACTGGAAGCGAGTATGGCATGGCTCTCCGATTAGACGGCACACTTCGAGCATGGGGGGCTAATGATGCTGGACAATTAGGTAATGGTACGAACACGAATCGAACTAAACCTATTCAGGTAGTCAGTATGGTTGGGGTTATTGCAATCGTAACTGGCTCAAACCACAGTCTTGCATTAAAATCGGATGGAACGGTCTGGGCTTGGGGTTATAATTCTTCTGGCGGATTAGGAGACGGTACAACTACAAACCGACGCACATCCGTTCAGGTTAGCAGTTTGTCTGGAGTAGTTAACATTGATGGAGGTTATGATCATAGTCTCGCAATAAAATCTGATGGGTCGCTTTGGGCTTGGGGATACAATTCTCACGGTCAGTTGGGAGATGGAACAAATATGCAAAGAAATACTCCCGTTCAAGTGAGTAGTATTAGTAATGTCATTGCTGTTGCAGCCGGAGAGATTCACAGTCTTGCACTAAAATCGGATGGTACAGTCTGGGCTTGGGGAAATAACTTCCACGGTGAAATAGGCGACGGTACATATACAGATCGAAATACACCTGTACAAGTTTTATCTGGCGTGAGTAAAATTGGAGCTGGAAGTTACCATAGCTTTGCAATAAAAGCAGATGGTTCTGTTTGGGCTTGGGGAGATAATGGTATAGGCCAGTTAGGAGATGGAACACAAAACCAAAGAACTTCCCCTGTATTGATTACTACTCTAAGTGATATTGTCGCCATAACCGGAGGTGGTAGTAACAGTCTTGCATTAGAGTCAGATGGCACAATTTGGGCATGGGGAAGCAATTCCCTTGGACAGTCGGGGCTTGGAGCTGACCAGTATAAATTTACTCCTACATTGGTTAATGGTGTAACAAACGTAATTGCTATCTCGTCCGGCACCTATGGTACTTTCAGTATGATTCTTAAAGATGGTTGGGAAGTTTTAGCTACGGGGCGTAATCAAGAAGGTCAACTTTGTGATGGTACAACCAATAACAGAAATACTTTTGCTCCAACTGTCGGTTTGAAAATTAACAACAACGATTCACCAGACGACCCACATGATGTAACCGAAACTGGCGAGACACCAACAACATTTGTGTTAGACCAGAATTATCCGAACCCCTTCAATCCCACCACAACCATTCGGTTTGGCGTACCAACGCAACAGAATGTAACGTTGTACGTTTATAACACGATTGGGCAAGTCGTAGCAACACTCTACAACAACAAATCGATGTCGGCTGGATTTCACACCGCCAGTTTTGACGCAAGCAAGTTAGCTTCAGGAACGTATGTTTATAAACTTGAAGCAACCGATGACAACGGCAAGCCAGAAGTGCTGACCAAGAAAATGATTTTGATGCGATAAGGCCATTTGGCAAATCAATGCGCCCCGATCTTTACCGGATTGACAAATTCAATCTCGATAAGGTCGGGGCTTTGTTTCATTCCTGCAATTGTTTTGTTTTCCTCATATTGATCTTCCCTCCGCATTCGCCCGTCAAATTGGTATAATCTTTGTAGGCTTTATTCCTGGTTTAAACGCGAACAGAAAAGCGGCCATAATTTCATTGAACGCAACGGACTTGTTTGCCGCGTTTGTAATTGGCCGTTCTGAATGAATACAATTTTCGTTTCATCGATCAATTTCAGCTTTGGATATGCATCTTAGACGCTCAACACAAGCTAAACGCCGTGGCCTTGCCATCGCCTGGGGCATTCTGCCGCTGTTGATATTTGGTATTTCATTACGTGAGGGGAGAGCAGGGACTTTACAAAATGTTAAAATAACCCTGAATGACAGCACAGCCGGCGCCGACGCTATATACCAGCTTGCTTTTGAACCGACAAATGGATTGCCCAAAGATGGCAAGATTGTCATTTATTTTCCCAAGAGCTTCAATATTTCCGATGCTTTTGTAGCGGCGGGGATTTACGCCTCCGACGATACCGTAAAACTGGATGGCGGCTTTTTCGTCAAGCAGGGGTTCGAAACTAATTTTAATGTTGTTACTCTGGAACGCGATGGCAGGGGGACGGATCTTCAAGCCCGTGTTTCAGGAACCGTGAAACTAAAGATGGCGATTGTGGGTAATCCAATCACACCGGGCAGATACAACACTATTCGCGTGCTTACACAACAGGGAAGCGATGGCGATGATATTGACGTAAAAGATGGTGTCGAAGTTACGATCTCTTCCGGGCCGTTGAATCATTTTTCCTTTGCAACGATTGGCAGCCAAATTGTTGACTCTCTTTTCTCCTTCACGATTACGGCAAAGGATGCTTACAATAACGATAGACTGTTAAGCAACATTCCGGTCAGTTTTTCCGATAACACCGGTTCGCTCACCCCGACAGGCGTTACCATGAGCGGCGCCTTTTTTACCATTAATAATGCAAAAATTACGAAGGCGCAAAGCGGGAATAAGATCACCGCAACCGCAAACAACGGCAGTGTGGTCAGCGCCTCTAACGCCTTCGGGGTTAATCAACTCAAAATTCTCAGTATCGACACGGCGCCGGCCACGGTGAGCCATGGGCAAACGCTCATTCCGGTCAATATGCTCGTGCAGAACATCGGCCCTGACACGGTCAGATTAGACAGCGCTAAGTTGGTTTTTAATCCCACTAGCCCAAATGCTTACGCCAACACCCGTCTTGTTCCGAATGTTAAAATTCCGGGGCAAGGGACTATTCGAAATTTTGTTTTTTCGGTTACTGTCAACACCGCCGCGCCGACGGGAGTGGCGACCATCGACGGCCAGGTTTTTGGCAAAGTGATAACGGGGAATTTAAAACTTTCTGATTTGAATGCCGACCAGCCGCTTGACGCGTGGACAGTCCAAACACAGCCCAATTTGAGTTATGATCCCAACACATTGAATCCCAAGCAGGTAAGCGCCGACGCTTTTTTTCAGTTTAAAGTTGGAATCAAAAATGCCGGTGAGGCAACCCTAGAATTGAATCCGGCGACAACAATATTTCAGTTCACGGCTGCGGGACAAACTTTTATATCAAGGTTGGATGCCGGTGGCGGCACCACCATTGCCGGCAAGGGAAAAATACTTTTAATTTTTCAAAGCACAAAAATTCCTTCGGCGATTCCCAAAGGTGATTATGCTCCGCAAGTCATTCTCAATGGCACGCAAAATAGCGCGCCGTTTAGCCAGTCAATATCTCTTCCGAATAACCCCCTGAATGTCGGCGATCCTCCGACATTCCAAATCTTGTCGATTCGCGCTGCCCAGGATACTGTCGTCCAAGGCATGCGCAAGCCGTGGTCAATTTTTTTGCGGGTAAAAAACAACACGAATGCAGAGATTACTTTTGACCACGCGGAACTGCAATTTTATAAACCGGGCAATAGCAACCCGGATGCTTTTTATCGTCTCACCTTGCCAACGCGTTTTGCCTCGGACAGTTCTAGAATTGCTGCTAATGGCGTCGATAGTGTCGTTTGCCGGATTGATACGACCGGACAATTGACTGGGGTGATAGCGATTTTTGCCAAAGTTTTTGTTAAAGAACTTCTTCTGACTCCCGCCGAAAGCAACGGCACGCAGAAAAGCATTTTGGTGCAAACGCCGGCAAAATTGAGCGTGACGTTACAGACTTCACAATCGAAGGTTACCGAGGGCCAGACGCAGCCGTGGCAAATTAAGATGCAGGTTAAGAATGACGGTGAAAGCGAAGCCCAAGCGATTTTTGTCTATGACCCTGATTCCGACAAAATTACCCGCACAAGTTTAAGAGTGGAGGGCGGTTATCAAGTCGCACCGGTAGAAACGAATGTGTTGATCCACGGCAAAAGCTCCACGGAGATTCTTTTTGATGTGACGCAAACTGGAAGCGCATTGCAAAATTCAACATTTAGCGGACAAGCCTTTGCGCAAGAAAGTAACAGTGATTCGATACATTCTGCTTCGAGCAACGCGCAAATTGAAGTCCAACCCCCAAACCTTGTGGGGATCACTTCCGTGGCATTGGACAGTGTTTTTAATCGCAGTTTGAGTCAAGCGAACCCTGACACCGTCAATGTCGGCCAGAGTTTCAAAGTAAAAGTCGGGGTGCAAGCCCAAATTCTCAACGCCGAAAAAGTCGACTCCGTGCGCGTGCGATTAAATAAAACGAATGCGTCCGGCGCCGACACGCTCACGTTAAATGGTGCGAATGGTTTTTTAAATTTTGCGGTGACCGCCGGAAGCATTGCTGGAGATGTCGCGCAATTTTCTGCGCAAGTGATCGGAGCTTATTCCGCCAACACGCGCGCCTGGACCGTTCAAGCCAGTTCAGAAACGCGGTTGGTTTCCGTTTATAGACAAGCGCCGGCGCAATTGCGCGTTGAAGTGCCGACAACCTCGGTCACCGACGTTCTCTTTGGCAGCACGCAGCCAGCGTGGACAATTGAATGCATCGCGCGGAACACGGCCAATCTAGCCAACGGCAGCACGATCGTGATTGAGTCGTCGAAAGTGACGGTGAAGATTGATGGCAAACTGCAGAATGATTATATCATTACAAATGTTGACACTCTCGCAACGCTCAGCGCCGGCCAGAGCGGCACGCTGAAGTATAAAGTGGGGCAGACTGGCTACACCGGCGGTGATGCGGAGCTTACGGTGACGTTGTTCGGCCACGACAAGAATAACAAGGCGCTTATATCAGGAAGTAAGTCGAAAGGCTTTAAGGTTAAGTCCTCTGCGGTGGCGAGAATTTTGCGAACCGATTTCGCCGCGAACGTCAATCGCGTCACCGACAGCGAAATTGGTTTGGTGAATACCGGGCAGAAATTCAAAATTGAAGTCACCGTTGAAAATGCGGGACTGGATGTGATTGACACGGCTTATGTGTCACTGTTAAGTTCCGGCAATCCGCAACAGGCCAAAGCGGTTAACATTGCCAGTCGCAACAGCGCCAAAGCGATTTTTGACGTCACCGCGCCCAGCTCGGCTAACGTGCGGACCTTTACGGCGCGGCTTGATAGTGCGGTAACAACAGGTGGCGCCACGCCAACAATCGGCGCGAATGGCGACACCACCGCGGTCGCGCGCATCGAATTGTCGGCGCGGCTGCAATTGAGTTTGGTGACTGCTGATGGCGCGACGGCATTTAGCAAGGGCCAGCTTTTCAAGGTGCGCGCCCGCGTGAAAAATCTCGGCCAGGCGAAAACGGACAGAAGCGGCAGATTGGAACTCACGCCGCCACAAGATTATCGCTTAGTCAACAACGACCCGATCAAAAATTTTGCCGCCGGCGATTCGGTTGAATGGAGTCTGCAAGCGCCCACGTTGAGAGTGGGTCAACAAGACGTTTTTATCGTTAAAATTAACGCCCAACCGCTCGACCAAAACTCCGGCGCTCCCGCGGACACGGCGAATAATTCCGCCCGGCTCACCGTGAGCACGCTGGATCAAGTCTTGACGATCGTCAAAAAATCCATCGTCACTCCCGCGGGCGCGAGTGATTCGACAATTTCGACGGATCAAATTTTTACTGCGGCAGTAAAAGTTCAGGCGAGCTCGAATTTGACCAGAAAAACGATTACGCTCACGCTGCCGACTGGCTCCGGCTATCGTTTTGTGAATGGCGATAGCGCGACGAAGAACGTTTTTGCCGACATGGCAACGATGAACTGGCAGATCCAAGCGCCGAGCGTGGAAAACTTGCAACCTTTTAAACTGCCATTGGAAGCGAAAGCCTTCGCCGGCCTAACGACGGTTTTCTCCCCGCCCGATAGCCTGCTGATTCGCCGCAACGAAAATCGCGCGATTCTATACCTTGAACCCGGCATCAAAGAAACGACGAGCCCAAATGGTTGGGTCGCGGTCAATCAAAATTTCACGATTGTGGCCAAGCTGCGCAATACCGGCCGCGCCTTTGTGACCGACACGGCGAAAGTCACGATTGATACTTCCAAAACCAGCTTGACCCTGTTGGATATTCCAGGAAACACGGCAAAGAAGTTTGTGGTCTTTCGAGCTGGAGAAAATTTCAAGGAAATTGCCTGGCAGGCCAAGGCCGCGAGCAAACCAACGCCTCCGGAGACGATTACATTTGAAGTCACAAAACGACCGCTCGATATAAACACGGGGTTCGAGGTGCTCACCTCGAACGATCCGGCTGCATTTAATGTGCGGACGGTCGCGCTCGGCGCGCTACGGGTTGCGAACTTTTGTATTACTGCGCCGGTCGGCGCGCAAGATAGCATTTTGAGCACGGATCAGGAATTTACAGTGAGCGACTCGGTTTATTGGTCGAATGCCACCAACGTGCGCGCGCGATTGATTTTGCCGTCCGGCTTTGAAACCGTCAATGAAATCCAACCTTTGGTTGGCGCCGGAATAAACGGTTCGGCGAAGCCGTTGTGGCGCGTGCGCGCCCCCGGGCAGCCGTCGCCAAACGCCAAGCAGCTTAAAGTGATCGTGACGGCGAAAGATGCGAACGATACGACGGCCGCGTTGCCGCCGGTCTCTGACTCCATGCTGGTACAGGTCGAAAAACACGCCGATCCTCGCTTGCGCGCCAATGTCAGCGCGCCATCGGCAGCTATCGATGGCAAGGTTAGCGCTGGGCAGCTTTTTGAAGTGACGGTGAGCGTCGAAAATCAAGGCCAGGCTCTGCTCTCGCGGACAGCAAGTGTCCGCGTTGATTTGAACGGCGCGCGCGGTTATAAACTGGTGAGCGTCTTGGACTCGGTTCAGACTTCGGCCAATTCACAGTTCATCTGGAGGATACGCGCCCGCGAAGATATTTCCGATGAAACGGATTTGATCATTTTTAAGCTGCAAGCGGCGCCGTTTGACACCAATACCAATCAGCCGGCCATGAGCACGCTGAGCCAGACGCCGCTGATCTTGCGGACGGAAGCCAAGAAATTGCTGGTTGAAAAAGTTGGCAAAAGCGGCGGCCCGGCAGTCAACGGCCAAAAAGATTTGCCGTTGCTGCGTTTAAAATTGACCAACCCCGGCGGTATAGGCTCAAGCAGCTTGGTTCTGCGCCGGCTTCATTTTAAATTATATAATCGTGATCGCCAGGAAGTCGTGCCGCCCAGTAACGTTTTGCAAACCATTCGTGCCGTCCACGATACAAAGCGCAACACCGTTTACGGCGGCCTGCAAAACCTGCAAACAGATTCGCTGCGCATTGATTTTATAACGAACGTCATTGTCGCGCCGAATAAACCCGATACCATCGCGATTTTGGGCAATATCGTCGACAATCCAACCGCGAGCAGTTTTCGGATTGCGTTTGAGAGCGGACAAGATTTTGACGTCGTTGACCAGGACTCCGGCAGCGTAGTCATTGTTGAGAATTGGGAGGGCAAGAGCGGCAGCGCCTTTCGCCTTGATTCCGATTTGACGGTGCTCTTCGCCGCTGATCCGGAGAAATCATTTTTCAACTATCCGAATCCGCTTCAACCCGGCAATGATAAAGCCAACGGCCAGGGCGCGCATTTCGCGTATAACCTGCGCGAAGCCTCCAGCGGCGTGTTGAAAATCTTTACGTTGCTTGGCGAGCTGGTGTGGG
>Ga0247727_10019607_pt1 | contig 10463 bp, 7 predicted proteins | sample WisWelCaveWW1625_FD_202498 | JGI IMG/M metagenome (GOLD analysis project Ga0247727, IMG submission 202498) | Biofilm microbial communities from Wishing Well Cave, Virginia, United States - WW16-25 | ecosystem: Environmental > Aquatic > Deep subsurface > Groundwater > Cave microbial mat | place... | reverse complement strand
CATCGCATTTCACCACCACCACTTGCATTCCAACCATCGCCGCGCTCGCCGGATTGGTGCCGTGCGCCGATTGCGGAATCAAACAAATTTTGCGATGGCCTTCGCCGCGGCGGTGATGATACGCGCGAATGACGAGCAAGCCGGCATATTCGCCTTGCGCGCCGGAGTTCGGCTGCAACGATACGGCGCTGAAACCGGTGATTTCGGCCAGCCAGGTTTCGAGTTGATAAAATATTTCCTGATAACCGGCGGCCTGCTCCACCGGCGCAAACGGGTGCAGCTTGCCGAACTCCGGCCAGGTCACCGGAATCATTTCGCTCGTTGCATTCAGCTTCATCGTGCAAGAGCCGAGCGGAATCATGCTGGTGGTGAGCGAAAGGTCTTTGGACTCAAGTCGCCGCATATAGCGCAGCATTTCGGTTTCGGAATGATATGAATTGAAAACAGGATGCTGAAGAAATGTCGAAACACGGCGCAGTTTGCCCTCATAACCGGAATTGGCCGCGGCTGCAATGTCATTGACGCTAAAATCGCGCGGCCGCTCCAACGCAAAAATATCGAGCAGCTCGCTGACTTCATCGGCACTGGAAATTTGATCGAGCGCAATGCCGAGCGAGCCGTCCTCATGCTTGCGGAAATTGATCCGCCGCGCATCCGCCGCAGCAAGAATTTTCGGCAGCACTGGCTTGTCGACTTCAAGGCGCAGCGTGTCGAAAAAATCTTGATGATAAATCTTGTAGCCGAGACGCTGCAAACCGGAGGCAAGAACTTTGGTCATGTTGTGAATGCGCGTGGCGATGCGACTGAGTCCTTCCGGGCCGTGATAAACCGCGTACATGCCGGCGATCACGGCGAGCAGAACCTGCGCCGTGCAAATATTCGAGGTGGCTTTCTCGCGGCGAATATGCTGCTCGCGCGTTTGCAGCGCCATGCGCAGCGCTGGCTTGCCGTTGCGATCGACCGACATGCCGATGATGCGGCCGGGCATCAGCCGTTTGTATTCATCGCGCGTCGCTAAGTAAGCCGCGTGCGGCCCGCCGTAACCCAGCGGCACGCCGAACCGCTGCGTGTTGCCGATCGCGGCGTCGGCACCGAACTCGCCGGGCGGTGTGAGCAGCACCAGGCTCATTATATCCGCCGCCACGGCGACTAACGCGCCGGCGGCATGCGCGCGCTCGCAAAACGCGCGATAATCATAAACCGCGCCTTCGGTCGTGGGATATTGCACGAGGCAGCCAAACACTTCGCGGGTGAAATCAAAATTTTCGTGATCGCCGAGGATGATTTCGATACCGGGCGGCAAAGCGCGTGTCTGCAAAACCGCAATCGTTTGTGGATGGCAATCCATCGAAACAAAAAACCGCGATGGCTTGGGCTCGCGCTTGGCATGATAAAACATGCTCATCGCTTCTGCCGCCGCCGTCGCCTCGTCCAGCAATGATGCATTTGTCACCGGCAAACCGGTGAGATCGATGATCGCCGTTTGAAAATTCAACAGTGCTTCCAACCGGCCTTGCGCGATCTCGGCTTGATAGGGCGTGTATTGCGTGTACCAGCCGGGATTCTCCAAAATATTGCGCTGAATCACCGGCGGCGTGATGGTGTCGTGATATCCCATGCCGATGAGCGAGCGATAAACTTTGTTTTTCGCCGCAATCGTACGCAGCCTCGCCGTCACTTCATATTCCGTGCGAATGCCGTCGAGCCGCAACGCGTGCGTGGAGCGAATGCTCGCCGGGATCACGGTTTCGATAAACGCGTCAAGCGGTTGCACGAGCGCGTCGAGTGCCGGCTGATCAAGCGCTTTGAGCATCTGCGTCGTTTCTTCAGCGCCGGGCCCGATGTGCCGGCGCACAAAAGCATTGGTGCGAGAGAGATCGATGGACATGGGAAGAGACTCCTCATTTTTAAAAACCAAATCCCGCCCTTCCACGGTTTAGCAAAACAGGAAAAGCGGGACGCATGAATAATTTCAAACTCCCGAGGCGGAATACGGCGCATCTACTCAGGCAATCTGTTTCTGATATTCTTCGGCCGACAGCAGTTTTTTGATTTCATCTTTATTCGACAATTTAATTTTGATCAGCCAACCTTCGCCGTAAGGATCTTGGTTGATCAGCTCGGCGCGATCAGACAATTTTGTGTTCACTTCGACCACGGTTCCCGACACCGGCGCGAACAACTCCGACACGGTTTTCACCGCTTCGATGGTGCCGAAGGATTGCATTTGGGTGGTCGCGGCATTGACTGCCGGCAGCTCGACGAACACGATATCACCCAGCTCGCCTTGCGCGTATTCGGTGATGCCGATCGTCGCGACGCCGCCTTCCATTCGCACCCATTCGTGTTCTTTGGTGTATAACAAATTCGCAGGAAAATTCATACGCGATGTCCTTAGTAGAATGTTTTATTACAGCGTCGCTCAACATTTATGTTGGGCCTTCCAAACAACATACAAAGCGCAACATGAATGTTGCGCCACGTATTACCCCGCCACGCCGGTCGGCGTTTCCATTTTTAAGCGTTTAAAAAAACGCTCGACATACTTCGTATCCAGCTTGCCGGATTGGAAGTCGTGATCCGCCATCACTTTTTGATGAAACGGAATCGTCGTGTGAATGCCTTCGATGATGAACTCATCCAAAGCGCGCTCCATGCGCTCGATGGCTTCGGCGCGGGTTTTGCCGTGCGTGATCAGCTTGGCGATGAGCGAATCGTAAAACGGCGGAATTTTGTAGCCGGCATACGCATGCGTATCGACGCGCACGCCGATGCCGCCGGGCACGTGAAAATATTTCAACACGCCGGGCGACGGGCGAAAATCATTGTCCGGATCTTCGGCGTTGATGCGGCACTCGATCGCATGGCCGCGCATCTTGAAATTCGGATTGATCGTGCTGTCCAAACGCTCGCCGCGCGCGACGCGAATTTGCTCTTTCACCAAATCCAAACCAAACACGGTTTCCGTCACCGGATGCTCGACCTGGATGCGCGTGTTCATTTCCATGAAATAAAAATCGCCGTCTTGATAAAGAAATTCAATCGTGCCGGCATTCACGTAATTCACGCTCTTCGCGCCTTTGACGGCCGCGTCACACATGCGCTGGCGCAGCTCCGGAGTGAGCGCCGGCGACGGCGATTCTTCGATGAGCTTCTGATGCTTGCGCTGAATCGAGCATTCGCGTTCGCCCAACGCGAACAAATTGCCGTGCATGTCGCCAATCAACTGCACTTCGATGTGGCGCGGCTGCTCGAAATACTTCTCCATATAAACCGCGGGATTGGCAAACGCGGCTTCCGCTTCGGTTTGCGCCTGCCTGAAAGAATTTTCTAATTCGCTTTCTTCACGTACCACGCGCATACCGCGTCCGCCGCCGCCCGCTGTGGCTTTGATAATAACCGGATAACCAAACTCGGCGGCAAAGCGCTTCGCCTCGTTCGCATCTTGCAGCAAACCATCGCTGCCGGGAATCGTCGGCACGCCGGCTTTGCGCATCGTCTCTTTCGCCAGCGCTTTGTCGCCCATCGCCGTGATCATCTCCGGCGTGGGGCCGATAAATTTAAGGTCACACGAGGCGCAAACCTCGGCAAAGTGCGCGTTCTCCGCAAGAAAGCCATAGCCGGGATGAATCGCTTCGGCATTGGTGACTTCCGCGGCGCTGATGATGCGTGGAATATTCAAATAACTTTCGCGGCTCGGGCCGGGCCCGATGCACACGGCGTCGTCGGCAAACCGCACGTGCAGCGAATCCGCATCGGCTTCGGAATACACCGCCACGGTTTTGATGCCCAGCTCTTTGCAAGCACGAATGACGCGCAGGGCAATCTCACCGCGATTGGCGATTAGAATTTTTTTCAAATCGTTTTTTATCCTCACCTATTGAAAATTTTATCCCGCTTTTTCGGGATAAAATTTAAAATGCTTTTGCTAACGCCGGAGCGATGATCACGTCTTCTCGACGCGGAACAACGGTTGGTTGTATTCGACCGGCTGCGCATGCTCCACCAAAATTTCGACAATGCGACATGCGAAATCCGCTTCGATTTCGTTCATTAATTTCATCGCTTCGATGATGCACAACACTTGGCCTTTGCTGACCGCCGTGCCGGCTTGCACATACGCCTCGGCGTCCGGCGCCGGCGAACGATAAAACGTCCCAACCATCGGCGATTTGATTTCTACCAGATTTGGGGATGGCGCCGGCGCTTCGGCGGCTTTCGGCGGCGCTTGCATCGGCGCGGCCAGCGGAGGCGCGGGAATTTGCACGTGCGTCATCGGCGCCTGGTGAGAATTGCCGGGATATTTCGAAATTTTGATTTTGCGTCCCCAACGAGAGACTTCTAGGTCGGAAATGCTGCTGTCTTCGACGATTTTGACTAATCGCCGGATTTCTTCTTCATTCATGCCTCATCCTCCAGCCCCTCGAGTTCTAATGTTTGTCGAGACCACTCAGTTAGCTTTGAAACACGTCAATATAAATGATAATCGGTAAAAAGTCAACTGCTAATTCCGCGAAAGTAGATTGATTTAGATTTCAGAAATATAAAGTGTACAAAAGAACAATAAATGCTTCATATCACACCGTTGCCGGCGCTGGTTCCATCCTCTCCGTCATGGTTTCATACAACGCCATCTGCCCGCCAAAGAAAGTCAATCGCATGATCAACTTCATCACGAGAAAAATCTGTCCGAGCAAAAAGGTTAATGTGATGTTGATAACGCTGGATTGATTTGCGCCGGGGGCAACGATACTGTAAACGCCGAGACCGACCAAAAGAAAAACTCCCAGCGCCAAATATAAACCGAACGTTTTAGCGGGGTGGGAGAAAACAAATTGCACGCCGTTTAACACGGCGGCGAACCCGTTGCGTTGATCGTGCACCACGGTTGCAATTTTGGCGTACTCGAAAATCATGTTAATGAGCATAAGCAAAAACGCCACGACGAGGTACGCGCCGGCCGTCATGAAAAAAACGGTCTTCTCCACCGTGGTGTCGCGTGTGCTTTCCGCAATGAGGGCAAACAATTGCGGCGCGATGAAACCGCAGACGAGAAAATAAAGTACGCCGGAGAGCACGGCCAACGTGACGAACCGCAGAAAATAACGGCCGCTCGCGCTAAAGAAACGCTCCATCGTCAAGCGCTCTTCGCGATGGGCAAAACGGTCGAGAATGCCGCCGAGTAGAAACATCCAAATAATCATGTAGCCGAGGCCGAGACCGACGATACCGGCATAATTGGCGAAGAGACTGCCGGTCAACCAGGATTCTAAATTCCCGAGAAACGGGCCAACGCCGATCACCGCCGGCGAAAAAGTTTTGCCCAACGCCCCGGCGCTGTGATTGAATTCTTCGTACCAATCAAGATCAAAACTCTTTTGCATTTTTTCAGAAACCAAGCTCGCGCCGAGCGATGATTCGATTTGTCCGGACATCAGCAGCGTTAACGGCAACGCCATCACAAAATTGAACAGCCACAAAAACAGGATCAGCTTGGGGCTCGCGGTCACGCGCCGCAGGCCCTCGCGAATGGCGGAAAAAATTATCATGGGTTCCTCAAAAATTCTGTAGTGCTCCTTTTGCATTGCCAATTCGAACATAGAACGCCTGAAGGCGTTACTACGAACTACGAACGAATCACACAAAAAACGCAAACGTCGCCAGCAAATCTTGCAGCCAGATCATCCACTTCGAAGCCCACTTGCGCGCCGGGAGCGTCGCCGCCGGCTGCAGGAGTTTGCTGTTGTTGGTGTAATTGAGATCGAGAATCAATTTGTGCTCCGGATCGACCGCCGCAAATTTCAGGCGCGCCGGTTTTTCATACACGAAAAGCTTCCAACGCTCTTTGCCGTCCCAATTTTCGCGCGCCGTATCGCCGTTCGCAAAAACCATCATCACCTCGACCGGAAACATCGCGCCGCCATTGCGCCGCACCACGACCTGCGTACGAAAAATTTTCTCGCTGCCGTTCGTCGCCGATTTCTGTTTGCCGAAATAAATCATTTTCCCGTTCATGTCCAACAAACCCTCCGGAGCCGCCGGCGTACTGGAGACGGATTGAATCGCATAATCAAAAATTTCCGAGCTGCGATGCACCTGCTCGAAAAACCACGTCAGCTCTTGGCCGGTCACTTCGTTGACGACGGCAAAAAAATCATCCGGCGCCGGATGTTTGAATTTATAGCGCTCAAAAAAAGTCGCCATAATTTTTTGCAGCGTCTCCCAGCCGAGGTAGCGCTCGAGCGTGCCGAGCCACAGCGCGGTTTTGTCGTAGGTGATGCGCGCGCCGCTCGCAGGAAAATATTTATAGGTCAGCGTCGATTGCGCGTCGGAAGTTGCAACCGGCCGATAACCCTGCAAACGATTGCCCGAGGTCATGCGCGGCAATTTCACCTCGTCAAATTTTATCGGAATAAAACCGCGAAAGTAGCGCCGCACCCACGCGCTTTCGCCGAACGCCGCTTCCATCGCGCGGGCCGTTGAAAACGTATTGAAGCCTTCATCCAGCCACGCGTGCTCGAACTCGTTGTTGCCGACGATGCCGTACCAAAATTGATGGCCGCACTCATGCACGGTGACGCCTTCGGGAGAGTCGCCGCCGGCCGGATTCAACCAACGCGTGCCGCTGGTAAAAAGCGTCGGATACTCCATGCCGCCGGCGCCGCTCTCATACGCCGGATCAACGACGGTGACGTGACCATACGGATACGGCCCGAACCACGTGCCGTAATATTGCAACGCCGCCGCGGTCGCCGCAAAATGGCGTTCCGCCTGGCGGAAATGCTCCGGTTGAATCAACAGCCGCATGTCCACCGGCGGCAGCCCCGGATACTCGAAACGTTTTTCGCGCACAAGATAATCGGGACTTGCCGTCCAGGCAAAATCGTGCACGTCGGCCTGCATGTGATGATGCGTCGTCGTGCCGTCGGCGTTATCGATTTTTTCGACCAAGCGGCCGGTCGCGCCAAGCACGTAATTGGAGGGCACGGTCATTTTCACCTCGTACACGCCGTAATCGGAAAAAAATTCCGTGCCGGCATGAAACTGATGGCAATTCCATTGGCCGCCATTTTCAAACACGCCGAGCTTGGGAAACCACTGCGCGATGAAAAAATAATTGCCGCGAAATCCCGTGCGCGCAAACGTGCGCGGAATTTTGCTCGTGAATGATAATTCGACTTGAATGGATTCACCGGGCGCAATGCTTTGCGGCAGCACGACTACCATCACGGTTTGATCTTCGGCATTGCCGTCATCCGGCGCGGCGAATCTTTTGTTGGCGGTGAGATCGGTTGTCGAAAATTTTCCCTGCGGCAAAATTTTGATCGAACTCACATTCACGTAGCTCCAATCATCCTCGCGCAAATTCCGTTGCGTGCCATCCCGCCTTGGCGGGATTTGGCTGGTCAGCGTGCGTTCGAGCAGCCACGTGCTGCGCGTGTTCTTCCACGCATTATAATAGAGATGAAACCGCAGTTCGTTGGTGGGCTGATCGCGATCATTCCGCCACGTGATCATTTCGCGCCCTTCGAGCATTTTCGTTTTCGGATCGAGTTTGACTTCGATGGTGTAATTCGCGTTGCGAGGGCTGAGGACTTGCCAGGCCTGCGCCTTTGTCAAGTGGCTCGGGCCGAGCAAAAGAGTTATGCCCATGAAGTAATTTTGTAAATTTTTAAACTTCATTTCTTTCCCTTCCGGTTTTGAGTTCAGGTGAATGGAAAGATGGCGAGAATTTTTGAAGATGTCAATAATTTGTTTTTGCGGCGGCTTGATTTACTTGAAGATGCTTCATTATTCCACCGTGAGGAAATTTAAAAATTCTCGCCGCCAAGCTTGCATTTTTAAAGATTGTGCGGTATATTTATACTGATCATGCAGGCGCATTTGCGATGATCGATGTTGGGCAACTGCTGTAAACACCTCTGACTACCTCTCCGTTTCGTTATTTTAATTCGCTCACCGAGCAAAGACGCGATTAGGCATCAATAAAGTGTTGGGTGCCAATGATTTTTTATCCTGGTTTTCCGTGAAGGGAAAAAACTCGGAAGGAGGTGGCTTCCTATGGTCATGTCTCGCGACAAGAGCAATTCTAAAAATCACCGGCGCCGCCTTAAGGCCGCTGGGACTGGTGAAAAAAAAGATCGCCGTGCGGTTAAAAAAGCGCTTGCGTCCAAACCGAACGCGTCGCCCTCATCGTCGCATCCGGTGTGGGCCAACGCGAAAACCGCTTTGGCCGCGTTGGGCATGCTGTCGCTAATTGGCGCGGGTCAATTAAATCGCGGCGACAAACTCGTCGCGCCGATACTTTCTTTCTCTGCGCCGGGGCTTTCATCGCGTTCGGGAGGGCAAGACGTGTGGGCGCATAACATTTGGAGCAATTCAGTAGCGCCGAGTTTATCGCCAGCAAACAGCGCGACGAGTTTATTGCCACCCACTAGCTTGTCTTTAGTGCAAGCCGAGGAAAGTGCAGCAGAGATTTCCGGCGCACTTGCAGAAAGCGCGACGCCGGAGCAATGGGCTAGTGTCGGAGCGATCGGCATGCCGCGTGACTGGTTGACGGGCAATTTGAGCGCGCATCAACCAGCGCGACCTCGTCTCGTGTTGACCACGTCGCGGCTCTTTCCGCCGCCGGCTTTGCGACCGGGGCCGCATTGGGAACGTTTCGCCTTGGTGCAAGCCGGCAGCTTGGGCATGACGGTTTTGGGCTTTCAAAAATTTAATCAATTTTTTGGCGGACCGCAAAAAACATTTCGTGCCGGCAATGATTGGACGAAAGATCGCACCCTGCACTTTGACGAGCTGATTCACTTCCAAGGCGGCTATCGCATCACGCAGGGTCTCATCGGCATGTATCGCTGGGCGGGATTGAATACAGCGTGGTCGGAAGGTCTCGGCGCAGGCACGGCGGCGTCGGTGATGACGCTGCTTGAGTACATCGACGGTCGCCGGCCAAAACCGAAACAGGGCGCGAGCTATTCGGATTTCACGGCGAATCTGCTCGGCGTCGGCTTTGCGCTCGCGAAGCAGCACGTCGACCTTTTGCAAGATGTTGATCTGCGCCTCAATTATACGGCCTTCGGCGACGTGTTTCACAAAAAAACTTTGTTGAAATACGATCGCATGACGCATTGGCTCACGTATGATTTAAAACGCCGGTGGCAGGTGCCGCTCCACATCGGCGTGGGTTATGGCGTGCACAATGCGTTCAAACCGAGCGTGCGCTCGGAATATTACCTCGGCGTCGGCTTCACCCCCGTAGAAATTCTACAGCGTTATTATCCCGCTGCGGCCAAACCCTTTGCCTGGTTGGGCATGTATCACATTGGCTGGCAAGTGCAGGTCAAATAAAAAGGCAATAATTTTCATGAATGGGGTGCTCTTTCCCACGATGCGCTTCGCGCTCTTTCCTGCCAGCAAAATTTTAAAACCTCGCGGCTGCTCTTCCAGTGGCAAATAGTTTAATACAAAACAGTTTTAAAAACTAAAAAAATTTGGCGTCCCGCAAGTCGCGTTTTAAGGTTTTCGATCTTGGTTCCGTTATCCCCTTCTTGACGAAGGCGGATCGCGATGCCATTCGCCAGGCGCTGGCCGAGCGCGGCTATATGAACGGCTACGTCACCGTCGATAATTATGACCGGTATCTTGATCGGCTTTGGCAAACCGCGTTGCGAGAAAAGAAGAAAATTGATTACGACAAACTCCGCCAGATTTATCTCGAGCATCTTTGGAAGAGTATCGCGTTCTATGATCAAATGGCGCGCCAAGCGATTGGCCGGTCGCCCAAACATGTGCTGTTGTTGCACGAGAATGATCTGGCCGCCCTTTATGTTGATGAACTCGTGGCTTTGCTGCGGGAGAAAGGCTGGAAAATTATTTCCCCGACTGAGGCGTATACCGACCCGATTGCGACGAATGTTCCCGAGGTGCTGCTGAATAATCAGGGGCGGGTTGCCGCCATTGCCAAAGCCAATGGATACCCTGGCCTTTTATCGCAGGATTCTGAGGATGAAGCGTTTTTAGAGAAGCTTTTTCTTTCGGCGGGTGTGATGGAATGAGCAGGGAGCAGAGCGTTCGTTGCGCATGCCCTCTGCTCTATGCGCTCTGCCCTCCGCCTTTCGCAAACTTCACACGGCGATAAATATCCTGAAGTGAAATTTGAAAATCAATTTTGGCGAATTGCAAAACCTCGACAAGATCATTGTATTCCACAAAAGCCCATTTCTTCGGCGCCTCAAGATAATATTGCTCGACATGAATTGTATATTGATCGATGAGGATATATTCTTGCAACGTCGGAATGGAACGATAGAGCCTGAATTTATCGCCGCGATCATAATCCTTGGTTGATTTCGACAAAATCTCGACAATCACGGTCGGATTGGTAATGGCGTCGTCGCGATCTTTGTAGAAAGTCGGTTCACCACAAACCACCATGAGATCGGGATAAGCAAAAAGGCCGTTGG
>Ga0247727_10019606_pt1 | contig 10463 bp, 7 predicted proteins | sample WisWelCaveWW1625_FD_202498 | JGI IMG/M metagenome (GOLD analysis project Ga0247727, IMG submission 202498) | Biofilm microbial communities from Wishing Well Cave, Virginia, United States - WW16-25 | ecosystem: Environmental > Aquatic > Deep subsurface > Groundwater > Cave microbial mat | place... | reverse complement strand
GACTGTACTGGCCGCGATCGTCTTTTTCGCAGGCCGCAGCACCGTTTCCTCTCCGGCGTCCTCTCAGCTCGCCTTTCAACAGCTCACCTTCCGGCTGGGGACGATTACCGGCGCGCGCTTCGCTCCCGACCGCCAAACCATCATCTACTCGGCGGGCTGGTACGGCAAACCGTCCGAGCTGTTTACGACCCGACCTGAGGGCCCGGAGTCCCGCGCCTTGGGCTACGGCACATCGGGCCTTCTGGCTGTTTCTTCCACCGGAGAGCTGGCCATCACGGCGGGCTGCGAACTCAATTGGGGCGCTTGCGTGGGCACTCTGGCGCGAGTCCCGCTGGCAGGGGGCGCTCCCCGCCAGGTGCTCGAGGACGTCCACTTCGCGGACTTCGCTCCGGATGGCAAGACGCTGGCAGTGGTACGGGCGGTCCAGGGGCGCGTTCGTCTGGAATTCCCCATTGGCAAAGTCTTGTATGAAACCGCAGGCTGGATCACCTCTCCGCGTGTCTCCCCTAAAGGGGACCTGGTTGCCTTTCTTGATCACCCCACACTAGGTAATAACCTGGGAACGGTGGCGGTGGTTGATTTGGCCGGCAACAAGAGAACGATAACACCGGGAGCGGGCGGCCTATTCGGTCTGGCGTGGCATCCGGCCACGGGCGAGCTGTGGTTCTCGGCAAGCAGGAAAGGTTCTACGAATGCGCTGGCTCTCTATGGCGTGACGCTGGCTGGGAGTGAGAGGCTGGTCTACCCCGCCCCAGGCGAATTGTTCCTTCATGACATTGCCCCGGACGGCCGGGTTCTTCTGGACCGCAGCAATTCTCGCAGCCGAATCATGTTTCGGTCAGGCGACTCGGAAGAGCAGGACCTGTCCTGGTTTATTTGGTCTTCGGCGGCCGACGTTTCCGCCGACGGGAAGATGCTCCTTTTCTATGAGTGGGGCAGGGCTGTATCCACGCCAAGCCTTTACATCCGCAAAACCGATGGCCCCGAGGCGATTCGGCTGGGTGAGGGACAAGCGCTGGCCTTGTCGCCTGACGGCAAGTGGGCGCTGGCCCTGCAAGCGACCTCGCCGCACCAACTCATCTTGTTGCCCACCGGACCTGGAGAGCAGCAGCAGCTTCCGCGAGGCGGAATCGTCGAGTACATATCGGGGGTCTGGTTTCCCGACAACAAGCGCATCTTGTTTGTGGCGGAGGAAAAGGACCGGATTCCTCGATCCTATGTTCAGGATGTGGATGGCTCGGATCCCCAACGCGTCGGCCCTGAGGGCATGCTGGCGGTGCTGGTTTCTCCCGATGGCAAGCGCCTGGCCGGCTACGGCGGTGACCAAGGATTTATTCTCTACTCGCTGGACAGCCAGAAGGTGGCGCCGATCCCCGGCCTCGAGAAGGGAGATACCTTGATTCAGTGGAGTGCGGATGGCCGCTCGTTGTTTGCGAGCCCTCCGGGAGATTTGCCGATCCGCATCTTTCGGGTAGAGCTGGCAACCGGTAGGCGGGAACTGTGGAAGCAGCTCAGGCCTCCGGAGGCGGCCGGGAGTCTCGGTGTTCACTCGGACCAGAAGGGCGTCTTGCTCACGCCGGACGGCAAGTCCCTCGTGTATACTCACTGGAGTTTGTTAAACGAACTCTACCTGGTCGACGGGTTAAGGTAGCTCGATGACCAGTCCGCTTCGCTGCACTCGCGCCGGGCTGGCCGCCTTAGGCGGTTGTCTGCTGACCTCGGTCCTCGGTTGGGCGCAGGCGTGGGTGCCCCCCAAGGGCGAGGGCTCGGTTTCGATCTTCTTCCAGAACATCGATTTCGCCGGCCATTTCGCCCCCGACGGGTCTATCGACCCCGCGTTCGCAACGCTCTCGAAGAACGTTGTGTTTGAGGTGGGTTACGGACTCACCGACCGGCTGGCGTTGAGCCTCAGCCTCCCGCAGGTCAACAATAAGTTCACGGACAAGGTGAATGAGCCCTTCAATCTGCCGCGCAATGTCGTGGATGACGGGAAATACCACGGAGCGCTTCAGGATTTTCGCGTCGAGCTGCGCTACAACGCGCTCAAGCGGCCCTTCGTGGCGACGCCTTTTTTCGCGGCGGTTATCCCGAGCCACGGCTACGATCCCGTGGGCGAGGCCGCTCCGGGGCGGCTTTTTCGAGAATACGTGGTGGGCGCCTACGCCGGACGCCTGCTGAATCCCCTCCTGCCGCGCGCCTACGTCCACGGACTGTACTCCTATGCCATGGTCGAGAGCGCGATCGACATTTCCCTCAATCGCAGCAACGTCGACCTGGAGTTCGGTTACTTCGTGCTTCCCTCCACATCGGTCAGCTTCATCTATAGCAGGCAGTGGACTCATGGCGGACTGACGTTTGAACATATTTTCGACACACCGGCGATCTTTCTCAACCATGACCGGCTGGTGCGATCGAATTTCCAGCACGTCGGCGTGGGCGCCGGATTCGCCTTAAGCAATTCCGTGGATCTCCATGGCAATTTCGTCAGATACGTGTCTGGCTCCAACACGCACTACGGCACAGCCATTTCGGTCGGGGTGACCTGGAGGTTCCAGACCCGGCGTGAGCCGCCGCTCCGTTCCGGTGGCGGGTCGCTAAGGAGGGCCGCCGGTTTCCTGGCAGCGTTGCGCTGAGTTATCCTTCGCAGGGACCCCGCGCAACAAGAAGTCTTAGAGGGCTACGACTTCGATCTCGTGCCGCTTTGCCTTGGCCTCGTTGGTGATGCGCTCGACCTCGACCGCAGTCGCATCGTCAATCCACTCCTCGCCGCATTGCATGCACGTCATAGCGGGAACGTTTCGCACCACCACTACGCCAAAGCCGAGGTCGACCGTGTAAGTGGTCCGGCCGGCCGCTTTGCTTCCTCCGCAGAGCGGGCAACTGCTTCCCGAGCTAGAATGCCTCACCGCTGCCTCCGGTGGGGATTCCGGCGGATTCCCCACTCCTGGTTCGATTTCGTTCACAATCTCGCACCCCCGCTCCGGGGACGCGGAATCCGTTTGGATTCCTTCGCTGCCCGATCTATAATTGCACAACCCTTATGCCCCTTGCCGCTGGGACCCGCCTCGGCCAGTACCAGATCCTGGCGCCCCTTGGGGCAGGTGGGATGGGAGAGCTTTACCGGGCGCGCGACACGAAGCTGGGCCGCGAAGTCGCTGTCAAAGTGCTGCCCGAAGCTTTCGCGCATGACCCGGAGCGCCTGGCGCGCTTTGAGCGGGAAGCGCGGTTGCTGGCCGTGCTCAACCACCCCAATATCGCCGCTATCTACGGATTGGAGTGGTCCGATGGGGTGCCTTTCTGGTCCTCGAGCTGGCGCCCGGGCCGACCTTGGCCGAACTCCTGGCAGCCGGACCGCTGGAGGTTCAGGAAGCCCTGCGACTCTTCGGTCAAATGGCGGAAGCGCTGGAATCCGCGCACCAGAAGGGGATTGTTCACCGCGACCTCAAGCCGGCCAATGTCAAGGTCACGCCGGAGGGCAAGCTCAAAGTGCTGGATTTCGGTCTGGCTAAGGCCTTTCGAGGTGATGGCGCGCCAGCCGGGAACTCGCCGACCATTTCGATTGGCAACACACGTGACGGCGCCATCCTGGGCACCGCGGTTTACATGAGCCCGGAACAGGCGCGCGGCCAGCCGCTCGACAAGCGCACCGACATCTGGTCGTTCGGCTGCGTGCTGTACGAAGCACTCGCCGGCCGCCAGGCATTTGCCGGCAGGACTCTATCCGACACCCTCGTCAGCGTTCTCGATCACGAGCCGGACTGGGACGCCATGCCCGCCGCCACTCCGCCAAGCATTCAGCTTCTTCTCCGTCGCTGTGTTCAAAAGGATCGAGATCTCAGAGGCAATCCGCAGACGCTGGGACTCATGACCGGAATCCTCGCTGACCTGGCGATCTCCCGTGATGGCCGGCAGCTCGCCCTCTCAGAGTGGGATGGGTCGATGAACCGGACGCGATTGCCGCTGACCGCCGAGGGCGGTTCTCCTGCGGGCCCCGAAGAGGTACTGAGCAGGGGCCAGGTCTTCGACCGCGTGCCAAATGTCTCTCCGGACGGACGAAGCATCGCCTACAACAGCAATCGACTGGGACACGCCGAACTCTGGATGCTCCACCTGGATACCAAGCGTCTGGAGCGCCTTCAGTTGCCCGGCCGTGACATTGGCGTGAGCGACTCAAATTGGTTCCCTGATGGCCGGCGACTGGTCGTCGTCCGAAACTCTCCCGATGGGAAGCCGTCCCTGTGGATCGTCGCCGCCGATGGGAGCCAGGCGGAGGAACTGGTGTCTCCTCCGTCGATGCTGGCAGCCGAGGGATCGCCCGTTTCGCCCGATGGCCATCATATTGTGTATGCGGCGAGGGCCGGACAACACTATCAACTATTCCATTTTGACATCAGCGCTCGCCAAACGCGCCAGCTCACCTTCTCCGCGGACGATAAGCTTACTGCTTGCTGGTCTCCGGATGGCCGCTGGCTCTACTTCCAACCCAACCACCTGAACATGTATCGGATGCCCGGCGAAGAACAGAAGCGGCTGACCAAGCGCTACACCGAGAACCCCGAGGCCCATCAGCTTTATCTCAGGGGCCGCTATTACTGGAACAAGAGGACCCCGCAAGGCTTTAAGAAGGCCATAGCGCATTTCGAGCAGTCACTCGAGAAGGACCCCGGATATGCTCTCGCTTATGCCGGCATGGCCGACTGCTACAACGTGCTGGGTTGGTACGGTGTGCTTTCGCCAAAGGAGTCATTCCCAAAAAGCAAAGGCGGCAGCAACAAAGGCGTTAGGTATCGACGAAGCGTTGGCCGAACCGCACACTTCGCTGGGATGGGCCAAGTTCCTTCACGATTGGGACTGGCCGGGCGCCGAAAGGGAGTTCAAGCGGGCTATTGAGCTAAACCCGAACTATTCCTACGCTCACAATTGGTATGGCGGTTTTTTGGCAGGCCATGGGCGGCTGGATGAAGCCCTGGCATCGTCCCGACGGGCGCAGGAGGTGGATCCGCTCTCACTCGTCAACAATGCGGTCTTGGGATGGGGGCTCTTTAACAAGCGTCAGTACGACCAGGCGATCGAACAATACCGCAAGACGGTCGAGATGGACCCAAACTTCCCCCTGGTACGCCTCTGGCTCGGGATGGCTTACGAGCAAAAGAAGATGTATGAGGCGGCTGTCGCAGAGTTTCAAAAGGCCCGTGAGCTTTTTGAAGATGAACCGATCGGGCTGGCGGCGCTCGGCCATGGCTACGCCGTGGCGGGCAGGGCGCCCGAGGCACGTAAAGTCCTTGAAGAGTTGCACCCACTGCGTAAACGGGGGAGGTACGTCTCCGCCTACTACATCGCGACGATCTATGCGGGCCTCGGAGAAAAGGACCAGGCATGGGCCTGGCTCGAAAAATCCTATGAGGAGCGAGCGAGCTGGCTCAGCAACCAGTTCAAATTTGACCCCCGGTTTGACAGCCTTCGCGCCGACCCGCGCTACCATGATCTTCTGCGGCGCATGAGGCTTGAATGATCGGCAAGACCGTCTCCCACTATCGCGTCCTGGAGAAGCTGGGCGGCGGAGGAATGGGCGTGGTCTACAAGGCTGAAGACACGCGCCTGGGCCGCAGCGTCGCCCTGAAGTTTCTGCCCGAGGAGTTTTCTAAAGACCGCCAGGCGCTGGAGCGTTTCCAGCGCGAAGCCCGCGCCGCCTCCGCCCTGAACCACCCCAACATCTGCACGATCCACGACATTGGCGAATACGAAGGCCAACCCTTCATCGTCATGGAGCTTCTGGAAGGGCACACGCTGAAGCACCACATCGCCGCCAAGCCCTTCCCGACCGGCGAGCTGCTGGAGCTCAGCGTCCAGATCGCCGATGCCTTGGAGGTCGCCCACGCGAAAGGCATCGTGCATCGCGACATCAAGCCGGCGAACCTGTTTGTCACCGAGCGCCGGCAAGCCAAGATCCTGGACTTCGGCTTGGCCAAGCTGGTGGCCGAACGGGGAAAACCCCAAGAGGCGGCCGCCACGGTGTCCGAAGACCTGCTCACCAGTCCCGGCACGGCGCTGGGCACGGTGGCCTACATGTCGCCCGAGCAGGCGCGGGGCGAGGACACGGATGCCCGCACGGATCTTTTCTCCTTTGGTGTAGTGCTCTACGAGATGGCCACGGGCAGCTTGCCGTTCAAAGGCAGCACCACGGCCGTGCTGTTTGACGGGATCCTCAACAAGACGCCGCTCGCGCCGGCGCGTTTGAATCCCGAGGTTCCGGTGGAGCTGGAACGCATCGTCGGCAAGGCGCTCGAGAAAGACAGGGAGGCCCGGTATCAGTCGGCCAAGGATCTGCTGGTGGACCTGCGGCGGCTGAAGCGGGACACGGATTCAGGGAAAAGCGCGCCATCGGCGCAGGTTTTCGCGTCTTCGCGTCGCCGTGTCATGGCGCTGGCAGCCGTTGCGCTGGTCCTTGCGATTGCGGCTTCTGCTTATCTGCTGGTCGGGCGCGGCGGGGCCATCGACTCGCTGGCGGTTCTGCCGTTCGTCAACGTCGGCGGCGATCCCAACACGGAATACCTCAGCGACGGCATCACCGAGAACCTCATCAACAGCCTCTCGCAGTTGCCCAAGCTCCGGGTCACCGCCCGGACCCTGGCATTCCGCCACAAAGGCCCGCAGGTGGACCCGCAGAAGGCCGGGCGCGACCTTAATGTCCGTGCCGTGTTGACCGGCCGGGTGGTGGAGCGTGACGGCGCCTTGAACATCCAGGCCGACTTGATGAGCGTGGCCGACGGCTCGCAACTCTGGGGCCGGCAGTACACCCGGAAATCCTCCGACATCCTCAGCCTTCAGGAAGAGATCGCCCGGGAGGTGTCCGAGAAACTGGGTCTGCGGACGACCGCGGAGCAGCAGAAGCGACTGGCGAAACGCTCCACGGAAAACACCGAAGCCTACCAGTTATTTCTGAAGGGCCGTTATTACTGGAATCGCAGGACGGAGGAAACCGTCAAGCGCGCCGTCGAGTACTTCCGGCAGGCGATAGATAAGGACCCCGGTTACGCGCTGGCCTATGCCGGCCTGGCCGATTGCTACGCCCTGTACCCCGCCTACGAGATCGAACCACCACGAGACTCCGGGCCCAAGGGCAAGGCCGCGGCCACCAAGGCCCTGGAGATCGACAACACCCTGGCCGAGGCTCACACATCCCTGGCGCTGACTCTAGTGTATGACTGGGACTGGGCCGGCGCCGAGCGGGAATTCCGGCGATCGATCGAGCTCGACCCAAACTATCCAACGGCCCATCACTGGTACGGCCTTTTCCAGGGGATCACTGGCCGCAGCGAGCAGGCCATCGCTTCGTTAAAGCGGGCTCAGCAGCTCGACCCCCTCTCGATGATTATCAATACGGAGGTGGGCTGGCAACTGATCCATGCGCGCCGCTACGATGAAGCCATTGGGCAAATTCGAAAGGCGCTCGAAATGGACCCCAACTTCGCCCAGGGGCACTCGTACCTCGGGCAGGCTTACGAGCAACGAGCGATGTATCAGGAAGCCATTGCCGAGTTTCAGAAAGCGTTCGATCTTTCGGGTAACACCTACGTGCTGGGATGCCTGGGGCATGCCTATGCCGTGTCAGGTAACCTTGACAAGGCGCGCCAGGCGCTGGCCAAGCTGCACGAGCTCTCAAAGCGACGCTATGTCCCTACGTTCGGAACGGCCCTCATCTACCTCGGCCTGGGCGATAAGAAGCGCGCCTTGGAGGGGCTGGAAAAGGCCTTCGAGGACCGGTACTGGGGGCTGCTCTGGCTGAATGTCGATCCCAGGTTCGACCCGCTGCGCACCGACCCCCGCTTCGCCAACCTGCTGCGGCGCATGAGGCTTGAATGATCGGCAAGACCGTCTCCCACTACCGCGTGGTCGAGAAGCTCGGGGGCGGCGGCATGGGCGTGGTCTACAAAGCCGAAGACACGCGCCTGGGCCGCAGCGTGGCCCTGAAGTTCCTGCCCGAGGAGTTTTCTAAAGATCGCCAGGCTCTGGAGCGTTTCCAGAGGGAAGCCCGCGCCGCCTCCGCCCTCAACCATCCCAACATCTGCACGATCCACGACATCGGCGAGCACGAAGGCCGGCCCTTCATCGTCATGGAACTTCTGGAAGGGCAGACCCTGAAGCAATCGATCGCCGCCAAACCCCTCTCGACCGGGGAGCTGCTGGAGCAGGGCGTCCAGATCGCGGATGCCTTGGAGGCCGCCCACGCCAAAGGCATCGTGCATCGCGATATCAAGCCGGCAAATATTTTCGTGACCGAGCGCCGGCAGGCCAAGATACTGGACTTCGGCTTGGCCAAGCTCGTGGCAGAACGGGGACGACCCCAAGAAGCGGCCGCCACCCTGGCGGAGGAGCTGGTCACCAGTCCCGGCACAGCGCTGGGCACGGTGGCCTACATGTCGCCCGAGCAGGCGCGGGGCGAGGACACCGATGCCCGCACCGATCTTTTTTCCTTCGGCGTGGTCCTTTACGAGATGGCCACAAGCAGCTTGCCGTTCAAAGGCACCACGACGGCAGTGCTGTTTGACGGGATCCTCAACAAGACGCCGCTGTCGCCGGCGCGGGTGAATCCCGAGGTGCCGGCGGAGCTGGAACGCATCGTCGGCAAGGCGCTGGAGAAAGACCGGGAGGCGCGGTATCAGTCGGCTAAAGACTTGCTGGTGGACTTGCGCCGTCTGAAGCGGGACACGGAGTCGGGGAGAAGCCGTGCCTCTGTCGCCGAATCCCCGCGCCGCCGTCGGGTCGCGTTGGCAGCCGTGGCACTGGCGCTGGTCCTTGCGATTGCGGCTTCGGTTTATCTGCTCGTCGGGGGCGGGGGAGCAGCCATCGACTCGCTGGCGGTTCTGCCGTTCGTCAACGTCGGCGGCGACCCCAACATGGAATATCTCAGCGACGGCATCAGCGAGAACCTGATCAACAGCCTCTCTCAGTTCCCCAAACTGCGAGTGGTGCCGCGCAGCCTGGCGTTCAGCTACAAAGGCAAAGAAACGGACCCTCGAAAAGTCGGCCGGGAACTGAACGTCCGCGCGGTGCTCATGGGAAGAGTAGTGCAGCGCGGCGACAGCCTGAACATCCAGACCGAGCTGGTGGATGTAGCTGAGGTCTCGCAGCTTTGGGGCCAGCAGTACAACCGCAAGCTGTCCGACCTGATCGTCATTCAGGAGGAAATTTCGAAAGCAGTCTCGGAAAAGTTGCGCCTGCGGCCGACCGGCGAGGAGCAGAAACGGCTGACCAGGCGTTACACCGAGAATCCGGAGGCCCATCAGGTCTATCTCAAGGGCCGCTACTTGTGGAACCGCAGGACTGGTCAGACGCTCCGGCGAGCCGCCGAGTACTTCCAGGAAGCGATCGGCAAGGACCCCAACTACGCGCTGGCCTGGGCCGGCTTGGCCGACTGCTACGCCTTATACAGCTTCTATGGCGTACTTTCTCCCAAGGAGGCCTTCCCCAGAGCGAAAGAGGCCGCCGCGAAGGCTCTGGAAATCGACAATACGCTGGCCGAAGCTCACGCTTCGCTGATATGGCCCAAAATCTCCTACGATTGGGACTGGCCGGGCGCGGAGAGAGAATTCAAGCGGGCCAATGAACTGAACCCGAACTACGCAATAGCTTACAACTTCTACCAGGGTCTGCTGCTTGCGGTGGGACGGCCGGATGAGGCCGTCACTGTGGCGAAACGAGCGGAGGAGCTGGAACCACTCTCGCCCATCATGGGCTCGGTTGTGGGTCGGAACCTCTACTTCGCGCGGCAGTACGACCAGTCGATAGAACACCTTCGCAGGGTGCTTGACATCGATGTGAACTTCCCGCCGGCACACTTGTACCTCGGGTGGGCTTATGAGCAAAAGGGGATGTTTGAAGAGGCAATCGCAGAGTTTCAGAAGGGGTCAAGCCTGTCTGGAGGCGAACCGACAATGGTCGGCGCGCTCGGACATGCCTATGCGGTGTCGGGCCAGAAGGGCCGGGCGCAGAACGCGCTGGCCGAATTGAAGCAGCTAATGAAGCGGCAATACGTGCAGCCGTACGAAATCGCAGTCATCCACATCGGCCTGGGCGACAATGAGCAGGCGTTCGAATGGCTGGAGAAAGCCTACCAGGACCGTTCCCACTGGCTGGTCTGGCTGAAAGTCGACCCGCGGTTCGACAGCCTTCACTCCGACTCGCGCTATCGGGACCTGCGGCAGCGCATGGGGCTGGAGCCGTGAAGTTTCTCGCCGGCGACATTATCGCTTCAGCCCCGCGTCCCAGTTGACGACCACGGTTACCGGTTTTCATTTGCCGTAAATGCCGTTGAACAGCAGCTTGAAGGTGCCGTGCGGCTGGGCGCGGAAGGTGATCTCGGGACCGTAGAGGACCAGCTTGCCGCGGCCGTAGGGGGCTTCGATGACACCGGCGGCGCCATCGAGGTAGTGCTGGCCCCAGGCCCAGCCGCTGCGCAACGG
>Ga0247727_10019605_pt1 | contig 10464 bp, 7 predicted proteins | sample WisWelCaveWW1625_FD_202498 | JGI IMG/M metagenome (GOLD analysis project Ga0247727, IMG submission 202498) | Biofilm microbial communities from Wishing Well Cave, Virginia, United States - WW16-25 | ecosystem: Environmental > Aquatic > Deep subsurface > Groundwater > Cave microbial mat | place... | reverse complement strand
CTACCTGGAGGAGGACTCGGCCAAGCGGCTGATGTGGTACGGCGAGGACCTGCTGGACGTCAAGCTGCCCGCCGGGACGCGCATGGTCTATCCCAAGCCGACCATCGCCGGTCTGAAGGACCGCGCCGGGGCGATCCGTTACGCGCTGGCGAATCCGCTGGGGATGGCGCCGCTGGAGTCGCTGCTGAAGCCCGGGATGCGCGTCACCATCGCCATCGACGACGTCTCGCTGACGCTGCCGAAGATGAAGCGCCCCTGCATCCGGCAGACGGCGCTCGAAATCCTGCTGGACATGCTGGCGGCCAAGGGCATTGACGACGTCCATATCATCGTCGCGACCTCGTTCCACCGGCGCATGTCAGCGGCCGAGATCCGCTACTACGTCGGCGACCGCGTCTTCGACGCCCACTACCCGCAGCGGCTGTACAACCACGACGGCGAGGCGCCCGGCGGCATGGTGGAACTGGGCCGCACCGAGCGGGGCGAGCGGGTCCGGATCAGTAAGCGCGCCGCCGAGAGCGACGTGCTGATCTACGTGAACATCAACCTGGTGCCCATGGACGGCGGGGCCAAGTCGGTGAGCGTGGGCCTGTGCGACTACGCGACGCTCCAGGCGCATCACACGCCGCAGACGATCCTGGAGTGCGACTCCTACTTCGACCACTCGCGCTCGGCGCTGACCCATTCCTGCGACCGGATCATGGCGGTGATCCGGCGGCATCTGAACGTGTTCCACCTGGAAACCGTGGTGAACAACGCCATGTTCGAGCCCATCATGGGGTTCTTCACCAAACCGGAGGACCGCTGGAACGCCTTCGACAAGACCTCATTCGCCGTGGCGCAGAACGGCCTCCGCATCCTGCCGCGCGCTGCCAAGCGGAAGATCCTGTTCTCGATCCCGGCGGCTTACGAAATGATCGCCGCGCACGCCGGGGAGACCTGGGCCGTCCACGACCAGACGGTGGAGTACTGTTACGCGCAATACTGCGTGCCGGTGGAGGGCCAGAGCGACGTGGCCATCTTCGGGGTGCCGTTCATCTCGCCCTACAACGTGAACTCGATCCTGAACCCGCTGCTGGTGCAGGTGCTGGGGCTGGGCTACTTCTTCAATATGTACCGCGGCATGCCCATCATGAAGAAGAACGGTGTCATGATCCTGACGCATCCGTTGTACGACGACTTCGACCCGCTGCACCATCCTTCCTATATCGAGTTCTTCCACCGTATCCTGCCGGAGACGCGAGACTCCCACGTGTTGCAACGCAAGTACGAGGAAGAGTTCGCCCACAACCCGGAATACATCCGCATGTACCGCACCGGCAACGCCTACCATGGCGTCCATCCGTTTTACATGTGGTACTGGGGCGAGAACGGGCGCGCGCACGTCGGCAAGGTGATCATCGTGGGGGCCGAAAGCCGGCGGGCGGCGGACATCCTCGGCTGGGATTGCGCGGCCACGATGGAGGAGGCGCTGGAGATGGCGCAGTCCCACGTCGGGCGCAAGCCGTCGGTCACACACGTCCACATCCCGCCGATCCAGATGGTGGACGTGAGCGGCACGCCGCAGAGCGTTTGAGCTGAATGAAGCCGATTTTCGTCACCGGCGCCACCGGCTTTCTGGGCAAGCACCTGGTGGAGCAGTTGAAGCTTGCCGGCGAGGGCGGGCGTCTGCGCCTGCTGTGCCGTGGCGCCTCGGCCTGGGACAGCGACCCCGCCGTGGACGTCGCCCGCGGCGATGTGACCTCCGCCCGCGACGTGGACCGCGCCATGGAAGGGGCCGGTTGGGTCTACCATCTTGCCGGCATCGTCTCGCGCAATCCGGCCGCCCGCGACCTGCTGTTCGCCACCCATGTGGAGGGCACGCGCAACGTGTGCGAGGCGGCGCTCAAGCACGGCATCGAGAAGGTGGTTGTGGTTTCCTCCTCCGGCACCATCGCGGTGAGCCGCGAGGCCGTGGTTCACGACGAGAACTCCGGCTACAAGCACGAAGTGGTCGGAGGCTGGCCCTACTACCAGAGCAAGATCTTCGCCGAGAAGCTGGCGCTGTCGGTTTACGAGCGCAAAGGGCTGCCCGTAGTGGCTGTGAACCCGGGGCTCCTGCTGGGACCCGGCGACGACCGTAATTCCTCCACCGGAGACGTCGCTCTGTTCCTGGACGGCCAGATCCTGTCGATGCCGCTGGGCGGCGTGAGCTTCGTGGACGTGCGTGACGCCGCCGGCGGAGTGATCGCCGCCATGCGCGCGGGCCAACCCGGCGAGCGCTACCTGCTGGGCGGGCCCAACTGGACCTTTCGCCGGCTCATCGAAGAACTGAGCCGCATCTCCGGCGTGCGGCCGCCGATCCTGGAGCTTTCGCTCGGCCTGTCGCGGGCCGGGGCGAGCGTGGCCCGCGGCCTGCTCCCGCTAATTGGGCGACGCTTCGATCTGGACGACGCCACCATTGAGATGTCGGCGCACTTCTGGTACTGCAACTCCGATAAGGCAGCGGCAACGCTCGGCTTCCGTAATCGAGATCCGGTGGTGACTCTGCGCGATACGGTGGAGGACATCCGCCGTCGGCGGGCGCGCTGATCATGTCGCCGGGGAGCGCGCGGACCGCGGCCGTCGTCAATCCACGCTCCGGGTCCGGCAACTGCGCCCGCCTGTGGCCGGAGATCGCCGCGCGCCTGGCGCCGCTCACCACACGGTTCACGGAGTACCCCGGTCACGCGATCGCCATCACGCGCGACCTGCTGGAGCAGGGCTTCGATCGCATTCTGGCGGTGGGCGGCGACGGCACCATCAACGAGACCGCCAACGGGTTCCTTCGTGACGACCGGCCGGTGCGGCCCGGCGCCTGCCTGGGGATCGTCCCCATCGGCACCGGCGGCGACTTTCGAAGGACCCTCGGCATTCCCGATATCGGCGCCGCCGTCCAGGTGATTCAATCCGGCTCGCCCCGGCTGCTCGATATGGGACGGGTGAGCTTCCGCGCTCGTAGCGGCGAGAAACGGACCCGGTATTTCGTCAACGTGGTCAGCTTCGGAATGGGCGGGGAGGTGGCCGCGCGGTCGCGCAACTTCCTCAGCAGCCGCAGCGGTAAACTGGCCTTCCTGTGGGCCACGGCCCTGGTCTTCTTTCAATACCGTCCCCGTCCGCTGACGCTGTCGTTGGACGGTGGTCCGGCGATCCCGCTGGAGGGCGTGCTCAACGTCGCTATCGGCAACGGGCGCTACCATGGCGGCGGCATGCACGTCTGTCCTCGAGCGCTTCCCGACGACGGCTACCTGGACGTCACCGTGATCCAGCCGCTGGGGATGATCGAGCTGGTGCGAGCGCTGCCAGTGCTTTACTCCGACAACATCTACGCCCACCCCAAGGCTCACCACCATCGTGCCGTGCGCGTGACGGCGCTTTCGGAGCACCCTGTTTCCATTGAGGTGGACGGCGAACCGGTGGGCACGCTGCCGCTGGAGGTGGCCCTTCTGCCGGGGCTGCTCCCGGTTTTGACGCCGGTGGTCACCCCGTTTCCATAATCCGCAGCCGTCGGTACTATAGTACTATCACCCCCTGACGGATCGGCTATTATGTAGTACACTTGTCAAGCCGGACTAGGAGGAATTTGATGCGGCTTAAGGCGATTCTCTTGGGGCTCCCCCTCATTTTGACGTCAGGGGTGGAGGCTTCTCCGATCCCGATCGTCTTCTCTGGAACCGGGACCAACGTGGATGGCGGACTGCCGCCGGGCGGCTCGAGCGCGATGACGCTTTTTGGAATCTCCTATAACCAGTTCAACACGGCGAGTCTGGGGCTGTACGGCGGGACGTTCACACTGACAGCGACCGCGCCCGGTTCGACGCTGGTTTCGCTCACTTGCCCGGCGCCCTCGTTATCCGACTGCAATGGCCCGGGGTCCTGGCAAGGGCTGGGAATTGCCACGGATTTCGACTCCAATCCGCAGTTCACCGACCCCACGGGCTTCAGTGAGATCTTCACGCTGGTGGTCAACGCCGGACAGTGGGGCATCCCGAACATTGAATTCCGCGCGCTGTACACGGGCCAGTCGATCTCGCTTCAAATGGACAGCAATCCAGCCGTCACCATTAACGGAACCGCCAGCGGCATAGTCAACTACTCCTTTGCTCCGGTGGCCTTCCAGACCCTCACCATCACCGCTCACGCGGTGGGCGGGACGCCACGCGGGGAGTACCTGCTGCACCGCATTGATCTGGACGAGATCATCACCTTCGGGGAGATCCCGGAGCCGGGCACTTTCGCGCTCATCGGCGGGGGACTGCTGGTGCTGGCGACTGTGCGCCGCCGGCTCCGCCGGGCATAGCACGACTCGACTGAAGTCCACCCTCCGAGCGGATGGTAGAATCGTCGCTGGAAGCTAGTCTTGGCCGGTGCTGGGCCTGGTCTTCAAAACCAGCGAGCGGCACTCCGTGTCGCTGGTGGGTTCGACTCCCACTAGCTTCCGCCAGCACCCTATCACCCGTTGTTTGGTGTTATCGTTAAGCGTCGGGGTTGGTAGGTTGAGTGATGCCTGAGCCGTCTGGATCGCCTGTCGGGGCCGAGCCGTCGCCGGCGAAGCAGAGCGGGAAAGAGAAGAAGCGGAAGGACAAGGTCCGCTCCGCCTGGATCTCCTTCACGGGACGGATTGTAGCTCAGGTCCTGGGCGCTTCGGCGAGCATCATTCTCGGGGTGATAGTTCTCCAGAAGTACCAATCGAGTTCCACTAAGGGCGGCGAGCGTACGGGGACCACTACGAAAGCCGGGGCGCCGGCGGTGCGGGCCAGCGCGACGAGAGCGGGCGAAGTGGCCCTGGTGGTGCTGCCGCTGCAGAATATCTCGGCGGATGCGAAGCAGGATTATTTCGCCGACGGGATGACCGAGGCGCTGATCACGGACCTGGCTCGCATCGAAGGGCTGGACGTGATCTCGCGAACCTCCTCGATGCACTACAAGGGGCAGAACAAGCCGCTGCCGGAGATTGCCTGGGAGCTGGGCGTGAACTGGATCATCGAGGGATCCGTGCAGAAGGCCGGCGATCGGGTGCGCGTGACCGCGCAGTTGATCGACGCCTCCACCGACAAGCATGTCTGGGCGAAGAGCTACGACCGGACGGTGCGCGATGTGCTGGCGTTGCAGGCGGAGCTGTCGGCCGCGATCGCCGGCGAGGTGAAGGTGGCGCTGAAGCCGCAGCGGCAGGAGCGGGCCGCGCAACGGCGGGCCGTCGACCCGGAAGTCTACGATATTTATCTCCAGGGCCGCCAGGCCGAAAGCCAGTGGACCACAGCGGGCTTTCAGCAGGCCGTTCGATACTTCGAGAAAGCCATCCAGAAGGACCCGGATTTCGCCCTGGCGCACGCCGCCATATCCGACGCCTACAGCCTGCTGGGCACCTCCGGCTATGCCACTCCCGAGGTGCCGGACGCGATGGCGCGGGCCAAGAAGGCGGCGGAACGCGCGCTCGCGCTCGATGACAGCTTGGCCGAAGTGCACACCGCGCTCGGACGCGTGCACCATTACTACGATTGGGATTGGGCAGCCGCCGAACGCTCCTTCCGCCGCGCGATCGAGCTGAATCCGGGCTATGCGACGGCCCATCGCTGGTATGCGACCTTTCTTTCCGAGCAGGGACGCGATCCGGAAGCGCTCCTGGAGGCCAACCGCGCGGTGGCGCTGGATCCGCTGTCGGCCAATAAGTACATCACTCTGGCCAGCGTGCATCTGAACGCCCGGCGGTACGACCTGGCGATGTCGGCCGCGCGGCGGGCGCAGGAGCTCGACGAAAAAGCTCTCGCCCCGACGCTCATCATGTCGTCGGTTTTTCTGGCGCAGGGCAAGGCACGGGCGGCTATCGAGCTCTGCGAGCGGTCTAAGGCCGCGCGCCACCCTCTGGTGCTGGGGATGTTAAGTTCAGCTTATACCCGGGCCGGGGAAGTTCAGCGCGGCTCCGCCATCCGTCAGCAACTGCTTGCTACTCCGAAAGTTCCCGCATCCGCGCTGGTGCGGCTGCACGCCGGCTCGGGCGACCACGACGCCCTGTTCCGGACGCTCGATCGCGCGGTGGCCGAACGTTCCGATATCATCCCTCGCCTCAGAGTGTCGCCGCTGTTTGACAGCGTGAGGTCCGACCCACGGTTCGCGGATCTGTTGAAACGCGTCCGGCTGAGCTGAGTCCACGTGACCCCTACCGGCGCAGTTGGCACGCTGTTGGACCGGCTCATCGACTACGCCGGCCTGTTTCCGCCCGCCGCGCTGGATATGACAACTGCCGCTGGCAACTACGCGCGCTATCGTGAAGGCGATCACCACTGGTTGCTGGGGCGATTCATTGTGCCCGCACGGCGGCTGGGCGAGTTGGAGGCGGCGCTCCCTGCTTCCGCATCCGGGTGGCGACTGAGCGCCTTGGTTGGATCGAAACCGGAACGCGATCTGGACGCCGTCGCCGCGTTCAATGAGCGTCACCAGGGTGGGGCCACGGTCGACGTCATCGAAACAATGACGGTATTGCCCGGCTCCGCATGGACGCGCTACGTGGAGATTCCCCTGGAGCCCGACCCGGCTGCTGCAATTCGGGATGCGGCCGCGGGCGGCGCGCGAGTCAAGATGCGGACCGGCGGGGTGACAGTGGATGCGTTTCCACCGGCGTCTCAGGTCGCGCGGTTCCTGCACGCCTGCCACATCGCCGGAGCGCGATTCAAGGCCACCGCGGGACTCCATCATCCGGTGCGCTGCCTCCGGACGCTCACCTATGAGCCGGACAGCCCGTCGGGGCTGATGCACGGGTTCCTTAACTTGTTCCTGGCGGCGGCGCTGGTGCGACTGGGGCAGCCGCTGGAGGAGACGGTGGCCTTGCTGGAGGAGCAGGCGCCGGCGGCATTCGAGTTCGACGAGGCGGGGGCACGCTGGAGAGGGCACAGGCTTTCGGTCGACGATCTGCGGATCGCGCGCGCGGAGTTCGCTGACTCGTTCGGCTCCTGTTCGTTTGAGGAACCCATCGAAGACTTGCGAGGCCTGGGCTTGCTATGAACATGGACCGAACCCACGATCCCACGCGCCGGAGCTGGGTGGAGGCGGCGAACGCGACCGAGGCCGGGTTCCCGCTGCAGAATCTGCCGTTCGGAGTGTTCCGGCCTCCAGAGGGGGATGCGCGCGCCGGCGTTGCCATAGGCGACCGTATCCTGGACGTGGCCGGCTGCCTGCGCGACGGCCTGCTCACGGGGGAGGCCGCCGAAGCCTGTACCGGCCGCACTCTGAATCCGCTGATGGCGCTTGGCAGCGAGCATTGGCGAGTGCTGCGCGGCCAGTTGAGCGCCCTACTTAGCGAGGATGCCGGCGACCGGCGCGCCGCTGGTCATCTGTTTCCCGCGGATGCGTGTGCGATGCTGTTGCCGGTCGAGATCGGCGACTACACCGATTTCTACGCTTCGATTCATCACGCCACCAACGTGGGCCGCATGCTGCGCCCGGACAACCCGCTGCTGCCCAACTACAAGTACATTCCGGTGGGCTACCACGGCCGCGCCTCCTCGGTGGTGGTGAGCGGCACGCCCGTGCGACGCCCGCGAGGACAGCGCCGGCCGGATGCGGCGGCGCCGCCCGAGTTCGGTCCGTGCCGCATGCTCGACTACGAATGCGAGGCCGGATGCTTCGTCGGGCCAGGCAACGAGCCGGGCACGGACATTCCGATCGGCGAAGCCGGCGAGCGGATCTTCGGCGTCTGCCTGGTGAACGACTGGTCGGCGCGGGACATCCAGGCGTGGGAGTATCAGCCGCTGGGGCCGTTCCTGTCGAAAAGCTTCAGCACCTCGGTTTCGCCGTGGATCGTGACGATGGACGCGCTGGCGCCGTTCCGATGTCCCCTTTCGCCCAGGGCGGCCGGCGATCCGGAGCCGCTGCCCTACCTGGACTCGCCCGAGGATCGCTTGAGCGGCGGGATCGACCTGATCGTCGAGGTCTGGCTGTCGTCGGCGCGGATGCGCGAGCAGGACCGGGCTCCGGTGAGGCTGAGCCGCGGCAGCCTGCGCGACATGTACTGGACGTTCGCGCAGATGCTGGCGCACCATGCCTCCAACGGCTGCAACCTGCGCCCGGGCGATTTGCTGGCCAGCGGGACCATCTCCGGGGCGGAGCCATCCTCGCGCGGGTGCCTGCTGGAGCTGACCGCGCGTGGCGCCGAGCCCATCGCCTTGCCGGGCGGCGAGACCCGCGCGTTCCTGGAGGACGGCGACGAGGTCATCCTGCGCGGCTGGTGCGAGCGCGAGGGCCACCGGCGGATCGGCTTGGGCGAATGCCGAGGGGTGACCGGCTGATCCCGCCGGCCTCCGGTCGGCGCGGGCCGGAGGCCCGCGTGCAAGCCGGAGGCTTGCGCCACCTTACCGCTACTGCCCGATGAAGATCACCAGGTTCTGCGCATTGGGGACGCCATCAATCACCAGGTCTATCGGCTGGGGCCCTGTCCCCACATTGGGGATCACCACGTTGAACTGATACAGGCCGATGGTCCCGCCGACGAGTCCGGCGAAGGTGACTTGGGCGACCACGCCGCCGATCCGCAGCGTGAACGGGAGCGCCAGGGCCGAGCCCTGGGCTGCGACGACGCCGGCCGATGTGGGTGGACTGGTGGGACCGCAGCCAAGCGCGTAAATCGCCACGTTGTCGCCCGGCTTGGCGGCGACGAACGCCACGCCCGGGATCATACCGGGCTCCCCGATGAACCGGGTGAAGTCGGGCGTCAGCGCCACCACGTGCTGCCGGCCGCCGACATTGAACTGCGGGACGGTCTGCAACGTGGGCGACAGCCGGGCCCGGTTGACGAAGACCTCGTTGCTGAGCCCAAGGGGTGTCTTCACCTGGATCGCCACCGGCCCGGTGGCGGTATCTTCCGGCGTGTTGATGTTGATCTGGCTCGGGCTGATGTAGTAGACGAAAGCCGGCTTGCGGTTCACGGTGACACTGATGCCGTCGAGCGAAGTCGGCGCATTGGAACCGTTGAAATCGCCACCCGCCCATAGCCGCGAGACGGTGGAGAAATTCGAACCGTAGAGCTCCACGTAGGTATTGGAGGAGAAACCGGCGCTGCCCATAAAGGACGTGAGGGCGGGATTGGAGGTGCGGATGGCGGGCACGGGCGGGGGCGAGATCCTGCGGATCTTCAAGCTATTTCGATCGGCGACAAAGAGGTTCCCCGCCGAATCCGCAGTCATCCCGAAGGGAAAGTTGAGCTGGGCGGAAACAGCAGGGCCGCCATCCCCCGCGGCGCCGGAGATCCCGGTGCCCGCATACGTGGTGATGATTCCGCTGGGATCCACCTTGCGGATGCGGGCGGTTCCGGCGTCGGCGATGTAGACGTTGCCGCCGGAGTCCACCGCCACGCCGCTTGCGGAGCGAAACTGTGCAGCGGTGGCCTGTCCGCCATCGCCGGTGAAGCCGGCGACTCCCGAACCTGCCACGGTGGTGATGATCCCGTTGGTTACTTTGCGCACGCGTTTATAGCCAAAGAACCTGGCGTCGCCGTCGTCGGTGAAGTAGATGCTGCCATCGGGTCCCAGGGCGAGCCAGCAGGGAGCACTATCGGCGGAGGTCGCCGGGCCGCCGTTTCCGGACTGGCTGAGCCGGCCGGTTCCGGCCACGGTGGTGATCACTCCATTGGTCCCGATCCGCCGAACGCGGTAATTCAGGACATCCGTGAAAAAGAGATTCCCGTTCGTGTCCAAGGCCAGGCTGATGGGTCCGTTCAGGCGGGCTGCGGTGGCTTGCCCGCCGTCGCCGGCGAATCCTCCCACCGATCCGGCATAGGTGGTGATGATGCCGTTGGGCGCGACTCGACGAATGCGGTCATTGCCGTTATCGGCGATGTAGACTGTGCCGTCGGGGGCAACCACGGCGTCGATCGGCCCATTCAACTGCGCGTTGGTGGCCAAGGCCCCGTCGCCGGAATAACCGGCCCGGCCGGTTCCGGCGATTACCGTGGTGGCGCCCAACGGATCGGTCTTGTAGACCAAGTGTTTGGTGGAGTCGGCGGTGTAAATGTTTCCCGACGAATCGACCTTCACGTTGTACACGAGGCCCCACGTAGAATTGCCGGCTACGGTATTGATGTCCTGCGGTTGGGCGGGGATTGCCCAGGCCAGCGCCAATAGTAAGCAGAGACAGGTATGAATGAGTCGCATAAAACTCCTTGCCCCATAGGGGATTGTGTCGTCACTATGCATTACGTAGAGTCGCGGGAAAAACTGTCATGCACGCCCACTCGCCGCCTAAAAGGCGGGGGCAGGCTGGAAAGCCTGCCCCACAAGAGCGGGGTGAGCTTGATAAACTTGCAGTTCATGGGAGTGTAAGCACTGGCGGCTGGTGGCGCGGGCCCGCCAGTGGTGCTTCACAACTAAGGTGGACCCCATTGTCAAGACCATTTTTCGCCCGCAATAAGCTAATGACGGCGGGGTCATAGTTCTGAGTTGGGGCGGCAGATGAAGC
>Ga0247727_10019604_pt1 | contig 10464 bp, 11 predicted proteins | sample WisWelCaveWW1625_FD_202498 | JGI IMG/M metagenome (GOLD analysis project Ga0247727, IMG submission 202498) | Biofilm microbial communities from Wishing Well Cave, Virginia, United States - WW16-25 | ecosystem: Environmental > Aquatic > Deep subsurface > Groundwater > Cave microbial mat | place... | reverse complement strand
CAACCCGGTCTTCAACATCTTCGAACTGGGCAAACAGGACGGCGACGTCGACGTCCACGCCACGTTCCAGGACTACGTGGTGCACGAGAGCTTCAAGCCGGCCGAGTGCGTCCCCTGGTTCCTGCAGACTCCCAGGGGCTACGCGGTCACCGGCTTCAACACCGGCCTCGCCGCGCACCAGCCCTTCGTCACCGGGCCGGGCGCGGACCCGGGCTTCTTCATGCCGCGCTTCATCAACATGCTCTGGACCCTCGACGCCAACTCGTTCGAGCCGGTCTCGGGTGTCTTCCACCAGAACTACGCGGGCCTGACGGAGTTCGGCCTCCGGTACTTCAACAGCTCCACCGAGGTGAGGCCGTCCACGTTCTACCACGTGCTCCGCGCGGTGCTGCCCACGGCGCCATTCTTCGCCGCGGCCGATTTCCCCGTCTACCACACGGGGGTAGTGGCCGGGCCCGGCGGCACGTGCGGTCCGGCCCAGTCCGGCATCAGCGCCGACGTCTTCACCGGCTTCCACCAGGGCTACCCGCGCAGGCCGGGCTGCCCGGGGACCGATCCGTTCTTCTTCGACGCGCTCGTGCTCGATCAGCGCTTCTTCATCGCGCATACCTTGAACGCGTCGCTCTGGCCGGACGGGCCGCCGACCACCATCGTCAACGCGCCGGTGATGGAATTCCCCCTCGACGGCGACGTGCTGGGCGCCTGCCAGGTCCAGGGCGGGCCGGTCAGCTCGTTCGACGTGCTCGTGGGGCTGTGGTCCCCGGTGGACGGCGAAGACCGGGCGGTGCTCAAGTGCGACTTCACGACGGCCCCCACCGCGCCCCGGCGCGGCATCCGCATCGCCAACTCGGCCCCCGACGAGGACGACTGCACCAAGGAGACGCGGGAGTGGATATGCAACCTGGCGTCCGTCTCGGAGAGCCGCTGCTTCAACTCCAACCCCTGACGGGGATTGCAACGGCGCGCCCGCGCGGATAGAAGCCGCCCGATGCGGGTCACCGAGATCTTCTTCAGCATCCAGGGCGAATCGACGCACGCCGGGCGGCCGTGCGTCTTCGTCCGCTTCACCGGCTGCGACCTGCGCTGCGGGTATTGCGACACCGCCTATGCCTTCGAGGGCGGGACCAGCATGGGCCGGGTCGAGGTCCTGGCGGCCGTCGCCACGCACCCCGCGAAGCTCGTCTGCCTCACGGGCGGTGAGCCCATGCTCCAGCGCGAGCTGCCCGAGCTGGCGCAGGAGCTGCTCGACCGGGGCTACGAGGTGACGCTGGAGACGCACGGGCAGGAGCCGCTCGACCGCGTCCCGCGCGGGGTGAAGAAGATCGTCGACCTGAAGACCCCCGGCTCGCACGAGCCGCACACCGACTTCTCCGTCTTCAAGACGCTGGGCGAAGGCGACGAGGTGAAGGTCGTGGTCTGCTCCCGCGGCGACTTCGACTGGGCGCTGAAGGTCATCGACGGCCTCGAGCTGTGGGGCCGGTTGCCGGTGCTCTTCTCGCCCTCCTACGGCGTGGTCGAGCCGAAAGACCTCTCCCGCTGGCTCCTGGAGAGCGGTCGGCCCGGCCGCCTCCAGCTCCAGCTCCACAAGGTCATCTGGGGCGCCGACGCGCGAGGAGTCTGATGAAGCGCCCGCTCTACGTCGTCGATGCCTTCACGGACAAGCCGCTGGCGGGCAATGCCGCGGCGGTGGTGCTCGACGGCGCCGACCTCGAGTCGAAGGACATGCAGCGCATCGCCGCCCAGATGCGCCATTCGGAGACGGCGTTTCCTTTGCCGGCGCGCGATCCGACCACGGCGTTCCATCTGCGCTGGTTCACGCCGGTCTCGGAAGTGGCCTTCTGCGGCCATGCCACGCTGGCCACGCTGCACGCCATGGTCGAGGAGGCGAAGCGGCTGCGCGCGCCGTCGCAGCTGGCCTTCACGTGCAAGGCGGGGCGGCTCCGCGTCGAGCTGGGCCGCGACGAGTTCAAGCGGCTGCGCATCCTCATCGAGACGCCGGCGGCCACGTTCCAGCAACTGACGCTCGATCCGGAACTGCTCGCCGTGCTGGGCCTGGTCCCCGAAGCGCTCGATCCCAACTTGCTCCCCCAGCGCGCCCTGGGCGGGAACGCCAACCTCCACCTCGGCCTGCGCGAGCGGTCGATGCTGGCCAAGGCGCGCCCCGACTTCAAGGCGCTGGCCGCGTATTGCAGGGCGCACAAGCTGGCCGGCGTCTGCCTCTACGTCGCCACGCCGGAAAAGGGCTTCGATGCCGCCTTGCGCTACTTCGCGCCCGCCGAGGGCGTCGACGAGGATCCCGTGACCGGCAGCGCCTGCGGGCAGCTCGGCGTCTTGTTGCAGCTCAAGCTCCCCGAGGAGATGCCGCGCAAGCTCCTCTTCAGCCAGAACACCGGCCGCGTCGAGCTGGAGATCCGCCCCGAGGCCACGCCGGGGGACATCCGCGCCTGGATCGGCGGCGCGGCCGTCACCGTGGTCCGGGGCGAATTGGATCTGCGGAGCTCGAGATGAAGAGCCACTACACGCGCACCCTGCGCGACGTGCACGGCCAGCGCGACCGGCGCCGGCTCGACCTCGACCGGGCCGGCGTCAAGGACCTGCGCTACCCCATCTGCGTGCTCGACCGGCAGCAGGGCTTGCAGCACACCGTCGCCTCCATCGACATGAGCGTGACCCTGCCGCATAGGCGCCGGGGCGCGCACATGAGCCGCTTCGTCGAGCTGCTCAACCGGCATCGGCGCGAGATCGACATCCGCAAGTTCCGCGCGCTCTGCGCCGAGCTGCGCCGCGAACACGACGCCAGCGGCGCGCGGGTGGAGGTGCGCTTCCCCTACTTCGTCGAGAAGCGCGCCCCGGTCACCGGCGCGGTCGGGCTCATCGACTACGCCTGCACCTTCTCGGCGACGGTGGAGGCGAAGCGCACCGACCTCTGGGTGCAGGTCGAGGTGCCGGTGGCCTCGGTGTGCCCGTGCAGCAAGGCCATCTCCAAGCACGGCGCGCACAACCAGCGCAGCCTGATCGCGGCGCGCGTCTGGTTCCGCCGCTTCTTCTGGATCGAGGACCTGGTCAAGGCCATCGAGGGCGCGGCCAGTTGCGAGCTGTTCGCCCTGCTCAAGCGGCCCGACGAGAAGTGGGTCACCGAGCGGGCCTACGAGCGGCCCCGCTTCGTCGAGGACCTGGTGCGCGAGGTGGGGAGGCGGCTGCGCGCCGACGACAACTTCACCCGCTTCCAGGTCGAGGCCACCAGCTTCGAGAGCATCCACGCGCACAACGCGTATGCGTCGCTCTCCTACGCGCGGAAATCCTTGACCTGAGCGGCGCCCGGGATGACGCTCTCTGCATGCTCGCCATCCTCTACGCAGCCATCTTCCTCAACGGCGTCAACATCGAAGGCCTGCGCGGCCAGACCTTCGAGAAGTGCCGCTCCGTCAAGATCGACGAGCGGGGCGATGTCCACCTCGACTGCCCCGGCTACCAGGTCGAGGCGCCCGGGGCGCAGGCGGCGGCCCCCGCGGCCGTGCAAGCCTCGGCCGCCGCGCCGGCCCCCAAGGTCATCACCAAGAACTACTGGCTGGTGACCGAGCAGACCGAGGCGGGCGCGGCGCAATACGACATCGACATCTTCATCAACGCCAAGTGGCTGCGGAAGGTGCGCTCGGGCGAGTCGCAGATCGTCATGGAGATCACCAAGAACCTCGTGCCCGGCCCCAACAAGCTCATCTTCGCCGCCACCAAGCGGGTCGAGGGGGCGCGCAAGAGCGCCTCGCCGTTCGCCTACGTGAAGATCATCGTCGGCGAGGGGGCGGCGGGCGGGAACAACGTGATGATCGACAACCCGCTCCTGGAGGTGAAGCGCACCGCCGCCGAGATGGAGAACATCAACGAGGAGAAGACGGTCAACGCGCGATGATCGAGCTGCGCGAAGATCCCGGACGCACGCACCTCGCCACCTCCGAAAACCGGGTGGTGGCGCTCTACGAGTCGACCAACCAGCCTCACGTCCAGCCGACCGGGCGCAGCGCGCAGACCGCGCAGGCCACGGTGGCGGCGCTGCAGAACGACGAGGGCGACTGCGAGATCGTCGTCTCCCTCCACCTCACCGAGGGGGGCGAAAACGTCGTCTACGCCTCCGAGCCCATCCCCGCCGCCTCGGTGCCGCAGGCGCTGGAGGAGGCCGTGCTCTTCGCCGAGAGCATGGGCTTCATCCTCGATCCGATGGGCTGGGCCGGGCTCGACCTGGCCCACCGCCGCGCGGTGCTCGACGCTTCGCCCGCCTTCCAGCCGCCTCGCGCCAGGACCGCCGCGCCGCCCAAGGAACGGCAGCGGCCCGGCGACGCGATGGAGGCCCTGGCCCGCCTCTTCGCCGCCTTCTCGCTGGCCCTGGCGGCCGGCTGCGCCACCGGCATGTCCGCCGAGCAGAAGGCGCGCGACGCCGAGATCCATTACGAGCTGGGCACCAATCTGATGAACACCGGCGACGCGCAGGGAGCGCTGAAGGAATACCTGGCCGGGCTCGCGTCCAACGCGGAGATGCCGCAGCTCTACAATGGGCTCGGCCTGCTCTACGCGTTCTCCCTCTCGCGGCCGGCCGAGGCCGAGGAGCACTTCAAGAAGGCCATCGAACTGGCGCCGGCCTTCAGCGAGGCCAACAACAACTACGGCGCGTTCCTGCTCTCGCGCGGGAGGTTCGCCGAGGCCGTCCCGCGCTTCGAGAAGGCGCTGGCCAACCCGGTCTACGCCGAGCGCGTCGTCGCCGAGGGGAACCTGGCCTGGGCGCTCTACAAGACGGGGCAGGCCGACAAGGGCATCGCGCGCCTGAAGTCGGCGCTCCTGGTGGCGCCCAGGTACTGCAAGGGCTGGCGCTCGCTGGGAACCATCTACTCCGAGCTGAACAAGCTGGACGAGGCGGCCGATGCGTTCGCCCGCTACGCCGGCGCCTGCCCCGACGCCGCCGACGCGCACCTCCAGAAAGGGAAGATCCTGGTGCGGCTCACCCGCGCCGATGAGGCGCGCGGCGAGTTCGAGAAGTGCGCCAAGGCGAATCCCGAAAAGGAGGCGGCCATCGTCGCCGAGTGCGCGCGGTTCCTGCGCGAGCTCGGAGCGCCGTGAGCGCATCGTTCGGCCAGTGGCTCAAGAAGAGCCGCGACCTGCGCGGGCTGGATCTGGAGCAGGTGGCGGACAGCACGCGGCTGCCGGTGCGCGTGCTCAGCGCCCTCGAGTCCGACGACGTCGACGCGCTGCCCGACGTGGCCTACGGCGTGAAATACGCGCGGGCCGCGGCCGAGGCCATCGGGCTCGATCCGGAGGACACCGCGCTGCGCTACGAGGAGTGGCGCGCCACGCAGCCGGCGCCCACGCTGCCGCCACCGCCGACGCGCCTCTCGCGGCTGGCGGCCATCCCGCGACGGCTCAGCGCCGACCCGATCGTCTGGACGCTCGTGGGGCTGACCGTCCTCGCCTGTGCGCTCGTCCTCTTCTGGCGGTAGGCTCGCGGCGTGCTGACCCGCGCCCAGGGCGCCCGCGCGCTCGTCCTGCGCGCCATTCCGTACGGCGAGAGCGACGTGGTCGTGCACCTGCTCGTCGAAGGGCGCGGCCGGCTGGCCGCCTTCGCTCGCGGAGCGCGGAACAGCGCGCGCCGGTTCCGCGGGGCGCTGCAGCCGTTCAACCTCATCGAGGCCATGCTGGCCGAGCGCCGGGGGGCGGACCTGTCGTCCTTGCACGAGGCGTCGATCCTGGAAGGCTGGCCGCCCCTGCGCGACGACCTCTCGCGGCTGGCGCACGCCGGATACGCCGCCGAGCTGGTCCACGATCTCACCCTCGAGGGCGTGGCGGCCGACGCGCTCTTCGAATTGCTCTGCTCCTTTTTCGCCCGGCTCTGCGCCGCGGCGCCCACCTCGAGCCGGCTGCGCGCGCTGGAGCTTCTGGCGCTGGAGGCGGCCGGGCTCTCTCCGGAGCTGTCGTGCTGCGCGCGCTGCGGCGCCGAGCTGGCTCCCGGCCAGGCCGCCTTCGATCCCGCCGCCGGCGGACTGGCCTGCCCGCGCTGCGTCTCGCCCGGCGCGCTCCCGCTGACCCACGGCGCGCGGCTCCTCATGCAGCAGCTCCAGCGAGGGGGCCTCGAGGCCGCCGACGCGCCCCTCTCGGCCGACGGCTCCGGCCGCCCCGCCGATGCCCGCGGCTTCGAGGAGGCCGCCCGGCAGGCCGCGCCCGCGCTCACCGCCTTCCTCGGGCACCACCTCGGCCGCCGCCTGCGCAGCGCCGGGTTCATCGTCGACGTGAGCGCGCCGCGGTAGCCGCAATGCTCCCGGCAAGGAATCGATCAGTGCGCGGCGAGAACCAACTTCGCGCCGGCGGTCTTCATGTCGTGGAAGTCACCGTCCGACGCCAGCAACGGGACCCCGTTCGTGAGCGCGTAGACCGCGATCAAGAGGTCCATCGACTTCGCCGTCACGCCTTTGCGCGCGAGCAAGAAACCGAGATCGCCGGCTTCCGCCCACAGGTGTGGGGGATCGGCGAGCAGGTGGCAACCTTCGAGGAGCGGCAGGACGCGCCGCCGCTCGGCCGCCGACTTCAGCCCGCGCCGGAGCTCGGTGACGACCGGGCCACAGAGAGCCGCCTCGTTCGCCTCGAGCGCGTCGTCGACCGCATCGCACAGCGGCTTGCGGCCCCGAAAGAACTCGATCCAGGCCGAGGTGTCGATCAGGATCACCGGCGCGTCTCTTCGAGGTCGAGCTGGAAGCGGACCCGGCCCTTGAGACCCCGCAGCGCGGACCGCATCTCCCGCCTGCGCAACTCGGCCAGGCCCTCGACGACCGTCGCCGTGACGCCCTTGCCCGTGATTCGCGTCGCCGCGTCGAGCACGTCCGAAGGGACATTCACCGTGATCTTCCGCAGGGCACCCATCGCCCCAGCAATATGCGCATATGGTCATTGCTGGTCAAGAAGCTGGTCTTCGCGGCGCAGGGTGGCCTCGCCGCCCGTCGACCAGGCCTCAGTACCGGAACGTGCTTGCCAGGAAGAAGTAGAGGAAGAGCTGGTGCACCCGCGCGCGCTGGTACTGCAGCGAGCCCACGCCGCCCGACTCGTCGGCCACCGCCTCCTCCCCGCCGCCGTACGCGATCGACATCCCCAGCCGCGAGATGGAGTGGTTGCCGATGACCCCCAGGGTGAGCGTCCCGCCGTAGAGGTTGAGGTTGGAGAGGCGGCTCGATCCGGCCCGCAGCACGCCGCTGGGGTCGGCGTCGAGAGGCTGCGCGCCGCTGTGGTCGGTGAAGGCGCCCAGGGCGACCGTGTAGTCGGTGGCGAAGAGCGCCTCGGCGCCGGCGTTGAGGTTGAGCACCGGCTTGCGATCGACGTGCCCCTGGATGCGCAGCCGCTCGGCCACCGCGGGCGGGACGGTGAAGCGGTCGTAGCTGGTGCCGGCGTGGACCGTGACCTGGCCGGACACCGTCCAGCGGCGCGGCTCGAAGCGGGCGAACCCGGCGCGGAGCGTGAGCGGCGAGGGCGTCTCGCTGCGCACGCGGTCGGCCTCGTCGTAGATCACCACGCGGGTCCGGTTCCCCTCGGGCTGGCTGGGGTCGGTGACCACGTCCTGGACGTTGACCTTGCCGGCCGAGTGCAGCGGGATGCCGGGCAGGCTCAGCGAGGCTCCGAACGCCCACTGGCCCAGGCGCAGCTTGGCGCCGAGCAACGCGACGAGGTTGGCGTTCTGGAACGCGGCGGCCGCGTGATAGACGCCCACCGGCGGGTCGGCGCCGGCGCCGCTCACCAGCGCGTCCTCGCTCTGCTCGAAGAGGCGGAGCACGTAGTGCAGCGCAAGGCCGACGCTCCAGCGCTCGTCGATGCGCACCGCGCCGCCGGCGGCCAGGTCGAAGGTGCGGTCGAGGACGCGGGTGTGCAGCTTGCGCGTCAGGCCGCCGAACGGCTCGGTGGCGTCGATGCCGTAGGAGCGGAAGCTCGGTACGGCCACGTCGAATCCCAGCGCCAGGGGCGAGCCGCGCCGCGCGTCGAAGTCGCCGAAGCCCTTGAGCAGCCCCGCCTCGCCGGGGATGACGTTCAAGGTGGCGAGCGTGAAGCTGCCGCTGTTCAGCTCGATGGCGCCGCGGCTCTGCTTCTCGATGCCGTAGAGGCTGGCGGAGACCGAGACGTTGAGCCGGTGCGCGTCGACCACGCCGGCCGGGTTGTAGAAGAGGCCCGACGGGTCGTCGGAGATGGCCACGAACGATCCGCCCAGCGCCATCGCGCGCGAGCCGACCGGGTAGTCCTGGTAGCGCCCGTCGTCCGCGGCGACGGCTCCGGCCAGAAAACAAAACAAGAGCAAACCGCGGAGGCGCGGAGGGCGCGGAGCTTCTTTCCTCAGAAAAAAGCTCTCTCCGCGTTCTCCGCGCCTCCGCGGTTGGCTTTTCACACGTCCTCTCATGGCGTGCCCAGCGCCTCCCAGAGCCGAGCCGCGGCGGCGGCCGGGTCGGTGGCGCCCAGGACCGCGCGGATGCAGGCCACGCCGGCGGCCCCGGCGTCGAGCGCGGCGCGCGCGTTTCCGGCATCGACGCCGCCGAGGGCGAAGACGGGCAGGGCGACGGCGGCGGCCGCAGCGCGCAGCGCCTCGATGCCCAGCGGCGGTCCCTTTCCCGGCGTAGCCCAGACGGGTCCGAAAACGGCGAAGTCGGCGCCCGCGGCGGCGCGCAGCTCGTCGATCGAGTGGCAGCTCGCGCCCACCAGCTTCCCCGGCCCCAGCAGCGCGCGCGCGTCGGAGGCGGAGAGGCCGGCGGCGGGAAGGTGCACGCCGCCGGCGCCGGTGGCCACCGCGACGTCGGCGCGGTCGTTGACGAGCAGCGGCGCCCCCGCCGCGCGGCAGACCGGGAGCAGCTCCGATGCCAGCCTGGACAGCGCGCGCCCGCCCAGCTCGCGGTCGCGGAGCTGCACCGCGGCGCTCGCGGACGGCAGCGCCCGGAGCGCGGGGCCCACGGCCCCCGAGGTACGGCGATCGGCGATCAAGTAGAGGCGGAACATGCTCTGGTCGCCCGGCGTGTCCTCGTCTACCATGACAGCCATCCCCGGAGACTTCATGCGCCACCACCTCAGCGTCGGCCTCGCCGCGATCTGCGCCCTCACGCTGTCGGCCTGCGCGACCAGCACCGGCGGCGGCGGCGGCGCCTGCGGCAGCGCTTGCAACGGCTGCTGCCTGGGCACCACCTGCGTCGCCGGCACCGATCCCACCGGCTGCGGCACCGGCAGCACCGACTGCAAGGTCTGCAGCACCGGCCAGGCCTGCGTCAGCGGCCTCTGCCAGACGACCGCCGTGCCCCAGGTGGGCGACAAGTGCACCGCCTCGTCGCAGTGCGGGACGGGCGGCGTCTGCGCGGTCGACGTGGGCGGCGGCGGCTACTGCACGGTGAACTGCACCGCCTCGGCCAGCGCCTGCCCGTCGGGGAGCGCCTGCATCAAGGTCAGCGACACCGGCAGCCTCTGCCTCAAGACCTGCACGAGCAACGCGAGCTGCCGGGCCGAACACGCCTGCTTCGGCGTCACCGGCGGCCCCAGCGTCTGCCTCCCCAAGTGCACCCAGGACGCCGACTGCTCCTCGAGCAACTGCAACGTCAGCACCGGGAACTGCGGGGCAGCGCGCATCGGCAACTCGTGCACTGAGTTCGGCGGCGAGTGCGGCCAGCCGCCCGCTTTCTGCAACATGAGCTCGCAGGGAGGGTCCTGCTCGTTGCCCTGCGGCGGCGTCACCAACGCCCAGTGCCCGGCGGGATCGACCTGCGCCTCGCAGGGCGGCAACAGCGCCTGCCAGAAGACCTGCGTCTCCGAGATGGACTGCCGCACCGGCTACCTCTGCCTCGCCGACTCGGGCGGGGCAAAATCGTGCACGTCGAAGTGCACGAGCAGCGCCGACTGCGCCAACGGCCGCCACTGCGACACCGGCACCGGCAAGTGCGTCGACAACGGCGCTGTCGCGGGCCAGCTCGGCGGCGCCTGCGCGGCCGACGCCGACTGCTCCTTCACCACCGGCGCCTTCTGCGCCAAGGCCAGCCAGGGCTATCCGGGCGGCTACTGCTCCTTGAAGTGCTACCCGACCCCCTCGGTGTGCGGAAGCACCGGCATCTGCGTCAACTTCAGCGACGGGCCCCCGCCCGACTGGGACTGCCTGGCCAAGTGCAGCGCGCCCGCCGACTGCCGCCCCGGCTACTACTGCTACGACCTGGGGGGCTCCTCGGGCAGCGTGTGCACGCCGGGCTGCAAGGGCAACGCCGACTGCTCGTCCACGCAGGTCTGCGACACCGCCAGCGGCCAGTGCGTCGACAAGCCTTCGGGGACCACGACCACCACCGTCGACTCCATCGATCTGACGCCGTCGGGCCCCATCAGCGTGGCCACCGGCACGCTCTCCGCGCCGCTCACGGTCAGCGTGCCTTGCGACGCGGTCTCCATCGACTTCATCGGCCAGTCCATCCAGGATCCGTCGGCGCG
>Ga0247727_10019603_pt1 | contig 10464 bp, 5 predicted proteins | sample WisWelCaveWW1625_FD_202498 | JGI IMG/M metagenome (GOLD analysis project Ga0247727, IMG submission 202498) | Biofilm microbial communities from Wishing Well Cave, Virginia, United States - WW16-25 | ecosystem: Environmental > Aquatic > Deep subsurface > Groundwater > Cave microbial mat | place... | reverse complement strand
CGGGATGCTGGCTCGGTAAACGGTTCAATTCCACCCTCATTACGGACGTGAACGCGATCTCTGCTTCGCGTGCCCTGGTGGTCGACGTAACTGAGTTCTCCCGAGGCCGGAGCTTCGACACGGCGGTCGAAAAGGCCCGGGAGTTGATGCGTTCGGGCGCCTTTTGCTACGCCCTCGACGTCAGTTTGGCGCGCCACCGTGTCGCACCGCTGCCGTCGCAATCGAAAGTAGGACCCTCACTTCCTTCCCTCCCCGAACATTTTGTCGAGCGCCCTCGCGAGTTCGGCCGGCTCAAGCAATCGCTGCTCGATCCGATCAACCGCCAGCCCATTGCGATCACTACCGCTCTTCACGGCGCCGGCGGTTTCGGCAAGACGACCCTCGCGATTGCCCTCTGCCACGATGATGAAGTTCAGCAAGCCTTCCCCGACGGAGTCCTTTGGGTGACGCTCGGGCAGACGCCCAACCTGCAGGACGCCGTGACCAATGTGTACGCTCAACTGAAGGACGATCCCGCGCAGGCGTTTCACAACACGGAGGAGGCGGCCACGGAACTGGCGCGGGAACTCGACGGCCAGCGCTGCCTGCTGGTATTGGACGACGTTTGGGATCCGAGCCACCTCGATCCATTTCTCCGGCGTGGTGACAGTTGCACACGGCTGATCACCACAAGGGATCTGGATGTCGCGCTCCGGGGCAGGCCAACGCAGGTCGATGAAATGCAGACTGCCGAAGCGGCGCAGATGCTGGCCGTTGACGAGAGGATTTCTTTCAAGGATTCAGCCGACCTGGCCCGCCTTCTGGGTGAGTGGCCGCTGCTGCTCGAGTTGGCTCGGGGCGCATTGCGAGAACGTCTGGCGCTCGGCGACACTCCAGCCGGCGCTGTTCGGTGGGTCAGAGAATGCTTCGATAGTCAGGGAGTCACCGTGTTCGACCGGGCGAACCCGGCTCACCGCAACGCCGCCATCCGCGCCGGCATGGACCTCAGCCTCGGGCTGCTGGCGCCGGACGAGAGACGTCGTTACCAGGAGTTGGCCATCTTTCCGGAAGACACCGAGATTCCATTGGGCACTGCCGCCACACTATGGGGACTGAGCGAATTCCGCGCCGAGCGGTTACTCGTGAAACTTGGCAGGCTTGCGTTGATCAAGCTCCAACTCGGGACTAACAAGTCATTCCGGCTGCACGATGTCGTACGCGGCTACTTGGCGGAGCAGCTCGAAGACACGACGGCGCTGCATGCCCGGCTCGTTGACGCCTGGCCTGATTCGTACCAGCTCCCAGATGCCTATGCGTGGCGATGGTTCGCCTGGCACATGGTCCAGTGCGGCCGCAAGGGCAGACTCAGAAAGCTGCTTCTGGACTTTGGCTGGTTGCAGGCCAAGCTGGAGGCCGCGGATGTCACTTCGCTTATCGCGGACTGCGGCTTGGTTCGGAACGACGCTGGCGTTCGGCTTGTCGAAGGTGCGTTGCGGTTGTCCGCGCACGTGCTGGCCACCGACAAGAACCAACTGGCAGCGCAGTTGACCGGACGGCTCTTTGGCAAAGCATCCGCCGCGATGAAGAACTTGCTTCGACACGCACGCGCCTGGCGCGGGGCGTCCTGGTTGCGTCCCCTGAAGGCGAATCTGGAGTCTCCAGGCGGTCCACCAAAACGCCTTACGAGTGGGCACGCCGACGCCGTGAGAAGTGTGGCGGTGACCCCCGATGGCCGCCGTGCCATATCCGCCTCGAGCGACCAAACGCTGAAGGTTTGGGACCTGGATTCCGGCAAAGTCCTGCACACCCTCACCGGTCACACTGACCTGGTCACAAGCGTGAGCGTGAGCCCGGACGGTCGCCGTGCTATTTCCACTTCTTTCAAAATTATCAAGGTCTGGGACCTGGAATCCCTCCAGGAGCTTCGTACGATTGAAGCCGGCACGGAGTGGGTGAATGGCCTGGCGGTAACCCCAGACGGCCGGCACGCCGTTGTGGGGTCCGATGACAAAACGCTCAAGGTTTGGGACCTGGATTCCGGTGAACTGATCCGCACCATCGCCGGTCACACCGATTGGATTAGTGGGGTAGCGTTGACTCCCGACGGCCGCTATGTGGTCTCGGGCTCCAGCGACCAAACCCTGAAAGTCTGGGATCTCGAATCGGGTCAGGAACGCCGGACTCTCCGAGGCCACACGGGTTGGGTGAGAGGAGTGGCGGTAACCCCCGATGGCCGCCGCATTGTCTCCACGTCTTTTGATCGCACGCTGAAAGTCTGGGACTTGGAATCGGGTCGGGAGATCCATACTCTCCGGGGTCACACGGCTTGGATCAGAGCCGTGGCGGTGACTCCCGACAGCAAGCGGGCCGTCTCCGCCTCCTATGACAGAACGCTGAAGGTTTGGGATCTGGATACCGGCGAGCTTCTCCGAACCCTGGAGGGCCATTCCTACTGGGCCAGAGGCGTGGCGGTAACCCCCGACGGCCGCCGCGCCATCTCGGCCTCCGAGGACCGAACCTTGAAAGTTTGGAATCTGGACACAGGCGAGGAGATTCGCACGCTCGGTAGTCACGCAGAATGGGTGAAAGCCGTGGCGGTGACTCCAGACGGCAGCCGGGCTGTCTCTGGCTCCTCGGACCATACGGTAAGACTCTGGGACTTGAAGACCGGCCGGGAACTCCGCATCCTGAAAGGCCACGCCAGTTGGGTGACGGGTGCTGCCGTGACTCCTGACGGCAACCGGGTCGTCTCCGCATCACACGACAGAACTCTGATTGTCTGGGACGTGAAGACTGGTCGCGTTCTGCGCGCTCTCCAGGGGCACACGAAGTGGGTTGTAGGCCTCGCGGTGACATCGGACGGCCGTCGGGCCGTCTCCGCGTCCGGCGATCAAACGCTCAAGCTATGGGATCTGGACTCTGGCAAGGAAATACGCACTCTGGAAGGCCACTCCGAATGGGTTGCGGCTGTGGCCGTCACGCCCGATGGTCGCTACGCCGTGTCTGCGTCCGGTGATCGAACGCTGAAGGTGTGGGATTTGGAGTCTGGCCAGGTGGTTCACACCCTGGAAGGCCACTCCTGGGTCGTCGGGGCCGTGGCAGTGACACCGGACGGCCGGCACGCCGTATCCGCGTCCGGTGACCGAACCCTGAGGATATGGGAGTTGGGCTCCGGCAAGGAACTTCGCACGGTCCGGGTCCACACTTCGCAGGTCCATTCCGTGGCCCTGACATCCGACGGCCGTCGAGCCATCTCTACGTCCGATGACAAGACCCTGAAGGTTTGGGATTTCGAGAAGGGAACCACCATCGCCACTTTCACCGCGGATGCTCGATATTTCGTCGGCGCCGTCGCTCCCGACAACCGCACCATCGTCGCCGGCGACAGCGCTGGACGCGTGCATTTCTTCTACCTCGAGCAATCCGGCTCCTGAGCCATGCTATATTGACTCCATCCCATCAGCGCTTCGGCGGCAGTCTCTGGGTAGAGAAACGACAATGGGTGCACACCCGGTCCCCGGGGAAAATGACTTCCTGAACCTCCTCCGTGACGCGCGCGGGGGCGACCCGGCTGCTTTGACCGCGCTCCGGAGCGGACGGGCAGAGTATGTTCGCCAGCGGATTGAGGATCGCCTCGGCAATCCCCACGCGCTATGGGCCGAGGCGCGCGTATGGGAATACATCGAGAAGGCTCTTCCGAAGATCGAGCCGGACGAAGAGGCGTTCTTGAAGATGATTGAGGAGTCGGTCGAGAACACCCGGCTGGATGACTTGCACTCGAGGGCGCTGGAAGCTAAGCGAGCGCAAGACGAGGCCTTCGCAACACTTAAAAAAGAGCTGGAGCGGGACGTTCGAAGAACGGTCCACCGCGAACTTTTCTCGTCCCTTGCCGGCGAGACGGATCGAGTTGTCAACGAGGTGTTCCTCAAACTCTACGACAAGTTGGATTACTATCGGCATGAGAAAGGAGATCTGCGAGGTTACGTTGTCGGCTTTGCGAAGCACGCGGCTGAGGATGCGAACCGGGCGATGCGGCAGCCCCCCGAAGCCTTGCCGACAGAGAAAGCACCCCCTGCCCGACCTCCCGATCAGGCACTATTGACAGAACTTCATTCCGCCGTGCTCGCCGAGGTCCTTCGTGCAGCGGCCGGCTCCAAAGTGGAGCCGTACAAGAAGCTGACTTTTCTCTTCCGCAACCTTGAGGGATGGTCTCCGGGGCGGGTTTGGAACGAACTTCACAAGGCAGAGTTGATGGAACTGCTTTTGTCGTTTGTCGTGGAGGCTGCCTACACCTGGCCGAAGCTTCACGCCGAACTTTCCAACCTGCTGAAACCCCTTGCCCTCGAGTTGTCCGGCGCCATAGGACGCCAGCAGCTCGGCGACTTCTGCAAGACGCAGCGCGCCGTGTATGACTGGAATCTTCACACAGCGGGCAGCGTTCTGAAGCTGTCGGTGCGCCAGGAGCCTGAATTCCTGTGTCTGGTTTTCGGCGGTCCGGAGCCCGTGCACGAATTGCTGGCTTACGGGTTCGTCAAGCTGTTGCGCTGGACGCCCGAAAAAGTTCTCGAGCTGGAGGGTCACAGTCTGGCTGCTGCCGCAACCATCCTGGAAGCCGAGTACGCGTCGGCATACCCGTCGCAGAAGCCCAAGGCCGTTCAGAATTGCTTTCATAAACTAGACAGGCGCATCCCGGCGGATTCGCCCCAATTCACGGCTTTCTTCCCGCGCCGAGCCGGCCAGGTGTTGGAGGCCGCCCTGGGCGTTTCCACCAGGATCGTTCGAGACCTGATAAAACAGAGAAGCGGTATCCTGTTTGCCAAAGCGAGGAAACTGATTTGAACTGCCTGCGAGATCATTGGAGGCGAATCGTATAGAGCCATGAGGAAGCCCGAGGCCACAGCCGGGTTGAACGCGATGCCGCACGTCGAACAAGAGACGCTTGCCGACTACGTCGCCGGCGACCTGGCCGGCTCCGCAATGCGGCAGGTGAAGCGCCATTTGGATGTATGCGATCACTGCAAGGTAAGGGAGGCCGAGTTCAAAGAGATGCTCGATCTTCTGTCTGGCCGGACTGTCGAGACGACAGCCGGCGAGTCCCTTGCGGCCTCCGACTACGCCGCCTGCCTCGAGGACGGCTTGACCGCCGCCACAGCGGTCGCACCTGCCTGGCAGCAGAGAATACAAGACTGGGGGACGCATTGGAAGGGCAAGGCCGCCGCTGCCTTTGTCTCGGTAGTGACCGCGTCAGAGCGCGCCGTGGAAGTAGTGTCGCGTCCGCTCGAAGTCCTGACCGTCCCATTTCAGCCGTTGCCAGCCGACATCCGGACCTACGGCGCCATCCGGATCCACGGCGCCGTCCGGACGCGGGGCGGCCCTCCGGCCAAACCGTCCGGGCCACCTGAGCCCCAGATCGCGCCCGTCACCATCAAGTCCGAAGGGGGGCGTCTCCTGGTCCGCATCGAACAGCGGCCGGATTCTCCATTGCCGCTCATCCTTCTGATTCCACTGAAGAAGCCAGGCCTGCCCCTGATCCATCTCGCTACCCGCGAGCCGGGCGGCGCCGCCTGCCTTTTCCCCGTCGTCCCCGCTGGTGAGTATCTCGTTGCGGTCGAGCCGCCGGCCAAACCTTAGGTAGCCGGAACCGATACCTCCCGCCGCGCCTCAGCCCCCTGAAGCCAGGAAGAATTGTTTCCCGCTAGCTGCGTGATTCTTCCTCGTGTAGCGTACACCCCTGTGTTAGTGACAGACACCGAAGGAGGTGCTCACGTGAGCGGTCTTTACATTCTGTTGATCCTTTTGGGCGTCGTACTGGCTCTCAGTCTGCTGAGCGGCTGGTCGCGCGACCTGCGCGAATCGGTCGAGGCTGAGCGCGAGACGTTGAAGAACTTCATTCCGGCACCGGCGTCGCGCGCCGCGGCGGTGCCGGTCATGAAACGCAAGTCGGAGATCGGCCCGCCCGCACCGGAAGAGACGGCAGGCCACTGGTGGCGGCAGGTCTTCCGGCCGCTGGCGCTGCTCGGCGCCCTGCTGCTGCCGTTGCAAGCGGTAGTGCTGGTGGGCAACACCCACATCGTCGCGCAGACTCTTTCCATCGTTCTGGACCAGGTCCCCGAGCCGCTGTTCATCTTCAAGCTGCTTGGCTGGAGCCGCGAGGTTTCGATGCACGACTTATACGCGCTGCTGATTGCTCTGGGGCAATTCGTGTTCGCGGCCACGGCCGGTCACGGCATCCTGACCGGCAAATCCCCAAGGTGGCTGACGCTAGCCGCGCTAGCCGGCTGGGTGGTGCTGGGAGGCTATGAAGTGGGCGCCTCTGCTTATCGCGGTTATCTGGTGGAAGGGAATCTCTCCGCCGCGGCACTGTCGGCCGCGCTGGCCCTGGGGCTGGTGTTGATGGAGGCGGTGTGTGGCGTGCTGATCCTGGACCTGTTCGTCCTTCCGCTGCTCGCGGCGGTGGCCTGGAGTTGCATCGCGTTGCTGCGCCTGCTGCGGCGGGGATGGACGGCCGCGACCGATCGCGCTGTCTCGCACGAAGCCGAGCCGCAGCGGCCGCCGCGACCTCCGCGGGTTAGCGCGTGGCGCGCCGCCATGTCCTCTCTCGATGCGATCCTGATGGAACCGCTGCGGGAACTCGACCGGATCGTCTATGAGCCGTCGATCGTGAAGCTCCGCGCCTGGACCAGCCGGACATCGCAAACCGGCGCTGCGGTGAGCCTGGCGCTGGTGGCAGTCCTGCTCACAGGTTGCCAGATCGAAAAGGCGGAAACGCGGCGCGCCGTGACCTGGTATCTGGTCCCCGATCTCACTGGCTCAGTTCCGCCGGCCCAGTTCACCCAATACAAGACGATGATGGCCAGGTTCGTTCTGGGCCACTTGCGCCCACGGGACGAGATGTTCCTGGTCCCCCTGGGCGGCGACCTGAACGAGAGCGTCGCTTACCAATCGATGGACCGCGGCCGGATGACACACGCTGCGCTGGCGTTTTTCGATCAGCATGTGCGAGACATGACGCGAAATCCGGCCGCCCGCGGAACCGACTTCGGTGGCGTCCTGAAGTTCATCGCGCGGTCGGTGGAGGAGCGCCTCGTGACGAAGGCCGGCGGCCGCGTTGTGGCGATAGTGCTGACGGACGGCTGGCCCACGGGCCGGCAGACGATGCCGGCGAGCTTCCCGGCCGGCGTCCGCGTGTGGTTTGTCGGCGTGCAGCCGCAGCACGAGCCGGCGCTGCGCCAGTTGTGCTCGAGGGCCGGACTTGACGGCTCTCAAGCGCAAATTGTGCTCTTCGGCGGTTGGCAGAGCTGGGTCAAGCTGTTCGCGCACGAGCTGAACCGCGAAACGAATTGGGATGTGTTGCGAAAAATCTCCTTCGAGGTGAGCAAATGAGAAGCCTGCTTGTTCTGTTATCCTTCTTGGCCGCGATTCAGGTCTTGGGCCGGCATGTGATCCCCTGCTGGCGCCTGGACAACTCGGCGCGGTCGGCCGCCGCGCGCGGGGAGTACGTGGAGGCGATTCGGATTCCCGAGCGTGTGCTGCTGCGCCGGCCGTGCCTGTGTCCGGACGACGCCCGGTCGGCGCTCTCGGCGGCGTTCGTGAACTCCGCGCTCCGCATCCTGGAGAAGCCGGACCCGAACCTACGCTCGGCGGCGGCGCTGGAAGCACACTACCGCCAGATGGCCCAGCAGCACGCGCTTCCGGAGAACGGCCGCGTAGCGCAGTTGCTCGGCGAGTTGCGCTCCAGGCAGTTTGAGCAGGCGAACGCCGAGTCGGATCGGGGCAACGACTCGTCCGCTCTGCGCCTGCTGGCAACGGTGGCCGCCGCATACCCGGACGCTGAAACGCAGGCGCGCCTGCGGCGTGAAGAGACATCCATCCGCTACCGCTACGCGAGCCGTCTCTCGGGCCGCGAACGGCTCGAAGAGGCCTTGGCGGAGTTGTCTCGCGTGGTGCGGAGCGAGGACGCCCCGCCACGGATCCGCGAGCAGGCCGGCGGTTTGGCGGCAGAGATCTCGGCCCGGATTATGCGGTCGCATGTGAAGGCGGGAGATTTCGCCGCGGCCTGGAAGACTGTCCAGGAAACGCGGGGCGCATTCCCGGGAGCGCCGGTCGAGGAACTGCTCGAGACGTTCGACGTCGAGGTCTTCGGTCGGCCGCTGCGTAGCGGGGCGCTGCCGGGTGGTTCCCATGCGAGGGCAGTCCAACCGCCGCCTGGCGGCCGCGTCGCGGAGCTTCGCATCGCAAACGCCACCGGCGTCACACTCTGTGTCGTCCTGCGGGGACCGACCCGCACGGAATTCACGCTGGCGCGCGGCGCGCAGGGGGCGATCCGGATCCTACCCGGGACCTACCTGGTGGGCGCTTACGTCCCCGAACGAGGCAACTACGAAGCGCACCGCGCCAATACGAAGTTCCAAGTCGGCCGGTACGCACAGCGCTACGTTCTGCTCAGCGCGGGCCGGCTGGAGCCGGCTGCGCTGTAGTGGGTGCACGGCTGGGCATCAGGACGAAACGCCGCAACGGCTTGTTTACCGCCGGAATCTGAGTAAAGATTTGGGTATTTCCTGCGGCGCCGGGACGTTGGAGCGTTTATGCCTGAGGAAGTGGATCATGACTCGCGTTGCGCGAATCGCTTCGCCCTCTTCAACGTTCTGCGTAAGCTCGGCGTTTCACCCGGTGTTCGCTCCTGCTGTGCCGGACTTGCGGCGGCTGGTGTATCCTTTTCGTGTGTTGGATGATCCGGGCCTCGCGGAGATCCTCGCTGGCTTGCGCAACCGCGATGCCGCCGTGGCCGAGGCCGCATTCAACCGCCTGAGGATCCGCTTCGGCGGCCTAGTGCGCGGTCGTATCCGCTCGTGCCTGGGCACACACCCCTATGTAGAGGACTTGGAGCAGAACGTCTGGAACAAAGTCTCGAAGCGTCGCGCGGAGCATGACGAAAGGATCGAGGGGTGGCTCCGCACCGTGGCGACCAATGAGGCCAACGACTGGTGGCGGAGGCATCGCGTTGAGCAATTAGACCCAAGTCTCCCCATCGCCGCTCCCAGGATCCGCCGTCCACCACGCATCCCCGCGCCGGTGCTTGCACAGGCGCTCCGCATCGTTTTGCGATTGGAATGGTCCGCCGGAGCAACTTCTTGTCTGGCTGCTCAGTCGCCAACTGGATATGAAGTCCCAGGAAATTGTCGAGGCTCTGCGACCAGTGGGGCAGGCCGCTGTCGTGGATCAACTGATTAAGACTCTTCGAGCCAGTCACGTTCCAGTTGATCGGGCGGAGCTCGAACAACTCATTCGCCGTCTCCCGGCCCGCTTTCCCCACCTCGACCACCATGTCGTCGACGATTGGATCTGGAACACGCGTCGCCGCTTTCTAGCCGCGGTCTGCGAAGGGGAAGCGCGGATGCTTGACAGGGTTGTCACCAGGGATCAACCTCCGCATCAGCTCCTCGTATTCATGAGTACGGTTCTTGCGAGCCAGCCCCTGGAGGCTCACCGTACCCTCGCGCTGCAGGGCATCTTTCAGGACACGCTGAAGAGCTACGCCCGCACGTCTTTCCTTAATCCCGGTCAACTGAAGAGGATCTCCCAACCTTTGCAGACACGACTGGACGGGCATCTCCTGCCCAGGCTCTCAGAGTGGTTTCCAGACCCGCGCCGCCGTGCATCCCTGTTGGAGCGACAGGTGAAGCTCATCGGGGAAACCACACCAAACGATTACCTTCATAATGACGGCCCCCCGGCCGACCAGTTGGCAGCGTGGCGGGTCGAGACTCAAAGAGAGGTCACGAAAGCGCTACAGGGCACAAGCGCGGCTCTTGTTTTCTTCTATATGTTGGGCTTGAAGGGGGGGCCGGCGGATGACTGAAGAAACTCGAACCGATCACTGCACCTTCGACGAGCTGATCGAATACCACCTGGGCCGCCTGCCCGAGTCCGAGACGCTACGGTTGGAAAACCATATCTCGTGTTGCGATCCCTGCGCCGTCCGCTCCAGCCGCATCTTCCAGCTCGACCATTTGTTCGACGATTGGAAACAACACGTCGCCCCGGAAGCCCCAGGGTTGGCCGACATTGTGAGTAGCACACTGGCGGACCTGCGCATTCACCTTCTGGGCGCTCTTGGCGTTCGTTACGACGAAGCCGGGTTTGCTGTTCTACCGACGGACCTGGGCGGACTCGCCTTCGCCGCCGAGGGCCGCACTCGCGGCTCCATTCCAACTCGAGGCAGCGCGCCCGCGCGCAAGTCCGACCTCCAGCTCTCAGCAACTGGCGAATCGGGAGTCCGCATCTCAGTCGAAGCCGATGGGCGTGACGGCAGCATCAAAGTACGCTTGGAAGGCTGGCCGTCGGCCTCGCCGCCGCCGGCCCTGCTGGTCATTTCGACGAAGCCGGGCGACGAATCCCAATCCCTCCCCTGGCGGCGGCAGAATGACGTCTACTTCGTCGAGAGCGTCGTCGAGCCCGGGGCATACGCGCTCGTTTTCACAGTAA
>Ga0247727_10019602_pt1 | contig 10464 bp, 8 predicted proteins | sample WisWelCaveWW1625_FD_202498 | JGI IMG/M metagenome (GOLD analysis project Ga0247727, IMG submission 202498) | Biofilm microbial communities from Wishing Well Cave, Virginia, United States - WW16-25 | ecosystem: Environmental > Aquatic > Deep subsurface > Groundwater > Cave microbial mat | place... | reverse complement strand
GGGTTCCCGGAATCAAAGCGGATGGCTTGGGTGTATTGCCGAGCGGCCCCCTCCCAATCTCCCAATTTCTCATAAGCCAGGGCCAGATTATATCTGATTTCAGCATCATAAGGAGAAATCGTGGCCGCGATTCTAAAATTTTCAAAGGACTGTTCATACTGTTCGCGCTTCCCGGCAATCTGACCGATGATTTTATATGACTCCAAATAACTAGGCCAAACCTTCCGGGCGGCCTGGGCTTCCGCCAACGCCGGGTCATCTAATTCTAGCGCCTGCAGGGTATAGGCCCGATTAATGTTCTGGTAGGGTAAAATAGGTCTGGGGCCCAAACGGCGTAAATCCATAGCCTTGGCGTCCCACTTGGCCAGATCAATCCGATACGTTTCGATAATCTCCTTATTTTCCGGAACATCTTTTAAAAAAATGACGGCATCGTAATCAAAATACACCACCGCCCAATCCTTCAGCCCATAAAAAAATTTCAGTGTTTTATCGGGGATAGGGACATGGACGGAATTTAATAGCGCCCCGGTTATTTTGTAACGGTCAAGAACCTGTTGCAAGATGGCCGCGTCACCGTCCCTCCAGGTCTTTTGATAGACATCCTTAAAAAATTCCGGGCCGTAGACTTCCGTGCGGCCGTCGATAAAAACTCTGATATCCGGATAACAACGGCCCACCAGGTAAGCGCCGGAATTAAAATCATTGAAGAAATTTCCCCGGACTTTATTTTCCACCAGGAAATCCGCCGCCTTGTCCGGATAACTCCTTCTCGTGACCCCGCCATATTCACTCTTCATTTCAAAAGTATCAAAATCAAAATAAGCCCGCTGAGATAATTCCTGGCCGAACTGCAAAACCCAGAAAATAACCAGTACCTTAATAAAAAATGAGGTGATTGTTTGGAATTTGTTATCCCGAAAATCAAACGGCATGATATCATCTACAGAAATTGAATTTAAATTGCTGATACACACAAAATAAGCCGTAAAGGCAAAGTAGACCACGTTTCGCACGGCGACCAGAGAAAACAAAAGGAAAATGCCCCAGATGAGCAAATCTCCAATATCAATTTTTCTACGGTTAAAGAAAAATCCTAAAAAAGAGAAAAATATTAGTTCCTTATAGAAGATATATTCATAAGAGAAAATATTATTCCAGTCAATAGCAGGGCGCAATTCCTGGATATGTTGAAAAAATATTCTCGATTTTCCCGCGATATTGAACAGAACGCCTATCGGGTACCAGGCCCCTTTAAAGGTCAGAGGATTGATTAAAGTCGCCAAAATGACCACGACAAATATCGCTTTTAATCGTACAAACTCTTCATCGCTTAACCTCCCCGCATTATTCCAATCCCACGGTAACTTGACATGGCGTTTGACGAATTCAGAAAGGATGGCGATCATGACCAGGACCGGTCCCCAAAAGAAAAATCCATGACAATTAGCCCACAGGACCTGGATAAAAAACAGGGCATACACCGAGCCCCTTTTATCAAGGTGCAACGCCAAAACATAAATATACAAAACAAAGAAAAACAAACTAAAGAGATCGGGCCGAATGGTAAACCGGGACTGGTAAACCAGCGATACAAACAACAAAATAAAAATAAACCCCAGTTGTTTTTCCTTATTGTAACCTAAAAAAATCAGTACCATCAACGTCAAGACAACGACAATAACCTGCATCATGATCAACCCTTCGGCGCCCGCCTGATTATAAAATAAATAGGCGACCACCTGAAACAGCCACTCGTGGTTCACCCAGGGTTTACCGGCAATGGTGCAGGAGAGCACGTCGTACGCCGGCACGTAACCGTTCTTGACAACAAACTCTCCCATCTTTAAGTGAAGCCAGAGATCCAGGTCTTTGATCTCAATGTTGGCCGAGAAGACCATGAGACCGAAAATACACCCGATGGCCAGTAACCCGGCCAGGCGACTTAAATTTTCCCAGATTTTTTCCAGCATACCTTCTCCATTTATTCTCTCAGCCAATGGCCGCTCCCTTTATCGGTCAGTCCGGAGCCTTTTAAAAATTCCCGTTCATCCCCTCTCGGCTCCACCTTATAATGAATGGCAGCGGACAGCAATTGTTTGGTATACGGATGCAGGGGGTTCTCAAAAATCTTTTTCGCCGGGCCAAACTCCACAACTTTTCCCTTGAACATCACCGCCACCTTCGCACACATCTTTTTGACCACCCGCATATTGTGTGAAATAAAAAAATAGGTCATGGGAAACTTTTTTTGAAGATCCAAAAGCAACTGAATAATCTGTTCCTGCACCAAAACGTCCAGCGAAGAGACGGCCTCATCTAAAATCAACAACTTCGGGTTCATGACCAAAGCGCGGGCGATGGCGATGCGCTGGCGTTCGCCGCCGCTGAATTCATGAGGATAACGATAAATAACTTCTTCCGGCAAATTGACCGCAGCCAGGATCTCTTTAATCCGGGTAAGCTTCTCCATTTTACGTCTTATCGGAGAAAAAACCATCGCTTCCATTAAAATATTTTTTACGGTAAAACGCGGATCCAGACTGCTGAAAGGGTCCTGGAAGACCATCTGCAGGTGCGGACGAATCCGGCGCATCCTGCCGGGGGAAAAAGGCGTGATGTCCTCTCCGTCAAAAACAATCTTCCCGGCGTTGAGCGGGATCAATTTTAAAATCGTCCGCCCCAGCGTTGTCTTACCGCAACCGGATTCTCCGACCAGGCCTAAATTTTCTCCCGGAGCCACAGACAAGCAGACATCATCGACGGCGCGCACGTAATCGTGCGTGGTCCGCCAAATCCCTTTTTTGAGTGGATAATATTTTTTGATGTTGATTAATTCTAACAACATAATTATTGCAAAATTTTCACCAGTTCACTGGTGTACGCGTGGCGCGGGTTACTTAAAATATCTTTTGTCGGCCCGAATTCAACCACCTGGCCGCTAAACAAGACGGCCATTTCATCGGCCAATTCACGCACCACACCCATATCGTGGGTGATGAGCAGAATCGACACCTTTAATTCATCGCGCAGTTTCCGGAACAGCTCGATGATCTGGGCCTGCAAAGTGACGTCCAGGTTGCTGGTCGGCTCGTCGGCGATAATCAGTTTCGGGTTTAAGGCGATCGCCTGGGCGACCATCGCCCTTTGCCGCATCCCGCCGCTTAATTGGTGCGGATAAGAGCGCATCACCTGCGAGGGATTGTCTAAGCCGACGCTCAACAACAACTGCTCGACCCGTTCCATAATCTGCCCGTGACTGAGTTTCGTGTGATAGCGCAATACTTCAAAGACCTGCAGACCGATGGTGAAGACCGGATTAAAGGCGCTTAAAGGTTCCTGAAAGACCATGCTGATATCCCGGCCGCGCAATTCTTGCATCTGCCGCGGGGAACATTTCAGAAGGTCATGGCCTTCAAAAACGATTTCGCCACCGCGAATAGACATACTTTCCGCAAGCAGCCGTAAGATAGAAAGCCCGGCGGTCGTTTTGCCGCTGCCGGACCCGCCCACGAGGGCGACGATTTTTTGCGCGCCGACCTTCAAATGAACCCCCTTAATAAGTTCTCTGGGGCCCAAATCATCCTGCACCCACACCCGCAAATCTTTTATCCACAACAAGTCATCCACGCCTCTATTTCCTTTCCGTTTCCAGCGTCGGATCCAGGCAGTCCCGCAACGCGTCGCCGATAACGTTAAAGCAAATCACCGTCAAAAAAATAAACAACCCCGGCAATAAAATCCACGGCGCGAATTTGATACGCACGATCCCCATCGCCTCCGACAACAAATTCCCCCAGCTAGGGACAGGGTCCTGGATCCCCAGGCCGATGAGGCTTAACGCCGACTCACCGAGAATATACCCCGGGATAGAAAGGGTGATCGCCACAATCGAATACGACATCGTATGCGGCAGGATATGCCTGAGGATAATCCTCAAATCCGACAACCCCATGGCCTTGGCCGCCAAAACATATTCCCGTTCACGCAGCGAAATACTCATCCCGCGGATAACCCGCGCCAGCGAGGCCCAGCCGATAAAAGACAAAATCACCACGATCGAAAGATAAATCTGCAAGGAATTAAAATTCGCCGGGACCACCACCATCAGCGCCAGCATCAGATAAAATCCGGGGATCATCATAAACATCTCGCAAAGCCGCATCAAAATATTATCGACCTTCCCGCCGTAGTAACCGGCGACCCCTCCCACCAAAAGCCCGATGCTAAAAGAAATGACAACACCAATTAAACCAATCGAAAGAGAAATCCGGGCGCCGTACAAAATCCGCGAGTATAAATCACGCCCCCGGCTGTCAGCCCCCCAGAGATAAAATCGCCCCGGGGCATCGACCCCGAACAAATGTCGCTGACAGGGGATCAGCCCAAAAAGTTTATACTTGTACCCCTTATGGAAAATCTTTATCGGGTATTTCTTAAATGGGTCGGAATGATAAACACGTTTATGGTTTTCATCAAAATTAAAATAAACCCCCGGGACATAGGGTCTGGTCAACCGGCCGTTTTTATCGAAAATACGGACCATCATCGGCGGACAGTACGAATAATTCCTATCTTCGTCATCGTAACGATACGCCGAAAGAACATCGGCAAAAATGGCTCCCAGGTAAAGGCAGGCCAAAAGGATCAGGCACGCCTGGGCCAGGCGGTTGCCCTTAATCTTGGCTAACGCCATCTGAAAACGGCTTAAATGTTTTTCCGTAACTCTATTCATAGCGTATCCGCGGATCACTGAACGCCAATAAAATGTCCGCCAGTAAATTTCCCAAAAGCAATAAAACAGCGCTCAGCATCACGTCGGCCATCACCAAATAAACATCCTTGGCGCGCACGGCGGTGAGCATCAGCGCCCCGATGCCGGGCCAATTGCAGATAATCTCAATCAAAGCCGCGCCGCTCAGAAGGTCCGAAAGATGATAACCAAAAATCGTAATCAACGGGTTGACCGCGTTACGTAGCGCATGGTGATACACGACCCTATGTTCCGGCAGCCCCTTGGCCCGGGCGCAAAGGATATACTGCTGACGTAAAACTTCGAGGAGATTTCCGCGCATAACTCTCTGCAGGCTGGCAATCGCGCCCAGAGAAATGGCGATTGTTGGGATCACCAGATGTTTTAAAAGATCCAGCCATTGTCCGACCCAGTTCATCTCCCGATAAGAAACGGCATGAATACCCCCCAGCGGCAAAACACCGCTGGCGCTGGCCAGATACAAAAGGATCATGGCCAGGAAAAAACTGGGAACGGATAATCCGCAAAACGAACAAAAAGACAAAAAACGGTCCATGAAACGGTTTCGGTTAAGCGCGGCCCAGATTCCCAGAGGAATAGCCACGGTCCAAGTAAAAATAAGCCCTGACAACGATAGAATAAAAGTATTCCACAACCGCTCCTGCAGCACCCGCGCAACAGGACAATTATAAAAAAAAGAATATCCCAGTTCTCCCTTAACAATATTCTTTAGCCAGTGAAAATATTGCGTCATCAGCGGCTTGTCGAGATGATAAAGCTTTTCGTACCTGGCAATGGTTTCCGGCGAAACCTGTGGGTCCATCTTGAGGGTATCGAAAAAATTTCCCGGTGTGGCCTGCATGAGAAAAAAGGTCATAAGAGAAATCCCCAATAACAAGGGAACGGCGATCAGGATTCGGCGGATAATATAGTAGTACATAATATTCTAAAAAGGACTCATGCCACAAAGACACAGGTTACAATCTCAATAAGATTCTTAAAGCATGTGTCGTGTGTCCTTGTGTCAGCACGCGGTCTTACTTTCTTACATATATCTCATCCAAATTATGAAACGCCCCGCCGTAACTGGTCGGATGGAGGTTCCCGAATTTATTGCGCACGGCGAAGATATCCGCCCCCAAAACCGTATAAATCAGCGGGACTTCTTGAGAGACAATCAACTGCCACTCGTCATAAAATTTTTTCCGTTTGTTTTCGTCCAATTCCTGGACCCCCTGGTTGAAAATCTCGTCCACCCTTTTCTCCCAGGGGGTCTGCGGGGTTTCCTGCTTTGGGTTCCACATATGCAGCTGCCCGCTCGATTCCCAGACGTTCTTGCCGAAATGCGGTTCGATGCCACCGGTCAACCCGATGAGGACCGCGTCCCAGTCAAAAGTTGAGGTTAATTTTCCCACCAGGACGTTGAATTCCAGCGCGATAAAATTCACTTTCATCCCCAGGCTTTCCAGATCGTGGCGGATGATGGCAGCGATCTGGACGCGCTCGACCGCCCCCGAATTGGTGTAAAGATTAAATTCGATGTCGTGCCCATCCTGGTCTTCCAGAATCCCATCGAGATTACGGTCCTCCAGACCAGCCGCTTTAAGAAGGGCGCGGGCTTTAAACAAATCATAATCGTACGGCTGGACCTGAGGGTTATAAAAAAACCCTGCACTGGGGCTCATCGCCGAAGGTTGCGGATACCCTAAGCCGTTCATCAGAATTTCGACGATACGCGCCTTATCGATCGCGTGGGCCACCGCCTGCCGGAATTTGACGTTAGAAAACCACTTTAATTTCTTGGGGTCCACATAGGGTTTCTGTGTTTTCGGGTTAACTCCCGGGTTTAAATTAAAAACGACAAAATTGCTGCCAAAATCCGCCCCGGCATCATAGATCGTAAAATTCTTCCGCTTCTCTTCGGGTTTAAGAAGCGGATAATCCATCCCCCTTAACGGACAATAGTCCAATTCACCGTCCAGGAATTTCAATAGAACCGTATCTTCATTCTGAACAATCAGGAAAATCACCCGGTTAAGATACGGCAAGGCCTCCCCCGCGCTCGATTTCTTCCAATAGCGGGGGTTACGTTTAAGGACAACGCGCTGGCCCGGAGTGTATTCTTCCAGAAAAAACGGGCCGGTCCCGACAACATCGTTTGGTTGCGCATCAATCCCCCAGGTAAAATTGAATTTTTTGGCGTCGACCAGGGGCTTTAAAATATGTTCCGGCAGGATCTCGGTGGCCATCGCCCGCAAAAACGGAGCAAACTTCACTGGTAAAATAAATTTGACCGTATGCTCAGCCACCTTTTCGACCTGAAAGGTTTTCCCCTCAATGGTAAACGAGTCCCGGGAAGAGGACGGGATGTCGTCGTTATAAATCAAATCATTAAAAGTAAACAGCACGTCGTCCGCGTTAAATGGCTTACCATCCGACCAAAGGACATCCCGCCGCAAATAAAATGTCCAAGCCAGACCGTCTAAGCTCACCTCCCAGCGCTCAGCCAGATTCGGTTTGACTTCCAAAGTAACACCATCAGTGGTCGTGAGCCCCTCGAAGATAAGGTTCGTGACGGCCGTGGTCGAGGTCTCTTTGGCCAGAATCGGATTAAAGGACCGGGGATCGGAAGTCGACGGCAACACCAGCTGACCGCCGTATTTATCATCGGCCAAAACAACCGCAGTTGTAAAAAAAGACAAAAAAAGAAAAATGAAAGGAAGGAAAAATAAAAATTGTCTTAAGGAAAGGAGATGGCGAAGCAGCAAAAGACTATTTTTGATCTTGTGGTTTCGCAGGAACCTCGGCCTGCGGCGCCGATGGTGTTGGTTGATTGGCATTCTCGGTCGCTTGTTTGATCTCCGTCGGTTTGTTGGATTCTTTAGGGGTAGGACTAGAAATGGTGGCCGGGGCGGCAGATGTTCCTGCGGCGACCGCCTTTGCTCCCTGATCAGGTTGAGCCCCCGGAGAAGCTGCGGGTGCGGCCGGTTCAGCTATAGGCGTCCCCACCGGTTGCTTCTGAGCCGCGGTGGCAGCGCCTTTGACCCCCTTACCACTTAACAGCGATTTATTTTGCTTGGAAGAAAGAAATGCCAGAGTCAGGCAGGTGACAAAAAAGATGGTGGTAAAAATCGTCGTCCCTTTAACCAAAACGGAATTTGTTTTGGCCCCGAACATGGACTCAGCGGCTGAAAAATTTTCTGTCAATCCCCCCCCGCGTCCGGACTGCATCAGAATAATCATCATCAACAACAAACAGATCAAAACATGAACCACAATAAATATCCCAAACAACATATTATTTCACCGCCAGTTTATGGAGCCCCACGGGCAAGCCCGTGGTCCCTTTCTATATTACCCCCTTGCTGATTCACTTCGTGAATCAATACGCAGGGGGTTTATCCTCACAAAATTTTCTGGCCTTGCCGATTCGGCCATTAGGTCCCGTATATGGCCTTGGGCCATATACGGGAGCGGAATCCGGCGAAGCACCACGGCTTTTAGTCCGCATTCATCCACGGCTAAAAGCCGTGGTATTCTGCGAAGACGGATAAAGTTAATGTCCTCAGGACGAGCCCCGGGCGCTGAGTACTGAATGCCCTCGGCTCGAATTTTTAACGATTTGACTGAAACTATCCACTTTAAGACTTGCCCCTCCCACCAACGCCCCATCGATATCAGGCTGCGCGATCAACTCGGCGATGTTTTCCGGCTTGACGCTTCCCCCGTATTGAATGCGAATGGAATTGGCCACCTTTTCGTCGGCTAACCTAACCAGTAATTTCCGGATATATTGATGGACTTCCTGTGCCTGGGCAGATGTCGCGGTCTTGCCCGTGCCGATGGCCCAGACTGGCTCATAGGCGATAACGATTTTTCCCAGTTCCACGGCGCTAAATCCCGACAAAGACTCTTCACACTGACTCTTGATGACATCAAACGTTTTGTTGGCCTCGCGCTCTGGCAGGGTCTCCCCGATACAAACAATCGGCGTTAGTCCGCCTTTAAGGGCTGCTTTAATCTTTTTATTGACCGTCTGGTTGGTTTCATTAAAAAACTGCCGGCGCTCGGAATGGCCGATAATAACGTATTGAGCGCCCGTATCTTTAATCAACGGGGCCGAAACCTCACCGGTAAAAGCGCCGCTCTCTTCCCAATACAAATCCTGCGCCCCCAGGGCGATATTAGACTCCTGAATAACCTCGTAAACTTCCGCTAAAGCCGTAAAGACCGGGCAAACGACGATCTCAACCTCAATGACGTCGGCTAACTGACGCTTTAATCCATTCACCAAATCAATGGCCTCTCGGATATTGTTATTCAGCTTCCAGTTTCCAGCGATGATAACACGTCTTTGGGTTGAACTCATTTTATCGTCTTTCGGACATCATTTTTCGTACATCGTCTTTACGTATCCTATTTCGGACATCGTACTTCGATGTACGATGTCCGCTCAACGAAGTACGAATTTTATTTTTTATCATTCAACGCCGCAATCCCGGGGAGGTTTTTGCCTTCTAAAAATTCAAGAGAAGCTCCACCCCCGGTCGAAATATGCGTCATTTTATCGTCTAATTTAAATTTACTCACCGCGGCCGCGGAATCGCCACCGCCTATAATAGAGGTAACATCCTTAAGGCCGGCGATGTATTCAGCGACTTCTTTGGTCCCTTGGGCAAAAGCGTCGTTTTCAAAAACGCCCACGGGGCCGTTCCAGATAATGGTCTTGGCTCGGGCCAGAATGTCCTTAAAACGTTTACGCGTTTCGGGCCCAATATCCACACCCTGCCAGCCGTCTTCGATCTGGTCTTGGACAACCTTCATCCCCGCCGAAGAATTAAAATCCTGAACCACCACAAAGTCCGTCGAAAGGGCGATCTCAACCTTGTCCGCTTTAGCTTTTTCTAAAATCTTTTTGGCGGTGTCAACCTTGTCCGCTTCGAGTTTGGAATTTCCGATGCTTTTCCCCAGTGATTTCAGGAATGTATACGCCATCCCACCGCCGATGAGGATCGCGTCCGCTTTGGGCAACAAATTTTCGATTAAAGCGATTTTGTCGGAGACTTTCGCGCCCCCTAAAATCACCACAAAAGGCTTCCTGGGGTTGGCAACCGCCTTCCCTAAATAATTAATCTCTTTATCAATCAAAAACCCTGCTACGGACGGGAGGTATTTGGTAATGCCAGCGGTCGAAGCATGCGCGCGGTGGGCCGTCCCGAAGGCATCATTGACGTAAATATCGGCCAGCGCCGCTAATTCCTTGGAAAATTTGTCGTCGTTTTTTTCTTCTTCTTTATGAAAACGCAGGTTTTCCAGTAAAACAACCCGCTCGGAACTTTTGGCAATGGCTTCTTTGACGGCCGGTCCAACGCATTCATTCAATTTTAAAATTTTTTCGCCTAAAAGTTTTTCTAATTGTTGCGCGATGGGGTTTAAACGTAAGGATTCAACCACCTGGCCGTCGGGACGGCCCAGATGGCTCATGAGAATGATTTTAGTGGCGCCATTTTTCAAGGCGTATTGGATGGTGGGAAGCGCCTCACGGATACGGCGGTCGTCCGTGATTTTGTTATTTTTATCTAGCGGGACGTTAAAATCAACGCGGATAATGATTTTTTTACCCTTTAGATCAATATCTTTGATCGTTTGCTTGTTCATAGTCCTTATCCCTATTATCTAGCAAAAATAAAAAAATTCTAAAAATAATGGGT
>Ga0247727_10019601_pt1 | contig 10464 bp, 4 predicted proteins | sample WisWelCaveWW1625_FD_202498 | JGI IMG/M metagenome (GOLD analysis project Ga0247727, IMG submission 202498) | Biofilm microbial communities from Wishing Well Cave, Virginia, United States - WW16-25 | ecosystem: Environmental > Aquatic > Deep subsurface > Groundwater > Cave microbial mat | place... | reverse complement strand
AAGGTTGTAACGACGTCATTGTTAAGCGCAGAAAGCGAAGAGCGGTTCAAGCGTGAAGCAAAAGTCATCGCCAAAATGGATCATCCCGGAATTGTGGTGGTCTATGATGTTGGAGAACACGACCAGTCACTGTATTTCGTAATGCCTTTCGTCCGGGGAACGAATCTTCGCACTTTCCTGGAGAATCGCACACTCACACTGGGTGATGTTGTCAGTATTGGAATCCAGGTATCGGAAGCGCTTGACTACAGTCATTCTCAGGGGGTGATTCACCGCGACATAAAGCCGGAAAACATCATGCTTTCACGCGAGGATGCTTCGTCCCCGCTCCGGGTTCGCGTAACGGATTTCGGACTGGCGATAGTGGCATCCGAAAACCGTCTCACGCAAAGTGGGGCCATGGTCGGAACAGTTTCCTATTTCAGTCCGGAACAGATCTCCGGCGAAGAGCAAACCGGCAGGTCAGATATTTATTCACTGGGCACAGTTCTCTACGAGTGCATTGTGGGCAGCACTCCTTTTGTGGGTGAAATACAACATGTTCTGTACCGGATTCTTCACGAAAACCCGGAATCGCCGCGCTCGCGCGGTAAACAAATCGATGAAGAACTGGAAGGCCACATTCTAAGATGTCTCGAAAAAGATCCGGCAATGCGTCCACAGAGAGCGGTGGATTTCGCTCAAAGTCTATTTCAATACAGGGGAAAATTACAGGAGCAAGAACAGAGCCGGTTAATTTTATCGGCAGTGGAATCGGGACCTTACCGAAGACCTACAATGCCGCTTATCGGTCGTAAAGAAGAGTCGGCCGAATTGCAGAGACGGCTGGTCGATGCGATCAACGGCGATTGCCAGTTTGTTGTCGTATCGGGCGAACCGGGAATCGGAAAGACGAGAATTCTGGAGGAAACAGAAAATCTGGCCCTCGCGCGAAAGGTTCGGGTCCTTCATGGACGCTTCGTGGAACAGGATCGCTCCTTTCCGTATCAGGGATTTTGTGAAGTGATCCAGCAGGGATTTAACATTCGAAGCAGCGGTTCATCACGTTCGACTGATTTTTCAGATCTCGCTGTCGAACTGGCTTCACTGTTCCCCGTGCTTTCCGATCTTGGAGAGACACGTTCCAGTGGCGGGTCATCAACGACGGTTTCCAGGTCACTGCTCAAGCAACAAACCGATAAAGCGGAAGATCGAACCTACATATTTGAGCTGCTGGCGCGCGCCATATCAAGGATTGCGGGGGGCAAGCCACTTGCTATTTTTCTGGAAGACTTGCACGCTGCGGAAGTTTCCATTGAGGCCCTTCAGTACATTGTTCGAAGACTCGGCCCCACACCGACTCTGGTGATCGGAACGTACCGCACAACAGAAGCGGACAAGAGTCATCCAATTGTCCGCATGCTGAACAGCTTTCAGGGAGACAGGCGTTTTGTACACTTATCTTTACCGCCATTCACTCTCGAAGAGCACAGGGTGTTCCTGGAGAGCCTCACAGGCAGTCAGCATTTGCACAACAGACTTGTGGATACCGTCTACGAAGCCACAGAAGGCAATCCGTTTTTCACAAAGGAACTGGTCCGGTCCCTCACGGATTCGCAAACCATCAGCGCTGACACTGATGGAATCTGGAACATATCACCCGACGCAAGTATTTCAACGGAGTCATTGCCTGCCACCATACAGAAAACCGTTGAAAAACGGCTTGAACGCTTACCGGAACCTTTGAAGGAGATTCTTCAAATTGCAGCCGTGCTGGGAAAAATGTTTGAATTCAAAGATATCGAAGCAATGGCCGATGACAGGGATGCCGAAGAGGCCATCGATGAACTGATCGAAACCGGTTTTGTGGAAGAAGACCGTGAGTCACGTGGAGCCCGTTTAAACTTTTCGAGTGTGGTTGTTCGAGATGTGCTGTACGGGCAGATTTCAAGGCGCAAACGAAAATCATTACACCGAAAATATGCCGATCTGCTGGAAAAACGAAATGCTAATAAATTAGAACGAGTTTATCCACAACTGTTGCATCACTATTCGGAAGGTGACGTATCCGAAAAAATCATTGAATACGGACTCAAACTTTCACGGAAGTCGCTTGAAACATTCAGCATAGAAGAGTCGCTGCGGGCACTGCGGTCCGTTCTTGATGCGTTGGAGGAAGAAGGGGGGACGCCCGACCAGGAAGCGGAAGCGCGGATGCTTCTGGCAACCGCGTACCGAAAATCAGGAAACGCAGATCAGGCGCTGAAAGAACTCGCGCGCGCGATACAAATCTATGAGACCCTCGACAGGAAAGATCATCTGGTCGCAACCATGGCAGTGGCGGCGGAAACGGCATGGGCCGGAAGAAAAGTGGATGAGACAAAACGGTTCATCGAAAAGGGACTGCAACTGGAATCGGAAAAATCGATACGCATCCGGCTTCTCTCTCTGGGCGCCACTGTCGCAAACCTCCGCGGCGAGCAAGAGTTGTCACAGGCCTATTTGCAGGAACTGGAGCAATTGCAGCCCGGCTCGAAAGAAACGGGAACGGAGAGTCTGCCTCACGGAGGAACAGTTGTTGTAGCCATGCTCCACGCTGTTCAGGCATTCTATCCCGGCGTCTCGACTCTGGATGAGGAACAGGAGATCCTGGCGAACGTCTTCGAGACTCTGGTTACTACAGATGCTCAGGGAAACCTGATGCCGCAGCTGTGTGAACAATGGAAATCGAGTGATGAGTCAAGAAGTTTCGTTTTCACAATACGTTCCAATGTGCGAACTCATCAAGGAATAGCTTTAACTGCGCCGCTTTGCAAAGCGGCTTTTGAGAATGCTGTGGGTCTGGCCGCAAAGCAGTTGCCTCAGGCGTTCACGGTAATTCACGGAGTTTCTAATTTTCTGAACGGCAACACAACTGAAATTTCCGGAATACAAATCCTCTCGGACCAGGTACTTGCTATTCATTTACAGGAACCTTTACCTATTTATCCCGCATTGCTCACGGACGCGCGCACGGGAATTGGGATCAAGCACGAAACTCCAATAGGTACCGGACCGTTTCGAATTGCATCCTTCCAGGCGGAACGGGTGCTGTTGGAACGTAACAATGACTACTGGAAGAGCGCTCCACCGTTGATCGATCAGCTGGAATTCCGTCTTTCTATGACTTCAGCTCAAATCGCGGCCGGGTTTCGAAGAGGTGAATTTGATCTGGTTCGTGATCTGCATCCGCAGGATTATGATGAAGTGCTTCGCGACAGGCGGTTGCGAACCGGGCTTGCAGAAGTACCCAAAAGAAACGTTTATTTTGCAATTCTAAACGGCAATCGTCCGGTTTGTAATCTGCCTGCTGTACGAAAAGCGATCTGCGGAATTGTAAGGACCCATGATCTTGTGCGCCGGACTCTCGGCCGCTCCGCAGAACCGGCTGAAGGATTGATCCCACCGGGAATTCTGGGACATGATCCGGACCGGCGCAGATACCCGCTCATCCGCGAAAAGATAATCTCGCTTCTGGAAAGCTCCAAACACACTCCGCCGCTTCGCCTGACAGCTGCAGTGCATCCGATCTTTCAGGATCGCTACGCTTTCTTTCTTAAGGCCCTGTTGAAAGAATGGTCCGACATCGGCGTCGAAGTCACTGTTGCCACATCCTTAATGGCTACCTATCTGGAAGCAACCGTGCATGCTGATCAGTTTGATCTGCTGATCGGCCGCTACATTGCCGATTATAATGATCCGGACAACTTCACTCACGGTTTTTTTCATTCGAAAACAGGTAATTTCAAACACTATTTCCTCTCGGATGGTCTGGATCCATTGATGGAAGAAGGCCGCGTGGAAACGGACCCATTACTTCGTGAAAAGATTTACAGAAGAATTGAAACATGGGTCGCAGACACTTTCTGCGTCCTTCCGCTTTTTCATGATGTGGACCTTCGCCTTGCCGGTCCGCGAATCCGGAATCTTTCGCTGAAGACCAGTCCGCCCTATGTGAATTATTCTGAAATAGCAAAAACTCAGGAATCACTGACTGCGCGAAAAACCGAAGGAGGAATCATACACGTCCCGATTACCGGGGAAATTACGAGTCTCGATCCTTCAATGGTCTTTCTTGTGGTGCAGATGGAAGTGATCCCGAATATCTTCGAAACGCTTACTCGCGAAACGGAAGGCGCCCGCATCATTCCCTGGCTCGTTTCGCATTTTCAAGCGGAAGATGAAAGTCGACTTTTTCGATTCAAACTGCGGGAAAATGTCCGCTTCCAGGACGGGAAAAAACTGACAGCCCGCGATGTGCGCTTTACTTTTGAACGATTACTGCAGAATCACGATAGCGCTAGCCGTTGGCCGCTGACTCCCATCCGTGGAGCGCAGCAGCTCATGGATGGCACGGCAAAAGGTCTCGAAGGATTCACGATTCTTTCGGCGTATGAATTCATTATTGAACTGGAACAGCCGCTTTCTATATTTCCTACACTGCTTGCATATCCTTCAGCAGCGATCGTTCCGGAAGCAATGGAAGAATTCGCAGGGAGCTGGCGTGAGGGTTGTGTCGGCACCGGACCGTTCCGCGTGGTCAGATTCGAACCAGGCAAAAGACTGGAATTAGAAGGCAATCCATACTACTGGAGACAGGAATTCCCGCGCAGTGATGGGCTGGTCTACACATTTTCAGTTACGCCTCAGGAGATTCTGGAAGGCTTCAAGAACTCGAAGTTTTCCCTTGCCTGGGACCTTTTCCCATCTGACGTGGAATCGTTGCGCCGTGAATCTGATTTTGCATCGCGTTACGGAGAGACGCCGCGTCTTTCCACTTACTACGCCGTATTCAACATTCATAAGGGCCCACTTACCGATGAAAAACTGCGGCATCGACTTGTGCAATCAATAGACGTGGAGACCCTGGTAAGAAAAACTCTGGGACATATCGCAATACCTGCGCATGGATTGATTCCGCCGGGATTGCCCGGATATGTTCCCGGCATCCGTCGAATGCCCGCATCCGGGTCTGTCCCGGAAGAAAAAATTGAACTGACTGCCATTATTAATTCGGTTTACGATGGGCCCTACCTGACCATCGCGGAGGAGCTGCTGAAAACATTTAACTCAGCAGGATTCAACATCACAAATATCAGCCAGACCCGCTCTGAATACTTTCGCGCCCTCGCATCGGCAACAGCTGATATGGTAATCACGAGATGGATTGCAGATTATTCGGACCCGGATACGTTTTTTCACGGGTTACTTCACACGGAAAAAGGAATCGTGGGTCGAGTTTGTGGAACTCCTGAAATGGATCGTTTGATCGAACAGGGACGCAAAGAAAACGATCCGGAAATGCGTCACGAAATCTACCGGGAGGCAGAGGAAGTGATTGCGCGCAAGGCTCTGTTGCTCCCGCTTTTTCACGAACAGGCGTATTGTTTTGCGCGACCTGAAGTCGAAGGCTTTCAAGTCGCCTTTTCACGCAGTATTGTGCCCTACGAAAAGCTCTGGATTCACCGCTAACCCGATGACCAATTGATCCTGGGGCGGGCGTTTGAAGCTGTGAAAAAATCACTGATCAGTGGCAGCGGGCCTCTGTGCCCGCTGGTCTGTTCGACGAGGAACCGGCAGGCAGGGACGCCCGCCACCACTGGTATAGGGTTTTAACAGTGCTACGTTTTAGCGCTTGATTTTTGCCGATTCGCCTTCAGCGCCGCTTCAAGTAGCCGGGACGACACGCCGGCGATATCGAAAGTTGTCACGATTCCAACCAGCTTTCCGCATTTCAAAACGGGCAGACATCCGACACGATGCCGGCGCATAAGCTCGATGGCTTCCAGTGTCTTTGTTTCCGGAGTGATGGTGATGACCTCCGATTTCATCACCTCCCGGACGGGTACGGCCATCGCACGATTGAGCTGTGAGCCCTGAGCAAGCAATACCATCAGGTCTCTTTGTGAAACAAGACCTGCGAGATTTCCCATTTCATCTTCAACCGGGATGTGACGGATCCGCTCCCAGTGCATGATGCTTGCAACGTAGTCGACAATATCGTCAGGGCGCACAGTAAAAAGCGCAGTCGACATGAACTGGCCGACGGTTTCATAGTTACTGCGATAATCTTCCGGCGCTTTCAGCGCAGAAACCGGCCATTCGTGCACCGGCTTACCGCTGTTTTGAAGTTCCAACATTTCCGCAGTCAGAGCTCTCAATCGCATGTCAAGAGTTCCACTACCATCCGTAAACGTGAAGCTTTTACGGATCCATTCTGCGCCAGTTTGACCTGATTTGATTCGCTCTTCGATGACACCCAGATAACGGCCAATATCCTGAGAATCAATATTCTTTTTTCTTAATCCGGCTTTAGCCATCGGCAGCAGGTAATTCATGATCAGGACTGAGGCGGGATAACTTTTGCCGTTCAACCAGTAAAGCTGAGCATCCAGTCCGTTACGCGCTGCACTGAAAAAGTTCGCTTTGGCAAGATCAAAATCCATAATCCTGTGGATGGGACCATATTCTTCATTCAACGAAGCCATGAGTCCGTAAAAAAAAGCGGCATTGGCTGTCTCATCCAGTACCGTTGGCCCTGCCGGCAAAGCTCTGTTCTCAATGCGAATGTGAGGCACGCCGTTCAGTATACCGTAACACGGACGATTCCAGCGCCACACCGTTCCATTGTGAGTGCGAAGAGCTCCGAGACGCGGAATGCGTCCGTTTGAAAGCTCCTCAAGTGGATCTTCTTCCGAGGTTCGCGTCAATAAAACACGGAAGCGTGCCACATCTTCCCGGAAGATTTCCAGCAGCGATTCGTTCACCCAGCGGTCACCGAACATCACTCGCGGAGATCGATGCCGTTCGTGATCAATATTTGAACGCTCATCTACAGAATGCTGAAACAAAGCCAGCCGTGTTTCGGCCCACAATCGCTTCCCGAAAAGTAACGGAGAGTTCACGGCAACAGCCAGTACAGGCGCAGTAACCAGCTGTGCAAGATTGTAAAGATCAACAAACTGTTCGGGAGACACCTGCAGGTGGACCTGAAAACTGGTGTTGCACGCTTCCAGCATCATGCTGTTATGGACCAAATGAATCTCATCAATCCCCTTGATATGCACAAAGAAATCGCTTCTTCGCAGGCGGGACAACATGCTGTTTAATTGCCGGTACCGCGGAGAATCCGTCATATTGTCAAGTGTAAGATCGGCATCCGAAAGGCCCGGAAGGATTCCAGTCAGCAACACACCGGCACCATACTGTGACGCAGAGGCTCCAGCTAACCGAAGCACTTCGTTCAATTCAGTCTCCAGCTTCCGTAAACAATCGCCTGAAAATTCAAGCGGCGTGAGATTGGCTTCCATGTTGAACCGGGCGAGTTCTATTGTGAAACGAGGATCATTGATAATCGCCAATACAGATGCAGCCAGCGGGGCAGGTCTTTGATTCTGATCAATCAGGACCATCTCCTGTTCGGCGCCGATCCGGACACAGTCCGATTCGATGATCCCGGTTCGGAGCATTATTTCCATCGCAGAAACATCTGCCAGTAACTCGTGCATGAACTCTGCGTAATTCTTTTCGTCGCCCTCGTTCAATACTTGCTGATCTCCCATATGGTTCCTGAAATTCCGAGTCGGGTTAGACCACTGAAAGAGCAACAAACATGCCACAGCAAAATTCATAATGCGAGTCGATACTTCGGTTCAGCGGCGCTCTTCAGGCAAGACACATTGTCAACCGTGTTGACAGGCGCACTCTATGAAACCGCCCTGCCGATCAAAATTCACTACATCAAACAACATTCAGAGTGGAATGGTACAATTTCACTGTCCAGGAGGTACAGGTTGTGAAGAGATTTGTTTACGGGGTTGTGCTTCTCGTATTTCTTGTTACGGGATTTGCCTGCAATACCAACAAGCCTGCAGACGAAGTTCTCGATGCCAGGGAGAGAGTGAAAGATAAAGTGGACGAAGGACGAGAACGCCAGCAACAGGAACCCAAAGAAGAGGATTCGGCCAATCAGTAAGTGCCTGTTCGAGTATGCCCCGCTGGAGCCTCACTCTTCCGGCAATTTGAGGGTCACGTATTCTACGACTATCGGCTTTTTCATGTCCAGTCCGTAGCCTTCAATCGAAACTTCATTGCTCGCGCCGGTACGAATGACCACGGTCCATGGATGAGTGGGTTTGTTGTCTTCAAAACTTTCGAAAGGCGGATTTTTCTTCGGAAGTGTATCTTTGATATATGCAGACGGACCTTTTCCGTTGCGGATGTATCCCTGATAACCGGCGGTCACGAACGGGTTCACACCGACTTGCTGCAATGCGGCTTTTGCATAAGCAACACCATCACGAAGTTTTGCTTCATTTCCAGGACCGCAACCGGCAGCTACAGTACATACAACAATCCAACACAAAATCAATCGAGCCACGGTGAATTTCATACTTCTATTGTACGGCATATGAATCGATCATTCGATCTTCATGAAACGGAACTGATTTCCCAAGTGCCTCTGCACGCTTTCGCAGCTCTCGGAAAATGTAATACCGTAATGGGCCCACAATTGTGTAATCGGAAGTGACAGCAAGCGAACGTTCAATGTCTTCATCGGGATAAGTCCCTGTCAGCAAATCAAGTCTTTCTTCATACCACGATTGCGTGACTTCACCGCGTTCCTTCATCTGCTGCAGGATCAATAATTGTCTCGACCTGTCAATGATTTCGGGATGATGGTTCACCGCAAAAATTCGTGGCATCACTCCGCCACGATCGCGGGCCCATTCCAGCATCGTCAGCGCGTTTCCCTGCGAACCTCCAACACCTTGAGTCTCATAACCGATAGGAACAAGGCCGTCAGTAAACGTGCCCCCGGGTATCAGGTCAAAAAGTCGATTATCCATAATTCGTAATCTTCGCTTATCGGGTAAGCATTCGGACAAACGCCGGAACCACGGATGCTGTAATCCTTCCGGCGTAAGCAAATTCTCCAGAACACCTGTGCTCTTGCCTCCTTTGTTTTCCCCGCGTAGTGTCGGTTCTGCAACGCCGGACCACCGGCACATGGTTCCAAAAGTATGACAAACTCCAAGCAAGACAGCGTTCTCATTGTCTCGAATAGCAGAAAAAAGCTGAAATGCTGATGCTTCCCACGAAGGATCTTCCTGCACACCCTGGCTTCCTTCTGAAACGCCGTCATTCTCATGTGGATTAATATTTGCCGGACCACCTGTGCCGACATATATATGAAAGCGATTTCCCGGTTTTTCCGGCAAAATTCCAGTCTGCCGAACGTTGTAGGAAAGAACGCGCAGAACCAAACCCGCAGACTGAAGATCTTCCAGAACATCACAGGAGGCATCCTTCACCAGATGAACCAGTGAATTGTGGCCCAGATTCGGCCAGCCATGGTTCATGTCCAGCAAAGCAACATCAAGGATCCGTTCATCCGGAGCAGGTATAGCCTCGACTTTCTCAATACGCTGATAGAGAAACACACCGCAGGGCGCATTGACTGGACAATCCGATATGCAAAACTGAGGGCCGTGAACCTGTTTGTGTTGACATGTAATCGGCATGAAGACACATACTTTACTCCAAATTCATAAAAGTTTAAATGCCCTGTATCCGGAAGGGTGCATCCGCAATTTGTGGGGATCGAGCGTGTTTGCGTTTTGTACGCCCGCGTCTCGCGGGCTCCTGAGCTCGATGTTCTAGCCGGGCATACTTTTTATCGCCTGATCTCGTTTTTAGCTCGCTATCTCCCCTGAAAAATCCTGTAGAATGAATCCGAATCCGGAGAGGGATCATATTTGATTAGCAGATCACGTCTTGAAAGTTTGCTGTCTGACGAACGGAAGCGTTTCATCGATACGCATCCAGGTAGTTACGAGTTGTTTCAGCGTGCGAAAAACAGTTTACTGGCCGGTGTACCAATGAACTGGATGGTCCGCTGGGCCGGCGACTTCCCCATTTTCGTAGCCGGCGGAAAAGGAGCAACATTCGAAGATGTGGATGGCCATCAATATGTAGATCTCTGTCTCGGCGATACAGGCGCCATGACGGGACACGCTCCGGAGGCTACTGTAGCCGCCATCCGGGAAGCGGCCGGCCGCGGACTCACTTTCATGCTGCCAACGGAAGACGCTGTCTACGTGGGTGAAGAACTGGCTTCTCGATTCGGACTTCCCTTCTGGCAGATTGCAATGACGGCAACCGACGCAAATCGTTTCGTCATCCGGTTGGCGCGACACATAACCGGACGAAACAAGATTCTTGTTTTTAACTGGTGCTATCACGGAACAGTGGATGAAACATTTGCAACGTTGCGTCCGGATGGCGTGATCTGCGCGCGCGAAGGGAATCTAGGCCCTCCGGTTGATCCGGCATCCACTACTGCGGTAGTGGAGTTCAACGATGTGCCTGCTCTCAAAGCCGCGCTGGAACGCCGGGATATCGCATGCGTACTGACAGAGCCGGCACTCACAAACATTGGCATCG
>Ga0247727_10019600_pt1 | contig 10464 bp, 13 predicted proteins | sample WisWelCaveWW1625_FD_202498 | JGI IMG/M metagenome (GOLD analysis project Ga0247727, IMG submission 202498) | Biofilm microbial communities from Wishing Well Cave, Virginia, United States - WW16-25 | ecosystem: Environmental > Aquatic > Deep subsurface > Groundwater > Cave microbial mat | place... | reverse complement strand
GCAAGCTGAGGACCGGCTCGCATCTCGCGAACGCGAGGCTGCGGAGCTGCGCCGCAAGACCGGGCGACTGACTGTTGCCGCCTGAGCACATCCGAACAATGACACGTCAGAAAATACCTAACTCGTGTCCGAGCACGCCGTACCAGGCCTGGGTGCGCGTGCGCCCATCGTTGTCGAGGAAGCGCGCCTCGTCCGGCATGTGGATGGTGTCGGTCGAAGGCCGATAGCAGGCCTGGGTGCCGCCGACGACAACCTTGGCGCCGGTCGCGCCGAAGTAGGCCTCCGCGGCGGCGATCCGCTCGATCGGGTTGGGCGGCAGCGCGGTAGCGGGCTGGTAGCCCGCCACCTGCTCCGCGGCGAATACCCAATAGCCGCGCGCGAAGCGGCGTCGGTCCGTCGCGCCCTCCGTCTCTTCCACCTCAGGCTCGGCCCGAACGGTGATCGGTTTGTAGAACACGATGGGCGATGCCTTCTCGCCCTTGCGTACCTTTGCGCCCTTCTCGTTCCACTGGCGCAGTGTCGCCCACTCACCGGAGTCATAGCCGCGTTCAAGCGCACTGACCCATAGGCTCAGGATGTTGACGCCACGATAAGCCTGGCCGGTGGCGGCGTTGGTCGGCAGCACCGGCCGTGCGCCGCCCCGCTGCCATGGCATGATGGGCTCGCCGGGATTGCTCTCGATGGCGGCGACGAGTTTGGCCGTGATGGTCTCATAGATGTTCTGGCGTGATTTCGTACTCTCGGTTTGCATGACGCGTACCTCTTTGCAGGATTGAACCGACCGAGACTTCAACACTGATTTCAGGCCCAGAAATAGTAGCAAATGTTCTCTATTTGTTCTATCTAAATTTGGATGTTTCCCTTTGTGAATCAATCACTTTTTGTTGCTATGAAATCGCCTCGCAACAATTAAGGTTCTTACTGATCGACTGCTTAAAGATCATCCTCTCGACCATAACCTTTCGACGTCTGCCGTTGGCGCCGCCGGCCCGAGCACCACGCCGAAAACAAAGACCAACCCCGGAACCAAAGAACGCACGCGGGCCGAACAAAACGACTGCGCGTTGATCGCTGAGGAGCGAGCAACGCGGCCGACCATGTTCGCGAGCGAAGGTCATATCCTTTAGTTCGACCGGGAGCATCCTTTCGCCCCGACCTGCCGTGACGGCCGGCCATCGCGCACAGTGGCTGTCAAGACCGGCCGCTCTTCCGCGGCCGCCGCAGGCTTGGTCTTGATAGCCGCGAGCACGGTGGCAGGCTGGAAGGTGTCGGGCTTCGGGCCCGCGCATCGACGATGCGTTGACGACGTGCATATCGTTCCAGGTCGTCCGGTAACATTCGTGCAGATCGTGGTCTGCGCCATGGGGCCGTCACCCGCATGGGCCGAGACCCGCCGGCGTCCCGCAAGGGCGAACCCCCGAGCAGTACCAAGGCGGGGCTCGGGCGCGCGGCCCAAGCGTCCCGTCCGGCGCCGTCGGCATGAGTCCGCGCGCTAGGACCCGGTCGCGGCCACTTCCGGCCGCGAGGCGCCGAAACAACGTGCTACCGATTGCATCGATATGGCAGGCTTGGCCAGTCAACGTCCAAAGCGTCGCGGTGGTGGCGCTACCGTTTGCGGGAGAACGTCCGACTCCGGCACCCACCACAGCGCGAAACCTGCGCTATGCATCAGCATGCCCAGCAGACGAGCCATCGACGTCTCGTACAGACGGAAGCTACCTCGGCGGTACCAACCCTCGTCCCCGTTCCAAGGTCCACACGACGCGTGTCTGATGCATGATGCCTTGCACGCGCTGGCCGCGCATGGGCTCCAGCGCGGGACGCCACGGAGCAACGGTGATCGAGGTGTCGGTGCGGATGATGGCGAGCTTGGCCGTCGGCGTGGTGATGGCGCGGTCGTAGACGCCGGAGAAACTAACGCCGGGAACGGCCGGCGAGAACGGCACCCCGTAGTGACGGGCGAGATCGCCGGCGAGCCGTTCCGTCTCATGCCGGCGCAGTGTCGCAAGGGCATCGGGCTTGAAGGAGACTTGCCCCTCGGGTGACCGCTCGGCGAGCTGTCGCTCGGTCAGCCACCGGACCCGGGTTGCGAGGGCGCGCTCGACCTCCGAGCCGAAACCGGTGCTCAGTCTCGGCAACCGTTCCTTGCCGCTGATGACCTCATCGAGCCAGGTGGGCCCGAGGTAGGTCTCTTGTCCACGCAGGTCCGCAGGCGACAGGACCTCGATGCGTGAGGAGGCCTGCGGCCGACCCTCCAGCCGGTCGGCGGCGAGCTTGACGATCATGCCGCGCTGCGGCGCGGCATCGGCGCTGCGGCGCCCGAGCTCGGCGTAATGAACACGGCCGTCGACACCATCGACGACGACATACTGGCGATCGGTGATCTCATCGACCAAGCCGACGCCGACGACGCGCCCAACCACCGGCACCTTGCGGTCGCCGCGCTCGAACACCGCCATCGTGCCGGGCTGGCGTTCGATGCCGGCGGCGTCCAGGGCACGCTGCATCATCTTGAGCTTGTCGGCGCGGTCGCCGAGCTGGCGCAGCTTGCCCTCGAGCTTGGCATCGAGCAGCCACACGCCGCGCTGACGCTCCTCGGCCAGCCCCAAGCGTTCGAGCGTCTTGAGCCGGCCCATACGCATAGCGTGCCGACTCGGATCTTGCTCGTGGTAGGCCGTGATAGCCAGCACGTTGTCCTTGGCCTGCGCCAGCAGCGAGCGGTCGAGCCGTGTCAAGCGCTCCTGCCCGACCTCGTTGACGAGTTTCCTGAGGCGCTCCAGATCGGTCTCGGGACCGAGCTCCAGGGTAACCAGCTCCTGGACGCGGCTGCGAATGCCATGGCTGATGTACTGGCGCGCCAGGATCAGGTCCTGGCCGCCCCTGTCGCGCCCGCGCAGGACGACGTGCGTATGAGGATGACCGGTATTGAAATGATCGACGGCGACCCAGTCAAGCTTGACGCCCAGATCCTCTTCCATCTGGCGCATCAGATCGCGGATCATGGGCTTCAACTCCGGCAGGCGATCGCTGTCCTCGGAGGAGATGATGAAGCGGAACTGATGCGGGTCGGCGTCGGAGCGGGCAAGGAACGCCTTGCCGTCCGCATGGTCGCCGGCCTCATTGTAGAGCCGGCCGGGTTGCCCATCGGACGTGATGCCATCGCGCAGGATGTAGCGCAGATGGGCAGCGGCGCCATCGAGCTTGGTGTAGCGCGCCTTGACGATGGCGCGGCGGCTGCCAGGAGCGACCAGCCCTGACGCGGCGAGCGCGCCGCTGGCAAGGCCACGCTGCTGGCCATGGCGCAGCCTGTTGCCGGCGGGCCGCAGCGGTCTGCCGGCAGTCTTGTCGAGCTGGTCGAGCACGTCCCTGGCATAGGGCAAGGCCTTCGCTCGACTGCCATCGCGGATGCGTCCGAGCTTGGGTTTGAACTCATTGTCGGTCATGGCGCGCTCCAGAAGTGAGACGGAATGGGCGGCATATGGAGCTATCGGGTGCATTTACAATATGACGTCGAAAACTGGGCCGTATTTGCGACATTTCCGAAAGGTGTAACGTCACCGGTTTGCTGCGAGACGTCAATTAAACTCAATAAACGCGATGGGTTTTGATACCTCTGACGTCACTGTTTATCTTGATGTTCAAATCCACCTGCAAAACGACCCCAAATACTCATGATCTCACGGGCGAAGAGCGAGTATCGGACGCAGAGTGGAAAGGACGGAATGACGGCTAACGGGACCGAAATAGCGGCTATCGAAACTGCCGGAATGACGACCGAGGACGAACACCTCATCGGTCCGCAATCTGCGGCAACCGGACCAATTGGGGAGCGGACGACCCAGCCTATCGGTGCGAAAGGCCCACACCGGGCTGTGACCGCCGACCCACACATGTACGCCGAGCCGGCAGACGACTTGGCCTGGTCCGGCAGCAACAATCTTCACCAGCAGGCGATTGAGCGGAAGATAGTCACGCAGGGCGGCGAATCGCCGGAGGTGCATCGGCAAGCGGACCAGTACAAAATCTCCGGTCCGGGGCGGCGCTGTAGTCCGGACGTAGAGCCCGACCGGGACGCTGGACGAAAGATTCATGACGAGGGATCGGTCTTCGGACGGCGTTGTCGACAGGGCAATGCCGACACAGCCGAGAGCTGCCGCCAGAAGGGTGCGCCGTTTCACTTGCCACCGCGTCGCGTCGAGTTGGACCATGCGATCAGGTCTTCGATGGCATAGACGACGCGTCCACCATGCTTGCGATGGGCGGGCCCAAGGCCGTTGTTGCGCATATTGGCCAAAGTCCGAGGCTTGATGCGCAAGTATGCGGCCGCCTCGCTGTTGGTGAGATAAGGCGACGGTCTATCCCGACACATGAGACGCGCTTGAAGAGACTCGCACGCGCGGAATATGGATGAGCTGCGATTACCTGAGAAGCTTCGGATTTCAGGATATAGAAACTGACATTGAAAACAAAGGGACCGTGAATAACGTCAAGGCATATAAATGGAATGTGTAAGGTATTGATAAGCACATTGTTAGCCTTAACTTAAATGACGTCTTTCTCTGACGTCAGAGGAGCCCCTGCGCCGGTAGGCGCAGGGGCAGCGGCGAAGCCGCTATTCCTGCGGGTTCCAGATCAGGGCGTAGACGTCCGGATCGGACTGACCCGCGGCGCGGCCGAGGTTGGCATAGAGCGTGCGCGAGCCGAACTCGGGTGCCGAGATCGACAGCGACACGTATTCCTTGCCGGAGGTCTGGCCCTTGCGCAGCCAGCCGGCCCCGATCTCGATGCCTTGCGACAGCACGCGGTAGTCGGGCTGGTTCGGCGACGCCTTGTCGGCGACCGGCAATATGGCGATGTCGGCACGAATGGTGAGGGTTCTGAGCTCGCCTTCGTAGCGGCCGTCGTCGCGCTTGGTCACGGAACCGATGGTAGCCATGGAAGTCGTCCTTTCTCGTCTCGCCGGCGAAGACCCATTCCCCGCCGGCGCGCGCGGGATTGCGGCGGGCTAGAGGCCTGAGGCATCCCAAGCGACGCTTGCGTCGCGCCAAGGACCGAAACGCAGTGGAGGACCCGCGCGCCGCGCGGGTTGCCTCTAAGGCCTCGCCTGCCACACCGTCGCGCGTTGATCGGCGGGGTTGGGCTTCGCTGCCGACAGGAATGGGACGGCCGTGGTCGCCGAGGTTGGCGGCACCACGCGCGAGGCCGCGCGTTCAGCGAGGTACCATCGCTGAGGATCGGCGGAAGCTTGGTGGGCGCGAGCTGGACGTGGAAAAACCCCAAGCAGAAGGATGGACAACCGGCGCGCGCACGTCATGCCGAAAGCCGAGAATCAAAGCGCGATCGGTCCACAGCGGTCTGCGGCTCGTGAGTAACGTCAGAGAGAGCCTGAGTGGACCTTCCCGCGCGGCGTGGCGGTTCCGGAGCGCGCTGTCGGCGCGGCGGTCTTCCGCGGCAGTGGGCGTTACACGTATGTGCCGAGACCCGTCTTCGGGGCTCGGTCGCGCGGCGATCTTTGTCGCGCGATAGCACACGACCCGCGTCGGGCTCTATTAGCCCCGGCGCGGGGGCCGCCCAGAATTGCTCTTGCAGACAGACAAACGCAGATCTCCATCGACTCGTCGCACATCTCCGATCGAACGGCGCCGAGGCTTTATCTTGTCAGGGTGCAGAGGCCCTTGGCGTTATCGGTGAAGGTTGATGGGACGGTTGATAGCGCATGCAAGGTTGTAGGGTGCGGGGTGTTGACGGCCTAACGCCTGTCACCAAAGATTAGGGGCAGAGTCCGCGGCCCTGGCCGGTGATAAACGCGCATCAGACTCCGGATATTGGGTACGATGCATGGTGAGCCGGACTGAGCGACGACAGGCGTGTGACGCATTAACGTCGACAGCCGTTATGAGTCTACCATCACTTCTAGGTGCCTCACTGCCAACTTGAGCTGCTTGTCGTCGAGGCCATTGGCGGCGGCGAGGAGCTTGTCGATGAGCCTATCGCGCTCCGACTTCTTCTTGGCTGACTTCGCGTCGTCGAAGCCCAGCAATTGATCAGGAGTTGTCGTCAACACCTTGCAGATCCGCACGAGAGTCTGGAGGTCCGGCTCTCTGTCGCCCGTGACATAGTTGCCATAGCGCCTCGGGCTGAGGCCCGCTCTTCTGGCGACCTCGGCATCTGTCAGATCGAGCTCCCTGGCTCGTCTGCGCAGCTGCTCCCCCAAAACCTGCATACGAACATGGTGTTCCTCCTCTCCAGCATGGTGTCGATGCTCGATATGTTCGCTATAGTGAGAACATATTGTTCGCGATGATGGCTAGACCGCGGGGGGCAATGAGAGTTTGCGGGCTGCGTGGGCCTTTTGGTGGAAGGGGAGGGCGCAGCCTTCGGGGCGCCATTCCGGCACTGACGCAACAGCAGTTGTGGCGGCAGCAAGGATTTTGGCGTGCTCCGGCAGGCGGTAAGGCGGCCGGCCAGGCACTCGAGGACGGGATGAGAGATTGTTGATGCTGTCCGATAAGCTGAATGTGGAATTATCTTGTCGCGGGGTGACGCCGACGAGCAAGAGCGTTGGTGTCGTGGTGGCATGCACACGCGGGGCGTGAACGCCATGGGCGACGTCATTCAGTTGAGACCGTACTTCGGATCAGGCGAGGAAGCTGTGGGCATCCTCAGTGCTGGCGCTGATTACGTGGCGGGGCTGCGAGGCGCGGAAGACAGCGCGTGTGAAGTGCAGTTCAAATTGAGCGCGCTGGATGTCGAGACGGTGGTGCTGGCGCGCGCGCAATTGCTGATAGAACTCGACCCGGATGGTCGCATTTATATCCAGCCCATGGGTCTCAGCGACGAGGCCATCGACGCCGCCATGAAGGCAGGGCATCTGCCGACCATGAGCCTGCGTTCGTTGGTCGAGGCCTCGCTGGTGCCGGAGGAGCTGCGTATGGAGGATGCACCGCTAGAAGCGCTAGCGTCGTTGCGCGGGCAGCTGGTTGAAGCTCTGGCCTTGGTCGACAGCGCCATGGCGAGCCTGAAGAAGCCCTGACCAGTCGATGGACCATGACGGTCTAAGGCCGCAGATCACAATGGTCGCCTGCGCTACCGGAGCAGGGCAACATAGCCGCCGGCTGAAAGGGCTCGGCCTTTGGCGACTGCGCGATGGACACGCTGCTTGAACGAAAAATCGCCATTGCGCCATGCTGCCTCGGCGCTCGACCGGCCAAAGAGCACGGCTGCGATTTCGCGTTGCGACGCCCCGGCCTGGTAGCCATCGAGCGCTACGAGGGCTTCGTTCAGTTTGCGATGCCACGGCGCGGGGCCTCCGTTCTCCGACTTGGGATCTAAGGTCGGATCGAGCAGTGATCGGGCGAGACGCAGCAATCGTGGTGCTGCGGCGATGCCGGGCAGACCATGAATGAGAAACGTCAGGTTCACCGGAGCGTCGGTCACGCTGACGCCGTGGTTTCGCAATGTGATCGTTTGGAATCCTGCCTGGAGCACGATGTGCTCCGTGCCACAGCCGTCGATCAGGATTCGATGCACAGTGTTGAGTTGCGTGAGATCAAAATCGGGCCGGTTCTGTGGACCAGGGGACGCACGCCGTGCCAGCACCGGCAAGGAGGAGAGAAGGTGAGCGGCGCTCCAAAAGGTCGACGCCGTGCATGCGGTGGCCATTGGGTTGGCGAAAGGAGCACAGCGCCCAGTCGTGCGCAGCCTCCTGCTCCTTATGGAGTTCGAAAACTGGGATCGTGTCAACGGTCCCGACCTCCACCATGCGGCATTGAATTCGGGCTGCAGCGCGCTGGTACTCAGCATTGCGTCGCAGGAACTCCCACGCCCAATCGCTCTTGGGCGCTGAAGCCAGGTAATTGTCCGCGTCGTTTGGCGGCCAAGGGGCAGCGGTGATCGAAGGCATCGATGTGTCTCCATGAACTTTGGACAAAGACTTGCAGCAGAAGTGGGAAGGTGTCGTACGGCATTTGAGTGACATCGGGCGCATCGGATCGCCCACCCGCGGCGAATAAAAAGGCTCTTGCCGTGTGCAAGGTGATGGGCGAGGGCCTTGTTGGTACGCGCCATGAGCACCTTGGGTTTGACGCCAAGATCCTGCGCACGGGTTGGGAAGAGGGTCCTCATGCTGCGGCCCGCGATTTGGCGGTCATGATGGCCCGCACGCGCAGGGCCAGGCCTGGAATGTCCCGCAGGGCAGTGATCGGGGCAAAATTGTTGGGACCGCCGGTGTAGTCTTTGCGGCCCTGGCAATGACGCATCAGGATTTCTGCACCCGTGATGGATTGCGACACCTGCACGTAGACGTCCTCATGATGCAGCGTGATTTCGCCGGAGACAGCGATACCGGCTTTGTTGGATCGCAGGTCGTAGCTCTCAGGGGGAAAGCCAAGTTCAACGGCCAGGGCTTTGAGGCATTTGCGGACGTCGCGGTGAAAGACGGTCTTGCGCTCAGGTTCGTAGGCAACGGGGGTGGTCAAATCCATGGAAGGGCTCCTAGGGTTGGGGTTGGTGCCGAAGGAGGCGGAGAACTCTTCTCTGCTCCTTTTGGCCTGCCCCAGGGGCAGCCTTCCTCTTCCTCTTAGGTGTGCGCTAAAGCGGCTAAGCGTGGTCCGCGAGAATGGATCGTATGCGGGCGGCCAAGGCCGGGATGTTGTGGAGCTCGTCTATGGGCGCAAAGTTGTTGATGCCGCCCACGAGATCGTTCCGCCCGTTGCACGGGCGGATGATGATGTCGCTTTCCCCCGTGCTGGACTGGCGGACAAGCACATAGACGCTCGCGTGATGAAGGACGATGTCGCCGGAGACAGCAGGGGCGGTTTTGGTCGAACGCAGGTCGTAACTGCCCTCGGGAAAGCCCAGCTCTGCGGCCAAGGCCTTGAGGAGCTTTTGCACTTCGCGGTGAAAGAGGTTCTTGAGTTCGGGTCTGTAGGCGACGGGGATCGAGAAATCCAAAAGAATGGGCTCCTTGCGGATCTGGTGTTGGCAGGAACCGATCAATCCGCAGATGGGCCTGTGTTTTGGCAGCGTTCGCGCAAGCCGATATTGCCAGTATTCAAATGAGGCGAGCAGCGTTCAAGCCCAAAAGCGGAACGCTCAGAAGTTACGCACATTGGCGGAAGAGTCTTCTTCAGTTGAAGCCTTGTGAAGGGCAGGGGAAGTGCGGCGCGCCTGCGCTGAAATGGACAAGGCGAAATGATGCGGGCAGTAGGACTTTTGCGGCAAGCGCTCGCGACCGCAGAAATGAAACGCGGGCGTCTTGGGATCTCCCTCTGGCCAGCGGCATTGAGTTGGGTTGAGTTCCTGCACGCCGGGATGGACTGGCGGTGCGGGGGCGAGGTTTGGAAGGGCAAAGGGGCTGGGGGCTGCTGTGCTCCGGTGCGCTGTCGTGCAGGGAGCGGAGCTTACCCGCGCGGGGGAGCGGGATTTGCGGGACCGGGGTGCAGGGCGTGCTGAGGCACGGCCCGGGAGCATGAGGCGATGCACTTTGCCGATGACGGCGTTGCGCGTGACACCGCCCAGGATGGCGGCGATGGCGCTTGCGGTGCGACCTTGGCTCCAGAGCGATTTGAGGGTGCTGATCCGTTGTGTGTTCCAGGTCATGAACGATCTCCTTGAAATGCAAACGGCCCGCCGGAATTGGCGGGCCGTGATGAGGCCTTGTCTCTCTCTACCCGCTACGCGGGAGCGCCTTTCCAGGCGCCTGTGCTCTTCCTCTACTGGAAAAGGGGAGCGTCGGAATTAGAGGAGAGAAGACTTGTCAGCGCCGACTTGGTTCTCGTCAAAATCCAACGGTGCGAACGTCGACAATCAGCTTGGGGGCGGAGGGCTGTTGAGCCGCTGAGATCGAGGGCTCCCGTACTCTCGATGTAGACCGTGCGTCGTGCACGGACGCGCCACCGCTTGGCTGATGATGTCCCTCTGGCAGGAGGGGACGCATGGCCCGGGGACGCCGCCGCAAGTGCAAGTGTTGCCTGTTATTTTGCCCCGACCCGGGTAACCGCCGTCACCAGCGCTACTGCTCGGCGTCCCGCTGCAGACGGGCCAGCAAGGCTGCAAGCCAAGCCCGCTGGCTCGCCCGGCCGGAGAACCACGACTACTTCCGCGGCCCCGTCCACCTCGCCCGCTGCCAGGCCTGGCGAGCTCGTCATCCCGGCTATTGGCGCAAGGTGTCGCGCCGCCAGACAGCGCCTAAAGACGTCCATCCGTCGCAAGCTGTTGATCCCGTTGGCAAAACGGGTGCTTTCGCGCGCTCACCGCTACAAGATCTCCTAACCGTGCAACCCGCTGTTCTGATTGGATTAATCGCTCATCTCGTGGGCACACCGCTACAAGAAGACCTCGTACGCACCACCCACCGTTTGCTACGCCTCGGCCAAGACATTCTCGCCATGGCTCAGGGCCCGCCCACACCGCCGCCCTGACCGCGGAGGCGGTCGTGATCGACTACGAGACGTACGCCAGGAT
>Ga0247727_10019599_pt1 | contig 10465 bp, 11 predicted proteins | sample WisWelCaveWW1625_FD_202498 | JGI IMG/M metagenome (GOLD analysis project Ga0247727, IMG submission 202498) | Biofilm microbial communities from Wishing Well Cave, Virginia, United States - WW16-25 | ecosystem: Environmental > Aquatic > Deep subsurface > Groundwater > Cave microbial mat | place... | reverse complement strand
CAAACCGGACGCAAAGTGGCCGCAGACTTCAAGCTCAACATGCGCCTTATCTTTGACACAGTTCTCCCTCAATGGAACTATCGGGCCCTGCCAAATCAGACAGTTGTTTAATTCTCATTCCTAAGCAGGCCTCGTCGAGCAACTCGCCGGATTCCGCGTCGTAGCAGTCGCCCGGGTGGAGGTCGGCATACGCGATCGGCACCGCACCGCCGACTGGCATCACGACGAGGGCCAGCAGCAACCGCCAGATGATTAGCTGCCATGCGCGCTTTCGATTAGCGGCCCATGCCTCGGGGCCGGTCTTGCGATTGGGTATGCTTGGTAAATACATCAGTTCCTCCATTTTTACCTAAATTTAGCGGCCCGTGCCCCCGGGCCAATCTTGTACAAGGCTGAGCGCCAGAAGCACGGCGCGCCATCTGCTTGCCGAGATGTTGGGACCGACTCCTCTCATAAAGCCGCGCGTGAAGGTGGGGAGCGAGCCCGCAAATTGACAACACAAAACACTTTGGCGATTAATGAATTCTTGCTAAAGCTCAGTTGACGAGTCGAGCCCAACAATGACCGACGATCAGTCACGCTACTGTTGTAAGGGTTGGTGGGAGAAATGCTGGACAAGCTACTCTGGAGGAAATACAAGAGTTTCTTGGGCCATATACACGGAAATCAGTGTATGTGAAACTGGGTAGTTTGTCAAGTTTTGTGTAAGTGCGCGCGACCGGCCTCAGGTTTATACGACGAGCCCGCTGTTCTTATAAAATAATTCGCCGTCAATGCTGATCTCGCTCTCGGCCATGTCACACAGCATGTCCCAGTGCACGCCGGAGTCATTCTTGTTGCCGGTCTCCGGGCAGCTGGCACCGACGGCAAAGTGAATCGTGCCGCCGATCTTTTCGTCAAAGAGTATATTTTTAGTCAAGAGCTTTACTCAATTCAAAGCATTGAGTCGTCGGCTCGAATCTACTTGGCAACCTTTTCGAGAGCTTCTCCAATGAAGCCGCGATTGGTCGAATTAGGCAAGTCTGATTGTCACGAGTAAAAGACCTTTTGGTTCATTTACAACCCTGCCACCTTATTCCTAATCACCCCCACCCCCTCCACCTCACACTCCACTACATCACCCGGCTGTAAAAATTCGGGCGGCTTGCGAGCGAAGCCCACGCCCTCTGGCGTGCCGGTGGCGATCACGTCGCCCGGCTCCAGCGTCATCCCCAATGACAGACTCTCGATCAGCGCCGGGATTTTGAAGATCATGTCATTGGTGTTCGAGTCCTGCTTCGTCACACCGTTCACCCGGCAACGGAGGGGCAGAGCGTGCGGATCGGGGATCTCGTCAGCGGTGACAATCCACGGCCCCATCGGGCAGGCGCCATCCAAACTTTTGCCCTTGAAAAATTGGCCGTGCGCTGTTTGCAAATCGCGGGCGCTCACGTCGTTGACGATGGTGTAGCCGAAGACGTAACGCATAGCCTCGGCGGCGGAAATGTTTTTGCCGCGCCGCCCGATGACGACACCCAGCTCCACCTCCCAGTCGATCTGCGCTGACACCCTGGCCTCGAATGGAATATCGTTGAATGGCCCGTTGACGGCGTTCGTCGCTTTGGTGAAGAACATTGGCACAGACGGCAGTTTGAGTTCGCGGCCTGCGGCCCTCGCGCCCTCGCGAGCATGCTCAATGTAGTTCAAGCCCACGCAAAAAATATTGCGCTTTGGCTTAGGGATGGGCGCAAGCAAAGTGCTGGTATCGAACGGGACGGGCGGGCGGGCAATCCGGCTCAAATCGGGCAAGGCCGTTTCCCCGTGGGTGATGACGTCGAGCATGGAGAGCCCGGGGACGGGGATCACGCTTTCTCCATGTACAAGGCCAAGCGCAGGCGTGTTGTGAAAAAGAAAAGTGGCGAGGCGCATACGACTCCTTCGGTGCTAAAATGCATCCCAGATTTCGCAGAGTTACGCAGATTGTGTTGATTATAATTCGTTATGCCGACAAAAGACTACGCCGTCGTCGAATCGCGAACCCTCTTTGAGCATGGACTGGTCCGCATTCTCAAGGACACGCTGGAACACGACGGCAAACGCAAACCCTATTTCTACATCGCCAGCCCGATGGACGCCGTCACCTGCGTGGCCGCCACCGCCGACGGACGGCTCGTCCTCACCCGGCAGTATCGCCATCCGATTCGGTCGGTGATTTACGACCTGCCCGGCGGGCGAATCAACAAAGGCGAAACGATCCAGCAGGCCGCGGCCCGCGAACTGGAAGAAGAAACCGGCTATCGCCTCGGTCGCATCGAATTGCTCTGCCGCTACAACCCCTTCCCCGGAATCCTGCAAGTGACGATGAACATTTTCTTCGCCGGCGATCTGGCGGCTGTGAGCCAACGATTGGACAACGGCGAAGAACTTGAGGTTGTGCTATTGCCCGTCGCCGAGGTACTCCAGATGATCACGCGCGGCGAAGCCATTGACGGCTCCCTGCAACTCGGCGTGCTGATGGCAAAGCAGAAAGGACTGATCTAATGTGTGGCCGATTTACCCTCACCGCTGACCCCGAAACATTGCGACAGGTTTTTGAGCTTGACACCGTTCCCGCATTAACCCCGCGATACAACGTCGCCCCCACCCAGCCCGTCGCCGGGGTCGTTGCGGCTTCTGCAGAAGTCGCGGCTTCTGCGGACGCCGCCTCTGATAACAAACGGACTCTCGAAATTTTCCGTTGGGGCCTCATCCCCGCCTGGGCCAAAGACCCCGCCATCGGCAACCGGATGATCAACGCTCGCGGGGAAACGGTGGCCGAGAAACCGGCCTTCCGGGCGGCGCTCAAACGGCGGCGGTGCCTGATTCTGGCTGACGGTTTCTACGAGTGGAAAGCCGAAGGCCGCAAGAAGACGCCGATGTACATCCAACTCAAAGGCGGCGACCCCTTTGCCTTTGCCGGGCTGTGGGAGGCCTGGAAGTCGCCCGATGGAGACTTGATTAAAAGTTGTACTCTGATCACCACCACCCCCAATTCGTTGACGGAAAAGATTCACGACCGCATGCCCGTCATTCTGCCGCCCTCGGCCTATGAAGCCTGGCTCGCGCCCGGCGAACTGCCCGCCACAAAATTGCAGTCGCTGTTGAAGCCGTTCGCCCCCTCGAAGATGAAGGCGACGGCGGTTTCAACGTTGGTCAACAATCCGGCGAATGAACTGCCGGAGTGCATCCTTCCGGCGTGAGGAGGTTTCCATGTTACGCAATTTCAACATCCTGTGGGGGCTTTTGCTGATCACCCTCGGCGCGTTGTTCCTGTCCCAAAACTTTGGCCTGTTGCCGGAGCTTGATTTTATCTGGCCCTTCGTCTTCGGCGCTGTTGGCATCGGCTTTCTGGTGGTGTTTGCCCTCAACCGCGAACAATGGTGGGCGCTCATTCCCGGCTTTGTGCTGTTGGGTCTGGCCGCCCTCACCGGGATTGAATTGCTCCGGCTCGATGTGCCGGACGATTGGGGCGGCGCGTTCTTCCTGGGTATGATCGGGCTGGCCTTTTGGGCCGTCTACCTCGTACGGCGCGACAACTGGTGGGCGATCATTCCCGGTGGGGTGCTGTTGACGCTGGCGGCGGCCGCGTTTTTATCGAACCGGTCGGAGAATGAAACCGGCGGCGTCTTTTTCCTGGGGCTGGCGCTGACATTTGGGGCGCTCTTTTTGCTCACCCGGATGCGTTGGGCTTTGTTTCCGGCGGGAGCGCTGGCTGTGCTGGCTGTCGTCATCTTCGTTGGCTTCGGTGCGATGATTGATTACCTCTGGCCCGTAGCCTTGATTGCCGCCGGATTGTTTTTGATCACTCGCGTCGTGCGCCGCCCGGCGTGACGCGACTCAACCACGAAGGCACAATGACCCAAAGTTACACGAAGGCTTTGTGAACGAGTTCGTCTGTGTCTTCGTGTCTTGGCGGTGAATCTTTTTGGCTCTTCCGGGTTTAACGGGAATGCGGCTTGTCATTCTGAGCGAAGAATCTCGGCGCAACCAGCCAGAGACCCTTCGCAAAAAACGCTCAGGGTGACAATAATCCCGCCAAGATCGGTGGAGCCATCTTTTTGAAGGAGAAGCCTATGCGCGCAATGCGAGTTCATCAATTCGGCGGCCCTGAAGTTTTAGTGTATGAAGAAGTATCCAGGCCTCAGCCCGGCGCTGGCGAAGCCCTGGTCAAACTAAAAGCAATCGGGGTGAACTTCATTGACGTTTATCACCGCACCGGACGCTACCCCAATCAACTGCCGTTCACCCTGGGAGTGGAAGCCGCCGGTGTGGTGGAGGCCGTTTCCCCCGGTGTCACCGAGGTCAACGTCGGCGACCGCGTTGCCTATTCGCCCGTCACCGGCGCCTACGCCGAGTACGCCGCCGTGAAAGCCTCTCAGTTGGTTCCCGTCCCCGACAGTGTTGACGACCGCACGGCAGTGGCGGCGATGGTGCAGGGCATGACGGCGCACTATTTGGTCTTCGATACCTATCCGGTGCAAAAGGGCGATACGGTGCTGGTTCACGCCGCGGCGGGCGGGGTGGGCCTGCTGTTGACTCAGTTGGCGAAGCGACTCGGGGCGCGGGTGATCGGGACGGTGTCCACCGAGGCCAAAGCGCAATTGGCGCGCGAGGCCGGGGCCGACGAAGTCATTCTCTATTCACAAGTGGACTTCGAGCCGGAAGTGAAACGGCTGACCGAGGGCCAGGGCGTGGTCTGCGTTTACGACTCGGTGGGCAAGGATACGTTTGAGCGAAGTTTGAATTGCCTCCGCCCGCGCGGCTATATGGTGCTGTGCGGCGCGTCGAGCGGCGCGGCGCCGCCCGTTGACCCCATCCTGCTGATGAACAAAGGCTCGCTCTATCTCACCCGGCCTACCATCGGCCACTACAACCCCACGCGCGAAGCCCTGCTCAAACGTGCAAGTGAAGTCTTCGATTGGATCAAATCGGGTGACCTCAAACTGCGCGTCGAGCACACCTATCCGCTCGCCCAAGCGGCGCAGGCGCATCGCGATCTGGAGGCGAGAAAGACGACGGGGAAGGTGGTGTTGATCCCGTAGCAGAATCAAAACCGAATCGGGTTCGGATGGCAGACGCGCTTTTTATTTCCAACTGTTCTATTTCCCCTCAATCATCCGCTCCACTCAGTTTGAACAGTCCGGCGGCAAGCAACAACTCGCGTTCGTAGACACGCTCGGAAGCATTGAGATGCAGAAAGTGAAGAGTGGTGCGTCCTGTCGGCGTGCGCGCTGCAAACTGAGCGCCGTCTAGCTGGAAATGATCTGCCCAATGATCGCGCCGCGGATTGTAGAGCGGCACGATGTTCCCTGTGACCGGATCAATTGAGGACAAATCACTGCCTTTACGTTTGTTGCATAACGTACACGATAAGGCTAAGTTGTCGGCGTCAGTCGAGCCGCCATGCTTTTCTGCAATGATGTGATCCACTTCGTGCGACGCCAGACTGACAGCCTCGGGAAGGAGGCAGTATTCGCAGCACCCATTGGCGCGCTCGTAAACCAGCCGCCGGAGCGCGGCTGGAATGTGGGAACCGCTCATGAAAGGTTGAGCTTGAGATAAGCTTTCGCTTTGGCAATCCGCACCAGATGCTCAAGATATTGGTAACCTTCCCACTCTGCTTCTTCCTCGTCGGTCAAACCATCCGTGCGATTTTTTTCCAGCAAGGCGCTTAACCGTGATTGGAGTGTCTCCGAGGGCCGCAAAGCCAGAATCTCCTGCGGCGTGGGTAGTCCAGCCAAAAACTCCAGCACCTCTGCCGCACCTACAAAACCCGTTTGTGTGGTCGCGTTCAATTCACGCAAACCCAACTCCAGAATGCGCGGCAAGCGTTCCTTGAACGGGCTTAACCGTTGGGCTAATTCATCCGGCACTTCGAGCGTGATAGGTGACATGGCTTGTATTCCTCTGTAAGAAGTATAGCACGGGTTATGCGCCCTCAAGCATCCGCTCCACTTCCGCTTTGGCCTCGGCCAGCAGGCGTTGCGCGTCGTGGTAGGCTTGCCGCGACTCATAAACTTTAGCAACGAGGTTTTTCTGCAAAGCCTTGCTTTCTGGTAATGTGATCGGGATATTCATCAAGTCGGTTGTGGAGATAGCCGGGTACATTGACGCTGTTGTATAGAGATCAAGAACTTCGCAGACGATGGGCAATCGCAAATATAGCAACAGCAACTCCGGCTCAACGTCTTTCGGTTGCAAAACTGCAAAGCCTGAAGAGCAAACAAAGCCTTCTTGTTCTTGCTCGACTAATGCGCTTAGGCACCGAATGGGGCGCACCGTTGAAGTGATCACGTCGCCAGCTTGCATGATCCATTGGGCGCGGCTTGGTGCTTCTTCACCCAGGAGTGTTTGGTTGCTCAAAAATCCATCACCATTCACATCGCCGATCTCAATGTAGTTGAATGGTTGGCCGATCTGTGGTTTGAAACGGCGCGTCATCAGGTTAGCAAAATCTTCAACTGTTTGACCGGAGCGCCGCATCAGCGCCAGTATGCGTTGATAACGCTGACTAAAGAACTCTGCATCCGCCCGCCCCGACTCGCGCACTTCCGACACATTCCGTACGCTATACAGGCTCTCACTCAAGTCCAACTTGTCCAGCCCCAGTTCGGCGGCGAGCAGGGCTTGGGCTTGGGCGTAGAGTGCTTCTGATGCTCGGTAACTGGCGTAAGCCTTTTGATATTTGGACGAAATTTGTTTCTGTGTGTCGGGTGAGGGGACTGGAATTGAAATGCTGTACAACTCTTCCTTGCTGACAAATGAAATCAGCGTATTAGTCTTGACTCGATCCCGAAAGTTCCGCCCAAATCGGCTAAGAAGATAAATCAAAACATACTGGGGGCTGACTTTGTTTTCATTGACCAGCATCTTGTAAAGAGTGCCTGTGATTAAGACCTCCTGTGGAAAATCATCAGGAACCATCGCCACCTTTTCGACTTTGCCTTTGACCTCAACCAGAATCTCGCCCGCTTTCACCCTGCCTTTTGGGTATCGAATCCAATCATCACGACTCACCCAACCCATCGAGTCCAAGCCAATGGCTGGAAAATCACTCAAAATATCGGCGGCTTGCAGAAACTTTACATGCGCTTCGGGATCAAAAGGCTCATCAGCAATAAAGGTGTTTTCATATACGACACGATAGCCTTCTTTGACAAGTTCTCCCAACGGCACAACTGGCCATTTGATTTGCTGGATTAACAATTCGTCTCTCAACAGATACGGTTGGTAGTATTCAGCATCTATTCGCCTATAACCACCTAACTTAGATGCCTGTATTGCCGCTACACTCAAACTTGCCCTTCTAACCACCTCTTCAAAAGAGGCCGCCCCGTTAGAAGGGCTTAGACGAAAAAATCCAGCCGCTCCTCTCTGGCAAAGGCTTTGAAGGCTTCGGCGATGTCCTTTAAGTCGTGGTCGAGAATAATCTCCTCGCCCACTCTCTTGCCCCGTGTCTCACGCACGCGCTGGCTGGTCTGCTTGTCCAGCCAGATATACTCGCCAGAGTTGTCCTTGCCCGGCTTCTGGTTGGTGGCAAAGAAAATCCGATAATCTCCAATCTCTGCCCTCTGCTCCTCGCTCTCCCACTTCTGCAAGCACATCACACTGGTCTTGGTGCCGGTGAAGGGTTTGAACATGTTGCCCTGCAAGCCGACGACGGCCAGCAGGCGGGCGTGCCGCATCACGTAATCCCGTATAAATTGCTCGGTGGTGTTGTTGAAGATGCCTTGAGGCAAAACGATGGCCATGCGCCCGCCGGGCTTCAAAAAGCGCAGGCAGCGCTCAATGAACAGCACATCGCGCTCAATCTTGTTGGCCCGCTTGTTCAGCGTCGGGTCGCCCTTGTAGGCCAGATCGTAGCCGCCCAGCACTTCGGCCTGGGTGATCTCGCCCGCGAACGGCGGGTTGGTCATCACCACGTCAAACAAGCCGTCCCGGATATGGTCGCCGACGCGGTGCTTGTGGTTCTTCCACTCGCGTGGGTCGAGCGAGTTGACCCGGAAGACGTGAGTCTTGCCGTCGCCCATGATCAGCATCATCACTTTGGCGACTTTTGCCAGCTTGAGGTCAAAGTCAATAGCGAAAAGATTCTCCTGAGCGTATTCCCGCCTTTTGCTCTCGGCCTCGCCCTTCCAGCGCCGTTTGAAGCGCTCGCTCTCGGTAACGTATTTGAGGGTGTGGATCATGAAGCCGCACGGGCCGCAGGCCGGGTCGAGACAGGCTTCGTCCTCTCTGGGGTTGAGCATCTCCACGCACATCTGCACCACGTGGCGCGGCGTGAAGTATTGGCCTTTGTCGCCCTTCTGCTCCGGGTTGATGAGATGCTCAAAGGCCGCGTCCAGCACGTCCAGATCAGAGCCGAAGAAACGGTACGGCTCCAACTCGCTAACGCACGGGGCGAGGGCCTGAGCTGTCAGTTGAATCTTTTCGGCGGGATCAAAAATCTCGTTCCAGCCCCGGCGCTGGGTGGCTTTGACGAACAAGCCCTGAATGCGGTCAAGCAGTTCTTCCGGCGTCTCACTGCCGCGCCGCCGGAACTTCACCGCTTCGTCGTCAGGCGTGGAGACTTCATCGTAAAGTTTGGCGAAGATCAACTTGAAGATTTCGTCAAAGGCTGACACGCCCGCGTTGGCCAGCACGCGCTCTTCCAATTGCTCGATCAATTCGCGCAGATTGACCAGCGGGATCAAGTCCTGCTTCTTGCGCGGGGCGCGGATGTCGTCAATCGTCTCGCCCTCGCCCGGCAGGCGATCAATGGACTCAAAAATGTTCGGGTCTTCGCGGTAACGGACGATCTGTTCTTTGCCGTTCAGCCACCAGCCGAAAGGCGCGCCGGTGGCGTTCATGTAACTTTCGAGTTGATCCAACCCTTCGCGCCGACCGGGGCGCTTGAGTTCGATGATGATGTACGGAGTCAATCGCAGAGTCTCTTCGCGGTAGATCACAATGTCGGCGGCTTTGCTGTGAACCGTGCTCCCCATTTTGATGTCCACTTCCAGCCGCAGTTGATCCAACGAGTAGCCCATATCCAGCACCCGCCGCAAACACAATTGCCGGATCACTTCTTCGGGCTTGGCCACCACCTTCTTTTGGCGCGAGAGGCAATGCAAATAAAATCGGCCATTCTTTTGCCACAGGTCGAGGGCGTTTTGCTCATGTTGAGCGAACAGGGCTAACCCGTGTTTTGTGTCCGTGTCTTTAAAGATCGCATCGAGCGCACCGAATTTATCGCGGACAAGTGAGAAGTGCCCTGCTTCTTAGACTTCGGGTTCCTCGCGCACAGCGCGAGCCTTCTTCCCGGTTTTAACAGCTTTTCCAGTTGGCATGGGCCTCTCCAAAATCAGTGTGGGGATTTACCGCCATGACGGGGGGCTTTTCAACACATAGAGCAGTAACAGCGCTAACGATAGCATCGTTGGCTTGACGCCCCCTCCTAGGAGGGGGCGTTTCTTTTACCAGCGTGAAAGTGTAGCGCCACATTCTCAAAAGTCAACCGGCATCGTTGCCCTTTCATTTCCCTCTCAACCTCACCTCCAGCCCGCTGTACCTCTGCGCCACCGCCGCATTCTTCACCGCCAGGGCGATGGCCTTGCGCGTGCCGACCAGCACGCATAACCTCTTGGCCCGGGTCACGGCGGTGTAGAGCAGGTTGCGCTGGAGCATCAGGTAGTGCTGGGTGAGGACGGGGATGACGACGGCCGGATATTCCGAGCCTTGCGACTTATGCACTGAAATGGCAAAGGCGTGAACAAGTTCGTCGGCGTCGAGCCAGTCGTATTCCACCTCGCGGCCCTCGAAGTGGATCATCAACGTCTGGTCTTCAAAGTCAATCGCCGTCAAAACTCCCACATCACCGTTGAAGGTATCCTTCTCGTAATTATTGCGCGTCACCATCAGCTTGTCGCCGACGCGCAATATACGCCCGCCGATCTTGCGCTCACCCTTTTTGGCTGAGGGCGGGTTGAGGGCTTCCTGCAGTCGTGTGTTCAAGTTTGCCACGCCCACCGCGCCGCGATACATCGGCGAGAGCACCTGCACCTCCATCGGCTTCAACCCAAATCTGGCTGGGATGCGGTTCTGCACGATGTCCACCACCCAATTGGCGGCCTCCTCCGGATCCTCGACGGTGAAGAGGAAAAAGTCTTTGGCCTCGTTGGGTGTGAGTGGTTGTTCACCGCGATTGATGCGGTGGGCGTTGGTGATGATCAGGCTGTCCTGCGCCTGCCGGAAGATGACCGAGAGGCGTGTCACCGCCGCCGCATTCGACCCGATCACGTCGCGCAAGACGTCCCCCGCGCCCACGCTTGGCAGTTGGTCAATGTCGCCCACCAACAGCAAATGCGCCAGCGGGTCGAGGGCTTTCAGCAAATTGTTCATCAACAGCAGATCGATCATGCTGGCCTCGTCCACAACCAGCATGTGGATGGGCAGATAATTGTTCTCG
>Ga0247727_10019598_pt1 | contig 10465 bp, 10 predicted proteins | sample WisWelCaveWW1625_FD_202498 | JGI IMG/M metagenome (GOLD analysis project Ga0247727, IMG submission 202498) | Biofilm microbial communities from Wishing Well Cave, Virginia, United States - WW16-25 | ecosystem: Environmental > Aquatic > Deep subsurface > Groundwater > Cave microbial mat | place... | reverse complement strand
CGAACCGAAATTCGATCCGCTGCGCGCGGACCCGCGATTTAAGGCTCTATTGCGGCGCGTGAAGCTGTTGCAGTGATTCGAGTCTGTTCCCATCAGCGCTGGGCCTGCTGAAGATCGAGCCGCTAGCCGATTACCGGCATAATGGCAAAGACTTCACGCCGCTTCTGTTCGGCTTGCGCGATGAGGACTGGCGCGCCGAGATTTTCGGCCAGTACGATCTGCATAACGGTGGATTGGCGTATATGCGCATGCTGCGCACGAAAGAGTGGAAGCTGGTGCGCCATTATCACGCGAACGAATTGGATGAGCTTTATGATCTGAAGAACGATCCTGACGAGAAGAAGAACCTTTACAAAGACGCGACATATCGTGAAATCCGTGCGCAATTGCAACAGCGTCTGGATGAAAGAATGAAGGCGATCAACGATCCGCTCGCTAAGCGGACAAATGAAATGATTGTCCGGTGAAGGCGCCGTCGCCTCACCACTTCATCAAATTCGAAATCGTCGTGACCGCCGCCGGATCATCCGGAAAGATCACCGGCGTCTCTTTCGTCCGCACGGTCCGATCGCCCTGCCGCCGGACCATCACCTTCACCGGACAACCGCACGCGCTGTAGATAAAGGTCACTTCACGTTCCGCGCCGTCGGGCCACACATCGCGCGTGCGCTGCTGCGAGTTCTGCAAGAATACATCGAGCACGTTGCCGCTGCGGCGTCCCCCATCGAGCACGTGATTGCCGCCCGCGCCATTGGCGAGAAAGATGCTCAGATTCTTCGCGCCCGCCGCCGGGTCGCCCGGATTGCCGATGCGCGCGCGCCAGAACGTCCGGCCCTTGAATTTCAGAAATCCCATCCCCGGCTTTTCGCTGCTGAGGTGCATGGACATCCGCAACTTGCCATCGGGCGTCGGCTCGCCGTAGGCATCCAGGATGGCGAACGTGCGCCCGACGCCATCGTCCGGCTGATAGCTGCGCTCGACCTGCTGGATCGCTTCGGCAATTGTCGGAACGCGTCCGCCGAAATCGAACTCTTCGGTCACTACCACGGCCTGCGCGACCTTCATCTGGATCGGCGCGCCCGCGACGCCCATATCGGCTGTATTCGTTCCCGCGGCGGCGTTAGTCAGATTTGTGTTGCCGGCGGGAGCAGTCGAAGCAGTCAATGATTTCTCTTTCGAAATGAAGTTGCGGCCAGGCCCATAACCGAAAAAGACGATCGCCGCCGCGGCCAGCATCACGACGATTGCCGCCGGTGCAAGGAACCGCCCCAAGCCAGGCTCTCTCTGATTCAACGTGGATTGATTGATTGGCGTCGAGCCTTGTGTTCGTTTGTGAAGTTTTTTTTTCGCCATCCGCCGATTGTCAGGTATTCGCTTACAAGTCAGATCAGCCGCTGCGCCAGTTCGACGAAATCGTCCGGCTGATTGTCGAATGCAAAATAACCCGGCATGTATTGTTGCTCAAGAGCCTTCAGAAGTTCGATCTCCAGGTCGGATTGTGACAAGCGCGGGAATCCGCTGGCTCTGAGAAAATTATGCAACGCCGTCATCAATTCGTGCCCCCCCATTTCCCTCAGATACCGCTTTCCGGAAAGGAAATCCGAAGCCTTCAATTCATTGAGCAGCCGATCGTAAAGCGTGGTGATCGCCATTTCGTCGAATTGCTGCAGATTGGATAAATCCGCGCCGCTGTTTTTCAGCCGGCCACATTCTCCATGCAAAAAGTCGAGCCATTCCTGCCGCTGAAAATACTGCCGGCCTTGAGGCTGGCCCAATTGAAGTCGCATCACATTCAGTTCTTCGACCAATTGCGATCGCGTCAATTGACCGACGTGATCTTCAAACAACGGGTCGGCCGCCGACCTCATTACGCTCTCCACATCAGCGAGAGTTTGCGGAAGATTGCCCGACTGAACCTGGCTAAGAGAGACCATTGCCTGGAGGATCACAGCCGGTTCAAGTAGATAGTTTTCGATCTCGTGACGTCGCCAGATGAACCGTTTGCTCTCGGCTTTCCATTTGGCTTCTACTTCCCCCAGCGAACGATAGTTTCTGTCCTCAATGGAATAGGAGACCGCGCCAGGAGCGGATTTTGCCTCGATCCAACTCGCGACGCTGTTTAGCCCGCTGTCACCACCGGCAGGAGAGATCAAAACCGCTTTGTTCAGTTTATTGACGAGGATCAGGTTGAGAACTTTGAAATCAAGCCCGTCATCGCTTCCCTCGCAAACCAAATAGATGTCCGCCATGGCTGTCTACCTTTCGGCTTCCTCACCAGTTTCGGCGATCTCCCCAAGATTAATGATCGCTTCGCGTGCCACAAGATCGCGCAGATAGGGCGAATGGGTAGTTGCGATGATTTGGTTGTTGATTCCGATCCTCGGCAGCGCGTGCAGCAATCGGCTCTGCCAGATGGGATGTTGGTGCAATTCCACCTCATCTACGAGCACTACCGATTGGTGAACATGCTCCGAGACCATCCGAATTAAAAAGAGGAGCAGCATCTTCTCACCGCTGCTGAGCCCGTCGTAATAGTATTCGTGTACGCCATCGGTGAAATGAAGATCAAGTTCTCCCAGATCATCTCTGACAACTCCAAGCAGCTTGTGTGGAGCACATACCTGGTCATACCGTTCTTTAATCAGTTTGAATTGGTCGGCCTGAATGACGCCGGGTGCAGGTTCGAATTTCGATTGTACGGCCAGGGACAACAAGATTGCGCGCGGATCGGCTGTCCGCCGGTTCGGGTCGTCCGGTTCTTCGTTCGTCACAGCCCCACTGATGATATTCCATATCTCACGTGGGATCGTCCGCCCCATTCCGGTTCGCTGCTGATCGAATGTGAAGACTCCGCCTACTCGTTGAAACCAACTCCAATCCACTCGCCTGCTCGATAACAGTCTCGCAACCTTGACTCGCCCCTTGAAAAGAGGCCAAGACCGACTTGGGTCGTAATATGTAAAACCAAATCTTGAGCGTTTGTTTGGATCGGGGTAGACCCAAGTCATCTGCACTTCCTCATTATCAGGAATCGTCAGGTTATCCTCCGCGTGTTGAATAATCTCGCGTGTCGCTTCGATCTCTTCCCTCGAAAAACGCACCCAGCAAGTGACTCTGCTTTCCAGCACACCTCGTCGCACAATCGTTCGCGGGCTGATAACAAAATCGGGACGGCCAAAAGAGAGTTCCGTGCCGAGTCCGATACTCACCGCGAGCGCGTCCAGGATCGTTGTTTTACCACTCGTATTCGGACCGACGATGAGGGACACATCTCGCACTCTGCCCAATGAGTCAGTAAAGTCCAGATCGAGTGTTTCGATCTGCCGGAAATTCTCTATCTTTGCACGCGCGATCTTCATGGCAACAGCCCCGCCTTTCTATTCACTCGGTGCAGAATTTTACATCAGTTTCATTAACCGCGCCCGCCAGCAATCCTTCCATATGCTGCCGTGCCTTCCACGCGCCGGTGCGATCGGCAACAGCAATGCCTTCCGTCCAGACGCGACGGGCTTCTTCAAGCTCACCTGAATTCGACAGCGCCGTGCCGAGCATCTGATAGGCCGACGTGTAGTCGGGCTTGATGCGGAGGACGTTGCGCAGCGCTTCCGCGGCTTGCGGCCACGCGGCGAGTTTCGTGTACTCATTCGCCAGCCCGTACCAGATCATTTCGTTGTCGGGCTGATCTTTGACCATCGCGGTGAACGCGTCAATTCTCGATTGTGACATAGTCAATTCGCTTTCTTTGTGAAAACCAGATTCTTCACGCGCCCGCCGTTGAGCATGAATCCGGCGATCCGGCCCTGAGCATCGCGCGTGAGTTTGATGTCGCGGGTGAAGGCTCTGAATTCGTCCTTGCCCCGCGCGGTCAAAATAACGCGCGAGCCTTTCCCGGATTTGAGGTAAAGCCTGGCGTCTTCGAGCAAAAGCTGGTAGGTCACGTCCAGTTCATCGCTGTAATAATGCCCCGCGCATTCGGCTAATTGCGCGGCCGTCAGCGTCACGGCGGACGCGGCGGGCGGCGTGTTTGGCGAAGCGTTCGGTTTGACCTCGACCGGTTTGAGCTGATCGGCCAGATAAAGGTCGGCGACTTTTTGCGCCAGATCGCGCGGATTGGCCGATCCGACATTGCAGAGGCAGATGACGCTGAACCGCTGCGCCGGGAACCGCACCATCTCGGTGCGGAACCCATAGAACCAGCCACCGTGCGCGACGGCCTTCAATCCCCGATGTTCTTCGTTGCGCAGGCCGAAACCGTAAAACGGCTCTTCGCCATTGTTGAGCTTCATCTTCGCCAGCATCGCCTCGCTGAAGCCCGCGCTGCCGACCCGATTGTCGTAAAAGTTCTGATCCCAGCGCGCCAGGTCCTCGACGGTCGTCAGCAAATTGCCGTCGCCGACCGCGTTGATGTTCTTGATGAACTGGCGGAAGCGCCCTGGCCCGGCGGGCGCGTAGCTGACGACGCGGTTCCTGACCACGATCGCGCGGTCGTCGTTGAAATGGGTGTTCGTCATCCCGAGCGGTTTGAAGATGTTCTCGTCGGCGAATTCACGCAGCGATTTACCGCTCACGCGCTTGACGATCTCGGCCATCAGCACGTAGTTCGAATTGCTGTACAAATACTCGTCGCCCGGCGTGTAGTTCAATGCTTTCTGGCGCGTGATGACTTCGATCGCGTCGTCGTTGCCGAATTGATCTTCCAGGCTCCTGCCCGCCAATCCCATCAGCTCCAGATAATCGCGAAGTCCGCTGGTGTGGTGCACCAGGTGATTGACCGTGATCGTGCGCTCGTATTTCGGCAGTTCGGGAATGTATTTGCGAACGTCGTCTTCGATCGAAAGCTTTCCGCCGCGCGCCAGCAGCAGGATGCTCGCCGCCGTGAACTGTTTCGAGGTCGAAGCGATGTAGAAGACCGAGTCGGACGAGAGCGGGATGTTGTAATCGAGATTGGCGCTGCCGTAACCGCGCTTGTAAATGAGCTTGCCGTCCCGGATCACGCCCAGCGCGCAGCCGGGCGATTCGGGCTTGTCCCATTGGGCGAAGAGTTTGTCTACCTGCGCAGTTAATGGTTCCGCCGATTGCGCCATCGCCGTCGGAGCAATGGCGCAGAACAATGCCGCGATCGCGATCCAATATTTCATCGTCAAGCTCCTCCCTTGCACTGCTGCGTTGAATAGTTGCGTGTTATGATTTGCGCGCTTTCCACAAACATTCTGCCACGAAGAGCCGAAGACCACGAAGCGATTTGCCCTCTTCGGCGCAACCTGGCAGATCTGGCAACAGTGAGGGAATGCCATAGGGAATGCCATATGGTTACAGCAACAACAGAATTCACAAGAGAAGAGGTCGTCCGGCGCGGGAAAGAGATTTATGAGCGCGACATTCGACCGTTGGTTGAAGCCGACAACCAGGGACGGGTCGTGGCAATTGATGTCAAGACAGGCGAGTTTGAACTGGCTGATAACGCTTTGACAAGCTCCGCCCAATTACGCGCGCGCCTGCCCGAAGCCGTTGTCTTTTTTATGCGCATTGGCTATCCGACGATGGCGCGCATTCTATCCCTTCCCAAACCGAATCAAAGATGATCACGGAGATGACACAGCAATGGCACGGATCATTCCGGCAGTTCTTCTTGTTGCTTTCCTTTTTCTATTTGGACAGGCCCGCGACAATTGGCCGCAGTTCCGCGGTCCCGACGGAACCGGCCATTCCGACGCGCGCGACTTGCCGCTCAACTGGAGCGAGACCGAGAACGTCGTCTGGAAGACGGCGATCCACGACCGCGGCTGGTCTTCTCCCGTTATCCTGGGCAAGCAGATCTGGCTCACCACTGCCACCAAGGATGGTCGCCAACTCCACGGAATTTGCGTTGATCGCGATACGGGGCGCATCGTCAAAGACCTGAAACTCTTCGACGTGGCGCAGCCGCAGTACGCGCATCCGTTCAATACCTACGCTTCGCCGACGCCGGTCATCGAACCGGGACGCGTTTACATCACCTTCGGTTCGCCCGGTACGGCCTGCATTGATACGAAAAACTTCAAGGTGCTGTGGGAGCGGCGCGACATCGAGTGCAACCATTTTCGCGGCGCGGGGTCATCGCCCGTCATTTTCCAGAACCTGCTGCTGATGCATTTTGACGGCAGCGATCACCAGTTCGTCACGGCGCTCGACAAACGCACGGGGCGCACTGTCTGGCAGACGAAACGCTCGATAGATTTTCAGGACATCGAGCCAAACGGCAAGATCGCCGCCGACGGCGATATGCGCAAAGCCTTCTCGACGCCACACGTCACGCGGATCAACGGCCGCTGGGAGATGATCAGCCTGGGCGCGAAGGCGGCTTACTCTTACGACCCTTTCACTGGCAGGGAACTCTGGCGCGTCGAAGAGCGCGCGCAGCATTCGGCCAGCACGCGGCCCGTCCTGGGCTACGGGATGATCTTCTTCCCGACGGGATTTTCCGCCGGACAACTGCTCGCCGTTCGCATGGGCGGCAACGGCCTGATCACCGATACGCACATCGCCTGGCGCGTCAAACGCGGCGTCTCGAACAAACCCTCGATCCTGCTGATCGACGATCTGATCTACATGATCAACGACACCGGCATCGCCAGTTGCATCGAGGCCAGGACCGGCGACCAGGTCTGGCAGAAACGGATCGCGGGCGAATACTCGGCCTCGCCGGTTTACGCCGATGGCAGGATCTGGATGTTCAGCGAAGACGGCAAGACCACGGTGATTCGCCCTGGCCGAACGTTTGAGTCGCTGGCGGAGAATCGGCTGGATGAAGGCTTTCTGGCTTCGCCCGCAATTGCGGGCAAGGCGTTCTATCTGCGCACCCGGACCCATCTCTATCGAATCGAAAAGAGGTGAAAAGCCAGCCTTGCTGGTGTGCGTGCCCCAATGTCTCAGCGGATGGGCACCGCCGGCTGGTCGGCGTCTATCCGAACGGCCTGGTTGGAAAGATTTACAGAAAAGCGATGGCGGCGGCAGGACATCAAAAACATTCTCTTTCCGCCCCCAAGCGCGAAAAGCGGTGAACACCATCCCGATCCCGTTCGTATCTGCCGGGGTACGTTCGCAAATCAATCTCTACATCAGAGCAATCAACTCAACGAAGGAGAACCCTATGAAGCGTAAGCTGTTCAGCGTGATCTGTCTTGTGATCATCAGCGCTGCCTGCACGATCACGATTTCCGCCCAGGCGAAGACCGATGAAAAGAAAACGTCCGCCGGCAAACCCCTCCTGGCCGTCCAGGAGTCGCTGTATATGTGGAAGCGCGCGAAGAAATGGACGCTGGAATATGTGGACGCCGTGCCGGAGAATGCAGTGAACTTCAAGCCCACGCCCGAAGTCCGAAGCTTCGCCGAACAGATGCTGCATCTGGCTTTCTGGAATTACGGCATCTGTGAGCCGCTCGCCGGCAAACCCAGCCCGTATGGGACCAAACAGGAGACGATCGAGAAGCGGGACGACCTGAAAAACAAGGCCGCGCTGCGCAAGTTCGTCGAGGAGAGCTACGATTACGTGCTCGCGGCGATCGACAAGCTGGACGACGCGAAGCTGGCCGAGCAGATCTCGTTCTTTGGCCGCAAAGTGACGCGGCAACTGGTGCTGACGATTGCGCTCGATCATCAGACGCACCATCGCGGCCAGACCACGCTCTACCTGCGGCTGAAAGGCGTCACGCCGCCGCCCGAACCGCAATCTTGAATGCCGATTCACTCACGGGAAAAACAACCGGCAGAAAAATGGGGGCAGAAAAAACATGCATCGCGGCGTATTCTTTCTGCCCCCATTTTTCTGTCAGCCTGGGTTTTGATGTCAAGGCTTGTTCCTGCTCAAGGGCGGCGGCCCTTTTTTCCTTCTCAATTGGATGGAATCACGCGATAATGCGCGCCGTTGCGAAGTTACAATCAGCCATTATTACAGAAGAAAGGAAGCGCAACCCTTGTCCACCAGTTCACCGGTCAATTCCGACATCGCCATCGAAGTATTCGTTTCCTATGCTCATAAAGACGAGCAGTTTCGTCTGGAGATGGATGAGCACCTGAGCGTGCTCGAGCGGCAGGGATTGATCAGATGCTGGTATGACGGCGACATCCGGCCCGGAACCGAGTGGGACGAAACGATCAAGACGCGGCTCGAATCGGCGCCGATCATTCTCTTGCTAATCAGCGCCTCGTTCATCAGCTCCGATTATTGCTATGGCATCGAACTGCAGCGCGCGATGGAGCGGCACGAAGCGAGTGAGGCGCGCGTCGTGCCGGTGATCATACGTGAGGTGGACTGGACGAGAGCGCCTTTCGCCAGGCTGCAGGCATTGCCCGCGGGCGGGAAAGCGATTGCGAGCGCCCACTGGCACGATCGGGACGCAGCCTGGGCCGATGTCGTCAAAGGCATTCAGACGGTGGTGGAAGAGATGCGCGCCCGTCCCGTGGCGGCGTCGGTCAAATCGCAGCCGGTCTGGAACGTGCCTTACCGGCTCAGCCCGCACTTTGCCGGGCGCGACGCGCTGCTCGAATCGCTTCGAAGCGAATTGCTCGCGGGCAAGGAGAGCGAACGCACGCAGGCGCTCACCGGTCTCGGCGGCGTGGGCAAGACGCAATTGGCGCTGGCTTATGCCACGCGCTACCGCAATGAGTACGATGTGGTCTGGTGGATCAAATCGGAGAAGACCGCGACCCTCGCCGGCGACTACGCCGAACTGGCCGTTGCGCTGGACCTGCCGGAACGGGACGCCAACGACCAGCGATTGAGCGTCGCCGCCGTGCGTCGCTGGCTGGAACGGAATGGGAATTGGCTGCTCGTCTTCGATAACGCGCGCGAACCGGAGCAGGTGCGCGATTTTCTTCCCCGGCTTCAGATGCTTCAGACCGGCCACATCCTGATCACGTCGCGCCATCGCGACTGGTCGGAGATCACCGCCGAACTGCCTGTGCCGGAATTGGAGCGGGAACAGGCGGTTGATTTTCTGCTGCGGCGAACGGAAGAAGACGATCGCGGCGCGGCCGTCGAGCTGGCGGCGGAACTGGGCTGCCTGCCGCTGGCGCTCGAACACGCGGGCGCCTATATCCGCCGCGTGCCCGGCGTTTCGTTGCGGAAATATCTTGAACTCTTCCGCGAGCGTTCGGCGGAGTTGATGCGGCGTGATAAGCCGCCCGCCGATTACGATGGCACGGTCGCCACCACCTGGACGGTTTCGTTTCAAGAAGCTGGAAAGGAGTCGGCGGCGGCGGTCGAATTGCTATCGTTGTTTTCGTTTCTGGCGGCGGACGGCATTCCGCGCGACTTGCTCGGCGCCGGCGCCGAGCTTTTGCCGGCCCCCCTGGCTGGCGTGGTTCGGGACGAGCTTGCGCTCAACGACGCCGAAGCGGCGCTGCGCCATTATTCCCTGATCGAAGCGGATGAGACAGGCTGGTCGGTGCATCGGTTGGTGCAAACGGTTGCGCGCGGCGAAATGGCCGAAGAGGAACGCAGGCGATGGGCGGAAGTGGCCGTGCGGCTGGTGGGCGAACAGTTTCCCTATCAAAGCGACGCGGCGGAGAGCCGTTCGGTCTGCGCGCGATTGATAATGCATGCGCTCTCAGCCACGGCTCATGCGGAATCGCTGAGCGTGGCGCGGCCGGAAACGGCGCGATTGTTGAATCAAGTGGCGGGCTATATGAACAGCCGCGCGCTTTTCGCGAAGGCGAAAGAGGCCTTCGAACGCGCGCTGCTCATCGTCGAGACGGAATTTGGCGCGGCGGATCCGATCGCGGCCATCTGCTTGAACAATCTGGCCCTGGTGCGGCAATCCCTGGGCGAATACGCCCTCGCCGAACGCGATTATGCGCGCGCGCTGGCGATCGTCGAAGGGGAGTCTGGCGCCGAACATCCGGACGTCGCCGCCATTGTGAATGGGCTGGGCGCGGTTTTATACGAACAAGGGAATTTCGCGGCCGCGCGCGATTGCCACGAGCGGGCCTTGAGAATTTACGCCGCGCACGATGATGCCGGCGCGGGAGTGGCGGCAAACAACCTCGGCGCCGATCTACGGAAGCTGGGGGATTACGCCGAGGCCGTCGCCGTGCTCAAACGTGCGCGCTGGTTGAATCGCGCGATCTTCGGCTCCACGCATCCGAATGTGGCGACGGGATACAGTCACTTCGGGGATGTCCGATCCGATCTGGGCTTGCAGGCCCGCGAGCGGGGCGATCACGCGCTGGCCGAAGCCTGTTGGAGGAAGGCGCAAACCTGGTTTGAACGGACCCTGAAACTGGACGAACTCAACGACGGCGCGCGCCATCCGAACCTGGCGGCGATCCTGGGCAAGCTGGGCAAGCTGGCCGAAATTCGCGGTGACGCGGCGGCGGCCTGCGCCGCGCATCGCCGCGCATATTCGATTTTGCGCGAGTGCCTGGGCGACGGGCATCCACGCACCTTAACGGTGAAAGAACGCCTGGCCGCGCTGGAATGCGGCAA
>Ga0247727_10019597_pt1 | contig 10465 bp, 9 predicted proteins | sample WisWelCaveWW1625_FD_202498 | JGI IMG/M metagenome (GOLD analysis project Ga0247727, IMG submission 202498) | Biofilm microbial communities from Wishing Well Cave, Virginia, United States - WW16-25 | ecosystem: Environmental > Aquatic > Deep subsurface > Groundwater > Cave microbial mat | place... | reverse complement strand
ATTATTCGGTCAAACCGCTGATCCATCTATTCAATCAATACGCCATGGATGTGTTCGACGTCATCCGCTCGGAGGTCTACGGAGGCTCGATTCGGGTCTTCAGCTGCCACCATGGGGACTATCCGATCTCCGCCCGGGTCGGCGAACTGGTCGAACTGGAAGCGCAGGCCGGGTTATACGACCAACCCATAAACGATGAATTCGTCGGCCGGATCGAAGCCAGGCGGGGCAGGTTTTTTGACGAAGTCTACCGGCGGAAAAAAGAGGGCCAGAAGATTATCGGCATCGGCGCGCCGGCGAAGGCCTCGACCGTCTGCAACTACTGCCGGATCGGCCCGGACCAGGTCGATTACATCACGGAGATCAACCCCCTGCGAATGGGAATGTATCTGCCCGGCGTACACATCCCGATCGTCGACGAGCAGTGGATGTTTGCGGACCCGCGTCCCGCCGACGCGGCCATCTTGTTCGCCTGGAATTATTACGAGGAAATCGAGCCGAAGCTGCGCGGCCGGGGGTTTCAGGGAGCGTTTATCCAGCCTTGAGCGTTTATCCAGCCTTGAATTCCCGGACAACGATCGGAAGTGGAGCGGGGACAATCCTCTTTGGCGGCAGCGGTTTTTTGGGGCCGTACATCCTGGCTAATCATCCCGGGATGATCTCGGTCGGGCGTAGGCCGCCGCCGACCGCCAACCGGCATATCCCGATCCACAGCCTGGCCGATCTGAGCGCGTTGGACGACGTCGATTTCGAGCGGGTGATCTTCATCATCGGCAATACCGACCATCACAGCCTGGAGGAAGCGACCCTGCTGCGAGACCAGCCGAACGCCTTCGACTACCATACGCTTCCACTGATCCAGACCCTCGAACAGTTGAAGAGCCGGCCGCTCAAAAAATTTATTTACTTCTCTTCGGTTTTGTTGTACGATGAAAACAGGTTGACTCTCCCGGTGTCCGAAGCAGCGCCGATCGACCCGTATAAAAACCGTTATACAATGAGCAAATACCTGGGGGAGGAACTTTGCCGGTTCTACGCTCAGTGGACGCCGATCATCACTGTGCGCATGTCCAACCTGTACGGTCCCACTCGTCTCCAGCGCTACGATTTGATCCCTGTCGTTTCACGCCAGCTGCTTAAGGAGGGCAGGGCCGAGATCTGGAGCCGGAGACCCTCCCGCGATTTTATCTATGTAGAGGACGCCGCCCGAGCCATCGTTCAGCTCCTGTTTACCGATTACAGCGGAGTCGTCAACCTGGGCACGGGCATCGTCACGCCGGTCAGCAAGGTGATCGACATTCTCCAGGAGATCAGCGGCTGCCCGATCAGCGACCGGGATCTGCCGGTGAGCGGTCCGATGGCCTTCCAATGCGATCCGACTCTGGTCTTCGGTTTGATCGACTGGCGGCCGCAAGTCTCCATCGAGGAAGGCGTGCGGCGCACCTTCGAGCAGATGAAAGCCTGGAGTCTGGCCGAGTGAAGGTCGGCATCAACGGCTGGCGCCTGCAAGGGCGCCGGACGGGGGTCAGGCGCTATCTCGACAACGTGCTCCGCTATTGGACGCCGGAAGTTTGCGCCGGGCGGTTCGAGCGCCTGACCCTTTATCGAGCGCAGCCGAGCGAGGTCGGCGACGTAAGTCTGCCGGCGGCCATCACAGAGCGTTTGCTGGAGTCGCGGCTGCCGATGCTGGCCTGGGAGAATTTGCTTTTAGGTCCGCGTGCCCGCGAGGATGTCCTCTTCCAACCGTCCTACTCCATCCCGTTGATCCGGCACGCCCGGACCGTGGTAGTCTCCCACGACGCCGTCCATGAGCTCTACCCGGCTCTGTTCCCGAAGATGGTGCGCTATTTCTACGCGCCGCTCTATCGCTGGAGCGCCCGCCATGCGACTCTGGTGATCTCCGACTCCCAGGCCGGACGCCAGGACGTAGCCCGCACCATGGGGGTGCCTTTGTCAAAAATCCGGGTGGTCCAGCTGGCGCCGGAGGCGTTGTTCCGCCAGACGCCGCCGGAGGAGGTCCGGTTGCGCATTCTGCAAAAATTTCTCGGCCGCGAAGGGCCTTTCTTCCTTTTTGTCGGAAAACTGTCCGGCCGGCGCAGCATCTCCCTGCTCCTGGAGGGATTCGCCCTGTTCAAGCGCGCCACCCGTCTGCCCCACCGGTTGGTCGTGATCGGTCTGAACATCCACGACCTGGATATCGAGCGGATGCTCGAGGAACTGGACATCCGCGCCGAGGTCGTCTACCCCGGTTTCATCTCCGACGCGGAGCTGAATGTCTTCTACCATGCCGCCGCCGGATTGATCTCACCGTCGATTTACGAAACCGCCTGCCTGCCGGTCATGGAAGCCCAGGCGGCCGGGACCGTCGTGATCTGTCCGGATACGGACGGCATGCACGAGATCACCGGCGGCCACGCGCTCCTGTTCCCGCGGCCGGAATCCCCTGAGTTGGCGCGGGCCATCGAGCGCCTGGTGCTGGACGGCGACCTGCGCTGCAGTTTGATCGAGGCGGGATTGGAATATTCACAGCAATTCTCCTGGGAGCGCTGTTCGCGCGAAACGCTGGACGTCCTGGCGGACGCCGGACAAATGTGACCTGATGGAACAGCTCGATAGCGGCAATGATCGAAGTCAATCTATTTTCAACCGCGACGCACCTTCGAACCTCTCGCCTTTTTTCTCCATTATCGTGCCGGTCCTGAACGGGGGAGATTCATTCGCTCGTTGTTTACAGTCCGTGCAGGCTTCGGCCTTCACGGACCGGGAACTGATCGTCGTCGACGACGGGTCGTCCGATCGCTCGGTCGAGATCGCCCGCAGCTTCGGGGCCAGGCTGTTGGAGACCGGCGTTCGCAGCGGACCGGGCGCGGCGCGCAACCTGGGCGCAAAGCAGGCGGCCGGCCGGCACCTGTTCTTTCTGGATGCGGATTGCGAACTGGCGCCGGAGGCCCTCTCGATCGCGGCCAAAACGTTGATCGATCGCCCGCAGATCGATGCGCTGTTTGGATCTTATGACGACGCGCCCCTGGCTGTCAATTTCATCTCCCAATACAAGAACCTGATGCACCATTTCGTCCATCAATCCAGCCGAGAAGACGCCCACACCTTTTGGGCGGGCTGCGGGGCGATCCGCCGGGAGCGTTTCGGGCAGCTCGGCGGGTTCGATGCGAGGCGCTACCCGCGGCCGTCGATCGAGGACATCGAGCTCGGTTACCGCTTGAAACGTCTTGGCGGGCAGATCCGGCTCGAGAAATCCATGCAAGTCAAGCACCTCAAGCGCTGGACCTTCCGATCCCTGCTGCGAAGCGATGTCCTGGACCGCGGCGTTCCGTGGACGCAATTGATCCTCGAATCCGGCCAGGGTTTGCCCGACCTGAACCTGCAGCTGCGCAACCGGCTGAGCGCCCTCACGGTTGTCGCGCTTCTGGGGTTGATCCCGCTCGCGTTTTTTAACCGGGGCGCCTTACTGGGCATCCTCCTGGCAGTCATTGTCCTGATCTGGTTAAATCGCGGGCTGTATGCATTTTATTATCGCAAGCGAGGCTTGCGATTTGCCCTGCGGGCGCTGCCAATGCACTGGTTTTTCTATTTAAATAATTTCCTGGCATTTGGCTTGGGGACACTAGCCTGGCTGAAGGACAAATTGACTTGACGGTCAATCAAGAATAAATCCCTTTTACACAGCCGGCGAAACGCCGATCTTTTCTCTGCCGAACGCCGCGTAGAACCCGAACCCCAGCAGACCGAAGCCGAAGGCTGTTAAGAAGTTCGCTTCCGGGGAAACGGTCCACAACCAGGCGCCGCCGATGACTGCCGCCGAGACGACCACGTCGCGCGCCAGATAATACGCGCCGAAGGCGCTGGCCCTGGTTTCGGGCGGGCAGAGATCGAGGATCAGGGATTTGCGGGTCGGCTCGCCAAACTCCTTGAGCCCGCGCACGACGAAGGCTAGGACGAGCGGCCAAAACGATCGGGCGAAATAGAGCACCGGCGGGAAGAGGCTGAAGAAGATGAACGTGATCACGACGTAGGGTTTCTTGGTCCCTCGATCGGCCAGGGCGGCGACCGGGATGTAGATCAACAGAGCGACCACCATCTCGATCGCGGTCAGCACCCCGAATTGGGCCGGGCTGATTCCGACTCGTTCCACGCACCACACCACAACAAATGCATAGGGGATCTGCTCGCAGAAGCGGATCAGGATGTCGGCGATCAGCAATCTCCGCAAGGCCGGGCTGAATCCCTTTATCAGCAGCAGCGGATTGCGGCCGGCGGCCGGGACGGGCGCCGCCGGAGCGGCTCCGGTCGCTCGTTCGAGCCGGCGAGAATCCGGAAGGAGGGTTTGCTGCAAGACCAAGGCCAGCCCGGCCAGGACGAAAGCCGCTCCGAAGGCGATGCGCACGCCTGCCTCTTCACCCCGGGCCGTGATTAACGCCCCGCCCAGCAGCGGTCCGAGCGCCATCGGCACGCGCCGGACGAGGGAATGGGCCGAGACGCCCATCACCTGTTTGTTGGCCGGCAGGACTTGGGCGATCACGCTCATGCTGGCCGGCAGGGAGATGGCTTCCCAGGAGATGAATAAAATTGCGCCGAGGATCACCGCCTGCCAGTAGGGAAAGACCACCACGATTAGAAAGCCGGCCATCGCCAGCAGATTGAACAGCAGAAGAGCCCGTTTGGCGCCCAGCCGGTCGGAAGCGTAACCGCCCGGGAAGGAATACAGGGCGCTCAGCAGGTTGTCCAGCCCGTTCAACAGACCGATCGAATACGGTCCGCCGCCGAGGGCGATCAGGTAAAGGGGCAGAAAACGCTCGGCCATCTTCTCGCCCATCCCGATCAGCACGACCATCCCGAGCAGGACGGGCAGGCTGGTCCCCAGGCCGAAGAAGCCCCGCGCAGGGTTGGTCTGCATAGCCACGGATTATAATCAGCCTGCCTCCCATCGTCCCATGCCAGACTCCTCCGCCAACGCCACGCGCCTCTCGGTTAAAAATCTTTGGAAGGTATTCGGCCCGCGCGAGGGTCAAATCCTCGATCTGGACGGGGGCTGGGCCAGGTCGGCCAGCCGGGCGGAGGTCCAGCAGAAAACCGGCCATGTGATCGGGGTCCGGGACGTGTCATTCGACGTGCGCGCCGGGGAGGTGTTCGTCGTCATGGGCCTGTCCGGCAGCGGCAAGTCGACCCTGATCCGCTGTCTGATCCGCTTGATCGAACCGACCGCCGGGCGGATCGAGATCGACGGCGAGAATATTCTCGAGTACGACGAGCGCCGGATCATCGACCTGCGCCGGCACAAGACCGGGATGATCTTCCAGCATTACGGACTTCTGCCGCACCGCAGCGTGCTGGACAACGCCGCTTACGGCCTCGAAGTGCAGGGGATCGAAAAGGGGCCGCGCTACGAGCGCGCCCACCAGGCCCTCAACCAGGTCGGGTTGACCGGTTGGGACGCGGCTTACCCGGATCAGCTCAGCGGAGGGATGCAGCAGCGGGTCGGCATCGCCCGGGCGCTGGCGCTCGATCCGGAAATCCTGTTGATGGACGAGCCGTTCAGCGGGTTGGACCCCTTGATCCGCCGCCAGATGCAGGATGAGCTGGTCAAGCTGCAGGGACAATTGCAAAAAACGATCATCTTCATCACTCACGACCTGCTCGAGGCGCTCAAGCTTGGGAACCAGATCGCCATTTTGCGGGATGGCTCAGTGATCCAGCAGGGAACACCGGAGGCGATCGTCATGCATCCGGCGGACGGGTACGTGCAGGAGTTTGTCAAGGATGTCGCCAAGGCGCGGGTGATGAAAGTGACCAGCATCATGCGGGCGCCGGAGCCGGGTTTCGAGGTGCAGGGCGCGCCGTGCGTCGCGCCGGAAACCACCGTGCAGGATCTGCTGCCGCTGGTCGCCCGGCACGAGCGGCCGATCGCGGTCTTAGGGCCGGGCGGGGAGCTGCTGGGGGTGTTGGACCGCTCGACGGTGCTGGACAGTCTGGCGGAGGGACAGGAGGTATCGCAAAACCAGCAAGTCGGATTGAAGAGCTAGTTTTGGACAGCACGAAGCTGGAATCCCAGCCCCCGGCTTCGTTCAGCAATCAACCCCCTCTCAGTTGAGGTCGCGCAGCACGGTCCCGGCGGCGTGAAACCCGCACATCCCGTGCACCCCGCCACCCGGCGGGGTAGCGGACGAACACAGATACAATCGCGGCGCCTGGCGGTCGCCGGCCGGGATGCGATAGGGGTTCAAGCGGATCGCCGGCCTTGTGAACAGCTGGCGCAGGTCCTGCACCCCGCCGTTGATGTCGCCGCCGACGTAGTTCGGGTTGTATGCCTCCATCTGGTCGGCCGTGTAGACATGGCGGGCCAGGATCCGGTCCCGGAAACCGGGCGCGAAGCGCTCCACTTGGGCCTCGATGGCCGCCGAGACATCACCCGAGTGCCCGTTGGGGACGTGACAGTAAGCCCAGGCGGTGTGTTTCCCCGCCGGGGCGCGGCTTGCGTCGAAGAGCGACTGCTGGGCCAGCAGGATGAGAGGATGTACCGGGACTTTGCCCTGCCAGACGGTCCGTTCCCCGGCGGCGATCTCCTCCATCGTCCCGCCCAGGTGGACGGTGGCCGCCCGCCGGCAAACTTCCGCCTGCCACGGGATCGGCGCGTCCAGGGCCCAATCGACCTTGCAAATGCCGGGCCCGTAGCGATAGCGCTCGAGCGCCCGCCGATAGCCGGGGGCGAGTCTGTCGCCGGCGACCGCCAGCACGCCGCGCGGCGTTAAGTCGAGCAAGACGGCTTTGGCAGAGGGCAGTTCGGACAGACGGGTCACACGGTGGCCGGTCTCGACCTTACCGCCCAAGGATTGCAAGTAGGCAACCAGGGCGGAGGCGATCGACTGCGAGCCGCCGCGCGCCATCGGCCAGCCAACCGCGTGAGCGAGCGTGGCAAGCATCAGACCGAAAGCCCCGGTCGCCGGCCATTCGAGCGGCATCATCGAATGCCCGGCCATGCCGGAAAATACCGCCCGGGCTTCCGGTGATTTAAACGCGCCGCGCGCTAGGACCACTGCCGGCCAGATGGACAGCAAGCCCATGCGGGTTGTGGCGATCGGGTGGCGCGGCGGCAGGGGCAGCGGGCCGAGGTAGTCGTCCATCAACCCCTGCCAGGCGCCCACCAGCGGGCGCATCAGTCTCAGGTAAGACCGTTCATCGCGGCCGAGGCCTGCGGCGGTGGCCTCCAGATCTTGTTCAATCGTCGCCGCCCGCCCATCGTCGAAGGGGTGGGCGAGCGGGGTCGGTGAATAGGTCCAGCTCAAGCCGTAGTCGGCCAGGGGCAGAGTCCGCAGGAACGGGGAGGCCAGGCCGAGGGGATGGATGGCCGAGCAGATATCGTGCACGAAGCCGGGCAGGGTGAGCTCGCCCGAGCGCGTGCCGCCGCCGGGCGTGTCGCCTCCTTCGATCACCAGCACCGCCAGCCCCTCCCGCGCCAGGCGGATGGCCGCGGATAGGCCGTTGGGTCCCGAGCCGACGACGATCGCGTCGTACACTGGATCGCTCAGGCGCGCCGGAAAATACGTTTGAAGATCACGACCGGCATATACAGCCCGGTGCGGATCCCGGCATTTTTCGTGATGTTCGTCCATTCGCCCCACTGCAGGCGCGGGTCGATCAGGACGTTGCGCTGGGTGACAACGCCTTCGACGCCGAAGCGGCTGGCCAGGTTGCGCAGGGTTTGCTTCCAGAATGTGTCCTCGATCTTGTGAACCACGCCCAACCGGCAGCCGATCTCCATCAACGGGTCGTTGGCCCGGATCAGTAGCTGGATCTGGACCATGGGGCTGCCTGCCTCGTCCGTCGCGCTGAACGTGATCATCCCGGCAAACATATGCCCCTCGGGAGTGTTGAACGAGAAGGAGAGATCATCGGCGTAAATGACCATGATCCCGGTGGAAAGTTTCATCCCGCCCGGCGCGCTCAGGTTGATCACCCCGACCTCTCCCGGCTTGATCCCGGTCAACGGCATATATAGGTTGTTGCCTTTCGGCCAGAAGGCGGGGAAATTTTCCTTCCAGGTTTTGATCACCAGCTCCGGCGATGCCTGGGCGCCCATTAAGTGCACCTGATAGGTCTTCTGCCACAGTTGACCGAAGCCGTGGACCAGGCCGGTTAAATGGCGCCCTTCGACGTTCAGGTTGATGGCCCCGGCCGGAACTCCGCCGGGAACTTTTAATGTATCGACCGGCTTGGCCCAGCCGTTGGAGGGGGAATTCTGATCGCTCATTGGTATTCTCCTGATGAAGAGTCCGCTACGCACAAGCCACGGCGACGGCATCCGCCTCGCTGGCATAGATGCCGATCGCTTCGTTCAGCCGGGTCAGCTGGAAGATCTCGCGGTAATGATCGCTCAAGCCGGCGGCCAGCAAGCGCTGTTTTTGGCGCTGGGCGCGGATCAAGAGGGTCACCAGCAGGCCGATCCCGGAACTGTTCATGTATTCAAGTTTCTCGAAGTTGAGCACGATCGCCTGAACGCCTTTTCCGCTGGCTTGGCTGAAGGCCTCCGCCAGGGCGGCGTCAGCGAAACCGTTCACTTCCCCTTTTAGATCGATCGCGCTGACCTGGGGGGTAATCATTCGCACCTGGAGATCGAGTTTCGGGGCGGGCATTGTACTCCTCCGTGGAAAAGAGATGGCTTATCCCGCCAGAGCGGCGGCTTCGTCGGCGTAGATGGTCATAAAATCGGCCAGGCGGGTGATCTTGAAGATTTCCAGATAGTGTTCAGTCAGGCCGTAGACCACCAGAGTCTGGCGCGTCTTACGAGCCTGGGCCAGCAGCCCGACGATCAGGGCGATCCCGGTGCTGTTGATATACCCGACCTGTTCGAAGTTCAAGACAATCGCGCTTGGGCTGTCTTTGCCTGCTTGAGCGAAGGCCTCGTTGAGATCGCTCTCGGCGAAAGCGTTGATCTCGCCGCGCAGGTCAATAACGGCTTTGCCTTCCTTCCGGCGGACTTCGGCTGAAAAGGGAATGTCACTCATGGTCCACTCCTTTCAGATTGACAACCAATTCAATCGTATGATGACTCTCGTCCGAGTAAGTCTGCATTCCATCCACCATGTTCTTGATCAGGAAGAGCCCCCAGCCGCGCGGCGACTGTTCGCCGGTCAGCTTGGCTTCCAAATTCGGATCGGGCGAGTTCGGGATCGGCGCGCCGCCGCCCTGATCGCGGATCCGGACGGTCAGCTTCTCGCCGTTGCTGGTAACGCGAATCTCCACCGGAGCGTCGCTCCGGTACTTGTTGCCGTGCTCCATCGCATTCATCGTCGCTTCCGCTACAGCAGTCTCGAGCCTTTTCAACTGGTTTTGGGGGAGTCCCGATGCGGCGGCTACTTTCAGCACCAGGGCGGCCGCCTCGCGCTCGTTGCCCGGCTCGCTTGAAATGGAGAAGGATCCAATCTCCCGGGCTTCCGTCTCGGTCGGTTGGATGCGTTCCAGGGTGACCAGGGTGATGTCGTCTTCCTGTTCGTGATCCGGCCCGGTGAAGGATTTAAACATTTCCAACAGATAATTGATCAAGCCGTGCCCGCCGGGATGGGCGCCCATCAATTCTTTTACCCGTGGGAACCCGAACATCTCCCGCTGCGGGTTGTGGGCTTCCACCAGACCGTCGCTCGAAAGCAGGACGCTCTCCCCCGGTTGGATCGTGACTTCAAATTGATCGTAGTCCATACCGGGCAATAATCCGAGCGGCATGCCGGTGGCGCGCAATTCGACGATGCCGGCGGCGGTATGCAGGTAGGGGACGTTGTGACCGGCGTTGGCGTAGGACATACGGCCGCTGGCCGTGTCCAGGGCCAGGTAGAGACAGGTCACGAACATGCGCGCCGGGATATCCGGATGGAGGAGTTCATTCGTGCGGGCCAGCACCTTGCCGGGCTCGATCAGCCGTTCGGAAGCGGCCCGCAGGATGCTGCGGGTGGTGGCCATCACCATCGCGGCCGGCACGCCCTTATCGGTAACGTCGGCGATCAAGATCCCGAGCCGGCCGTCGGGCAGATCGATAAAGTCGTAGAAATCGCCGCCCACTTGACGGGCCGGCTGCCAGTGGGTGGCCAGCGACCACTCGGGCAGGGAGGGGATCTCTTTCGGCAGCAGCGTCTCCTGGATCACCCGGGCGACGCGCAGCTCCTGCTCCATGCGCTCGCGCGCCTGGGCTTCGACCAGCTGCTGGCGGGCAAGCTGGGCCACCCGCAGGGCGGGGGAAGCCTGGGTGGCCAGATTCTCGAGCAGGCGAAAATCGTCGCTGGAATATTCCTGCTCGCTCAACCGGGCGCCCAGGTTGAGCAGGCCGATCAACTCACCCTGGCTGACGAGCGGGAGGCTGAGACGCACACCTTCCAGGCGCAGTTTTTCGAGGGTCGGTGAATCCAGGTTGAGCCGCGAGACGTCAATTATCCCTGGAGAGGTGGTTACATAGGCAAGAAAG
>Ga0247727_10019596_pt1 | contig 10465 bp, 7 predicted proteins | sample WisWelCaveWW1625_FD_202498 | JGI IMG/M metagenome (GOLD analysis project Ga0247727, IMG submission 202498) | Biofilm microbial communities from Wishing Well Cave, Virginia, United States - WW16-25 | ecosystem: Environmental > Aquatic > Deep subsurface > Groundwater > Cave microbial mat | place... | reverse complement strand
TCCCTGGGGAGCTGGGTTACCGCGAGGAACTCGAGACGCTGGCCAGCGCTCACCCCTGGCTGAGCTACGTAGGCTCGATCAGCCGCACGTGGCTCGACCCGGGCTGGAAGGGCGAGCTGGGCCGCGCCGAAGACGTCGCCCGCAAGCATCTGGACGCGGCCGGCTTCACCGCCGCCGACACGACCGTCTACGTGTGCGGCAACCCGGACATGATCGAGAACATGAAGGGCGTGCTCAAGCGCGTAGGCTTCGCCAAGGAGTCGGTGAAGGAAGAGGTTTACTGGGTTCCCGAGAAGTAACTTGCGGATTCTCACCGAGTTTGCTTTCACCCCGGAGGAAGCGCGCCGAATCCAGGCCGCCGCGCCGGGCGTCGAGCTGATCCAGTGCCGGAGCCGCGCCGAGCTGCTCGAGCAGGTCGGCGGCGCGGAGGTCATTTACGGCAGCGTGGACCAGGAAATCCTGGAAAAAGCGCGGAGCCTGAAGTGGGTTCAGGGCGGGGCCGCCGGGGTGGAGAGCCTGGCGGGGCTGATGCGCTCGAGCCCCGTGGCGCTGACCAACTTCGCCGGCACCTTCGCCCCAGGGATCTCGGAGACGGCGATGGGGATGCTGATCTGCCTGACCCGGGGCATCAACCGCTGGTACGTGCCGCAGTTTCTGGCCCGCCAGTGGAAGCCCATGGGTAATACCAAGAGCGACCACCACATGGAGATCAGCGGTCGAACGATGGGCATCGTGGGGCTGGGCGGGATCGGGCTGTCGGTGGCCCGGCGGGCGCATTATGGCTTCGACATGAGGATCCTGGCCACCGATGCGCGGCCTCTGGCGAAACCGCATTTCGTGGCCGAGCTGCGCGACCCGGGGTGGCTTCTGGAGATGGCGGCGCAGGCCGACGTGCTGGTGGGCGCCGCTCCCCACACTCCGGGAACCGACTGCCTGTTCAACGAGCCGGTCTTCCGGGCGATGAAGAAGACGGCGTACTTCCTCTGCCTTTCGCGCGGCAAGCTGATCGACGACCGGGCGCTGGTGCGGGCGCTCCAGGAAGGCTGGATCGCCGGCGCCGGTCTGGACGTGTTTCCGCAGGAGCCGCCGCCGGCGGACCATCCCATCTTCGACTGTGAGAACGTGGTGATGACCATGCACACCTCGGGGTGGAGTCCGGAGCGGCAGGAGCGCCTGATCGCGCTGTTTGTGGAGAACGTGCGGCGGTATGTGGGGGGTTTGCCGTTGCTGAATGTGGTGGAAAAGGAGCAGGGGTATTAACCCGCCCGCGCAGCGTGAAGCTGAACCTGCAAGTCTGCCGCCTTCCACGGTACACTGGACTTTCCGGAGAGCCATGACAGACTTACGCTATCCGATCGGCAAGTTCGCGGAGGAGACGGCCACGCCGGAGCGGCGCCAGGAGTGGATCGACACGCTGGAGGCGGCTCCGGCCAAGCTTCGGGCCGCCGTCGCGGGTCTGTCGGGCGAGCAGCTCGACACGCCGTACCGGCCGGGGGGCTGGACGGTCCGCCAGGTGGTCCACCATGTCCCGGACAGCCACCTGAACGCCTATGTCCGGTTCAAGCTGGCGCTGACCGAGCAGGAACCAACTGTTAAAACATACGAGGAAAAAGACTGGGCCGAGCTGGAGGACGGGCGCAGGGGACCGATCGAGATCTCGCTCACCCTGCTGGAATCGCTGCACCAGCGCTGGGTACTGGCGCTGCGCTCGCTGGCCCCGGCGGCGTTTTCCCGGCGGTTCCGCCATCCCCAGCTCGGGCTGGTGCAACTGGACCAGCAACTGGGCATGTACGCCTGGCACTGCCGCCACCACCTGGCCCACATCACCTCGCTCCGGGAGCGGAGTGGATGGAGGTAGACCGGCGGCGATGGGCCACCCCGCTAGGACCGGCGGAGGCGACGCCGGGCGTTCCTTTTCGCCTTTTGGCGAACGATTCCATCCACAACGGAGCTGATGCCGCGCTGAAACTCGCCAAAGTGCTAGATGAGTTCGAGCTGTCGTCCGGCCATCCGCACCACCAACGTCTCTAATTCGGCCTGGCGCTGCCGCGAATCATCCAGTCCGGCCGAGAAGCGGGCCAGGTTCTGGACGATGAATTCCAAAGTGCGCTCAATATCCACGCTCTCAGTTTAGCAGGCGCCGGTCGCACCGCGGCCGGGAGGTTGTTCAGCCGCGACATCCGCTCCCCGCGGTCGCGGCTCAGCCGGGCCCCCGGCGGCGCCGGATGGAACGGTATGAGACCGCTAGCAGCTAGCGGGGCTAAAGCCCCGCGCGGGCTGAAGCCCGCCCCACGCGCCGGGGCCCGAAAGGGTTGCGGTAACGAGGGTTAAAACAGCACCTTCATCACCAGGATGATCTCGCGGGATTCGGCTCGTGAGCTGGCCTCCACCAACGGATAGCGAACGTTAGTGACAACGGGCGGCCGGACTGCTCCGCGCGAGAACCAGGGGTAGTTGAAGGCGTTTTGAAAATCGGCGCGGATCTGCACCTTGGCCCGCTCCTTGATGGGGAAGTCCTTCGACACCGAAATCTCGGCCACGTTCAGCGCCTTGAAGCGCACATCGGGGAAGCGAGTGGGGTAATCCCGCAGGGTGAACGGCGCCTGCGCCTGGCGCGGGAAAATCGAGGCGTCGAAGAGGTCGTCAAAAAGCGGGTCGTACTGGCTCCGGCCCTTGCTCTTGGCGAGCTCATCACGCTGCGCGTGGGTGAACTTGGCCGAGCGGGCGACCAGAGGCGAAGCATTGGGGAAGTCCCACGGATGGCCCGAGCGCATTATGTATTGGACGTTGAGGTTCCAGCCGCCGGCGAACCCGTTGAGCACCGGGTGCATGCCGGAGCCGAATCGCTTGCCGCGGCCGAAGGGCAGCTCGTAGCTGGTCAGCACCGCCAGCACGTGCGGCACGTCAAACTCGATCAGGCGTTTCTCCAGCGGCGTTTCGAGCAGGTTGGCCAAGTTGACGTCCTGAGCGTTCAGGGCCGTGACCTGCTCGAGGGTCTTCGACAGGGTGTAAGAGATCTGCATGGCCAACCCGCCCGCGAACCGGCGCGTGGCCTTCAGTTGGAACGAGTCGTAGCGCTGCCGCCCGATGGGCACGTCGGAAATGCCGACGCCGGCGAAGTGCGGATAGGCCAACAGGAGCTGGGAGCGCGGAATGGTGGCCCCGTTCAGCGAGCCGCCGCCGAACAAGCCGCGCATCGGGTTGGGCGCCTGGGCGTTGAAGAACGCCGGCCGATCCCCCACCGGCAGGCTGTTCAGCGTGCTCGCCGGGATGAAGTTCAGGCCCAGCCCGACGGGGAGCTTGCGGGTGATATTGCCGACATAGGACACGTCGAGGAGGAAGCCCCACGGCATCTCCCGCTGCACGCCCACGGAGAACTGGTGCGAGAAGGGCAGCACACGGTCCAGGTACTGGGCCCCGACGCCGAATCCGAGGTTGGTGGCCAGCCCCTGGCTGGAGCCGATCGGCTGCAGCAGGCCGCTGGGATAAATGTTGGCAGGGAATGGATTGCTCAAGGTGACCGCGGGCGTTAGGCTGTTGTCCAGCGTGAAGATCAGGGGCGTGGCGCGGCTGAAGCCCGTGTCGGGCCCGTTGGAGGACTGGCCAAGGTAGGTCAGGCCGTAGCCGCCGCGCAGGACCCACTTCGGTCGCAACTGCCAAGCCACGCCTACGCGCGGCTGAACGTTGTTCTTGTCGGGGAAGAAGGCTTGGCGGTCGGAGCCGCTCGAGCCGGCGTAGGCCAGTCCGCCGCGCAGAGTGAGCCCCTGCACCTGGTTGGCGATGGGGCTGCCTTGGTCGAAGGCGAAGCCGCGGATCATGCGGTTGTAACGCTCGACGCGCGGCCCCTCGTAGTCCCAGCGCAGCCCGAGGTTCAGCGTCAGCCGTGGCCTGACCTTCCAGTCGTCCTGGAGGAACAGGGCGATGTAGCTGTTCTGCCAGGATGGGTCGATATTGCGGTCGACGAAGCCGCCGGAAGGATATCCGAGCAGGAAGCTGGCAAACTCGTTGCCGGACAGGGCGTCGCCGCGCTGGGCTTCGAACTGCGTCCAGCGGCGGTCGAAACTGTAGCGGCCGCTGGCGGCACCGGCGTTCAACTGGTTGCGGTTGTAGAGACGGAACTCGACGCCGTACTTCAAGTTGTGGCGGCCGCGGTTCCAGCTCAGGTTGGGCTGCAGGCTCCAGGTGTCGTGCGTTTCGTAGCTGGTGACGCGGTCGGCGCCGAGCGCCTGGTAAAAGCCCAGGTCAAAGCGCGGGAATTGCAGCCGCGTGAACTGGCGCACCAGCGTGTCGGGGAACCCGAGTTGCCGCGGGTCAAATCCCGCCGCGAAAACGTTGCCGCTGAAGCCCTCGTAGCGAGCCACGCCGAAGCGCAGGTTGAACACCATGGAGGGATTGAGCGTGTAGGTCCAGTCGGCGCTGCCGTGACGCGCGATGCGCGTGGAGGGCGCCTCCCCGCTGGGCTCGGCCGGGTTGGTTCCCCACCGGACCTGGGCAAAGTTGGTCCACGGCGTCTGCCCGTAGCGCCAGGAGATGTTGCTTTTTTGCGTAGGGCGCACGTCCATGCGCCCGTGCCAGGAGTCGTAGCCGTTCTTGGCCGGGGTGACCAGCACGTAGTTGCCGGCGTTGTCAGGCCCGATGCCGCCGGGACGGTTCGGCTGCGGATAAAACGAAGCCACTTTGGAGGCCACCGGGTTGATCATCGCCGCCGGAATGCGGTTGCCCTGGAAGGGCTGGCGGGTGTAGCGGCCATCGGCGCCCAGCCGCGTGGTGGTCGGGTCGAAGATGGTGACGGGCTGGCCCTGGGACGTGCGCAGGCCGGAGAAGTTGCCCTGCAACATGTCGGCGGTAGGGAGGTTCGCCACCTGCAAGCCGGGATTGCGCTCGCGCAAAGCTTCCAGCGAAATCATGAAGAAGGCCTTGTTGCGGCCGTCGAACACCTTGGGCACGTAGACGGGGCCGTCGAACTCGAAGCCGAAGGTGTTCAGCTTGAAGGGACTGCGGCCTCGGCCCAGTGCGTTGTTGGCCCAAGAAGTGGCGTACAGCTTCTCATTCTCCAGGAACTCGAAGAGCTGTCCGTGCAGGGCGTTGGTGCCCGACTTGACGATGATGCTGGTGACCCCGCCGCCGACGCGTCCGAACTGCGCGTCGTAGGTATTAGTCTGTAGGGTAACCTCCTGCACGGAGTTCAGCGACGGGGCGTACGCCACCCCGCGGTCGCCCCGCGTGTCGGTGACCCCGTCGATCAGCGACTCGTTCTCGCCCGGACGCCCGCCGCCGATGATGACCCCGTTGATGTTGCCGAAGGCATACAGCTCGAAGTCGCCCCAGTAGTTGCTGTTCTTCACCACGCCGGGCTGGGTGTACTGGAAGTGGTAGAGGTTGCGTCCGCTGGTGGGGATGTTCTCGATCAGCCGGTTCTCGATCAGCGCCGAGCGGGAGGCGGTTTCGGTCTGCAGTGGCACGGCCTCAGCCGTCACAGTGACCGTCTCGGTGACGCCGCCCAGCTCCAGACGCACGTCCAGGCCGAGACGGTCGGGCGAGTTGAGCGCGATCCCCTCGCGCACGAACTTCTTGAATCCCGCTTTCTCGACCGTCATCGTGTAGCGGCCCGGCAGCAGGAACTGCACCAGGTAGCGGCCGGCTTCGTTGCTGGCCGCCTCGGTGGGCGCGTTGCGTGCGACGTAAGTGACGGTGACCTTGGCGTCGGCCACCGGCGCCCCGGTCGGGTCGGTGACTTCCCCGGCGATCGACGCGCGAAACTCCTGGGCCAGCACCGCGGAGGCCAACAAGAGGAAAAGGGATAGACTGCGGCTGATGCGTTTCATTCCCAGGGCGGCGAGGAAAGGCAGGGTCAGCTTCATAGGAATCTCCTCCTAGTCGGAATCGGTTTCGCATTCCAAGGGTAATGGTTTTCGGGGGAGCCGTCAACCGTCCCACAAATCACCGTCCCACAAATCAGCGCAGCTCGCGGACGGCGATGTTGCGGAAGCGGTGGAAGCGCTTCTCGACCCAGCGCTTGCCGCCGTGGACCTGGAGGGCGAGGTGGCCCTGGCGGGCGCGTGTTTCCGTGTCGGTCCAGTGGACGATCTGCTGGTCGTTGAGCCACACGGTAATGGTAGGGGGCGTCCCTTCGATGCGGGCGCGCAAGGTGTTCCAATCGTCCTTCTTCCAGTGCTTGAGATAGTCCTGGGGGCGGACTCCCTGTGTTCCGGGCAGCCGCTCGCCGTAAATCCCGCCCACGCTGCCGCCCTCCAGGTAATCGATCATGACCTGGTAGGCGTGGCCCTGCTCGCTCGATCGCAGGAACAGCCCGCCGTCACAACCGAAGTCGGGCTTGATTTCCAGGTAGACCTCGAAATCCCGGTAGACGGCGTCGCTGAGCAGGATGCCGCCGTGGCCAGGGCGGTCCTGGGTAGCGCTGAGGATGCCGTTGTCGATCCGCCACTCGCTGGTGCGGCCATGGTGGTTGGTGAGGCTGATACGCCAGCCGGCCAGGTTCTGTCCGTTGAAGACGCGGGTGAAGCCGGGCGGGAGGGGTCCCCAGGGTCCGGGGCCTTGCAGCGCCAGGGCCGCCAATAGGGCGATGAGTTTCGGAGGCATGGTCCTCCACATTGTAAACTTTACCGGAGCCGGTAGAAGCGGAAGAACAGGTGATCGATGGGGAGGATGTCGACCTCGGTGAATCCGGCCTCGCGGGCGTAGCGGCGCAGCGTAGGGGGACGCATCACCGTTCCGGTGGCGGCTGAGGGCTGGCCGGAGAGGCCGACCGGGAGGCAGTGCAGCACGCTCCAGCCGTACATCATCCACTCGACTCCCTCGCCGGAGGGGGTGAAGGCTTCCCCGACCCGCTCATCGACCACCAGCACGGCGCCGCCTTCGCGGGCCAGGGCGCGCATGGCGCGGAGCGCGGCCACGGGGTTGGACATGTCGTGCAAGGCCTCGAAAACCGCCACCAGATCGTATCGGCTGGCCAGTTGCGGGTCCGCGGCGTCGCGAAGGTGGAAGCGGACCCGGCCGGCCAGGCCGGCCTGGAGGGCGTTGTCCTGGGCCATGGCGATGGAGGCCGGGTCCAGATCGTAGCCGTCGACCAGGACCCGCGGATAGCTCTTGGCAATTCCTATACTGGACCATCCCGCCCCGCAACCGACGTCAGCGACCCGGGCGGGCGGGTCCGATTGGAGGCGGGCGTGGAGGTCGGGGATGGCGGGCAGCCATTCCTGGCCCAACTGTTGCAGGAACATGGCGCGATTCATGCGCGCTTGTCCCTCGCGGAGGTCCCGGCCGTAAGCCTCGAAGGGGACGCCGCGGCCGGAGCGGTAGGCGTCGAGCACAGAGGCCAGCGGATAGATGGCGCCCATGACCAGTTGGGCGAGGGGCGCCAGGTAGTTGAGGCTCTCGCCATCGGCGAGCACTTCGTCGTGGCCGGGCGGCAAGCGGAAGCGGCGGTGCTCGGGTTCCTCTGGAGCGCCCTCGATTTCCAGGATCCCGGCGACGGTCTGCTGCTCCAGCCACTCGCGGGCGTAGCGCTCGTTGGTGGCGGTGCGGGCGGCCAGCTCCGGGGAGGTCAGCGGGCCGTGTTCGGCCAGCGCGCGATAGTAGCCCAACTGGTCCCCGAGGTAGACGGTGATGATGTCGAATGCGCCGGCGGTGGAGCGGAGGAGGCGGTCGGCGAAGGCGTCCCGCCTTTGAGTGGCGCCCCGATCGGTTGACTCCATAGAGCCGATTATGTCACGGGTTTCGAGCGTGTCGCCGGCGGCGCAGCTTGGCCCCCGGGGCGCCGGATGGATAGCGGGCACTGGTCGCTCTACTCCGAGCGCAGGGCCGTCCACGGGTCGACCGACGCCGCGTTCCTCGCCGGCAGCCAACAACTGAACAGCGCCACCACAACCAGCACCGCGGAGGCCGCCAGGTAGATCCCCGGGTCCCCAGCGCTGACCCCGTAAAGAAGCGTCGAAAGCAACCTGGACAGGACCGCCGCTCCGGCGAGTCCCAACAGGAGCCCGATGGACACCAGTCGCATCCCGTTCCGGACCGCCAGGCTGCGCACCTGCCGCCTGGTGGCCCCCAGGGCGAGGCGAATTCCGAATTCTCTAGTTCGCAGGCCGACCCAGTACACCTGAAGACCGAACACACCGGCCATCGCCAACGCCAGCGCCGTCGCCCCGAACAGGCTGATGAGCACGGTTCGGAACCGAGGCTGGGCCAGCTCCCCCTCGAGGATCTGCGGAAAAGTGCGGACCTCGGTGACCGGCGCCGCCGGATTGAGCCGCTTCACTTGCTCGCGCAGAGAAGACACGAACGTGACAAGGTCGCCGGGTGTCCGCACGACGAGGTAAGCCCAGTGCCAGGCCCATTGAAGGTCGGGCTTGAAGATTTCCGGCTGGCTGGAACTAGTCAGGCCGCTGTTGCGGATGTTTTCGACAACGCCGATCACTTCGTGCCAGTGAGGCGCGGCTGCCGGATCACGCTCGCGGCGCGACGCCAGGCCGATGTCGATCCGTTGGCCAAGCGGGTCCTGATGGCCGAAGTATCTCCGAGCGGCCGCCTCGTTCAGGATCCCCACGTCGGGAGCGCCCTCGTTGTCGAAATCCGAGAAGTCGCGCCCTTGCTGGAACCGGGCGCCGATGGTCCGAAAATAGCCCGGCGTGACCGCGCGAACGATGCCGGTGGGAAGCGAGTTTGGATCCGCGTAAGTTTGCCCTTCCACGGTCACGGCTTCCGGCAGAGAGCCCGGCGAAGGCGGCAGGCTGTAGGCTGCCGCCGCGCTCACCACCCCCGGCAGCGCTCGAAGGCGTTCGAGAATCGCGCGAGTAAACACCTGCGGGCGGTTCGGGCCGGCGCTGCGGCTTCCCGAGAAGCTGCTGGCGGACATATCGATTCGCGCAGTGACTATTCCCGAAGGCTGAAACCCAGGCTCCACCTGCTGAAGATGGAACAAGGTCTTCAGGAGAAGACCGCAGGCGACCAAGAGCATGAGTGCGAGCGCAACCTCGGCCACCACCAACGCATCCCGCAGGCGCGCCTGCTTGCGCCCTGCCGACGACGACCGGCCTTCCTGGAGCGAGTCCGCCGGTGCGGAACCCGAGAGGCTCCACGCGGGGGCTGCGCCAAACAGCAGAGCGGTAAGGATCGATACCAGCATGGTGAATCCGATCACCCGAAGATCGACTGCCACGCTAGCCAGTCCCGGCACGTCCTGAGGACCAAGGCGGCGGATCAGGTCGACGCCCCAATAAGCGATCCCCATCCCCACGGCCGCGGCCAGCAGGGCGGAGGTGACATTTTCGGTCAGGAGCTGCCGGACCAGGCGTCCTCGCGGCGCTCCCAGCGCGACGCGCACGGCCAGCTCTTTCAACCGGCTCCGGCCCCGGGCCAGCAGAAGATTGGCCGCGTTCGCGCAGGCGATGAGCAGCACCATCCCAGCGGCCGCCATAAGGGCTGTCAACGATCTCCTGGTCTGGCCGACCAGTTGTTCAGCCAGAGGCACGACGCGAACACCCGTGCTGACCCCGCGGTCGCCGAGGCTTTCGGCAATGCGGCGCTGGATGAGGCTGAGTTGAGTCTCCGCCTGTTCGGCGGTAACACCCTCCCGCAGACGCGCCAGAACGTGGAACCAGGCCGGCGTCCGCCTCTCCATACCAACGCCCATCGCACTGGTCGACAACCAGACCTGTTCGCGGCCGGGAAACGAGAACCCAGGAGGCATCACGCCGACTATGTCGAACGCCCTCCGCCTGAAGCTGTCCACGATGAGCGTTCGCCCGATCACCTCCCGATCGGCGCTGAACGCTGAAGTCCACAACTCGTGGCTCAGAATCGCGGCGCGACTTCCGCCTGCCAGGTCCTCGGCCGGAACAAAGGCCCTGCCCAGCGCGGGCCTGACTCGCAGCGTTTCCCAAACGCCCGAAGAAACGTAAACCCCCGCCACGCGCCGCGCGCCATCGGGCAGCTCAAGGTTGAACTCACCGCTGCCTTGCCAGACCGGCCAGAAACCGATGGACTCGAACGCCGTTGCCGTTGCGCTCCAGTCGACAAAGTTCGCCGGCGCCACCCGGCGTTCTTGGGATCCGCGGTCCCGGGGCCGTTCCCAAATCATCACCAGCCGCTCCGGTTCCGGGTACGGCAAGGGCCGCAACAGGACGCCGTCGAACACACTGAACACCGCGGCGATGGCGCCGATCCCAAGCGACAAGGAAACGACGGTGGTGAAGGCAAAGACCGGCGCCCTGCGCATCGACCGAAGGCCATAGCGCACGTCCTGCGCGACGCGGTCAAGCAACGTCCTGACCCCTTCCATGGCCATGTGTACTGCCTAAACTGGCTCCTGGCTTCTTGCCGTTTACGGCCTCTGAGCCGCCTTCTTGCGCAGGGGAAAGGGCTTTGTAATGGCGGATGAACTTGTGAGAAAAGGCGTGCTACATTTGGCCGCGCGGGCCGCGCGGCGGAGCGCCCGGATTCCTTCCTT
>Ga0247727_10019595_pt1 | contig 10466 bp, 7 predicted proteins | sample WisWelCaveWW1625_FD_202498 | JGI IMG/M metagenome (GOLD analysis project Ga0247727, IMG submission 202498) | Biofilm microbial communities from Wishing Well Cave, Virginia, United States - WW16-25 | ecosystem: Environmental > Aquatic > Deep subsurface > Groundwater > Cave microbial mat | place... | reverse complement strand
TACACCCCCGCCAACATCTCGGGGAACAGCGTTGAGACCGCCTACGACGACAACTCGAACGCCATCGAAGTGAAGCAGACGGACGTCACTTCCGTGCCCAATGTCGCGGCGGAGGTCTTTCGGTCCACAAGGATCTACGACAGCCTGGACCGCCTCCAGACCTTGTTCGACAATCTGGGGCAGGCGGCGGACCTGCGCTACGACTCCCGTGGCAACAACGTCGCAACCGCGGATGCAGTGGGACCGGCGAGTTCGCGTTCTTTCAACCGCCGCGGCCTAGGAAGCACGGCCTCTGTCCCGGTGAACGACTTCGGGAATGTCATGCGGAGCACCTTCGATGGCCGTTCACGTCTTCTCGAAACAGAGACGCGCTTGACGTCCAGCGGTCAGGGCGATGGCACGAACATCGGGGCGACGTTGGAGGGCGTAAAGACCAGCGCCCCCGCCTTGGACACGGCGCAGTCGGGCGACGGTCTGATCTCCGTCTACTACGCCTACGACGACAACTCCCAGCTCCTCGCCATCCGCGACGACGACGGGAACGTCACCGGCCACATTTACGACAACCAGAACCGCCGGAAGGTCGAGCGGAAGGGCCTCTTCGTCTCGGGGACTTCCTTCAGCATCTCGGGGGGCGATTTGGGGGCCTTCAACGTCGCGCTCCGAGGCGGCGTAACCCCGGTGGATACGGAAGCCTCGGGAACGGACATCACGCTGACCTACGATCCCGACTCCAACGTCTCGACGATCGTCGACGAGGCGGGAAACAGCTTCGCCTGCACCTATGATGCCCTGAATCGGAAGAAGTCATGCTCTATCACCCGCGCGTCCGGCTTCATCGGGACGACGAGCCAGACGTGGAAGTTTGACGGGCTCTCCCGCATGACGGAGTGCTTCGACAATAATGACCCTACGCCCACTTCGGACGATGTGGTCTGCCAGTACTTCTATGACTCCCTCTCCCGAAAGGTAGAGGAGACTCAAAAGATCGGTAGCCTCTCGGCCAAGGCGGTTTCCTGCAGCTTCGAACTCGACTGCGGCTGCGGAGCCCCCGCCGTGGCCCTCCCCTCGATGTGCACCTACCCGGACGGGCGAAAGGTCGACAACGAGTACGACCGCCTGGACCGCCTTCTTTCCAGGCATGACGTGGATGGGACGACCGAGTACTCGGCGATCGGGACCTACGAGTACATCGGGAAGGGCCGGGTCGCGGTCCTGACCTACCAGAACAACGTCCGCTTGACGCACATTGGCCAGGTATCCAGCCAGAATGCTGACGTTGGCTTTGACAGCCTGCGCCGTACGGTCAACCATCGCTGGGAGAGCTTTACGACCCAGGCCCTGGGCGCGGGGACCCTGGTCATGGGCTTTGAGCATCGGGATGGGAATTCCACGCCGGCTCCGATGTACGACCGGGCGAACAACAAGAGGATCGAATACAAAACCCACGATCCCGGGAACTCGGAGCAGTACAAGTACGACTCGTCCTATCGCCTGACCTCGACGGGGTCGGGGAGCCAGGGGCAGGACGCCCGGAGCTTCGAGCGTGGGACGTTTACGAACGCGAACCGGACCTCGATGGCGGGGGGAGTGGGCTTCTTCCAGGACTGGGATCTTGAGGGTCTCGGGAACTGGACCCGGCAGGACGACAATGCCCGGGTCGAGACCCGGACCCACAGCGACTTCAATGAGATCGTGGACCGAGTGGTTTCCGGGAACACCGCGACCCTGAGCCACGACAAGAACGGGAACTTGACGGACACGGGCTACACCACGCTCGGAGGCCAGAACTTCCCCGGCGGGGGCCTCCGGATGGAGTGGGACCCGCTCAACCGGCTGAGCAGGGTCTACAAGAACAACAACACGCCGGGGAATACGGCGGACGACGTCTTGGTCGCCGAGTACATCTACGACTGTCAGAACCGGCGGATGAGGAAGGTGGTGACAAACTCCGGGTCCCTGAACGGGACGACGCACTTCTACTACGAGGGCTGGAGGGTCGTAGAGGAGCGGGACGGCTCCGACGCCGTCACCAACCAGTACACGTACGGGAACTATCTCGACGAAGTCTGGACGCTGGATAACCGCAGGGGGAGCGCGCCCCTCTCATGGCTAAACGACAACACCGGCGTCTACCGGCACTTCTATCTCTCGAACACGCTCTACCATGTCTACGGGCTCATGAACGAAGGCTCAAGCATCTCGCCAGGGACCCTCCGGGAGGCTTACGAGTACAACGCCTACGGACGCCAGACGGTGATCACCGACGGCAATGACGCCGACTCAATCGTGAACTTCAACTCCAATGACATCCGCACCGTCGGTGGCACATCGAGCATCAACGGCAGCCCATTCATGTTTACCGGACAACGTTTCGATAGCGAGAGCGGACTGTATTACTATAAATCAAGGTTCCTTTCGGGAGATCTTGGGCGCTTTCTTTCTCGGGACCTTCTCGATCATGTAAACCGATATGGTTATGTTCCCGGAGGTTCACCAGTCACAAGTGCCGATCCTCTGGGACTTCTGACGGCCAATCTTGTATTCGGACCGTTCAAGGGTCCTTGTGGCGCATTGCTCGCGGCGTATGGATTTACGATTGGCACCCCCCACGCGGCTGGTAGAGTGATCCAAAGAGTTCGCTATTCAGCATGGGATGTGAAGAACTGCAAAAAAGAACCCGAACCGATCGACGAGCCAAAGGGTCACAGTTATTGGGAGGCATTCCCATACACGAAGGTCGATACGGAAATGCCCTTGGTAACAAATCCGGTGTATGACTTTGTTCCAGCACACCACGATCTAATTGCAAGAAACCCTTGGCCAAACACGAAAGGGACCTACACTTTGGAGTTGGAGGCACGATTCTACCCAATTGACAGTGACAAAATTCCGGAGGGGTTCAAAGTGGCCAAAGAGGGCAAGCCTCCCAGCTCGGGAGGGCTGCCTTCAACGTCGACGGAGCCAAAGATTTGGGGAGGTGCTCCAGCGGGTGTTGTCGCAAAGAGAAGCATTAAAGTAGATTGGAACTGTTGTCCGGGCTCAAACACCTGCGGCCTCACCATGGACGGAGCGGTTCCAGCCCCTGTTATCCCGCCTGGTTATCAGGATTTGAACGATCCTGAGGCTCTTAAAGGGTTTCTAAAGAGGAGGAAATGGTACTATCCTGCTGATCCGGTCCAATAGTTGAGGTGAGAGCCGATGTGCTCGGTTCTACTTGCAATCAACTCTGGCCGGCAAAGGGGTGGAGAACTGAGTTCCACGATGTGGTGTAGTCGAGCTGGCATTTCTTACGCGATTGCAAGTCTGCTGGCGCTTCTTTGCTTCTCGTGCAGTCATTCCGGCCAAGGAGTGATTCCTGAAACTCGGCACCGGTCGAGTTTTGTGGCCGCTCTTTCGCAGGTACAGCCCGCTATGGGGAAAGGCGAAGTCCTCCGATTGCTTGGAGCACCTGATACCACCAGAACGGTCGATGGAAGTTCATACTTGGATCCGGTTGGGGCGAGAGAGCTATGGTGCTATGGAGTTTTCGCTGGACTACCCACTCTCGGAACGGTGGCATTTGATCGATCGGGAAAAGTAATCGCAACTCGCGGCGGGAAGGGTCAACCACCGTCTGAGGGTATGTTCCATGAAGCCGATTTACGAAGGCTCATTGGTCTCATCTCGCAGATTGCGGAGCCATTCGAATTTGAGATGTGGGGTGGCTGGAAGTTCAATCCTGCGAAACTCATTGAATGCGTCAATGCTCTGCAGGTTCATGGGAAGGAGCGAGCACTGGCAGCCATAGAAGAGACACTTCGCGTAGGGGTTGGCTCTGGTGCGATTTTTCTCGTACTCCGAGCGTTATTTGAGTTACCCGATAAGTCTGTGCCAAGTCCAGTTATCAGGATCGGCATCCCTCATCCTCCCGAGCCTGACGATCCGAATTCATTTCCAATGTACCCAGTAGTGCTCATCGACGATATCCCCCTCCTCCTAGTCGCTGGCTATGCGGGAACAGGTATGCCGCAATCGGTTCTAGAGCATATTGCTTATTTTCGCCAGCACGGGACGATACGTGAGAAGCCTCTGAGACCGCCCGACAATCCAGCCGGTGCCATTCGCGCGCTCGACAAATCGGACCCTTTTACTCGCTTCAGAAAGCAGCAGCCGAAGAGCATTGAGTGCCGATCGCTCATCCTTAGTCAGTGTCTTCGGATGATCGATACAGTATATCCAGTTGAAGCCGACCCTCTTGGGATGATTGTGAATGCGAACGATCTCCCGGAGGAACAATGGGAATCGTCTCTAACTGCTATAGACAATCTGCATATTGTTTGGGATCCAAGAAAGTCCCGCTACGCTTTCGCGGATCGTTCTAGGTTGCGATAGCGGCCCAACCCCCCATCGAAGCGGGGTCATCTAGCTCTTGGTCGAAGTTCCTCTTCCTTCTGCTCGGCAAGCGCTGATTGCCGCGGAGGAAGGGAAGGGCCCCGCTCGCGCGAGAAGGGAAGGGGGAGAAGTAGAGTTGCCACAGAGAAGGGCCCTCGCCCCGCGCGCGGGGGCTCGGAGAAGGGCTCGCGCAACGCGGCCCTGGCAGGCCCGCTCGCGCTCGAAGGGAAGAGGGCGGCCGCGCCGGCGGCGCGGGACGCCGCGCGGGTCCGGCCGTTACCCGACCTGCGTGGGGCGCCAGTGTCGCGCGATGCGGACCGCGAGGCGGGCCGCGATGGCGCGGAGGACCTTGTCCCCTGGATCATCGCATCAGCGGCCAGATCTCACGTTGAGGGTCTAGCGACCCCATCCAGGCGGGCCTGGCAGAAGTGGTGGGATCTGACCCCATCCGGGTCCCTTTCGGGTTCCAGTGCGATTGAATCCCCGCTTCACATTTTCCTTGCAGGAGTCCCTTCACTCGAGTCAGAATCCTCCTCCTTCGACCTACATCTCGATTTAGCACACCGGAGAGTTCGGGAACGGAAGGCAATCAAGCGACCGGGGACTCTGCCGCCTGTGGCGCGGCCGAAGGGCCATGCTCCAGGAAGGCCGAGGTGGTTCTCTTTCGGTCGCGTGGGAGCCTGAAGTGGGGCGCGGGGCCTGGCTGAAGTAGAAGAGCCCTGCTCTTTACCCTCCCAGCGACGAGTGGCTGGGGTCGGCTACGGCCGTCGAGGGGAGGGTTGGAGCGTGGGTGCAGGGCTGCAGGGTAACGGCTCGGAGAGTCTCTTCGCAGGCGAAGGACGCCCGCCGCTCGAGAGCGCAAACGAGGGGATGAAGGCCCTCTTTCGCCTTGTCCGCCGGGTTGCGGCCGCGCTCGCCACCGTGCTCCTGGAAGGGAAGAGCGGAACAGGGAAGGAACTCTTCGCCCGAGCCCTTCACGTCCATTCGCCCCGTCGCGACCGCCCCTTCGTCGCCCTCAACTGCGCGGCGGTGACCGAGACCCTGCTTGAGAGCGAAATCTTCGGTCATGTACGGGGGGCCTTCAGCTGGGCCATCGCCGACAAGCCTGGGCTCGTCGAGGTCGCGGACACAGGGACTTTCTTCCTAGACGAGGTGAGCGAGATGCCGCCTCCGATGCAGGTCAAGCTTCTTCGGATGATCGAGGAGAAGGAGTTCCGGCGCGTCGGGGATGTCGCGCCGCGCCACGTGGACATCGCCATCATTGCGGCGACCAACAAGAACCTGCACGATCTCGTCAAGGAGGGGAGGTTCCGCGATGACCTTTACTATAGGTTGAAGGTAGATTGGATTCGCATTCCGCCCCTCCGGGAGCGGGTCGAGGACATTCTCTGCCTGGCCGAGACCTTTCTACGGGAGCACACGTCATCGCTCCATCGACCGGTTCTGGAATTGAGCGCCGAGGCGAAGGAGTTCCTCCTCCGCTACACGTGGCCGGGCAACATTCGAGAGCTGCGAAACTGCATGCACCACCTGGTCTCCACGTCCGAAGAGACCGGGGTGGGGCTTGAGGCCCTCGAGGGCTACCTAGGCTCCCTGAGTTCAGGATCGGCCGAGCCCCCGGCAAGTGAGGGAATCCTGGAACGCCTGTGGAGGGAAGAAATCGAGGCCGCCCTCAAGAAGCATGGAGGGAACAGGGGCGAAGCCGCCCGCGAGTTGGACGTCGACCCCAAGACTCTGCGGAAAAGGATGAGGAAGCTCGGGCTCGAATAGGCCACGCCGACAGGACCTGTTAAACGGCGATGGGGAATTTTCGGGAATTCTCGGGCGCCCGAAACTTCCCGAAAATTCCCGATCGCCCGATACGACCCTCGAATCCCGCGAGTTTTCACAGCCCTCCGCCTGGCACGGGGCTTGCAACACCCACCCTCACGTGACGCATCCGAATCCTCCGGGACAATCTATCGCCCCGATCTTCATCATCGCGGACGACGACCGGGCCGCCATGGACCGGCTGATGGGGCTCTTGGATTCCGAGCGTTTCTATGTCCCGATCTGGCAGACACGGCTCATCGTCCACTACGCCAAGCACATCGCGACCACGGCGGTCTTCCTGGCCGACGACATTCGATACCCAGATGGAGGCACGGCCCGCCTCCTTCAGCACCTCCTCGACCAAGTGGGGAAGCCCGTGATCATCATGGCTGAGAAGTGGGACTCGGAGACAGTTCTTCGTTGGAAGCGAATGGGGGCGAGCGATTGCATCCCCCACCCGACCCGATCGGAGCAGAGGATGGAGTACCTGCGAGCCAAGATTCAGGAATTGTCCCTTGGGGTCCTTTCGGATCCCGGAGCACGTGCAGTGGGAACCTCGAAGGAGTAACAAACTGAAACCACGCAAAGGCATCCTTCTATTGGGTCTGCTTACCGTCGCGTTCCTGACCGCGGCCGGCTCAGCCACGGTCCTCCTCTGGCCGGGAGTCGGGAATGGGTATTCCCCGGAGAAGCGCGATCTCCTCACGCGAGCAATCGCACAGATGGACCCGTTGAAAGCACATCGGACATATCGCCGGCAGCGGATGGGAGCGGTCGATTGCACCCCACATCCCGCGCGAGTGGGCGTGCGAATGGAAATCCTGAGACGCAAGTTCCAGGAACTGGCCACGGCACAAGTGTCCCAGAGGGCTCAGCAACCGGCGTAGGGATCGCGCTCAGCAGGGGGTGGAGGAAAGGGACCATGTCGGAAAGGGTCACACTCTCGATGTATGGATCTCCGGGCAATGGAAAGGTCTTGGCATGAGAGATCGTTCGTCGTCGAAGCGCGGGCTCATCTTGCTCTCGTTTCTTGGGCTCGCCGTCTTGGGTGTGGGGGGAGCGGCTGTGGCCTTGTGGGGACCCTCTCGGACTCCTTCCCGAGGCCTTACGAGGGAACAGCGCCTGGCGGCGGTCCACTCAGCCTGTGCCGAGGAACGTTGGCCAGGGGCGGAGGAGTTGCTTCGGACGCTCCTGGCCGAGGATCCGAAGGATCTCAATCTGAGACTCCTGATGGCGCGTGTGTTGCTGGAGCTCGGCAAGGTCAGCCAGGCGAGACAGCTCTACGACCAGATCCACAAGGAGAAGCCAGACACGGCCGAGGCCGTAATCGGGCTTGGGCGCGTTCACGAGTCGCTCGGGGAGCTGGATCATGCCATCGCGTGCTATCGAAGAGCCACGGAGATGAGACCCTCGGACGGTCTCATCCATCGCCGGCTGGGCCTCGCGCTCCTCAAGAAGGGTGATTCGATTGCGGCCCTCTTTTCGATCCGGCAGTCCCTCAAGGTGCAGCCGGGGCAGGAGGACCTCTCGCGTCTGATGAACGAGATCGGCGCCTCAAGGCAGGCTCGGCTGGACCATCCCAATGCTCGAAGGAGCACATCTCCGTTTGATCCCTTCGAGGACATGCACCCTGGTAATCCGGGAGGGAGGAGCGGCTTCCCCCGACCGAGCGTGCCGGATCCGCTCGAGGGTTTGCCGCGACCGGGAGCAGGAGGAAGAGTCAGGTGAGGACCCGCTGGGCGTGCTCGTGCGCGCTCTTGTTCCTGATCCTGGGCATGGGCCTTCCTTGCGCAGGTGAGGATTCCTCGGGAACCCGGAGGTCGGGAGATCCGGTCATGAAAGACGCAATGGGAAGGCCTACCCGCCTTTCGGACATCCATGGCTGGACCTGTCTTGTCCGGTATGACGAGGGCGGGAACATCTCATTCATCGCGAGTTATCCACCGGGATCCGTTCCGGGGGCGGCCGGGTCACCGATCCGGGTGCATCAATTCGTCCATCGGGACGGCGGAGTCGTGGTCGAAAGCGATTGCGTCGGAAAGGAGCATCGCTTCTCGAGCCCACGGCTTCTCGATGTTCGTCGTGGGACGACGATCTCGGATCACGTGCATCCCGGAGCCCCTCCGACAGCAGAGTCTCCTTTCAAGAAGCCGGGCTCGGTCGGACCCGCTCGCTAGGGGAGAACGATGCCGCGTCTTCATGCCGGTCTTGTCCTGGGTCGCCGAGCCATCGCCCTTGCGGTCGTCGAGGAACGCGGGGGGAATCGCACGCTCGTTTTCGACCGCGTGGCGGCTCGAAGGGAGCTTGGGGAGTCCGTGAGGACCGCTCTTTCGGATGTCCCTGCACACCTGCGAAGGGCGGATCTCAGGATCGCCTTGTCGGGGGGAGACGTCGCCTGCGACGATCTCTGGGAGTCTCCCCAGGGTCTGAAACCGCGCGAGGTGGCGAGGATTGCACCAGTCCTCTTGGAAGCCCGTGCCGCCGGAGAAACACTGGAAGACCTTTCGTTCGATCTTTCTCTCGAGGCCGGACGGCTCACCGCGGTTGCCGTTCGGACTGAGCTCCTGCGAACGCTTGTCAATGCTGCAGGGGAGGCGGGATTCCGGGTAACGCTCGTGACCTCCATTCCAGCCGCACTGGCAACGGCCTTCCCAACCGAGCCCCGGATCGTGCTTGCGTGGGAGGGACAGGAGATCGAGGTGAAGAGAGAAGGGATCTCGCTTTCCTGGCGATCCAGGCCAAAGGATGGGGCATCGGGGGTCCAGCTCGAGGGGAGCCTTCGTGATCTGACCCCGGCACAGGCGATTGCCTTCGCCGCGGCCACGGTGAATCCCGAGAGGGTGCCGAATGCTCTCCGCGGCTTGCCGGAGGCCCCGAGGTCCTTTGGGGAACGCTGCCGGAATCCGCTCATGGCGCTGACAGGGACGGCTGCTCTCCTTCTCGTGAGTCTCGGCCTCCTCTTCCGTGCCGAGATGGACCGACTTGGGGCGGAGGTCAAGGACGCGATCCAGGTGGAGGCCGATCTCGTCCGGCGGCATTTTCCCGAGAGAAAGGCCGTCCGGGGCGAGCTCCTCCGCTCGGTCCGGGACAAGCTGCGCGACTCGGGCGTCGCCGGGGCGGGAGGAAGCAGCCCTTCCGCCTTCCTCTTCTTTGCCGATCTCGGGAAGCACTTTCCCGACGTGGAGCCGCTTGGACTCTCGATCGAGGCTCTCGACATCACGCCCGATGGGGGCCGGATGACGGCCGCGGTCCTTCCTGCGCCGGGCGATCCTCTCAGGAACGCCTCGCTCCTTGAGGCTCGCCTGAACGAATCCGTCAGGATCGCAGCCCGAGGCGACTTCGAGATCCGCGGGAACGACGTCCAAGTCAGGCTCAAGATGGATCATCGTGCCAAGTGACGAAGAGACGGCTCTTCGTCTGGACAGCTTTGTTCGCTCTCCTGGGAGCCGGGTGGTTTGCGGTCGAGGGATTTCTCCGGATGCAGGCGCGGGCTCGCGAGCGGGATGAGGTGGTGAGGAAGCTTGTCGAGGCCAGGTCGCTCATTGCTCGACATCCGGCGATCTTCGAACGGGACGCCAAGCCCGCGGCTGACATCGCGCTCAAGTCGCTCGTCCAGGAGGCCGCCACGAAGCACGGTCTTACGGTGGGCTTCCTCGCCGAATCGGAGAAGGAGGCGGGCAAGGGGAAGAGGGAGAGGCAGGTCTCGGCCCGCCTCGTGCGGGCGCCCCATTCCAGGATCGTGCCTTTTCTAGCCGAGCTTGAAGGTCGCGGGGAAGGAGCGATCGTGAAAGAGCTCCATCTCCGGCCTTCCAAGGATCTCTCCGACACTTACGAAGACGCGGAAATCATCCTTGCGCGCCTCCGGACGATCGAGGAGGCAAAGCCATGAGGAGACGGGATCGCGGGGTGGTGCTCCTCTTCGTCCTGGCGGCGGTTGCCGTCTTGTCGGTGCTGGCTATCGAGCTGGCTTCGCGCGCGAGCGTTGATACTCTCCTTGCCTGCAGGATGGCAAGGGAAGCGGCCTTTCGCAGGACTGCGGATTCGGGAGTCGAGCTGGGAAAGGGACTCCTCGTGGAGCCCGAAGCCAAGCCCTTCGACTTCTGGGGCGAACCGTGGCACGGGGAGATCGCGTTCACCCTGACCCCACTTGAAGGGGGTAGGGTCCGCGTCTCGGACGAGAGCGGCAAGATCAAGATCGCGGTCACAGCCGGGCAGGGAGGAGACACGTCGCGCCTTGGCCGCACGCTTCGGAGACTTTTCGAGTACTTGAGACGTCACCA
>Ga0247727_10019594_pt1 | contig 10466 bp, 17 predicted proteins | sample WisWelCaveWW1625_FD_202498 | JGI IMG/M metagenome (GOLD analysis project Ga0247727, IMG submission 202498) | Biofilm microbial communities from Wishing Well Cave, Virginia, United States - WW16-25 | ecosystem: Environmental > Aquatic > Deep subsurface > Groundwater > Cave microbial mat | place... | reverse complement strand
GGGCCGAGCTTGAGGATGCGGAGGTAACCGCCGGGGCGCTTTTCATAGCGTGGGGCGATATCCTCAAACAATTTCTTGACCATCTGGGGGCTGTTTAATTTGGCCGAAGCCAGCTGGCGGGCATAGGCCCCACGCGCGTTAGCCGCTTGCGCGTCTTCGCCCTCGCGCGCGGCGCGGCCCTTCTTGGCCAGCGTAATTAATTTCTCGGCCTCGCCACGAATGAACTTGGCTTTGGCTTCGGTGGTTTCGAGGCGCTCGTGTTCCACCAGTTGTGTCATCAATGTCCGGCGCAATCCTTTGCGCTGGGCGGTCGAGCGGCCCAGTTTGCGGCCAGCAACAGCGTGCTTCATAAGCTATTTCTCCAACTCTTTCGCCTCGGCCGAGGCGCCATCTTTTAGATAACCTTTTTCGCGCAGTTTGTCGCGCAGTTCGTCGAGGCTCTTGTCGCCAAAGTTGCGGATGGCGAGCATGGTCTCCTCGCCTTTCGAGAGCATATCCAGCACTTCGCCCACGGTGGTGACCCCGGTGCGTTTGAGCGAGTTGAACACCCGCACCGACAAATCCAATTGTTCGATGGGGGTCTCATAAATTTCGGAGGAGACCTTGGTGGCGGCCAGTTCGGGGGCCGCAATCGGCGCGAGCGATTCTTCGGTCACGCCCGCCACCAGGCGCAGATGCGCCATCAGCAGTTGGGCGCTCTCCCGCATGGCGGTCTCCGGGCGGATGGCGCCATCGGTCCAGATTTCCAGCACCAGTTTGTCGAAGTTGGTGTTCTGGCCCACGCGCGCGCGTAACACATCGAAGTTCACGCGCTTGATGGGACTGTAGATGGCGTCCACCGGCACTTCGCCAATGGGCAGACGGCCACGCTCTTCGGCCGGTGAATAGCCCCGACCACGTTGCACCGTCATCTCAATTTCGAGTTTGGTTTTATCATTGTCCACCGTGAAGAGATAGAGATCGGGATTGATGATCTCCACCTCCGATGGGCAAATGATATCGGCGGCGGTGACGGTGCCTTCGCCGCGCACGTCCAGCCGCAGGCGAGCGGTTTCGCCCTCGTGCAAGACCACCCGCAACTGCTTCACTTGTAGAAGCAGTTGGGTCATATCTTCCTTTACGCCGGGGATGTCCGAAAATTCGTGCGGGACATCGGCCACCCGCAGGGAACTGATGGCCGCGCCATCCAGCGAGGCCAACAGCACCCGGCGCAGGGCATTACCCAATGTCACCCCATAGCCGCTTTCCAGCGGACTAATGATGAACTTGCCGTAATTGCGTGAGGTATTTTCGGCCTCGATTTTAGGCAAGACCATATTATTTGTAACAGCCATGTGACTCTCTTCCCCTCGGAACACCATCAACGAACCGCGCCCGAGGCTAGTGAGTTAACAAGTCCAAAGTCGCATGTGGCCGGTCGCCTGTTTCGCCGGGTGGCTTACGACTTGCTACCTTCCACTTGCGACTTGCCACTTGCTACCGCGAATAGTATTCGACGATGAGTTGCTCGTTGAGTTTGGCGTCAATCTCGGAGCGTTCGGGCAGGCGCATCATTTTGCCGGAGAGCGCCCGACCGTCGCTCACCACCCAATTCGGCGTAGCCGGCGTGTCATCCGCCGCTTTCAAATCACGAAAGTAGGTGCGCGTCTGCGAACCGGGGCGCACTTCCACCACGTCGCCCGGTTGGAGCAACATGGACGGCACGTCGGTGCGGCGGCCATTGACGTTGAAGTGGCCATGCGTCACCAGGTTGCGGGCCTGCGCGCGATTGACGGCAAAGCCCATGCGGAACACCATATTATCGAGGCGGCTCTCCAGAATTTGCAGGAGGGCCTGCCCGGTGACGCCGCGCGTGCGTTGTGCCTGCTGATAATAGCGGCGGAATTGCGCTTCGAGTACGCCGTAAATGCGGCGCGCCTTTTGCTTCTCGCGCAATTGGTCCAGATAATCGGACGAGCGGTTTTTCTTAAACTGGCCGTCCTTGCCGTGCTGGCCGGGCGGGAAGGCCCGCCGTTCAACGGCGCACTTGGGTGAGAGACACCGCGCGCCTTTCAGAAACAGTTTTTCACCTTCACGCCGGCACAGACGACAGACCGGCCCGATGTACTTTGACATGCTTTCTTTGTCCTTCCGAGCGTTAGTCTGGTAGTCTCATCGTCTGATAGCCCGGTAGTCAAAACAACCGACTAGACGACCACATGACCAACAGACCACGCGACTAACTAAACGCGGCGTTTCTTGGGCGGGCGGCAACCATTGTGCGCGATGGGGGTCACGTCCCGGATGGAACGCACCTTCATCCCGGCGCTTTGCACCGCGCGAATGGCGGCTTCCCGGCCTGGGCCGGGACCTTTGACAAACAGATCGGCCTCCTGCATACCCAAATCCATGGCCGACTTCGCGGCACCCTGCGCCGCCATCCGGGCCGCAAACGGGGTGCTCTTGCGCGAGCCTTTAAAACCCGCCGTGCCTGCCGAACCCCAGGCCACGGTGTTGCCCTGCGGGTCGGTGATGGTGACAATGGTATTGTTGAAAGAGGCGTGCACGTGAATCTGGCCGAGGGCCGGTGCCCGCTTGGACTTTTTGGTGCTGGCGGCGCGTCGAGCGCCTTTTGCTGTGCGTGCCATGTAACCTCGCTAATTCGCAGGTGGCCAATGGCCGGTAGCCGCTTTGTATGGCGTTCTGGAGCATCATCAGCCGCCGGGTGGAAGGGTACCCGAAATGATGCCTCAGTTTGCCGCGAAGCGGTCATCGGCCATTGCCGGTGATTAATTACTTCTTCTTCGCGCCGCGGCGGCGACCACGACCCGCCACCGTCTTCTTCGCGCCCTTGCGGATGCGGGCGTTGGTGCGAGTGCGCTGACCACGCACCGGCAGGTTGCGGCGGTGGCGCAAGCCGCGATAGCACCCGATTTCGGTCAGGCGCTTGATGTTCAATTGCACTTCGCGGCGCAGATCGCCCTCCACCGTGTGGTGGTTGACGATGTAGTCGCGCAGGGTGGTCACTTCCGCTTCGGTCAGGTCGCGGACGCGGGTGCTGGGATTCACGCCCGTCGCCGCCAAAATTTTCTGCGAGGCGGGCAGGCCAATGCCATACAAATAGGTCAGCGCGGTTTCGACGCGCTTTTCGCGGGGAAGGTCAACACCTTCAATACGAGCCATGGTTTATCCTGCTCCTTGCCTTAGCCCTGACGTTGCTTGTGCGTCGGGTCCTGACAGATCACGTACACTTTGCCACGGCGGCGCACAATTTTGCACTTGGCGCACCGCTTGCGAATGGATGCTTGAACTTTCATCGTTATCTCTCCACACAAAAGACTTCGCCGCAAAGCGGGCGAAGCGCCAGATTATACTCGCCTCACCGCAATCCGTCTAGGCTTTAACATATTTAGACCAGGGCTTTCTCAAAGTTGTGGGAGGGGTTTGTAACCCCGACCCTCATGGTTTATTGAGCGCCCAATCGCGGTTGAAAACCGCTCTTACATTTCATCCTAACGCCGTTAGCACTTCCGGCTCACCCTCGGTGATGGCAACGGTATGTTCAAAGTGCGCCGTCACTTCGCCATCGGCGGCCACCACCGTCCACTGGTCGGGCAAGGTGCGCGTTTCGCGGGTGCTGACCAGCACCATTGGCTCCAGCGCAATGACCAATCCGGGCCGCAGCAGGGCACCGGTTCCGGCCTTTTCGTCATTCGTCAGCGCCGGGTCTTCGTGCACGTGCCGCCCGATGCCGTGACTGGTGTAGTTCCGCACCAGCCGGAAGCCATGCCGCTCTTCCACAAATTCGCGCAAAGCCGCTGATACATCGCCGGTGCGTTTGCCGGGCCGTAGAAGACGGACGCCTATCCAAAGCGCTTCCTCGGTCACTTGTAAAATTTTGCGGACAAGTGGGGAACACTTTCCCACTCCAACACTAATGGCCGCGTCCGCATAATAGCCCTGAAACTTCACCCCACAATCCAGGCTCACCAAATCGCCCTCGCGGATGACGCGCGGCCCCGGCAGGCCATGCACCAACTGCTCGTTCACCGACACGGTGATGGAGGCCGGAAAGGGATACGGCCCCGGGTAATTTTTGAACGCCGGCTCAGCCCCGTGATTCCGAATCACTCGCTCCGCGATGGCATTCAGTTGTTGGGTGGTGACGCCCGGCCGGGTATGCTTGGCCATCTCGGCCAGCGCCAGCGCGTTGATTTTTCCGGCTTCGCGCATGAGCGCCAGTTCGCGCGCGCTCTTGCGCTCCAGCCCGTGATGCCAGGTCGCTTCCTGCGACGCGGCGGGCCGGGCCAGCAGTTGGTTCATTGCGAAAGCGCGTTTTGCACGGCGGCGCGCATTTCCGCCGTCACCCGCGCCACCGGCTGTTCGCCGTCAATCCGAATTAACTGCCCGCGCCCGGTGTAGAACTTAATCAGTGGCGCGGTCTGTTCCATAAAGACTTTGATGCGGCGAGCCTGCACCTCGGCCTGGTCGTCTTCGCGTTGATACAACTCCGCGCCGCACACATCACACTGGCCCGGCGCTTTGGGCGGATTGAACACGAGATGATAGGTGTGTTGTTGCGGGCCGCGACACACCCACCGCCCCGACAACCGTTCCAGCAAAACGGATTCGCGCACGTTTAGATACAGAGCCACGTTCACCTTGCCGCCGAACTCCGCCAGCAATTTATCCAGCCCCTCAGCTTGCGCGATGGTACGGGGAAAGCCATCCAGCACCGCGCCTTGCGCCGCGTCGGCTTCACGCAGACGTTGGCGAATCATGTCAATCGTCACATCATCCGGCACCAACTCGCCTTTGTCCATAAAGGTCCTGGCGTGCTGGCCCAGCGGCGTCATCCGCTTCAGGTTGTCGCGGAACAAATCACCCGAGGCCACTTGCGGCAGGCCAAACTCTTCGCGCAGAATTTGCGCCTGGGTGCCTTTGCCCGCGCCGGGCGCGCCCATAAAAAGAATGTAGGTCGGCATTACTTTACCAGCAGGGTGTCATCGTAGCCGCGCAGTTTCAGCTCGGCGTCCAATCCAAAGAACGTATCGCGCACCACGCCCACCACAATCAACAGGCCGGTGCTCATAATGGAAAAGTTTTGCACGTTGGGCAAAAGCGGCCGCAGCAGGAATGGGATAACGGCCACCAGGCCCAGAAACACCGCGCCGGGCAGGGTGATGCGCCGCAGGACTTTGGTGAGATAGCGTTGGGTCGGCGCGCCTTTGGTCACACCCGGCACTTGCGCGCCCTGCCGCTTAAGATTCTCGCCATAGTTCTGTTGCGAGAAAATCACATCGGTATAGAAAAAGCTAAAAGCCACGACCATGATAAAGAACAGGAAACCGTACCAATCGCTTTGCCCGCCAAACAGGTCGCTGATTGCGACGGCGATCGTCCGCACCCACTCAGTTTGCGAGGTGACGAAAAACTGCGCGATGATGGCCGGAAAAGTGAGGATGGATTGGGCAAAGATGATGGGGATCATGCCGGCCATGTTCACCTGCAAGGGCAGGTTGCCACGCACCGGCATACTTTGCCGGTTGCCCATCCGTCGCCCCGGATACATCACCGGCACATTCCGGCGGCCCTGTTGCACAAACACAATCGCCAACACCGTCAACACCACCACGCCCACAAACAACAGCAGGTGCCACCACCAGCGATCCTGGTCTTGCAAGAGGTCAACGATATTGGAGGGCAGGCCGGAGACGATACCGGCAAAGATGATGAGCGACAGGCCCTGATTGCGGATGCCGTATTCTGAAATCAATTCCCCCAGCCAGATGGCGAACATGGTGCCGGCCGTCATCGTGATAATCATCGTGAGCGTGCCAAGGTTGAAACCCAAATCACCAAAGGTCAGCAGGGGCGCGCCACCCGGCTGTTGCAAAGATTGAATCAGCCGGATTTGGCCGAAGGCGTTGAGCGCCGCCATCGGCACGGCCAGATAATACGTCCAGCGTTCCTGAAACTCACGGCCCGCGCGTGGGTCGTCTTCCATCATCTTTTGCAGGCGCGGGATGATGGGGATGAGTAATTGCAAAATAATCTGGGCGGTGATGTAGGGATAGACCCCCATCGCCAGAATGGAGAAGTTGGAGACCGTGCCGCCGGAGAGCAGGTTGAGAAACTCAAACAGTGTGCCGGCCGCCCCCCCGGCGCCGCTCATAATCTGCTCCAGCACCGCGCGGTCCACCCCAGGGGCCGGAACGTGCGCCACCAGCCGGTAGAGCACTAATAGCGCAAACGTAATGAGCAGGCGGTTGCGGATGTCTTCCGCGGTCCACAGATAACGCCAGGCGGAACGCTTCATCGGGATACCTCTACAAGATAGTGATCAGTTATCAGTGATCAGTGGCCTGCCACTGATGACTGACCGCTTCGCGTGTTTACTCAACGATTTCCACCGTGCCGCCCGCCGCTTCAATCTTGGCTTTGGCGGATTCGGTCACGCGCTGGACTTTGAAGGTCAGGGCCTGGGGCAATTCGCCGCGCCCCAGCACGGCCACGCGCGGCGTGTCTTTCCGCACCAGCCCGGCTTCCACCAATGAGTCAAGCGTCACTTCGGCGCCAGCCTCAAACGCCGCGGCCAGCCGATCCAGATTCACCTCGGCGTATTCGATGCGGAAGCGGTTAACGAAGCCGCGCTTAAACGGCAGACTGCGGAAGAACGGCAATTGACCGCCCTGGCGGTACAGGCTACCACCGCTGGCTTTACGCGCGCCCTCGCCTTTGGTGCCGCGCCCGGCGGTCTTGCCTTGCCCGGCGCTAATGCCACGGCCCACGCGCTTTTTCTTTTTGTTGTGACCCGGGTTGGGGGTCAAGTCATGCAGTTTCATTTGACGTTCCTATCAATTACCAATTACTAATTACCAATTGGGTAAAGAGTAATTGGTAATTAGTAATTAGGCTTCTTCCACCTTCACCATGTGCGCCACCTTGGCCAGCATCCCGCGCAATTGGGGCGTGTCGGGCAAGACGGTGGTTTGATGCACGCGCCGCAAGCCCAGCGCGCGCACAGTGGCCTTGTGGCGCATCGAGGTGCCCAGCGGGCTTTTGGTCAGCGTGATGCGGAGTTGCTTCGCCTCGTTAGCCATTTTGTTTCTTCTTCCGGGTCCAGAATGGCTTGACCTCGTCGAGATTCTTGCCGCGCTGGCGAGCGACCATTTCGGGACTCTTGAGTTGCTCCAGGGCCAGCAGGGTGGCGCGCACCACGTTGAGCACATTGGAACTGCCCAGCGATTTGGTGAGGATGTCGTGGACGCCCGCGGCTTCCAGGACCGCGCGCGCGCCGCCGCCGGCGATGACGCCGGTGCCGGGCGAGGCCGGTTTGAGCAACACCCGCGCGCCGCCATATTGCGCCATCACTTCGTGCGGGATGGTGCGGCCCGAGAGGGTGACCGGGTGCAGTTGTTTGCGGGCCCGTTCAGTGGCCTTGCGAATGGCCTCCGGCACGGCGCGGCTCTTGCCGACGCCCAGGCCGACCCGGCCTTTGTTGTCGCCCACCACAATGGTGGTGCGGAAGGCGAAGCGGCGACCGCCTTTGATGACTTTCGCCACGCGGGCGATGTCAATCACGCGCTCGTCCAGCTCTTCGCCTTCTTCTTTCTTTTGATCGCGATCCCGGTTGTTACGTGGATTACTGCGTCGTTGCTGTGCCATTTAGAACTCCAATCCGCCTTCGCGCGCGCCATCGGCCAAGGCCTTGACGCGCCCATGATACCGGTAGCCGCCGCGGTCGAAGACCACCTGCTTGATACCTTTGGCCTGGGCGCGGTTCGCCACGGCCCCGCCCACCAACTTGGCCTGTTCGCTCTTCTGCTTGCCGTCCATCTGCGCGCGGAGTTCCGCGTCGTTGCTGGAGGCCGACACGAGCGTCCGGCCATTTTCGTCGTCAATCACCTGCGCGTAAATGTGCGTCAGACTGCGGTAGACGTTGAGGCGCGGGCGGGTCTCGGTCCCGGTCACAATAGCGCGCACCCGGGCATGCCGACGCGCGCGTTGTTCGGCTCGACTCTTAATCGTCATCGTTCAAACTCCTTAGGGTTCGTAAAAGAATAACTCCGCTCCCGCCGGATTTGTAATCCGGCGTTTGGTCGGCTGGATTACAAATCCAGCCGGAGCAAACCGGGAAGTTATATTTTTACAAACCCTTAGCCCGCCTTGCCGGCTTTGCCGGCCTTGCGGCGCACATGCTCGCCGAGATAACGCAGGCCCTTGCCCTTATACGGTTCGGGCGGGCGCCACGCACGGATTTCAGCCGTCACCTGCCCCACCCGCTCGCGGTCAATGCCGGAGATGGTGATGGTGCGGGCTTTCTCATCCACCGCAAAGGCGATGCCGGGGGGCGGGTCTACGGGCACCGGATGGGAATAGCCCAGGGCCATGACCAACTGTTTGCCCTTCATCTCGGCGCGATAGCCCACGCCTTCGACTTGCAGGACTTTGCTAAAACCATCGGCCACCCCCACCACCATGTTGTTGATGATGGCGCGCGTGGTGCCGTGCAGGGCGCGCATCTGCCGCGCATCCGACGGGCGCTTGACCAGCACTTGCTCGTTCTCCATCTCAATGGTGATTTCGGGCGAGAAGGTGCGGGTCAGTTCACCCTTCGGGCCTTTCACGTTAACCGTCTGGCCCTCCACGGTGACGCGCACACCTTTAGGCAGGGTGACAGGTTTTTTGCCAATTCGGGACATGGATAACTACTCCTCGGTCACGAGACGTTCCATCTCGGTCACGAGACGTTCCATCGGAACGTCTCTACCACACCTTGCACAACACCTCGCCGCCCACGCCCAATTGGCGGGCGCGGGTGCCCGTCATCACCCCTTTGGGGGTGGACAGAATGGCAATGCCCATGCCGGACAACACCCACGGGATATCGGTATGGCGCGCATAGACCCGGCGGCCGGGTTTGGAGACGCGCTCCAGCCCGCTAATCACGGCGCGCTTCTCGCGGCGCACGCCGACATATTTCAACGCCAAGCGCAGGGTCGCTTGCGGTTCGCCCTCGGCCGTCATCACTTCCATCTCTTCGATGAAACCTTCTTGCTTAAGGATTTGGGCAATCGCTACCTTCAGTTTGGAGCTGGGCATTGACACCGTGCTATGGCCGGCCATGTGCGCGTTGCGGACGCGGGTGAGCATATCAGCAATTGGATCACTGGTCATATATCACTTCTCCGTTCCGGGCTACCAGGAACTCTTGACCACGCCCGGGATCTTGCCAGTCAGCGCGTGTTCGCGGAAACAAATGCGGCACAACTGAAACCGGCGGATATACCCACGCGGGCGGCCACACAGTTTACAGCGGTTGCGAACGCGCACCACAAATTTGCGGTGGGCTTCGCGGTTGATAATGGATTTCTTTGCCATATCGCCTACGCGCCTTTCTTGACAAACGGCATCCCCAACAATTGCAGGAGCCGCCGGCCATGTTCGTCCGTGCGGGCGGTGGTCACAATGCTCACCTCCAGCCCGCGCAGTTTATCAATTTTGTCGTACTCAATTTCCGGGAACACCAGTTGTTCGCGGAGGCCCAGGGTATAGTTGCCGCGCCCGTCGAAGGCGTCACTCGGCACGCCGCGAAAGTCGCGCACGCGCGGCAGAGCCACGTTCATCAGCCGGTCCAGGAACATCCACATGCGCCGGCCGCGCAGGGTGACTTTCACACCGATGGGCTTGTCCTCGCGCAGTTTAAAATTGGCGATGCTCTTGCGGGCTTTGGTGATAATGGGCTTCTGGCCCGCAATTTTGGTCAGGTCGCCCACCGCCGCGTCCAGCGCCTTGCTGTCGCTCACGGTCTCCGAGCCAACGCCAATGTTCACCACAATTTTGGCGACGCGCGGTGTTTCCAGCACATTGCGGAAATTAAACTCGCGCATTAACTGCGGTTGAATATCTTTGGTGTAGCGTTCGTGTAATCGCTCCATGGTTCCGTCCTCAGCCGTCAATCCCGGCTTGGCATTTGCGGCAAACCCGGGTCACGCCTTCATCGTCACGTTGATGGCCCACGCGCGTCAATTCACCGCACTTGGGGCAGACCAACTGAACGTTGGAGGCGTCCATCGGCCCTTCGAATTGCAAAATTTCGGGGGCCATTTGCCGGGCCATGTTGGGGTTCTGCCGGGCCCGCTGATGTTTCTTGCGGATGTTCAGACCCTGCACCACCACCCGGTGATCTTTGGGCGACACGCGGAGCACTTCCCCGCGCTGGCCTTTGTCTTTTCCGGCGACAATTTGCACCGTATCGCCTTTTTTGAGTTTCATAGTCTATACCTCTCGCACAGCTCCCACAGCGCCTTGCGTTCACCAAGGACGGAACGCAGGGCAACTCGGAAACCGGTCAGAGCACTTCCGGCGCGAGCGAGACGATTTTCATAAAGCCCTTCTCGCGCAGTTCACGGGCCACCGGGCCAAAGATACGAGTGCCTTTGGGGTTCTCGCCATCTTCATCCAAAATCACGGCGGCGTTGTCG
>Ga0247727_10019593_pt1 | contig 10466 bp, 8 predicted proteins | sample WisWelCaveWW1625_FD_202498 | JGI IMG/M metagenome (GOLD analysis project Ga0247727, IMG submission 202498) | Biofilm microbial communities from Wishing Well Cave, Virginia, United States - WW16-25 | ecosystem: Environmental > Aquatic > Deep subsurface > Groundwater > Cave microbial mat | place... | reverse complement strand
CAGCCAGCACGTCCAGAAGGACGGCTCCCGCGTCGGCATGCAATTCGTGGATGGCCGACACGATATCGGCTTTGTCCGTCGGGCTGCCGTGCGGCAACATGCGGGCGAGGTCCTCGCCGATGCCGTGCAGGTATTCGCGCAGGATCGGCTCCGCGTCGCGCAGGTGACACGTCTGCCAGCGCACGCCCTGCCGGCGAATCGGATCGTCCCGCAGTTCGGCGGACGACTGATAGGAGCGGCGGGCGTGCCGCATTGCTTCAAGAAAAAGACGGGCCAGGGCCGGTTCGGCTCGATCGGGGCAGTCCTCCGAGAGCCGCCGGATATGTTCGCCGATCTGCGCTTCGCCGTACAGTGTGACGGGCACGAAGCCGCGGCGAATGCCCTCCATCGCCAGTCGCAGCGTGCGCAGCGCGGCGAGGCCGAGCGGCGCCAGCGGCTCCTGAAGATACGCGACGAATTGCGGGAAGGCGACGACCTCCGCCGCGAACAGCGAACCAAGCGGATACTCGAATTCTTTCTCGACGCAGCGCAGCAGCAGCGGCAGACTTTGCGGGCGATTGAGCGTGCGCAACCCTTGAGCGATGTCGAGCAGATACCAGGATTGTTCGATCTTATCGTTGGCGATGCGGCGGCCCAATTGACGTTCGAGCACGCGCCCCGCCTCTTCGGTGCCGATCTCGGCGAGGGCGCGAACCTTGATGGCGAATTCGGTTCCAGCGCGCAAACTGGTTTCCACCGCGATGACGCCGCCCGCCGCCAGTTTGTGGCCCAGTTCCGCCTTCGCCGTTTCGAGTTCGCGCGGGTTGATCAGGCCGCCCTGATAGAGTTGCAGATGCTGAAACGCGACCGGCGATTGGGCCGAAGCGTACGAATCGGGAAACAGTCGCGGCCAGCGCCGACGCGTACCAATGAGGACCGCCGCGGCGCCCAGCGTCAGCAAAAGAACGGGGACGACCATCTTCTCTCCGCATTCCGTTGTGCCGCGTGCGGCTTGGCGCTGGCTGACCGCAGAGCCGCGAGCGGTTCTCATTCCCTGATCTGTCCTTCGCCGATCACCACGTACTTGTAACTCGTCAGTTCTTCGAGACCGCAGGGTCCGCGGGCGTGGAACTTATCGGTGCTGATGCCGATCTCCGCCCCCAGCCCCAACTCGAACCCGTCGTTGAATCGCGTGCTGGCATTCACCAATACCGCGGAAGAATCGACTGCCTGGGTGAAGCGCCGCGCCGCCTGCAAGTCCGCCGTGACGATCGCGTCGGTGTGTTTCGACCCGTAGCGGTTGATATGGGCGATGGCCGCTTCCAGATCGGGCACGACTTTTATCGACAGGATGAGATCGCAAAATTCAGCCGCCAAATCGGCTTCTGTTGCGGAATGTGCCGTGGGAACTCGCTTTCGGGTCTCGGCACAACCGCGCAACTCGACGCCCTTTTCCGAAAGCGCAGCGGCGGCGCGCGGCAGAAAACGATCGGCAACGTCGGCGTGGATTAGCAGGCTTTCCATCGCGTTGCACACGCCCGGCCGCTGGCACTTGGCGTTGACGACAATGCGCAGGGCCATGTCCAGATCGGCGGCGCGGTCCACGTAAACGTGGCAATTTCCCAGGTAGTGCTTCAGCACCGGCATCGTCGCCTCGGCAGCCACCCACCGGATCAGGCCTTCCCCGCCGCGCGGAATTGCCAGATCGATCCACTCGTTCAACTTGAGAAAATGCCCGACTGCTTCGCGATCGGTCGTTGCGACAAGCTGTACCGATTCCGGAGGCAAGTCACATTCGGTAAGCGCGTCGCGAAGCAGCGAATGCAGGGCTGCGTTGGAATGAAGCGCCTCCTTGCCGCCGCGCAGGATGACGGCATTGCCGCTCTTCACGCAAAGCCCCGCCGCATCGACTGTGACATTGGGCCGCGATTCGTACAGGAAGAAGATCACACCCAATGGTACGCAGACCTTGTGCACCTGCAAACCATTTGGTCGAATTCGTCCGTCGCGAATCCGACCGATCGGGTCGGGCAAGGCAGCGACTTGGCGCAAACCTTCCGCTGCGGCTTCAAGGCGTGCTGGCGTAAGGGTTAAGCGATCGATGGCGGCATCGGCCATCCCAGTCTCGCGTGCCGTATTCACATCTCCGGCGTTCGCGGCCAGCAAAGACGGTACGTTCGATTGCAAAAGATCGGCCGACCGCTGCAGCCATTGATCTTTGCGGGGACTGGATAGGGTCGCCAATTGAAATGACGCTTCCCGAGCGCGGCGGGCAATGGTCTGGCACTGTTCGGCGAGGGAAGTTGGCGAGGGAAGATCGCGCGTTTTCATACGGGAATTGTACGCGCGAATGCAGCCGCTTGCGGCTTAGCGGGGCGAGCCCGCGTCGAATTGAGCAATTGCCTGGTTGAGTTCGCCTTGCGGATTACGGGCCATGAAACAAGCCGCGTTCCGCTGGGCGGGTCGCGTTCGTCAGGAGTGCCGCAGAATCCTCAGCATCAGGGGGCCGAAGCGCCGCAAGTAGCTCCGACGTGAACGCGAACGGTAACGCCTTACCAGCTGAATCGCGGATAGGCGCCGTACGGGCCGTATGGGTACATGTAAGCGTAGGGGTTCGGCAGGACGTAAATCGGCCGGAATATCGGCGACGAGTAGGCCGCCCGCTTGGACATTTCGTTCAGATACATGTTCGTCATCGTCTGCTGGATACCCGAATAAGAAACTTGTGGAAAGGTCTGCACGCCTGGCCGGATGCTCGGCGCCGACTGCTTGTTTTGCGGGCGGTTCTGAGCCGCTGCATCGGCGGGAATAAGCGCCATGACGCTAAAAACACTCACGATAATCAGAAGGTTAAAGCGCGTCTTCATGGTGTGCTCTCCACAAGGTTTTTGGTATGTTATTACAACGATGTGCGTCCGGAAACTTGCGCGCTGACAATGCAATGGCCAAAAGTCAGGCGCCACCTGCAATCTGGCGGCCTGTCCTCCTGTCGTGCAAAGGCCCCAAAAAACATCGAGAAAACGGGCACTTCCCAACTCAGGGGGTCAGGGGGTCATCGAAAACATGACCCCCTGACCCCCTGACTCCTTATTGGCGATCGTTCGGCTCGTCCGAATCGTCCAGCGAATCAAAGCCGTTGGTAATCATGTCATCGAGCGAACGTTGGAAGTCGTTCTGGCCCGGCGGCAACCACCACCAGGCCCGCTTGCCGTTCTTCCCTTTCTTCTGCCTGGCGACAATTCCCAGCGCGGACTTGGCACGATTCAAGGTCTTCTCCGAATAGCCGTGCGCCCGCCCCTCGTCCAGCAGGTCCGTCACCAGCCTCGGCCCCGCCGCCAGGGCCGACTTGAGCCATTCCTTCGGGTTGAGTTGCTCCTTCACGTCGCCGACCAGATCGTTGGCGTAGAGTTCGACGGGGCCGGTCCAGCAGATTTCGCGCTGCTCCGGGTCGTAGCGGGCCGGTTGCAGTTTGAAGCCCTGCGACTTCGGCTCGGCCCCGATGTTCGTCTTGACCATCGCCAGCACGCGCTGGTCGCGGTCGAACGGATGCCGGCCGATCAACATGCACGAGCGCATCGAGGCCGTGATGCCGATGCTGCCGCCGCCCCGATAAATAGCGTTCTTGCCGTTGGTCTTGTTCAAGTGACGAACGAAGAGGATCGTCACGTCGAGCTTCTCCGCCAGCGCTCCGAGCGGCGCGAGCACGCCACGCACGGACTGATCGGAGATGCTGTTGACCGATTCGCCGAGGAAGGCCATCAGCGGATCGATGATGACGAGCCTGGCGGCGCTGGCGACGATCATGGCTTCGAGGGCGGGCAGATCGTCGGGAATGCGCGGCAGGCGATAGAGCGATCCATCGCGCCGTTCGCCCTGCCAGCAGAAGATGTACTTCAGGTTGGCGCTGATGGCCTGCAGACGCGGGATCATCGTGTCGTTGATGCCGTCTTCGCAGGCGATGATCAGCGTCGCCAGCGCTTCGCCCGGACCGTGCATGCCGTCGGGAAAGTTGTCGCCGCGCGACAGCCGGGCCGCGATGTCGAGCGTGACGAAGCTCTTGCCCATGCCCGGATCGCCGTCGATCAGGCAGAGTTTGCCCCTGGGCAACCAGGGATACCACAGCCAGGAGATGCGCTGCGCCTGCATGGTTTCGAGCTTGAGCAGATCGCGTTCGATGTCGAAACCGGCAGCGGTGCGGTCGATACGCGGAGAAGTAAGCGGTTGCATCTCACCGCTTACTTCGTGCGCGGCTCCGTGTATCGCACGCACCGGCAGTTTCATCATCGCGTGCAGGTTGTTGCCGGGCATGTCGATCCAGTCGGAGAAGTCGCCTTTCTCCGGCAGGCCGGGGAGTTCGATCCAGCCGACATCGGCAGCGACGCTGCGCAGCGCCTTCGCTCCGGCCTGCATGAAGCCGTGGCCAGGCTTGTCGTTGTCGGGCAGGAAGATGACGGTTCGGCCACGGAGCGGTTCGACGAGATCGGCACTCCAACGGGCGTTGGCGCCGCCGGCGATGGTGGTGGAAACCAGACTGAGGTCGGCGAGGTTGTCGGCGTCCTTTTCGCCTTCGACGAAGTAGATGGGCCGTTCCATTGGCGCGGCCAGGATCTCCGGCAGGCGATAGAGCAGCCGCCGCACGCCCTGCATGTTCCACTGCCAACCGCCTTTCCCCTTCGGCTGGCGCTGGCGAAACTCCTTCGGGTCGAAGCGAACGACCTGGTAGCGAAGATGGCCGGCAGGATCGCGGTAATCGTAGGTTTGCGCAATACGGGATCGAGCAGACATGGAACACCATGACTTCCGGCCCGCGGGTTGGGTGAGCAGGCGAACAGACGGGGCCAACTTCTAAACGCCTTAGACGTATACAACTAGAATAAGTGTAAATGATGATACTTAATAATGCAAGTGTACAGTAACATTTTATCAGATAAATCACCCCGCCAGCTGAAAGTCAGGGTGACCGGGCGCCATATCTTGTGATGGCGCCCGGTCACCCTGACCAGACAGGCCCGCCGAAATCCTCGATGTTTTTGGGGGGTAGGCCAAGTCAGGGGGTCAGGGGGTCATATTCTGGATGACCCCCTGACCCCCTGACTTGGTTTCAGCTGGAATGGGGCATCGCTTTATTTGGTTGCGCGAGCGCTGCAAAGACCCGCACCGCATCCCGGTGTTCCGCCACGTCGTGGACGCGGATGATCTGGGCGGCCCCGTGTGCCAGGGCGTGACAAGCAACGGCCACCGAGCCCACCGTCCGCCCGTTTCGCGGCCTTCCCGTAATGATGCCGATGAAGCCCTTGCGCGACACGCCGAGGCACACCGGCCGGCCGAAGCGCTGAAATTCCTGCAATCGGCGAATCTGCTCCAGCGTGTGCTCGTGAGTCTTACCGAAACCGATGCCGGGATCGAGGGCGATCGTCTCCACGGCGATTCCCTGTTGCACAAGCGATTGCATCCGCCGTTCGAGAAACGCCCCCACGTCGGCCGCCACATCGCGATAGTTCGGGTTTGTCTGCATCGTCTGCGGCGTGCCCTGCATGTGCATGAGGATGACGCCCGCGCCGAACTCGCGAACGACGGCGGCCATTTCCCGATCCTGCAACGCCGTGATGTCGTTGATGATGCACGCGCCGGAGGCGAGCGCCTGACGGGCAACCTCGGGCTTCACCGTGTCAACGGAGATCGGAACCGGCGTGGCTTTGGCCAGTTGTTCGACGACGGGAATCACGCGGCGGAGTTCTTCATCCAGGGAAACCGGTTCCGCTCCCGGCCGGCTCGATTCGCCACCGATGTCGAGCAGGTCCGCGCCGTCGCGCACGAGTTGCAATGCATGAGCGACGGCAGCATCGGTGGTGCAGTGCTGGCCGCCGTCTGAGAAACTGTCGGGCGTGACGTTGACGATGCCCATGATCAGCGCACGGCTGCCGATCTCAAGCATTCGATCGCGACAACGCCAGGTGTGCAAATGCATGATGGAGTGTTCATTCGGTTCACGGCAGGCGTGGCGGCGCCTGCCAGTTCCTTTCCATCATAGCGGCAATTTGCTTGGCGAGATGATTGCAGGCGCGGGTTTGCCCCGAGGCGTTCGATTCGCCGACCTCGGGCAGGAAGCGGCCGTTGTAGGCGATGACCACCGGAACCGGCGCTTCAATCGCACCGGGTCGCGGCAGATTGTCGGGATCGAACGGCGGCAGTTCCGTCGCCGGCGCTACGCCGATCGGCTTGGGCCGATTCGACAGCACTTCGTTGGTGCGCAGATCGCGCCAGACCAGTTCGACGCCAAGGATGACCTCGCCTTCGCGGATTTCGTTGATCTGCGTGCGGTTTTGGACGTTCTTCATCAGGGTGACGACCGTGCCGAGCAACTCGGTGTCGGCCTTGTTCTTGTCGCTGATCACTTTGAACGTCGTCGTCGCTTCGATCTCGCGGATCACGGCGCGCGTCAGTTCCATCTCCAGGCCACGATGAGGCGTCGTCTGAAATGCCTTGTTCGTGAAGATCGGCAGGTAAACGGTGCGGATGTTATCATCGTAGTTCGGCCGGGTCGTGTAGCCGAACATGTTGACGTGGCCATCCCAGGCGCAACCGGACAACAAGGACGCACCGCCGGCAAGCAAACCTGAAATGAGTCGCCGGCGCGTAGGTTTGGACAACGTGAAGCCCTTGCAGTCGTGCATCGTCTGACCTCCGATTCCCTCTTCCATGATTGCAAATTGCAAATTGCGAATGGCAAATTGTAAGAGACCCAAACTATCGCGATGGTCAGATCGCGTACATCTTTTTGCAATTTGCCATTTGCCATTTGCCATTTGCAATCTCTTCCGCCATCCCACTCTGCTTTAGTCGATCAATGATCTCGTTTGCTGCTTTGCCGCGCGCGGCGTCAGCGGCGCGGCATGAACTCTTCCGGCACGGGCTTTTTGTGTTCGACCGGCGTCACCTGATTACGGCGTTCGTCGGGCAGCGCGCCACCGGGCGCGTCGGGGAGTTTCTGATCTTTCACCAGCGTCGGCGTTTCGTGGCCGAACACCCACTTGTTCCATTCGCGCCGCGTCGCTTTGGCGAATTCGGTCTGCGACTGCTGCTCCACCAGATCGCCGTGGATTTCCTTCATGCGGGCGACGGCCTTGTCGTGGAACTCGGTCCCGTGATAGCGCCGCCGCACCAGTTCGTAATAGAACCAGGCCGAGGGCGCCTTGCCGGTGCGACGATAGAACTCGGCGATCTCGAAGTCCTTCTCGGCCTGCTGGTGGCGAACCATCTTCATCTGCTGATCGAGGAAGTCGCCGCGCTTGGCGACCAGATCGGGCTGCGTCATCTTGGCGCGCTGGACCATCGCCAGGGCTTCCGCCGATTTGCGGCCGTCGTAGTGCGGCCCGCCCGTCGCATTGTTCTTCGCGAGAATCGCCAGTTCGTAAGCCCGCTCGCGCAGCCTGGCCATCTCGTCGTTCTTCGGTGGATTGCGCTCGGCGATGTCGATCATCTGGCTCAATAGCTGATCGGCTTCCTTGTAGTTGCCGCGCTGGAAGTGCACGTAGCCGGCAAGGAACAGCGCCTTCTCCGCGTGCGGTCCGGTTGGATCGTTGAAGTAGACGTTTTCGAGTGCCTTGATGGCATGACCTTCCTCGTCGAAGAGCGGCTTGCTCTTGTCGAAATGCATGAAGTTCCAGGGGACGAAGAAGCGTTTCCCCTCGGCTTTCTCGACCTCGGCGTCCAACTGTTTGCGTGTGTCATCGAGCCAGTAGTCGGCGATCGCGTACATCTGCCCGACGGCCCGTTCGCGATAGACGCCGTACTGAAAGTCGGTCAGCAGCTTGTTGTAGGTAGCCATCGCGTCAGTGTTTTCCTTGAGCAACCCGCGGCATTCGGCCTCGTGAAAACGGGCCTTCTCGGCGACGAGCGCCGGATTGGCCGTATCGTCGGCGACCTTGCCAAAGAGCTTCCGCGCCCGGTTGTAATCCCTGGCGGCGAAGGCGTCTTCCGCCTCGGCCATCGTCTTGGCGCTCTTGTAGGTCGCGGCGGGAGCCTCTTCGACGTGGCCGGCCTTGATGACCATGCTGGCGACGGTTTTCTCTTTGGGATCGGTATGGTGGATCGGGACCGAGACGCCGCAGCCGGCCAGAAGCAGAGCGGCCAACGGGCAGCTTGCCGCCACGAAGATGCGACGAGATCGCATGGTCATCCTTCCCCCTGAGATCCCTGGCCTTTGGAGCGGGGGGTCGCATTGGCGCCCCGTGTTTCTTCAGGCTCATGCACGGGGCGCTCACGCAACCCCGCTCGCTGTTATTCGAGATATGCAAGCAGCTTTGGCCGCCGCGCCAGCACGTGTGAGACGTAATGGCCGAGCAGTTGCCGCAGTTCCACGCGCTGCAACGGGGCGATCGAAGGCATTGTTCGCGTGGGATCGTCCAGTTGCCGCAACTTCTCCAGAGCACTGTCGCTTACCGCACGCTTGTCCGTTGGCGCGGTTTCGCACTTCGCACAGAGCAGCCCGCCCGCTGTCGGACTGAACGTCCAACCCCGCGGCGAAGTGGGACAAGTTTCCAACTTGTCATCACAGACGGCGCAGGCATCGAAGCGGGGTCGATAACCGAGTTCGTGCAGCCAGGCAAGCTCAAAGCGCATCGTGCGCGCGGAGATATCCTGCCTCAGCGAGTGCAAATCGCGCAGAGCGCCCAGCGCCTCGTCGAATAGATTCGGGTGCGGATCGTGATCCTGCGTGCCGAGATCGAGCAACTCAGCGATGTAGTAGCCGGCATAGAGTGCCGACAGATTCGAGCGCAAGCCGCTGAAGCGTTCGTCCGCCCGCGCTTCGGTCAACAGATCGAGGCCGCTCTGTTTGCGCAAAAAAACGATGTTGCAGACGGTGAGCAGGTCGAGCGCGACCTCGAAGTTCGATTTGAGCCGACGCCCTCCTTTCGCCAATGCGCGCACCTTGCCGAATTCGCGCGTGAAGAAGGTGGCGATCCGGCTGGTCTCGCTCCAGTCGGACGTGCGAATGACGATTCCGGTCGCTTTTTCGGCAGGCATCAACGTTTCCCCGTGCGCAAAGCCGCGTGCGGCTCTATATACCTATTCTCCACACCCATCGGAGAATTGCCATGTTCCGACTCGCGCTGATGTCGTTCGCTGTCGCCGCTACTTCCGTGTTCGGCGACGCCCCAAAGAAACTTCTGCTCGTCGGTCAGGGTCCCGACGGCCATGCGCCGCAGACGCACGAGTATATGGCCGGCGTCAACATCATCGAGAAACTGCTCAAGTCGAACAAGGGGATCGAGATCACGAACGTCAAGGCCGATGGAGCGTGGAAGGAAGGCCCCGAGTTAATGGAACGGGCCGACGGCGTGGTCTTCTTCGTCAGCGAGGGCGCCAAGTGGCTGCAACTCGAACCTGCGCGGCTACTCGCGCTGCAGAAACTCGCCAAACGCGGCGGAGGTTTCGTGGTGCTGCACTGGGGCATGGGTTGCAAGGAGGCGCAATACATCGAAGCGTTCGTCGCTATCTCGGGCGGCTGCCACGGCGGACCCGATCGCAAATTCCAGGTGATCGAAGAAGCGAAGGTGGAACTCGCCAACACGAAGCATCCCATCCTGACCAGGGTGACTCCCTTCACCGTGAAAGAGGAGTTCTATTATCAACTGAAGTTCGCGAAGGGTGAGAAGGCGCCGCAGCCGCTGCTGAAGGCGCAAATCGATGGCAAACTGGAAACCGTCTGCTGGGCCTGGGAGCGCCCTGACGGCGGCCGTTCGTTCGGCTTCAGCGGCCTGCACTTCCACGAAAACTGGAAACGGGCGGAGATTCGGCGGCTCGTCGGCCAGGCCGTGTTGTGGACGCTCAAACTCGCTGTCCCGGAGAAGGGGCTGGCGGTGGATTTGAAGGATGTGGATTTGAAGTAGTTCGCTTGAACGCGGCTACTTCTGAAGTATCGGCAGATAGTTATTGGGAATCTGCAGGATGATGAGCGCCATGGCGGTGGCGTAGTGGTTGCAGGTGAATGGGTCGCTCCACGAGCCGTCGGCGCGGCCGCGCGCCCGGGCCAGCAGTTCATCGCGGATGGCTGGGAACCAGTCGTTCCAGTATTGGGGAAACCGAGACGCGGCAGTCCACATCGCCTGCGCCGCGTAGTATTGGCCGTAGTACCAGTGCAGTTCGGGAATCTCGCGGCGCGACAAGGGCAGATTCGGTTTGAACTGCGCGAGATAGCGGAGGCTGCGCTCGACTTCCTTGCCTTCGTAAACCCCGGCGGAATACAGAGCCACAAGACCGGCGGCGGATCGGGCCATGGCCGATCCGCCCTGGCCGCTGAAGTAGCTGTAGCCGCCGTCGGCATTCTGGCACGAGCGCACGTACTTCAGGCATTTCTTGACGACATCGGGATTGACGAAGAAGCCGGCGTTGCGGGCGGCGCGCAAGGCCATGATCTGACAAATGGTGACCGACACGTCGGCCTGCTGCGGCACGGGGTCGTAGCGCCAACCGCCCTCGCGGCT
>Ga0247727_10019592_pt1 | contig 10466 bp, 9 predicted proteins | sample WisWelCaveWW1625_FD_202498 | JGI IMG/M metagenome (GOLD analysis project Ga0247727, IMG submission 202498) | Biofilm microbial communities from Wishing Well Cave, Virginia, United States - WW16-25 | ecosystem: Environmental > Aquatic > Deep subsurface > Groundwater > Cave microbial mat | place... | reverse complement strand
GTATTTATCCTTGCCATCAAACGCAATTGAAACGGGACAGGCAGAGATAGTTATCACTGATATCTGGCTTGACCCCGAACATCCACAGGCAGGCGATAAAGTAACGATATTTGGGAATGTATACAATGGTGGGACATTTAGGACAGAGTACTATGCAAAAGTTGTTACTGTCGGCTTTTTAATAGACGGAGAATTACGAAAGATAGCAGAGCTTGGAAATGTAAATCCAGGCAGCACAAACAATGTCAAAGTCTCCACTGGCTCACTCTGGGAGGCTGAATGGGGTAAACACAACATGACAGTTATCATAGATTACCATAATACATTACCCGATCAATACGACAATCCGACTAATAACATAATAGAAAAAACCTTCATAATTGAGCCTGTTAGTTCATCTCAAATTAATTTTGATATAACACCTTCTTACATTATTCATGGTCAAGATTCTGTTATTGCGTTAATTGGCAGTCTTACAGAATCGGATTCTGGGGCTCCATTAATCAACCAAAACATTATTCTGATGGCAGGAGATTCAAGGCATCCTTTGATAACTGATAAGAATGGTAAATTTGCTATAACAAAGGCAATCACTTTTTCAGAAGGAAAATTCTTGGTGACGGCGTCATTTGAGGGGAACTTTCCTTATCTTCCGTCAAACTATTCTGGTTATGTTTTTAATTTGCCACCTTCAAAGGATACTGCCGCACTTATATTAAAAATTGAAGATCCTAAAGATAATTATGATTTCCAAAATCTGCCTGCAGAAATAACCATATTTCAAGACTCTTATGATAATTTGTATGCAAGAATTTCAACTAGTGAAAAGGGAGTTTTATTAGACAATGGCACTGTATGGACAGGTCTACCTGGAAATCATTCCTATCTTGAAGAAATCTATGTCAATGGAAGATTCTTTTTTGGAACCGATTGGAAACAAATACCTGAAAAGCACGTATTACAAGAAAATATTTACGTTCCTGAAACTGCACAAATTCGGTTCCACGTAACAGATGTAGATAACAATCCATTATCTGATACTTTAGTCAAAACTTGGATATATTTTGCAGAAACGGATGAAAGCGGTTTTACTGCATGGTTCGATATGTTGCCAACTAGAACGAAAAAAGAACCATATGTTACAGTGGGTTCTACACACGATGGGAGGATAATCAAATCAGAACCATTCTTTGTAACCAGTGGAGAAAAAAAAATTATTAACATAGAAGTCCGAGAACCGGAAGTGACAATTCCATTATGGATAAAAGATAATGCCAAGCGGTGGTCAGAAGGTTCTATAAGTGAAAAGGATTTTGCATCAGCAATACAATACCTTATAGAACAAAAAATTATTGTAATTCCAACTAGTATAGAATCTGCATCGGATCAATCAATTCCACAATGGATAAAAAAGAACGCGAAATGGTGGTCTGACGGCCAGATATCAAATGGCGACTTTGTTCGAGGACTCCAGTATCTAATGAGAATTGACGTCATACGTGTATGAAACCTTAACCGTTAAGGAAAATGTTCACTTCATTTGTGTAAAGAATGCTGTATTTTTGAATAAAACAGTAAATATAATTAAAATCAGGTGATAACATAGGACTAGACTATGACAACACCATCATCTCAAAAGAGTATTGTTATAATAGAAGATAGTCTAGCCGTTGCTGTACTCATACAGGACTTTCTAAAGAAACTTGGTTATCAGAATGTCCACATTTGTGATAGTGGTAGAACTGGCATACAAGTTTTTGAAGAACTTGTAAAGTCAGGTAAATTGCCAATAGTCATACTTGATTACAGCTTGCCAGACATGAATGCTGATGCTGTGATGTCAGAGATATTTGCAACGAGGCCAGATGCCAAAGTAATAATAGAAAGTGCAAACGAAAAAACTGACGAAACCATAAAGAACGTCCTTAGGTATGGTGCCTATGAGTATCTTGAGAAACCTATCAGGTTTGAAAATCTAAAAAATACTATGCAAATACTTGAGGAGGAAGACAGGATTCTTGAGAACAAACCGCCAGAAACACAAAAACAAATAGGCTCCCTTTTAAATTCATCCATACAGATTAGTCTAGCAAGAATTTCTGAATACTGTAACATGAAAAAGGAAGACGTTTTGGAGCATTTGAAAAAATTAGAATTGGATGGAAAAGTAGTTTGCCTTGAGGACATTAAGGAAATCTCATGTAGCATGTGCGGATCAGTAAAAATAGGACAGATCTTTCACTGCCCTTCCTGTAACAGTTCAAATTTCAAACATGGCAAGCTAATAGAGCATTTCAAGTGTGGTAATGTCTCTTTAGAAGAGTCATACAAGAATAACACTTGCCCAAAATGCCGCAAAGAAATCAAGACAATTGGAGTAGATTACAAGGTTTTGGAAAACTACTATATCTGTAATGACTGTGACGATAAATTTGCAGAACCATCACAAGAGTACCTCTGTTTACACTGTAACAACAGATTCAAGCTTGATCAAGCAAAATGGATAACAAGTGAAGGCTTTAAGGCAATTAATTTGTAATTTCTGTTTGCTCATCAAGTGCCATCGCAATGGATGCTAGCACTTGGTCTGAATCAAAAGGTTTCACTAAATACGCCAAGGCTCCATGTTCTATGGATTTTGTAATGGTCTTAAGGTCATCACTTGCAGTTATCATAACAATTTTTGCATTTGGATTTACAGCCATTATCTCCTTAAGTGTATCTAGACCATCTTTTTTTGGCATGGCTATGTCTAACAATAATACGTCAGGTTTTACGTCATTAAATTTTTTTATGGCATCCATCCCATTGACTGCTTCAGCTACAACTTCATGATTTCCCAATTTCAATAAATCTTTTAGAAGTAGCCTAATTGAATCTGCATCCTCAGCAACCATTATACGTGCCATACTTGAACCACATCGGCATTTTTCTATTTAAGGACAGGTATGTATTAGTAGTATATACACACAATTACACACGACTTCTCATCAAAAATTAATAATAATATCAACAATTCACCAAGAACAATTGCTGGGATGTGACGGTAAATACATTCTAAAAGACACTGAATAACAATTTAGATGGTTTCAGTACATTTGGTATTTTACGAGTTTTTGTCAAGTGTCCTTGCAATGATCTTTAAGACCTGATCAAAGTCAAAAGGTTTCAATATGTACGATAAGGCTCCCTCTTTAAGACAATCTTGCATTGTCTTAAGGTTATCACTTGCAGTTATCATAATAATTTTTGCATTTGGATTATTAGTAATTATTTCTTTGATGGTGTATAGACCATCTTTTTTTGGCATGGCCAAGTCCAACAATAAAAGATCAGGCTTTGTTGCATTGAATCTCTCTACTGCTTCCTCTCCATTGGCTGCTTCAGATACTAACTCATGATGACCTATCTCTAGTATGTCTTTCAAAACCATTCTAATTGCGTCCGAATCATCTGCAATCATTATGCGAGCCATGCCTTAGTTAAATAATTGATTTTTTGCTATTTAAAGACAGGTATGTGCTAGTAACCCAATACGTCAGAATAAGTACGTCGCAATTTACTCTTTAATTCGCCAGCGTTTTTGTCAATAGTACCACTAAAAATTTTCTTCATAACTAGATTGGATTCTACGAGAGTTTGATAACTACCTGTCAGCACACCATTTATGATAACATGTTTTAAAATTGTATCAGTCATCTTGGCAATATCGCCTATGTCATTTTGATCCATCATTGGAGCCAGACCCTTTATTTTATGAAGATGCTTTCCAATGCTCTGAGCATTATTTGAGATATCCATGTCATTACCACATCGCGTTAAAATCTGATCCAACGCGTCTAACTCCTCTTGAACCTCTTTTCTAGCAATTCTAAGGAAATTGTCAGACATTCGATGCTTCCTGTTAGTCAACTTAGATACTAACTTTTATAGCCTTTATGATAGCCCAAAAATTAAATGAAAATCATTCAAAAGACGTATTTTTTACTAGCTGTTATAATTGCTGTTGCATCCATCAACTTATTTCTGCTTTTAGCAACGGAGCAAGAAACTGAAGCTGATTCAAATGCTATCATTAGTGCTACCGATCTTAAAGCCACCACTGAAAGGATTCTAGGTACTTCAAACGCCGTAGCAGCAGGAGATGAAGGCGCTAGAGAAAGACTCAAAATAAGATTGGATGTCTTTGATAACATTTTAAATACACTAAGATATGGTGGTGAATTAAACAATAATAAAATAGCAACTGTACCAGATGTGCTTAAAAGTGACTTCGAAAACATTACTATTTTAGGAGATTCATACAAACGCAAAGCCCAAACAATACAAGTTGCACAAGTCTTTAACCCTGAAGTGAGGGATGCATTGAAGTATGTTTTGGGAAAAAATGGTGAGCTAGTAGTGAAAACAGATGAAATTCAAAGAGAACTTTCCTCACTTGACAGGAATTATAATAGACACAAAGAAATAGCAATGGAGCTTCAAGAACTTGCAAAATCAATTGGAGAAAATACCTTACGTATTTCAATTGGAGAAGAAGGGAATATTCAGGCTGAAGTTAAGAAGGATAGAATTCTTTTTGAGGCAAATCTTAGAAAACTACTACTACAAATTCCACTTACAGGTTTAGAAACAGATGGCCTTCAGATAGAATCTGAGGATCTTGAACCAATTCCCAGAGAAAATTCTGCCGCACTTCGGGACGTGGATCCTTTATGGGAGGCTATACAGCTGAAATTAGGAATAATAGAATCTAACTCCTTGCTTTCAAAGGAATTTAGCACTGCGCTAAGTGAACTACAAGATGAACGAGACGCTATACTATCTTCAATTGATAAATTTGTGGATGACTGGCAAGCCTTGGTAGATAAAAAAGAAGATGATAAGGCACTTATTGCGCAATCGCTTCTTATAGCTGACGTAGCCGTTTTTGTTATCGTATTGCTATCAATCAGAAAATCATTGAGTCCATTAAGTTCTCTTACAGTGGCTATTTCTCGTGTCAGAGAAGGAATCTATGGCGAAAAAATTGCGTACAGTTCAAAAGACGAGATTGGTGAACTTGCTGAAACATTTAACAGAATGTCAATTACAATAAAACAAAAAGAAGACGAGGCACAAAAAATCGAAATAGCAAAAGATGAATTTCTTGCCATGATCACACATGAACTAAAAACGCCTTTAGTGCCTATCCAAGGGTACGCCGATATTTTACTTGGCGGACATTTAGGCGAACTTAACAAAAGTCAGAAAGAACGAGTGGAAATAATCAAGTCAAGCTCTGAATCGCTTTTAGAGTTAATATCAGATTTACTTGATGCACAAAAATTAGAACTAGGTCAACTCAAAATTAAAGCACAGGTTAACAATCTCAAATCCACTTTGGACAAAGTAATAGCGGCTATGGCGCCACAGGCAATTTCAGATCAGGTTGAACTGACACATAATCTTAAAGGAGACGGTTATGCATTATATGATGAGGAACGTATACAACAAGTTCTTGCCAACCTGATAAAAAATAGCATAAGGGCTGTTCAACCAAAAACAGGCAAAGTAGAAGTTCTAGTGGAAGATTATAAAAACGACTACAAAATCTACGTCAGAGACAACGGAAAGGGCATACCAAAGACTGCTATGGATAAGATCTTTAAAAAATTCTATCAGGCAGACACCTCTACTACTAGAGAAAAAGGAGGTAGTGGGCTTGGTTTGGCTATCTGTAAAGGTATCATAGAAGCTCACGGCAGTGAAATACAGTTCGAAAGTGAACTTGGTCGAGGAACTACATTTTCGTTTATCCTTCCCAAAACTCAAAAATCTGTTATATAGCATAAACAAAAAATACTTGAACACAGGCGAACCATTATTGAACCTAGAAGACTATGCTGAAAAGGCAGTTGAATTTGCACGTCAAAGCGGTTGTCAATACTGTGATGTCAGAGCAGAAACTGTTGCTAGCAATGGATTTCTCTTAGAGAATGGTGAAATTGAACACTTTACATCTTCTAGCAATTCTGGTTTGGGCATAAGAGTTCTTGCAGCTGGCTGTTGGGGATTTTATTCAGTTTCTAATCCCAATTCTTTAGAGGAGATAAAAAATGCAGCTCAGGAGGCTGTGAAAAGTGCGTTACATTATTCTCTAAGTAAAAAACAGAAAGTAAGACTAGCGGATGCCCCAACTTGTGTAGATGAGGTAGATTTTAGAGTCTTAAAACAGCCCACGATAGAAGAAATGACAAAGCTTGGCTTTGAATGTGATAGTATAATCAAAAGCAAGAAGAGGATAAACAAATCGTCTATATCGATGGAATGTGATATGTTTTCAAAATATTTTGTAAACAGCGATGGTACAAAAATACATCAAAATTTTGTAGATACCATAGCTAACTTATCAGCTACCGCACATGAATCTGGGCTGACAGAATCTGTAAATACAACGGAAGGAGGCAGGGGTGGAATGGAAATGATACTTGGACAAAACGACATTACAAAAGCCGCTGAATTTATTGCAAAAAAAGCTACAGAACTCATAGATGCAAAAACTGCAAAAGAAGAGAACGCAACAGTTGTTATGAACCCAGATTTTGTCGCCCTTCTAACACACGAGATTCTTGGCCATCCGTCAGAAGCAGATAGAGTACTTGGGAAGGAGATGGCTTGGGCTGGAGGTGCTTGGTGGGCTGGCAAGCTTGGCGAAAAAGTCGGTTCCTCAAAATTAACTGTAATTGATGATCCGACAATACAGGGAAACCTTGGATGGTACATATATGACGATGAAGGAGTTTTTGCAAAAAGAAAAACACTGATAGAAAATGGTGTTCTAATAAATCATATGCAAAGCAGAGAAACTGCATCCATTTTCAACACAGAACCAAATTCTGGTATGCGAGCTTCAGGATACGAGTTTATGCCATTGATCAGAATGGCATGCACCTGCATACAACAAGGAGATTGGGAACCTCAGGAAATGATAAAAGAAATAAAGAATGGTTATCTTATTTCCAACATGAAGATCCCATCAATTGACATGATGAGATACAACTGGAGCATCTCCTGCCAGTTTGCACAGAAAATAGAAAATGGTGAACCTACAGAATTACTAAGGGATGTAATAGTGATGGGTACTGCACCAGAATTTTTTAATTCCATTGATGCTTGTGGTAAGGACTTTACTGTAAGGCCAGTTACTAATTGTGGAAAGGGAGATCCGATGCAAACTATGAGAATGGGAAACGGCGGACCTCACATACGGGGAATGGCAACTGTAAAAAGTGTAGGCGTATAGATTGTCAAACCAGCTTGATATGTTAAGATCAAAGATAATGTCTTGTGTCAAGTGTAACCTATCAAAATCAAGAACTAACGCAGTTCCTGGTAAGGGTAATCCCACTGCAGAGATCCTGTTTATAGGAGAAGCACCTGGCAGAAATGAAGACTTGAAAGGCGAACCATTTGTGGGTTCTGCAGGGAAAATTCTATCTGAGGCTCTAGATTATGCTGGTCTTTCACGAGATGATGTCTTTATAACAAACGTGGTAAAGTGCAGGCCACCAAGTAACAGACTACCACTTCAGGAAGAAAAAGACGTCTGCCATGAACACCTCTCAAAAGAGCTAGAGATAATCCGACCAAAAATAATATGCATACTGGGAAATACTGCCTACGGGTCTCTTTTGGGGGGAGACTCCATAACAAAGAACAGGGGCAAGATAATTGAAAAGAACGGCCAACTATATTTTTTGACAATACATCCAGCTGCAACAATTTACAACCCAGAACTCAAATCTGTACTAAAAGATGACATGAAAATATTGGCAAAGGCAGTTGCTAAATTAAAACAATAAGATTGGGTTATCGTATGAGGATACTTCCACGTTCATTTTATGCAAGAGACACCGTTGATGTTGCCAGAGATTTATTAGGAAAATTACTTGTGAGAAGAATAGATCAAAAAACAATTTCTGGTATAATAATTGAAACTGAAGCTTACAGATACAAAGATGATCAAGCAAGCCATTCCTTTGTAGGAATGACACAAAGAAACAAAGCCATGTTTGGGCAAGTCGGTATTGCATACGTCTATTTTACTTATGGAATGCATTATTGTATGAATGTCGTCGCAAAAAATGATGAACATCAAGCCGGTGCAGTGCTTTTACGTACACTAATACCAAGAGAAGGAATAGGTTTTATGATAAAACAAAGAAAGACTGACGTAATCTTAAATCTTACAAGCGGACCTGCAAAACTAACACAGGCTTTACAGATAACAAAAAAACAATATGGTGAAGATCTTACTAAGCTATCCGCTCTTTTTATTACAGAGGGTGTCAAAATTAAGAAATCTCATGTTATAGCAATGTCAAGAGTTGGTATAAAAAAAGCAACTGATAAGCTCTGGAATTTCACAGTGCAAAATTAGCTACTCTTCATCTTTTGCTGGTCTGAGTGTCCATGGCGCAACCCTGCCAAGCACTCTTTCCCAGTTGAGTCGTAGCATCAATATCACTACTCCTGTTATCATTGCAACAAAGATTGCTGTACCTATGTATATTGTACTTACATCACTTACTTTATCAAGCAAGGGATTGATATACGACAGGCCAAAGCTTCGAGAGATAAACACTATGGTATAGCTTAGAACAATCTTTCCAACAACCGTGGATATGAAGAATCGTAGTGGATTATATTTTGCAAGTCCTAATGGAACATATATCAAATCGTCGGGTATGGGAGTTGCAGCAGCCACAAAGGCAGCACCTGCGCCGTAACGTTTTACTAATCTTTCAAATGGTTTTATTCTCTTACGAGTTTGCTCAGTGATTATCTTTCTGCCACCATAACTTAAGGTAAAGATTATCTGTTTTGCAGCTGCAGATGCAACTGCGCTGGTTATAGCTATGATATTAAGATCAAATTGATCAGTTGCTGACATTGTGGCTAGAAGTATAAAGGCAGGAAATGGAACAAACGGAATTAAAGAACCAAAAAAACTTACCAACATAAGGCCTACATAACCTACTTCAGGATCTATTGGAAAAATATCGGTTAAATCCACAAGTCACCCACTAAATCCCCCTTATTTAATCAGATATATACTCTAGTAACCGCGTGCAAAAATTACGTTTTCTTTACTTGGTCCTTTACAGTTAATGCACTTGGACGCCGTGCTGTTGTTGTCAAAAGGAATTACCCGAATGTCAGCCCCAGTCAACTCCTTTATTTTTTCTTCACACTTTTGGTCTCCGCACCATGGCGAACTCAAAAACATTCCTTTTTCCAGCTCTGACTTGAAAATATCAAAATCTGATACGCTCTTAGTTTTTTCTTTAAGAAAACTTTTAGTCTTTTCAAACATGCTTTGTTGTATGTCATTTAATACAGATTCAATGCCTTGTACTAACTTGTCAAACATAAGGTCAGTCTTTTTTTGATTATCTCGTCTCACTAGAACAATTTTACTCTTAGCCATGTCCTTTGGACCGATCTCTACTCTTAGTGGAACACCTTTCATCTCCCAATCATGGAATTTGTAACCGGGAGTAAACTCGTCTCTAGAGTCCAAATATGCCATGATTTTATTTTTTGATAAGGATTGTACTATCTCTTGAGCCTTCTTTAACACTTGTTCTTTGTCTGACTCAGAATAGTAAATTGGGACAACTACTACTTGAATTGGAGCAACTCTAGGAGGTAAGACCAAACCCTTGTCGTCTCCATGAACCATTATCAATGCACCAATAAGTCTCCAAGAAACGCCCCAAGATGTTTGCCATGCAAAATTTTCTACGTTATCCTTGTCCAAAAATTTCACATCAAATGGTTTTGAAAAATTCTGACCTAGGAAGTGTGATGTTCCCATCTGAAGCGCTTTGCCATCTGGCATTATTGCTTCCATGGTTGTCGTGTAGACTGCACCTACAAACTTTTCCTTTTCAGTTTTTTTGCCTGTAATAACTGATATAGCAAGCTCCTCTTCAACAATTTTCTTGTATATTTCTAGTATTGTCATGACCTCTCGTTCTGCCTCTTCTTTGGTTGCGTGAACAGTGTGCCCTTCCTGCCACAAAAATTCTGAAGTTCTAAGAAACGGCTTTGTGGATTTTATCTCTGCTCGTAGTGCAGTGTTCCAAAAATTAATCTTCAGGGGTAGATCTCTCCAGCTTTTTATCCACTTGGAATACATAGAATATGCCAAAGTTTCCGAAGTCGGTCGCAGTGCAAGCCTGTCCCCTATCTCTGCCTCGCCAGAATGCGTCACCCAAAATACCTCGGGATTAAATCCAGCAAAGTGACTTGCTTCCTTACTAAGAAGTGACTCTGGAATCAAGATTGGCAAAAAGCCATTTTCATGACCAGTTTCCTTGAGCTTAGCATCAAGCGAAGACTTGAGAGATTCCCAAATGGAGTAGCCATATGGTCTTAGAACAATAAGGCCCTTTACAGGTGCATAGTCTGCAAGTTCG
>Ga0247727_10019591_pt1 | contig 10467 bp, 9 predicted proteins | sample WisWelCaveWW1625_FD_202498 | JGI IMG/M metagenome (GOLD analysis project Ga0247727, IMG submission 202498) | Biofilm microbial communities from Wishing Well Cave, Virginia, United States - WW16-25 | ecosystem: Environmental > Aquatic > Deep subsurface > Groundwater > Cave microbial mat | place... | reverse complement strand
CGAACGGGCACCCATCCACTGCCCGCGTCCAACCTGCATCGTCGATCAGGTCGGCCCGGACGAATTCCAGCCGGCTGTCATCGACGCCGTGTTTGCCCAACGTCCGGCGCAGCTGCGCCTCCCGACCCGAATCGCGGAGCGTGCCGCGCACATGGTAGCCCTGCTCGAGCAGAAGTTTCACGCAATGCAGGCCGACGAAACTGCCCGCGCCGGTGACCAACACTCGCTTCATCGCTTGAGCCTGCAGAGCACCTGGTGTATCTCGCCTTAGCGGAGCGACTATTCGGTGACGAGCGTCGTCACCAGGTTGACGGTAATTTCCACCTCATCCGGACCAATCTTCACCACGATGCTGCTCGGTGAGAGGCGGGTAGGTTCTGCCGCGATCGGGGATACAAATTCAAACCGATCGCTGATCTGGGCCGTGGCCGCAAACGTGCCGTCGGCATCAACGACAGAACCGACCAGAACGTCCTCCCCGTTATACACACCCGTGCCGCGATACAGCCCCACCGGTCCGCCGGCAGCCACGGCCGCGCCGCTGAAGGCCATGCTGACCTGTTCGATGTTCACCACCGTTCCGCTGATGGTGGAACCGTCAATCGTCCCCCGCAAGGCGACGCCATCGGAGCTGACCCCTTGAAAACCGCCATTCTCGTCGACCGTTCCGGTGTACCAGCGGGCGGAGGTCAGGTTGAAGGCGTCATCCAGACTGCAAATGTAGGCAGCGAACCTGCCGTTTTCGACGACCAACCCGACCCGTGCGCTGGCTGGCGCGCCCTCGAGCGTCGCGATATAAGAGGTAGCGCCGGCGGCCGGTGCGCCTCCGCAGGCATTGAGAGCGAAGAGTAGAACGATCGATAGAAGGACGATTTTCTTCATATAATTCTCCTTATTCTAATTAATCCTTATTCTAAACCCTGCCCAACGAATTCGGATGCGGATAAGGGCGAGGAAATCGTTAAGATTCTTTGTGGTCAGTTGGGGTCTCGCCCCCTTGTTTGAGCGTGCAGAGCGCCTGGCGGATCTCGCCAAGGTGATAGGCCGTGTGGGCGACGATCGCGATCGCGCCGCCGATCTCCCGCTCGCTCGGCCAGTCCGGCGCGTCGTCGATCAGTTTCAGAATGCGCCGGTAGCTTTCACGCAGTTCGCCCTGGATCGCCTGCCATTCGTCAGAAGTGACCCGGCTGACCGTCCGCCAGATCTCGCCCCAATCCACCCTGGGGAAGTTTGGATCGCGGACGGACTTGTCGGTGACATCCAGGTAAAAGGCGGTGTGCTTGACCTGGGCGGCCAGGGTGGCGCAGCGGCCGCCGACCGGGATCGACGCTTCTTCGGCGCTGATCCCGGCCAGGGTTTCAAAGAGCGAGGTGCCTCGATCGAGAATGAAGCCGTGGACGTTGTCGAAGATCTCATCCAGCAGCAGTTTTAAGGCCCCGGTGAAATGTTCGGATTCGATTGCGGTCATCTTGCCGATCTCCTCGGGAAATCAGCTTTAATGATACCGCCAAATCGGGTCAGAGACCGGACGCCCCTGCGAGGACCTCTCGCAGCTGCACTGCGGCGGAGTTCGCGGCGCTGAGATCCTCATCATCGGCTGCCGCGCGCAGGTCTTCGAGGCGGGCCGTGATTTCCTCGGCTGTGGCTGCATCCAGGGTGTGGGCGATGCGCTGCCAGATCCATTCGAGCGTGGTAACATCGCCGGCCACATCGCCGGGTTCCCCGCCGGCGGCATCCACCAGGAGATGCAGGGTCCAGAGATCGAAGCGGGCCAGATCGATTTCAGCCGGCGGGCGGTACTGAAGCTGGAAGTCGAGGCCGGCTAAGGCAACGGCAAGAGCCGCCTTACGCGTCCCGGTTGCATCTTGAGCGTTGGCCGCGGGGACAAGCGCGTCTCCGCCAAGAGCCTCAAGGGCGCGGTTCATCTGAATCTCAAGCAGAGGCGGCACGCCGCCGGCCCGGTAGGCAGCCCAGGCATCGGTTAGCTTCTCGCGGGCGGCCGAGACCGCGGCCCAGTCACCGGCTTCGGCGGCATCGAAGATGGCCAGCGCGCTGGTATACAGCGTCTCACACTCGACCGGCATGAGTCCGGGGAGCGCATCGGTGGGTACAGCCAGCGCCAGGGACTCATGGTTGCCTCGCGACCCGGTGTAAAACTCACCGTACCCGGGGGCAAAGTATTTATCGTCCAGACCGCCTCCCTGGTAGAGCTGGGTGGTGATCATTGCGCCTTCCACAGGTCCATGCGGTCCGGTCAACGTCTGGTTGATGGCTGCAACAGTGACTTCTTCAAAGACGAGGCCGGGGATGTTCTCCGGGCGGTACACGTCGCCCACCCGGGGGACAGCGGGCATGATCAACGCCGCCAGGCCGTCCTTGCCGGCCAGCCAGGTGCCGTGGGTGTCAAGGATGACGCCGTCCTGGTAGTTGGCCACATCCTCGCCGAAGTACCAGACCGAGCCGTCATCCGCCTGGGCGTACCAGTCGAGGGCGACCTCGTGAATACGCCCGTCGAGATAGGCGGTATATTGGGACACGAGCGTCTCGATCTGTTGGCCGTTCCATTCGATGATCCTGGTTTCAGGCAAGAGGGTGGTCTCGGCCCGAAACAGGTGTCCGTCGATGCTGCCAAGTAAGATGGCCGAACGGAGGTTGCTGATCGGGAACAGCGGGTTGGTAATGCGAGTCGGGTTCGAGAACGTTGGGATGACGATATCTACCCGGGCGCTGTCCGGAGCGCAGCCGCTGCCGGACTCCGTACCGCATCCCGGTTGAGCGCCGGTTGTTCCAGCCGGAGTGAACTCAACCAGCTCAAACGTTTCGCCGGTATTCAGGTTAATCGTTTGGATGACTCCGATCCCGGCCGCATAAAATTTGTGCTCCTGCGAGTCCGGGTCCAAGAGGGTGAAGTCGTTGGTTTTTACTACATTCTCAAAACTGCCATACCCGATGGTGACACTCTCGCCGGCGCTCAACAGCGTTGCCTGGTCTTCGGCCTCGCCGGCATAATATTCCTGGTAATAGGTTTCCCCAACATGGGCGGCCGGGTCGGCGTACATGTAAATCCCCGGCAAAGCCCCGTCGACGCCCGCTTCCCAGGAGCCGGCGTGGTCCTTCAATCGACCGTCCTCGTAGTTATCCACCACCTCGCCAAAGTACCAGACGTTGCCTTCCTTATCCTGAGCGTACCAGTCCACGGTATCCTCGACCAGGGTACCATCCAGAAAAACGGAATCGCGAATGACGGTGGTGGTTACGCCCATCACTTCCCTGGTTTCATTCAACACTTTAATTTCAATCCTCTCCAGGCCTTCCTGAGTCTGCCCTTCATAGACGTACGTTGATCCGGGAATGGCGGGGAAGTAAGGATTGTCGATCAGCGCTACGAAGTCGGCCGGGGTGAGGTTGAAGGTATAGGGCTGGTCTGCGGAGGCGCTGCCAGACTGCGCCTCGGTCTGGAAGAAACCGACTGTAATGGTCTGGTTCCCGCTGACCTCCAAAGCCAGGACTTCAAGCTCGTAGACTGTCCCCGGCTCAAGAAACTCGGCCGGTACGGACAGGCTATTGCGATCGGCGGGCAGATGCACATCGAATGTCGGCCGGGAAAACCCGTTGGGGTCCTCGTGATCGACTTTCGTGATGATGACCTCGTACCCGGTGATCGTAACCGGACCGCCGTCAAGAGTCTCCGTCACGTCTTCCCATACCACAACCAAGTCGGAGGCGGGAACCACGGCTTCCTCGACGTGCTCTTCATCGGCCAGCAGCGGCGAGGTGATCGTCGGCGATACAGGGACATCATGGGTGAAAGTCGCCGAGCCGGTCAATCTCTGCCCCTCGAACGTCACACCCAGGACCTTGTACTCGCCCTCAGGGAATTTTGCCTTGAGGTCGGCAAATGAGAACTCTTCACTCGGCGGTTCCCTCGATTCGAAGAATATCCCGGCCATGCTGAGGTCTTTCAGCTGAGCCTGCGGCTCGACCGCCAACACCAGGATGCCGTTCGGATCGAAGACGCACAGCTCCGACCAACCGTGATCATCGAAGGCGCCGTGTACGCCGATGTCATCGTCGGTGGAGTTGTACTCGATGATCAGTTTGGCCGTGGCGATGGTGACCGGTTCTCCCAAGGCCGGTGTACAGGCGATCGGTTCGCTTGCGGCAGGGCTATCAGACTGTGAATTTGTTGGCGCAGGCGGTCTGGAGCAGGCTGCCAACAGCGATATCGCAATCAAGGTAAAAGAGTATTTGAGGTTCATCGTTCAATCTCCTGTTGAAGAGTTTGGATTTCTTGGTACAACCACCATTATGGGGAAGGAGACTAATAAAACGGTAATAAGGTTCTAAGAACGTTCTTAGGATCGGATGGCGATTAAAATACAAAGGCGTTGGAAGATCCAACGCCTTTTATAGCGGATTGATTGAGGCCAGGATAAGCCAAAAGGCTTATCCTGGCCTTCTTATTTGAGGATCTCACCCGTGGCGGCGTCCACCATCACCTCCAGGCCGTTATCCAGCTCGACTTCCCAGTACTCTCCACCGCCTTCGCGTTCAAATTCGACCCCGCGGGCAGCTGCGCCCGGATTGGCCGCCTCGGCAATCGCCCGGGCTTGGTCGGCGCTGACGAGCACGCCGGTCGGAGCTGCCGCGTCGGCATCACCATCCTCGGTCTCGCCTCCATTCTGATCGCCGCATTCGTCCTCAACCCCGTCTGCGTCTTCGATTTCGCCTGCTCCTTCATCCTCGGCCTCGGCCGCGCAATCCTGGGCCGCGGGCGCCGTGTTCGTGCGGGCAAATGCCCGGTAGCTCAGGACTCCCATTACGCTGACTACAACCGCAGCGATTACGGCCAGTGCAAAAAAGCGATTGATCTTCATGTTAGTTTCTCCTTCTTGATTTTATTCTAGGGTCGAAGACTAAGAAAACGGTAAGAGGAGGTTAAGAGTTGGGCAGGCGCACCTTAACCGTCACACCTTTTTCCGGTTCGCTCTCGACGCCCATCTCGCCCCCATGCAGGCGGACGATCTCCTGGGCGATAGCCAGGCCCAGCCCCGTTCCACCGGTCTCGCTGGAACGGGCGTTGTCCACCCGGTAAAAACGATCGAACAGATAGGGTAAATGTTCCGCGGGGATGCCCGGACCGCTGTTGTGGATGGTCACTTCCGTCCGGGTGAGGGCTCGGGTTGCTCGAACCGTGATCTGCCCCGCCGGCGGTGTGTACTTCAGGGCGTTATCGAGCAGGTTCAAAAAAAGGCGGGTCAGATGGTCGGGGTCGCCGATGACCATCAAGCCGGCCGGGATGTCTGCCTGCAGCGTCTGCCCTTTTTCCTCCGCCAAGGGACGGATTTGGGCGAGGATCACGTCCAACGAATCCTTCAGATTGAGCGCAGCCGGTTCCCAGGCAAGCTGGTTCTGGTCGGAACGGGAGAGAAAAAGGAGGGCGTTGCTCAGGCGGATCAAGCGGTCCACGTGGGTCCCCAATTCCTGTAATTTAATTTCGTATTCCTCGCGTTTGCGCGGCTGGCTGAGAGTCACATCGATCTGGCCTTTGAGGACGGTCAGCGGGGTGCGCAGTTCGTGGGCGGCGTCCCCGGTGAAACGCCGTTCGCGGCGGAAAGCGGCATGCAATCGTTCCAGCATCCCGTCGAACGTGCGCGCCAGCCGCCCGATCTCGTCCTCCGGACCGCGATACGCCAGCCGCCGGGACAGGTCATGGGCGGTGATCTCCTGGGCGGTGGCGGCGATGTGTTGGATGGGGCGCAGGGCGCGGTTGGCCAGGAAATAGCCCCCCAGCCCGGCTAATAACAAGACCAGCGGCACGCCCAGAAGAAGCTGGTCACGGAAGTCCTGCAAGGTGTCGCTGACCGATTCGAATGATTGGGCGGCCTGCAGCCAACCAAGGCCGGTCCCGTCTTTGGCGAGAATGGGCTGAGTGAATACCCGCCAGGACTCCTCATCGCCCGCGCCTTTTTGGGTCGTATATCCTGGAGCGGTTACTCCCCAATCGGCGGGTGAATTTCCAAAGCTGTCCCAGACCTCGCCCTGGCCAGAGACCAGCCGCATGGCAAAGCCTGCGGCCGCGTCGCCGCCGGTCTGCTCGAACGCCAGGCGTCCGTTTTCGGCAAGGTCCTCTTCGGGGTCGAAGGAGGCGATCGTTTGCCGAACGGTCACCCGCAGCGAGGCATCCAGCGAGGCGATCAAGGTACGTTGAAAGCGGGCGAACAGGAACACCCCGAACGCCGCAAAGGTGACCGCCATCAACAAGACATACCAAAGGGTCAGCCGCAAACGGATGGGCATTTGCAAAGGAGACAGTTTGTTCATTCCGCGCTCAGACGGTAGCCCACGCCCCGGACGGTGTGGATGAGTGGGGAATCGAAATTGTCGTCAATTTTGCGGCGCAGGTAGCCGACGTACACGTCCACTACGTTCGTATCGCTGTAAAAATTGAAGTTCCAGACGTGCTCGACGATCTGCGTCCGGGAGAGCACCTGGTTGGGGTGGCGGAGCAGCAGTTCGAGCAGGGAAAACTCGCGCCGGCTGAGCTCGATCGCTTTTCCCGCCCGGCGCACTTCGCGGATGGCCGTGTCCATTTCCAGATCGGCCAGACTCAGAACCGTCCCGGCTTGCAGAGGGGGCCGCCGAAGCAGGGCGCGGACGCGGGCCAGCAATTCGGGGAAGGCGAACGGTTTGACGAGATAATCATCCGCCCCGAAGTCCAGCCCGCGGACGCGGTCAGCCACCTCGTCCCGGGCGGTCAAGATCAGGACGGGAGTCTTGACCCGCTGGCTGCGGAGCTCGCGCAGCACTTCCAGCCCGTTCATTTTTGGCAGCATGATGTCCAGGACGATGACATCGTAATCCGCCGCGAGAGCGTAGCTCAACCCCTCCTGCCCGTCGCGGGCCGCGTCCACCGCGTGCCCGGATTCCGTCAAGCCCTGCTGGATAAATTGGATTACGCCCGGTTCATCTTCGATAACGAGGATGCGCACGGTTCCATTATTGCACAGGATTCTAAGAAAAGAGTAAGGGCATCGGCGCGATCGCTCCGCGCCTGAATTAGCGGGGGAAAAGCAGAAAGCCCAACACGCCTGCCCCGAGCATAATGCCGACGACCGCGGATTTCGATCTCCAGCGATAGACGGCCAGCACCGCCAGACCAAAAATGACCAAGCCGGCGAAATCAGCGACCGCTTCACGGAATAACCCGATTGCAGTCACGGCAATCAGCCCGACGACCCCCGCCGCAACGCCGTCGAGGAACGTGTGGGCGGCTGTGTTCTCGACCAGTCTTTCCACATAAGCGTGACCGATCAACGTAAAAGCGAAAGCGGGCAGGAACACCCCGGCCGTCAATGCCGCCGCGCCGAGCGCCCCGCCGCCGAGGTAGCCCACAAACGTCGAAAAAATGATCAGCGGCGCGGGCAGGATGCCTGAAAGCGCCAGGCCGTCCAAGAATTGGGCGTTGGTCATCCAACCTCCGACGACCACGGCGTCGAATTGCAAGAACGGAATGGCCGTGTAGGCCCCGCCGAAGGTGAGCAGGCCGGTGCGCAGGCCGTACCCGAACAAGGCGAGGGCGGAAGGTGCAAGCGGAGCCGTGTTCAGGGCGAAGAGGGAGAGGGGCAACAGCCATCCCGCATGAACGGTTAGCGAAGCAGGCGGCCGGCGCTTGATCAGCGCGTACGCTAATCCTGCCGCGGCCAGCGAGACCAGAAAATTGACCCCCGCCAGACTTGCCAATCCAACGCTCAGGCCGATCCCCCAAAGCCAGCGGTCGGTCAGCGCATGGCCGCCGATCCGGTGAACGGCGCGCACGATCAACGCAACCACCGCCGGTTTGCAGCCATAGAATACGGCAACAAAGATTGGCGAGTGGATGCCGGCAGTGACGTAGACCCAGGAGAGGGCGAACATCAGGACAAAGCCGGGGAGCATGAAACCGAGTCCAGCCAATAAACCACCGAGGCGTCCCCGCGCCTGCATGCCGAAGTAGACGCACAGTTCATGCGCTTCGGGGCCGGGCAGGACTTGATAAACGGCCAGGACGCGATTAAAGCGCTCCGGTGAAATCCATTTTTCTTCCTCGACCAGCTCCTGGCGGACCATCGCAATCTGGGCGACCGGGCCGCCCCAGGCCAGACAGCCGAAGCGCAGGAAGCGCAGGAAAAGGCGCCCATAGGATTCCCGCGGCGCGGCGCCGGCGTCAGCGGCCAGGGTTGGCTTCCAAGGTCAAGAGCGGCGCGTTGTCTCTATTTGTGCAGATCACTTCCGGCTGATCACGGCCACTCCCGCACTCCAGCCTTCGATCGCTCGGGACCCCAGCCAGGCCTGGGCGGCCGGATAGCCGCGCACGTAGGCATCCAGGAAAGCCAGACTGGAGACCCACACATATTCCTCCAGCTGGGTCAGCGGTCGATCGCCGGCGCCCTCCTCGACGTTCAAGCCGAAGACCTTGTGGATGGCGTCGGCAGAGTCGAGGTAGAGCTGGTACTTGTCGGGTGGAGGCATGTACTGGAAAGGATGCAGCCGCAGGGCCGGGTCATCGGTCGCGCCGCCGGAATCGGCCGCGCCGGTGGTGACCATCACCGGGGCGCGGATGCCGTCCCAGGAATCGGCAGACATGCCGAAGATGCCGATGCCCTGAGGGGAGAGGGCTAGAAAAGCGACGATCCTCGGCTCCCGGTAGACGACTCCCCGGACGCTGGCGGACCAATCAACCGCGGCGCCGGCGGCCGACATGACCGTATGGGCGCCGCCCGAATGCCCTGCGAGGGCGATCTGGGATCGGTTGAAGCGAAGCCCGGTCGCCGCTTCGATCGCATCCAGATCGTCGACGACGGCCGAGGCGTCGCGCGGCCGGTGGTACCAGATCGCGCCGAGCGTGCTCTCGGCGCTGATCGACGCCGGGTCGCATTCGGTCGGCGGGATGCCTAGCGAGGCGCAGTGGTTCGCCGGGTCGTCGAGCGGGTGAGCCATGTGGATGACCGCGTACCCGACCGCGGCGAGCCTTGTGCCCCACTCCTCATTCGCCAGATGGCCCTGGGGGTTTGGGCCGCCGCCGTGCGAGAAGAGCACCAGGGGGAGCGGCGCGGGCGCTCCGACGGGATAGCGGATGCGGATCGCAAAGCTCCGGCTTCTGGCCGGATCCTGGACGGTATAGCCTTCGAACACGGCGGTCTCGTAGGAGTTCGGGCTAACATAGGGGTTGCCGGTCTCCGGCGGCGTAGGGCCTGTCGAGCCCCTGCAAGCGGCGGCTGCCAGCAGCAAACACGCCAGCACGAACCGGGACCGCACAGATCTCTGAAGCGCCCCTTCTTCCCGGTTCTCCTCCCCCATTTAGGGCCGCATCCCCAGCATCCTCATCTCGTGTTGCAGGGTCTCGGCCAATCCCTCCTTTAATGGGCGCGGGTTGTAGCCGAGCTCGCGGCGCGCCTTGCTGTTGTCGCCGAGGTAGGTCACGCCCGCCGCCCCGCGCAAGCTCTCACGAGTGTAGGCTTCGGGCAGGGGGACGATTTTTTCGATCAGGCCCATCACGACCGACATGGCTTTGAACATTGCGGCGGGGGCCGCCCTCGGCGCGGGGATGCCAGTGATTTGCTCCGCGATCTTTAACCCGTCCACAATGGTGTGCATCGGCCCGGCGATGATGTATGTCTCGCCGGGTTTGCCCTTCTCCATCGCCAAAATGTGCGCCCGCGCCAGGTCGTCCACGTGCGCCCAGCAATAGGCCGATTGTTGCGGAACCATCGGCAGTTGGCGTTGGAGGTATTGAATGAGCGTGACGCGCACCGTGCTGGTGTCGCCCGGCCCGTATGTCGCACCGGGCATGACGATAACCAGCGGCAGGCCGTCGGCGATAAAACTCTCGGCAAGGCGCTGCGCTGCGGCTTTGGTGCGGGTGTATTCGCTGTAGAACGGGCCGCTGTAGCGATAGGTCTCGTCCACCAGTTTGCCGCCCGTATCCTCGTTGACGCCCAGCGTGCTGGTGTACACGCCTTTGGGGATGTTCAATTCCTTCATCAACTCCAACACATTGCGCGTGCCTTCAATATTGACCTTGACTCCGGGGCGCTTGTCGCGCACGCCGACCTTGTACCAGGCGGCGATGTGGAACACGCCGTCCACGCCCGTCATCGGCGCGCGCATGGATTCCTTGTCGGTCACATCGCCCTGATGGAGGCTGACGCCGGAGTCCGCCAGTTCCTTGGCTTTGGCCGGGTCGCGGACAATAGCCACCACCTCATGCCCAGCCTCGCGCAGTTGCCGGGCGACTCGCCCGCCGATAAAACCAGTTGTGCCAGTGACAAAGTATTTCATGAGTTTGTTCCTTTCTTATGATTATGATTTGGATTGTTTCTCGATGCCATATAGCAAAGAGGTTAATACGTTCTGAAATTCAAGGTTGAAATCCAGTTTGAAAATGGCGAGGGATTCTTTTTCAATGACTTTGCGAACGATGGGGGC
>Ga0247727_10019590_pt1 | contig 10467 bp, 9 predicted proteins | sample WisWelCaveWW1625_FD_202498 | JGI IMG/M metagenome (GOLD analysis project Ga0247727, IMG submission 202498) | Biofilm microbial communities from Wishing Well Cave, Virginia, United States - WW16-25 | ecosystem: Environmental > Aquatic > Deep subsurface > Groundwater > Cave microbial mat | place... | reverse complement strand
CCCATCTGGCGCGCCCGTCTGTGAAGCTGATGGAGGACGCGCTGTCGGTATTGCTGCTCGTAGTGATCAGCGCCAGGGTCAGCGTAGGCCATGCCGAAGCGGAGGGCGTTGTAGAAGAGTACCGCAAGTTTGCGAGCGGTCGCGGTCACAGCCTTCGCCTTGCCCGCTCGTGCTCCAAGTCGGCGGTAGAACGCGCCGAGTGCCGTGTGCGTCTTGCCGATGTTGACGGCCGCGATGCGCAGCAACGCGGCAGCACGACTCGAAGAGCGTCGCGTCTTCGAGCTCAGCAAGCGCCCGCCCGAGATCTTGTTTCCTGGTGCCAGACAGAGCCAGGATGTGAAGTGCTTCGCGCTAGGCCACTTGCGCATGTCGTCTCCGCACTCCGCAACGAGCCGAAGTACGGTGTACGGACCGAATCCATGGATCTGGCTGAGATCAGCCCCGAGGAGGGTGTAGAGTGCCGCTCGAACATCGAACTCCGGTTCGTTTCGGCCATGCGCGTGCCGCACCTTGGGCATCGGCACTTCGGGTGTGGGGCGGTCGTCGTTCAACTCCCGCAGCGCAGCCTCGACCTCGACATCACACTCAGCGACCTTCGCGTGGTGGAATTCATAGAGCTCCAGCGCCTGGCGTAGCGCGAACACATGCTCCGACCGGTAGTTACCGTCGAGCGCAAGGCAAATGGTGTCGATCGACGCCTTGCAACGGACATCGCGATGCTGGGCGAGTACCGTGGGATCTCGCATTCCGTCGACGATCGAGCGGATGATGCGCATGCCGGTCGCGCCCGTGATGTCGGTAACCACGTGATGGAGCTGGACGTTCATCAACATCAGCGCCTTCTGCATGTGCTGGATATGTGACGCCGCGTAGTCGATCAAGCGCTCGCGGTGGCGCAGAAGCGCCCGAAGGCGTGCCACTCCATCTCGTGGACGGAAGCTGCCGCGTAAGAGACCGTGCTGGTGGAGTTGCTGCAGCCACTGCGCGTCGTTCACATCCGTCTTGCGACCCGGCACGTTCTTCACGTTGCGAGCGTTGACGAGCAACACTTCGAAGCCTCGGGCCTCGAGAATCTCGAACACCGGCACCCAGTACACGCCAGTCGATTCCATTGCAATCGTTGTGATGCCGACGGACTTGAGCCAATCGGCAAGCGCGTGCAGATCGCCGGTGAAGCTCCGAAACGATCGGACTGGCTGGTCGTCCCGGTCGGGCGAAACGGCGACGACGTGGAACGTCGAGCCCACGTCGAGACCGGCCGCATCAGGGTGGATGGGAACGAGCGTCCTCATCGAGGACTTGGGGCGTCGCGGGAACTCTGCCATTGTCTTCCTCCAGGGTGAATCCGAGGAGGGAAGGTGGACGGAAGGGATCACTTTCCTAAACGGGATCGCCGAAGCGTCACCAATGACAAGTCCGCAGCCACCCTCGGACCATGTTTTTTTACGGGCTCGAAGCACCAAAAAGCTGACGGCCGCTCCTCCTCGGGAACGTCATGCTACGCAGGGAGGAGTTTCTGGCCAACAGGCAGTGCGGCGACGCGCCCGATGGTTTTTTTGGAACTCGATGATCGCCTCGGCCTTCGCCAGGCGCTTCTCGAGCTGTCGCTTCTCTCGCTCGAGCTGGATCTCCCGCGTGCTGGGCTTGGGTTTGGCTGCCGGACCGCGGCGCTTGGCCTTGAGGCCCGCGACGCCGTGCGTGCGAAGCTGCTTGCGCCAGGCCGTGAGGATCGACGAGTACAGCCCTTCACGCCGAAGCAGCGCGCCGATCTCGCCAGGTCCTCGGCAGCGATCAGCCTCGCGCACGACGCGTTGCTTGTACTCTGCGCTGAAGCGCCGGCGCACCGGTCGTTCGAGCACCTGGGGATCGGGCTCGACTCCCCGGGAGGGAAGCCCTTCGCTGCGCTCCGTGCTCCCCTCTCGGGGACCGGTCCGTTCGATCTTTCCTTGCTCGGTCACTGAGACTCATCCTTCTGCCCTCCACACTAAACTCGGAGTCGAAGGCTGTCTCACGCACGTTGACACAGAGGGCAGATCGCGGAGGCCCTGGGCACCGACGGCCAAGACCGAGGGGCTGAAGCGCGGGATGACGTACGAGGCGGTGTAGGCGGTCGCTGCTCCCCGGATTCCCTCGTCGGCCTGGCTGCCGCTTGCACGGGCCAGTCCTTGCTTCTCCGCGAACGGACGGGCCCCTCGCCGACGGTCATACACGCGGCGGCCTGCGCCCCCCCCCGGGACCCGTCCACACGACGCGCCGGCGATCGTGGTCGACGACGACCGTGAGGTAGTGGTGGCGCTTCTTGTAGCTGAACTCGTCGACGCCGACGCAGCGCAGCCCTTCAAGGAGATCGGGGTCGAGCTTGCGGTCGACGACGCGGCGCACGATCGCGCCCACCGTCGACCAGGCGATCCCCATGAGCTTCGTCACCTGCGTCTGGTCGGTGACCTGCGCCAGGTAGGCGACGAGCTCCTCGAAGTCGTAGGTGAAGTTGCTCCCATGCGCGGCCCAGGCCACGGCTTCGACGCGCACGCCGCAGCAGCGCTTGCAGCTCACGCGTCTTGGTGCGTACTCCAGTTCGATCCGCAGGCTACCCAGGCCGAGGTGGCGCCAGCGACGCGGACGGGAACGGTCGTAGCCGGGGCGAACCCGCTCGCACTGGGCGCAACGCGCCTGCCGACGGCGCGGCTTCACGCTGACGATCAGGCTGCCGTCCTCGAAGCGCATGCCCTGGACGAAGAGCGGTAGTTGTCAACGATTTTGAGACAGCGTGGACGTGAGATTATTGAGCGGCGGCGACGGGGAACGGCGCCGGAGGATTGATCCAGACCGCCGCGGGTAGGGCCGGCGGCGTCGGAGGTTGGCGCACGAAGCGCTCGGGGTGGAGTTGGTACGCGGCGTCGAGGGCGCGACCACGTTGCGCGTGCACGAGTTCGACGCGTCCGAAGTGGACGTCAGCCGGAGTCATCCAGCCGAGCCCGCTGTGATGATGCTGGTGGTGGTACCAGTCGAAGAGGATGCGGTACATCGTGCGCATCGAGCAGAGGTACTGTCCCTCGTCGAGCAGCGTGGCCCAGGCCTGCGGCACCGAGAGGTCGACGAAGCGCGGCGCGTGCAAGCGCTCGAGCACGGCACGCTGTTCCTCGCTCGAGAGTGCTCGCGGCGAGGCCCTGCGAGGTCGAGTTTCGCTCCGGGAGCCCGCTCCAGCGCTCGATCCGCTCGTCGGTCTCGTGCTGGAGATGCTCGATCCCGTCGAAGCGGCGCGGGAGCGAGGCGAAGAGCCCGCGGCACAGCCGTACCTTGGCCTCCGTCTTGCCCTTCTGCTGCGGCTCGTAGGGCGCGCAGGCGTCGATGTGGAAGCCCACCGTGCGTGCGTAGGCAGCGTACGTCGGGTGGATCGTGCCCCAGGCGCCCGCGCCCTCGAGCATCGCCGTCTTGGGATTGTCGATGCGGTTGACCGCCGGGATCCCGCCCAGGCGCTCGAAGGCTCGATTGTGGCAGGCGAGCCAGCTCACCTGGTCTTCGCGCCGGCTCCACACGACCGCGGACCTGCGGCTGAAGGAGAGCACCATCACGAAGGCCGAGAGACGCTCGGGGCCGGCGCCGACGTCGAGGTCGGGGAACAGACCCCAGTCGCTCTGGGACTGCGCGCCCGGCGGCGTCTCCACCCGCCGCCAGGTGCGGATCCGCGGGCGTCCGAACCGGGCGCGGAGGTAGCGCAGCACGGACTTGTAGGAGGACCGGTAGCCATGCACCCGCACCAGGAACTCGTGGAGGTCCAGGGCGTTGATCGGCCGATCAGAGCGGCCGTGCTCGGCGCACCAGGCGTCGATCACCCCCGCCAGGAACGCGGCGGCGAAGGTCTTCTCCTTGCGTCCGTCGACCGCGCCCTCGCGCGAGCGCCGAAGGTGGTAGCGCACCGTGCTCTCCGCCACCCCGAGCTGGCGCGCGATCGCTCGGGACGGAACGTGCTTCTCGGACAGGACTTCGATCGTCAAGACTTCCTCGCGGCGAAGGCGGCAGGGCATCAGTCCGTCTTGCCGGCCTCCAGGCCGGACGGCAACCACGGACCGAACCCCGACCCCTTCAGGGCAGGGGGGGTGCGCGAAACTTCACGTCCGCTAAGCCCTCTGATACCCCGTCCCCTGACAGAGCCCGAACTGGGGCGTGAGCGAGACGCGCGCGTACCACGGGCACTCGTCCGGGATCGAGGCCAGCGCATCGTCCCAGCGGGCGCGCGCCTCGGGGCTGTCGAGCGAGCGCTCGTTGACCTCGCGCACGAGCTCGAGCCGGCGCGGAATACCCCAGCCGTGGCCCGGAGCCGTGCCTGTGGACAGAAGCCCCGTCCGCTCGTCGGCGAGTGCCTTCAGGCCTTCGACGAGCTTCGCGAGCTGGGCGTGCCACCAGCGGTCCTCGGCCGTGTCGAAGCTCCAGGCCGTGCCTGCTCGTCCGCCTCGCGCACGAGGCCACCGTGCACGAGTGCACGGCCGCATGCGGGTCCTGGTGAACGCGGTCCGAAACAGGCTGAAAGTGAGCGCAGAGGACCCGTTTCTCGCCACCTCGAGTTCAAGTACCATGCGCCGACGCTGCGCCGGGCGTTCGGCTCCGGTGTGCGTCCACGTGCAGGTCAAGAACCGCTATCAGCGCGGGCGGATCGTTCGCACGAGCGCGGATGGTCCACGGCATGCCGTGGGCGCTCGAGCGCGTCACGCGTCGCCTGGAGGACTCGAAGCGGCCCAATACATGTTCGAGGAGCGGATGAACCCGCACCGTCGGCGCACGTGCTCCTACTTGCAGCGCCGCACGAGCGGGCCGATGCGGAACCCCCAGCGCCTCGAGGAGGCGCTCGCGATCAACCGCCTGCACTACAACTTCATCAAGCGGCACTCGGTGCTCAGATTCGGGAAGGTGAAGCGCACGCCGGCGATGGACGTGGGTGCTGCGACGCGCCCGCTGACCTTCCGCGAGATCTTCTCCTGGGTGTCCAAGCCGCAGTCCCCGCGTCGGCTTCCCCGGCTCCGCAGGAGAGCCGTCTCACCGAGAATGCAATCTCCCAACCACCCACATTCAACGCATCATGGCAGTCAACGCGTGATGCACCCCGCGTGGTTCTAGGACGATCAGTCCTCGATGCCAGGCTCAAGCACAATAGAAGCGAAGTTCGCCCATGGTTTCAGGAAGATACCTGAGCGTTGAGCGGCGATCCCCGCTGAGGATCACAACCCGATGACTCGGTCCTCCCGAGGGCCGGCCGCTTTGATCGGTACCGGAGCGGTGCTGGTCGCGGCCGCCCTCTTGCACCCGATGGTCCGGTATGGGTTCCCTCCCCACTACTCCAAGTGGTACGTCCTCGCCGCCGGCACGGGCATCCTCCTCCTCCTCAACGGGCTCGAGGCGCGTTCGTCCGGGTGGGAGTCCCAGCTGGCCTGGTGGAAGGGCCCGTCGCGCAACGCGGACATTCTCGGTCATGCCCTGATCGCGGGACAGCTGGCGCTGCTGCGGGTCGCGTTCCGCCGGTTCCATGTCGAGAACGAGGCGTTCTGGAGCACCATCGCCACGGTGGCGGCGGCGGGCTTCGTACTCCATGCCCTCGTGCCGTCGCGGTTCCGCGCCGGCTTCTTCGCCTTTCTCTCGATGGCAACCCTCTTTGCGCTCGTGGGGTGGACCGACGCGTGGTGGGTGATCGGGTTGGGCGTGGGGCTGATCGGACTGTGTCACTTGCCGCTCCCGGTCCCGGCCCGGCTGGTGCTCCTCCTCCTGGCAGGCGCCGGTCTGATCTGGCTCCGCGTCGGCGAGCATGCCCTCCCCTTCAGCAACGCGGTCTGGCCGGTGCTGGGTGCGCTGTTCATGTTCCGGATCGTGGTGTACTGCTACGACCTGAGCCACGGCAAGCTCAAGCCGAGCATCGCGGGAGCGCTGTCGTACTTCTTCATGCTGCCGAACCCGGTCTTTCCGCTCTTCCCGGTAGTGGATTCCACTACCTTCCGTCGGACCTACTACGATGCCGAGCCGCTGCTCATCTATCAGCAAGGCGTGAAGTGGTTAGTGACGGGGCTGATCCAGATCCTGGCCTACCGTTTCGTCTATCAGTACTTGAGCCTGACTCCGAGCGAGGTCCACTCGCCGCTCACCCTGGGTCAGTTCCTGTTGGCTAACTACCTGCTCTACGTGCGGGTTTCGGGCCAGTTTCACGTGATTATCGGCCTGCTCCACCTGTTCGGGTTCCACCTGCCCCGCACCAATAACCGCTATTTCCTGTCCGCCGGCTTCGCCGACCTGTGGCGGCGGATAAACATCTATTGGAAAGACTTCATGCTGAAGGTGGCCTTTTACCCGGCCCTCTTCACCTTGAAGCGCCACGGCGAGCGACTGGCGCTGGTCCTCGGTACGGCGTTCGTGTTCGTGGTCACCTGGGCCCTCCATAGCTATCAGTGGCTCTGGCTCCTCGGGGCGTTCCCGGTTTCGCCTCCCGAAATGTTGTTCTGGACACTGCTCGGCTGCCTGATGGTAGTCAGCACGCTTCGCGAGACGTCCAGCAAGCGGCCGGCGGCGAAGCAGGAAGGGTTTCCCGCCTTCGCCCGGCAAGTGCTCCGGGTAAGCGGGGTCTTCGGCACGATGTGCATGCTCTGGGGGCTGTGGATGAGCCCGAGCATCAAGGACTACCTGAGCCTCCTCCACGCCGGCCTCCCAGGCCCGCCCATCCAGGTAGTGGGGGTGATTCTCCTCGGCGCGGTCATCCTGATCGTGGCAATAGCGCTCGCCCTGCTTACGGACCAGACCTGGACCAAGGTGGCGGTGTTCCCGGAGAAGGGGCCGCGCGCCGCGCTGGCGCCGAGCCTTGCGGTCCTCGCGTTGCTCGCTGCCACCTCGCCGTGGGTGTTCCAACGGCTCGACCCGGGGACCCGTACGATGGCCGAACGGATTCGTGTGGGCGAATTGAACCAGCAGGACGTGACGCTGCTTCAGCGCGGGTATTACGAGCAGCTGATGGGAGTGAGTCGGATCAACTCCCAGTTGTGGGAGTTGTACGTCAACCGGCCAGTGGTGATCCCCACGATACAGAAGACTCCCGCCGGCAGGGCCAGATCAGACTACCTCGGGATAGAGTTGGTTCCCTCGAAGCAGATCACCCAGAACGGGAATCTGCTCACCACCAATCGGTGGGCCATGCGGGACAAGGACTACGAGCAGCAGAAACCGGCGGGGACGTTCCGAATTGCCATCATGGGTGCATCCACCGTGATGGGCTGGGGCGTTGGAGACAACGAGACGTTCGAGAATCTCTTCGAGCAGCGGCTCGACCAGCAGTGGTCGGCGGCGAGCGGACCCTACAAACACTTTGAGAGCCTGAACTTTTCGGTGCCGGGTTATACCCCGCCCCAATACCTCGGCACTCTGGACCGGGCGTTGAGCTTCGGCCCCGACGCCTACTTCCTGGTGACCCAAGAGAACGATCTCCGCCGGACGGTGACCCGGGTGCTCGACTACGCCCGTGCCGGGAAGCCGTTCCCCGACGATTCGATCGTGGCCCTGGCCAATGCCGCCGTCGCCGACAGCGCCACCGAGAACGAGGGCGAGCGCCGGATGAGGCCCTACGGCGAGCTCGTCATGACCCGGTACTACCAGGCCATTGCGGACCACTGCCGAGCGGCGGGCGTCCGCCCAGTCTGGATCTTCCTGCCCGGGCTCGAGCGGGAGCCGGCGCCGGAGGCCAAGGCGGTGCTCTTCCGCGCTGCCCAGGCCGCCCATTTCACGATCATCGATCTGTCCTCGGTGTACGAAGGCCAAGACAAGGCCAAGCTGACGATTCTCGCCGGCGACTATCACCCGAACGTCATGGGCCACCGGCTGATCGCCAAGACCCTGCTCCAGGCGCTGGAGACCCAGCCGGAGGCATGCACTCCCCTCCCGAAATGAGGTAGCCAGGAAGGGCAGAGGCCATCGCCTCAGAAGCCCCGGCCGAGGCCGGGAAGGACGAGACGATGGACGCGAGAGATCGAGAGGGTGGAGGAGCCGACACGGCTCGAGCGCCGGGGAGAGAGTCGAAGGCCGCGCGTCGACGGACCTTCAGCCCATCGCCTGCCTTTAGGACCTGCAGCGCATCGTGCCCAACGCCAACGCGCCGGACGGGCTGATCGCGGTCGAACCCCAGCCGGCCCGCGATCACGTCGCCTGCATATTCGGAAGTGCCCGAGCAGCGCACGCTCGCCACTGTCGTGCCGAGGCTGAGGAGGCGGGAGCCATCCGGCTCGAGAACCAGGCCGTTTGCACGCGGATTCCACCTGCGCCTTCGACCCAGGACCGGTGTCTTGCTCGTGTTGCGCGACGGCGACGTCGAGATGGCGAGATCCGCGGCTACGAGCCCGTGCCCGAGGAGACGATTGAACTCGAGCGCGGCAAGATGCGCGAGCACGTGATCGAGCTCCGGCGGAGCCGAGGCTGGCCTGCACGCGTGCGCCGCTCGAGGCCGCGCTCGCCGACGCGGCGGCGGTAGGCGAGGGCGAGCGGGCGACGTTGCGAGGGGTTCGAACACGTGGTACAAACTCGTGGGTGCGCGGTCGATTCCTCATCGCGTCGTGCCTCCTCGCGATCTCATCCTGCGACGAGCCTGCGACCCCCGCGCCTTCCGCGGCAGCGGAGGAACCGCGGTCGCCGGAGCTCCGGTACAAGCGCTGGGGCCGCGTCGCGCCGAACGCGCCGCTCTTCACGGCAGAGCAGCAGGCCGTCGCCGACGAGCTGAACGCGATCGGGTACGCCGACGGCGTGCGCGCGGCGCCGGCGATCGTGAGCGTGACCGTCCACGATCCGGCGCGCGCGCTCCAGGGCTGGAACTTCTACGTCTCGGGCCATGGCTGCGAGGCGTTCCTCATCGACATGCAGGGGGCGGTGCTCCACCGCTGGAGCTACGACTACGACAAGCTCTGGCCCGAGATGGAGGTCCCGGCCGCTTTGGGGCGCGGGACGTGGCGGCGCGCGTACCTCTTCCCGAACGGCGACCTGCTCGCGATCCACGACGGGATCGGGATGATCAAGCTCGACCGCGACTCGAAGCTCCTCTTCGAGTACCCGGGGAGGACGCACCACGACGTCGACGTGCTCGAGGACGGCCGGATCTGGACGCTCTCGCGCAAGGTCGAGCTCATCCCGCGCATCGATCCGGAGGTCCCATGCATGGACGACTTCCTGGTCGAGCTCGATGCCGAGGGCCGCGAGCTCCGGCGCATCTCCGTGCTCGAGTGTCTGGAGCGCGGCGAGGCGCATGAGCTCCTGGCGCGCATGCCGAAGAACAGGGAGCTCTTCCACACGAACGCGATCGAGGTCCTGCGGCGCGATCTCCCCGGGCTCCCCGCCTTCGCCGCCGGGAACCTCTTGATCTCGCTGCGCCTCGTCGACGCGATCGCCGTGGTCGACCCCTCCGAGCGCAAGGTCGTGTGGTGGATGACCGGCGACTACCGCGGGCAGCACGAGCCGACGATCCTCGCGAGCGGGAACCTGCTCCTCTTCGACAACCACCAGGGCGGCGAGGCGTCGAGCGTGCTCGAGTTCGACCTCAGGACGCGCGCGGTCGTGTGGTCCTACACCGGGACGAGCGAGCGGCCCTTCTATTCGGACGGCTGCGGCACCGCCTGGCGCCTCGCGAACGGGAACACCCTGATCACCGAGACCTATGGCGGGCGCTCATTCGAGGTCACGCCGGAGGGCGAGACGGTGTGGGAGTTCTACAACCCCCACCGCGGCGGTCCGAACGACGAGTACATCGCCGGCCTCTACGACCTCCAGCGCATCGTGCCCGACGCGCGCTACGACTGGGTGGCGGCGGGCGCCACGGACGGGCGCTGAATCGGCGAGTCGGGGCGCCTCGCGCGCGCGCGCCGACGTCACAGCCAGAGCCAGGCCGCGATCACGTGCGAAGCGGGCCGCGAGCGTGTCCGTCACCGGGCGGCGACCTTCTGCGCCACGACGCGCTCGATGTCGGACACCGTGTCGAGCTCGTCCATCTCGTGGGCCCGGAAGTGGATCCCGTAATGCTGCTCCAGGAAGGACACGAGCTTCAGCATGCCGATCGAGGTGATGATCCCGCCGCGGGTCAGCGGGGTCGTGTCCGGCAGGCTCTCGGGGCGCTCGCCGGGCAGGAACTCGCGCAGGATGTAGTCCTTGACCGTGGCGCGGATGGAATCGCTCGACATGGGCGGGGCCTCGGGACGGAGGGCGGGGAGGAGCGGGGGGAGCATCCTACGAAGTCGGGCGGGCTCCGCGCGGGCTCCTACCGTGTGCAGGTCAAGGAATGTCAGTGGCAAGCAGAAAAGGGGTATCCGTCCGGCGGACTGCACGTCGACAGGCCGAGGCACGTTCGAGGAGTGGATGGGCCAGCTGTCAAGGCTCGGCTGGACGGAGCCACTGGCAGTTCGGCCAAACGGAGCCAGCCCCGCGGGGCTGAGAAACGGAGCTGAGGAGCGCGGAAAGCCATGC
>Ga0247727_10019589_pt1 | contig 10467 bp, 10 predicted proteins | sample WisWelCaveWW1625_FD_202498 | JGI IMG/M metagenome (GOLD analysis project Ga0247727, IMG submission 202498) | Biofilm microbial communities from Wishing Well Cave, Virginia, United States - WW16-25 | ecosystem: Environmental > Aquatic > Deep subsurface > Groundwater > Cave microbial mat | place... | reverse complement strand
CCTTACGAAAAAGAGTCAGTCCGCAAGAAATGAAAGCCTTGCAGATCATACCGCATGAGTTTCATGGAGAGTGGAACTATACTATCAAACCACGAAAGTGAATACTTTGTTTTTTTACAGCCCCTTATTGTCGCGATTTGCCAAAACCCGGGATTGCCATTCCGCAGCAATATAGTCGGAGCGCCCAATAATATATATCTGAAAAAGAAAAGGCGCAACATAAATGTTGCGCCACATTAAAATGCCACATTAAAATTTCAACGACTGCCAAAAACCACGGTGTCGCCTTCGCGCTGCGCCGGCACGCCCAGAGCTTTGGCCAGCGCCGTGATGATGACGTCGAGATCGCGGTTTTCAATGGCGCCGGATAATTGGCGTTGGCGCAGGCTTTCATCACGCACTTGCACGCGAACGCCGTAGGTTTCTTCCAAGCGGCGGGCAATGTCGTCAAAAGGTGTGTCTTCCAATTTTATATAATCCTGCCACCACGTCGTGTAAAAACCGAGCGGCGTCCCGCCGCGGCGGGATGGCGTGAGCGCGTCGTCGTTTTTATGGAACTGCATAAACTGGCCCGACTCCAGAAAAACTCGCGCCGCGCCCAACGCATTCGTCACCGCGACCTTGCCCTCTTCGACTGTGGCGCGCGTGCCTTCGCCGCGTTCGTAAACCGCGAAACGCGTGCCGACCACGGTCACACTGCCGTCACTGGTTTGCACGATAAAATCGCGTTGTCGCCCCGTTTGAGGCGAGACGGCAAAATAAGCCTCGCCGCGCAATTCGATGCGTCGTGCCGCCGCATTCGCCCAATCTGCCGGATAGCGCAAAGTTGAATTGGCATTCAAAATAATGCTCGATCCATCCGGCAATTGCAAACGCGTGCGCTCACCGCTAATGGTGGAAACGACTTGCCAGCCGGGTTGGCGCGGCGCCAGCAGATGCCGGCCCAACCAGGCCAGAACGAAAACCGCGGCCGCGGCCATGACCCCGTAGCGCAGCCACGCCGGAAAAACTTCACGCCGCGGCAAGCTCCGCACTGAGGCCGTTTTCGTCGCCGGCCCGTGCAAACGTTGCCGCAGCTTTTGCAATTCGATTTCCACCTCGGGCAAAGCCGCCGGACGGAATTGTCCCGCCTGCCATAAATCGTGCGCTTCCGAAAACAGCGCGCGATGGTAGTCATCGGCATACAGCCATTCGCGCCACTGCGCCTCTTCCGCTTCCGAAGCCTCTCCTCGTAACCAGCGTTGAAATGATTCATCCGCTAATAAAGAATTCACCTCCTGTTTGTCCATCGTCATCTTTGTCGCTTTCAGTTAAAAAACATCAGTCTCTATCTATATAAATAGAGAGAAAAAAAACGGTGAAATGTCATGCTGGTTTGCAAAGTTTTTTTTAAACTTTCTGTTGGGCGCGCGGCAAAAGAATCGCGCGGAGCCGGCCGAAAGCTTCGGAAACGTAGTTGCGCGCGACTTGCGGAGAAACATTCATCAGCGCCGCGATTTCGCGATAGGGCAGGCCGTCGAAAGTTTTCAGGTAAAGCGCCTCCCGTTGGCGCGGCGGAATTTCCTGCAGCGCGCGATTGAGCGATTGCCTTTCCACCGCGGCGGTTTCCTGCAAGATCAGCAGATCTTCCAGCGAAAACTCTTCCTGCTCCTGCTGCCGGCCAAATTCCTGGTGCGAAGCCTGCCGCTTGTTTTGCCGGGCGAGCGTCTTGAGCAGATGCCGCCGCAGCGCCGCCAGCAAATACGCGCGCACGGATTCTGCCGGCGCAATCGTTTGCCGTTTTTCCCAAAGATAGGCAAACACTTCCTGAATGCCGTCCTGCGCCAGCTCTTCGCGCCGCGACAGTTTTATGCCGTAATCATAGAGCATGGCATAGTGCCGGCGAAAAAGCGCGGCCAGCGCCTGTTCATCGCCGGCGCGCATCTGCTGCCACAGCTTCCAGTCATCCGGTACGGGTTGAATCTTTCCATTCGGAATCATGCGGGCATTACAAATGTGTAATCCAATAGGCGAATACTTTTGTTGCGGGATAATTTACCTGATCGCCGCCTAAATGTCAAGCGTTTCGTCGCTTCTTCTTTCGCGCTTGACAGCGTGGTGCAAAAATTCTCTTGCAGTTGTCAATACAGATAGGTAAATTTGGTCAACAAAATTTGCAATTTATTAATTTTTAAGCCCGATTATATGCTCAGTAGGATGCCTTATGGTTGCGAACTTTACTTCGGTCGTTCTACACAATGGCTTACTGCCGATTGCGCCATCAGTGCAAAAACGGCTTAGTCTTAACCCGGGGGATCAAGTGCGCATCAGCATAAAGGTGCTTGGCCGTCTGGATAAACCCCAAACTTCCACAGCGCGCTATGATGAATTGCTGGCGGAAAAAAAGGCGCGCATTTTAGCTCCAAAAGAACAGGCTGAATTGATAACACTTGGTGACGCGGAGTTCGATGCCGCTATCGCTCGCGCAAAAAAGCTCGTGCAAAAAAGCCACCCGGAGTTGTTTGACGAACAAGGCCGATTGAAAAAAAGAAAAGCGCTGGTGTCCTTGCGCTCGGCGACGAAAAAAGGAAAAGTCGAAACGGACATAAAACGTAAACGCCTCTAAAAAAGAATGGGCATAGATACCACCCGCAGAAGAATAATGCGCCTTTTTAATCCACGGCAAGATAAATGGGAGAAACACTTTCGGTGGAATCACGCCAAGACGCGAATCATTGGGCATACCGCAATTGGACGCGCGACGATCACGACCTTGAATATGAATAGTGAGCGTCAAATCGCCGCTAGAATTCTGTGGCAAAAAGCAGGGATTTTTCCATGAAAAATTTTACAACATGGCAAGCTGAAGTTTGCACGCCGAAATTTTCACAGGGAATTGGCGCCGCTGAGCAGTTTGGGTATTTAAACCGGAGTGCAAACTTTAGTTTGCCTGCTCATACCTGCACAACATGGCAAACTGAAGTTTGCACTCCGAAATTTTCACAGGGAATTGGCGCCGCTGAGCAGTTTGGATATTTAAACCGGCGTGCAAACTTTAGTTTGCCTTCTCATACCTGCACAACATGGCAAACTGAAGTTTGCACGCCGAAATTTTCACACGGAATTGGCGCCGCTGAGCAGTTTGGATATTTAAACCGGCGTGCAAACTTTAGTTTGCCTGCTCATACCTGCACAACATGGCAAGCTGAAGTTTGCACGCCGAAATTTTCACACGGAATTGGCGCCGCTGAGCAGTTTGGATATTTAAACCGGCGTGCAAACTTTAGTTTGCCTGCTCCATACCTGCACAACATGGCAAACTGAAGTTTGCACGCCGAAATTTTCACACGGAATTGGCGCCACTGAGCAGTTTGGATATTTAAACCGGAGTGCAAACTTTAGTTTGCCTGCTCCATACCTGCACAACATGGCAAACTGAAGTTTGCACTCCGAAATTTTCACAGGGAATTGGCGCCGTTGAGCAGTTTGGATATTTAAACCGGAGTGCAAACTTTAGTTTGCCTTCTCATACCTGCACAACATGGCAAACTGAAGTTTGCACGCCGAAATTTTCACACGGAATTGGCGCCGCTGAGCAGTTTGGATATTTAAACCGGAGTGCAAACTTTAGTTTGCCTGCTCCATACCTGCACAACATGGCAAACTGAAGTTTGCACTCCGAAATTTTCACAGGGAATTGGCGCCGTTGAGCAGTTTGGATATTTAAACCGGAGTGCAAACTTTAGTTTGCCTTCTCATACCTGCACAACATGGCAAACTGAAGTTTGCACGCCGAAATTTTCACACGGAATTGGCGCCGCTGAGCAGTTTGGATATTTAAACCGGAGTGCAACCTTTAGTTTGCATATCCTGTTTGAGCATGACAATGCAAACTAAAGTTTGCACTCCAATTTTCACACGGAGGTGTAAAATGAACCAACAAAAAAAGTATTTATCGGTTGTGGCGACCGACGCCGCTCATTCGCGCGCATCAGTTGGAGAAGGCGCTGGATACGCCGGCGCATATTTATTACAAAAATGTCAGCGCTGAACCGTATGAAGTGATTGATCACGTTCATAATCGGATTTAAAAAAGGCCGATCTGCTGATCAAGCAGGAATTGAGTGACTTGCACATTTATTGAGGAGAACGAAATGTCAACATTCATGATGGTATCGGGAATTTGCATTTTGGGGCTGATAGCGAGTGTTTTTCGATTTGCCGCCAAAGACGCTGCAGAACAATCGCAGGAAACCACGATAGATCCGGAGAAGCGGCTGAAGGAATTGGGCATCGAGCTGCAAACTCCCGCCGCGCCGGTTGCGAACTTTGTGCGCGCGGTCAGAGTCGGGAATCTGGTTTTTCTCAGCGGACATGGGCCGCGAAAAATCGACGGCAGTTACATCATCGGAAAAGTTGGCCGCGAGGTGAGCATCGAGCAAGGCCGGGAAGCTGCGCGGTTGACCGCCATCAATTTGCTCGCGTCGCTCAAGGCAGAGATCGGCGACCTCAACGGAGTGCAGCGCGTCGTCAAAGTGCTCGGCATGGTCAATGCGGGTGATTCATTCGCAGAACATCCGCAAGTGATAAACGGCTTTTCCGATTTTATGGTTTCAGTTTTCGGCGAGCGCGGCAAGCACGCGCGCTCTGCGGTCGGAATGGCTTCGCTGCCATTCGGCATGACGGTGGAAATTGAAATGATCGTCGAAGTCAAAGCGCCGTGAGAGAATATCATGTTTCTCTCGTTTAAATTAAAATTGCAGTTGAAAATGCAAGGATTTTTGTTTATTTTTTTACTGGCCGTGCAGACTTGTTAAAACGAAATACTGATCCGTACAAAAACTGCAGAACACTTGTGTAAAGCTCAACACCAATGCGCATATCACAAACTTCAACCGCCGAACTGGCAGCGCCATCAAAGCCTCTCAAAAAAAATATTGCCATTTCGCAAAATCAACTGGCAGATTTTTGTCGCCGCTATCATATTTATCAACTGGCTTTTTTGGGATCGGTTTTGCGCGACGACTTCAATGCCGATAGCGATATAGATGTGTTGGTGGAATTTGAGCCGGATTATCGCGTCGGCCTGATCAAAATGGCGGGCCTTGAAATTGAATTGGGGCGGTTGTTAGGAAGAAGAGTCGATCTCCGAACTCCGGCGGATTTAAGCCGTTATTTTCGCCAAAAAGTTGTCGCTTCGGCGGAGTTTCAATATGTGCTTATTTCGATATTGATCTCGACCGTGTCTGGGACACTTTGATCGACGATTTGCCTCCACTCATCGCGCTCGTAGAAACAATTCTCTCCGAAAATGAAATTCAGGAATAGGCGCGCTAAAATTTTGAAGGCCAAAATTTCTGCAACCAGAGCAACTTGTTCCCACTGAATTAGACTTCCTTCTTGAAAAACATCGATGACTTTCCTATTTCAATCAACAAAATTTTGTGACGATATCGAATCTGCTCAACCGCATCCACTTTGGATTTCAATGGTCAACGCCGCGTGGTTCGGCGCCTACGGCCACGGCGAAGGCAAGCATCTGCTCGGTTATCCGGCGGAGATTGATTGGAATCAGATCGAAGCCGATTTCCAAAAGTGCCGCGAAAATTTTGTGCAGGTGGTACGCGCCTTCATTTTTGAGAATCTCGACGGTTGCGTTAAAATTGGCTCAATTTGGGATGTCGCGCCGGAAACGCTTCTCAATCTCGAACGTTTGAAACAGCTTCTTTTAAAATATCAACTCAAACTCGCGGCAGTTTTGTTTGAATTTAAAAATGATGAAGCGCAACCGCATTTGCCGGATTTTCTCAATGTCACGCCGATGCGCATGGTGATTGATACGTTTATTCGCCAGATGCGCGAAGTGCTGTGGTCCGTCGATCTGCACAACGAAATTGATTATTTGCACCTCGTGCGCAAAGTCCCACTCACTCAACTCAATCAAATTATTGGCGACTATCGCGCAGTGATCAAAATCATCGCACCGGATTTGCCTTACACTTGCTCGACCGGCTGGAAGGGCGGCTACTGGGCGCGGCGTGGAGAAATCGGCGCGGCGCATTTGGATTTTGTCGAGATTCATCATTACACGCACAATCACGGCGAGCCGTGGGAAATAAAAAATCCGATGAGTCTCTGCGGGTTGGAAAAATTAGATCGGCCCGTTTTGCTCGGCGAATTCAAAACAGATGATTTTTCCAAATATGTATCGCCATGTCGAGACCGCGGTTTTCTCGGCGCAGCGCCGTGGTCGATTCATCATGACTTTCCGATTTCGGAAGCAGTGTGGCAATTGATTCGGGAGAGTCGAGTTGAGACGATCACATAAAAAACAAAACACACACAAACTTTGAATAAAATTCTAAAAGTTTTTGCCGCACTGAAAGTTGCTTTTAACACGGAGAAAACGGAGCAAACAGAGAAAATAATGCTCGAAAAACTTTCTTTAACTTTGTAGTCTCTGTTTGCTCTGTTTTCCCTGTGTTGAAAATTTTTGTTATTCTTGCAAACATTCAACTTGTAATAGACACAACGCGGGCGAGCCGCAACCAAAAAAAATTATTGCTCACGGAATGGAACTCTCACGGAATTTTTTCCGTGAGCCGTTCCATTTCCGTGAGCCAAATTTTTTTGCTTTTTTTGCACACATTTCACTTGTTAGAGACTAAACGCCTGTGCTTCATCAAATTGCTTTGGCTCTCCAGAACCTCGCCGGATATTGCTACTAATATTTATGGTGACCGAAAAATTGCAAATCCGAAAAAGTATTTTCAAATCACACTGCAATCACGCCGGTCAAAAATTTTAAGGAAGCGCTTATGCCGCTCATGATGAATGTCACACTCGCCGCCGGTCTCGGCTTGTTGCTGATTCTGATTTTACCCTCGATTCACTCGATTGGACCGACCCAAGTTGGCCTAGTGACGAAACGTTTCGGCTTCAAAAAACTTTCCGAAGACAACCCGATTGCGTTTAACGGTGAGGCCGGTTTTCAAGCGGAGTTGTTGATGCCGAGCCTGCGCTGGAAATTTTGGATTCTGTACGGCGTCAAAAAATTTCCGTGGGTGCAAGTGTCCGCCGGCGAAATTGGCGTCGTTATCGCGCAAGTCGGCCAACCGCCGCCGATTGGCGCGAAGTCCGCGGTTTTCAAAAAAGCGTTCGGCAATTTTACCGCGCTCAATTTATTCATGGAACAGGGCGGGCAAAAAGGCGTGCAACGTCCCGTGCTCCCGCCGGGCAGTTTGGTGCCGATTCACCCCGTCGCTTTTCTCGTGATCACCAAAGGCGAAGTTTACGGTTTGCCGATTTCGCCGGAGCTCAATCTCATGGCGGAGAAAAGAGGCAAGCTGTCGCCGGAAGTCTTCGGCCTGAAGCCCGAGCAGCTCATGCTCGTTCGCATCGAGCCGCAGATCGGTGAAAAGGGCGTGATCGACATGGTCGGTGTTATCACCACGTATGAGGGTGATCCGCTGCCCTCCGGTGATATTGCCGGCCGTCTCGGCGGTTTCGCGGATATGGAAGCGATGCAAAGGGGCGACATCGCGGACGCGGAAATTATCGAAAAACTTTTGGGCAGCAAAAATCATCTGCACAACAACTATCAGGACTTTCAAGCGTTTCTTGATAGCGGCGGCAAAATCGGTTTGCAGCATGATTTGGTGTTGTACGGCGCGTATGCGTTGAATCCGTTTTTGGTCAAAGTCGATCTCACGCCCATGATCATTGTCAAGCAGGGCGAAGTCGCGGTGATCAAAGCGTATGTCGGACTTGCAACGCAGGATACCTCCGGCGTGGAATTTAAATATGGCTCGCTCGTGCGGCCGGGGCGGCGCGGCATCTGGCAGGAACCTTTGCGCACGGGAAAGTATCCGATCAACCCGCGTTGTTATGAAGCGGAGCTTGTTCCCACGGCGATACTCACGTTGAATTGGGCGGATGCGGTGTCGCAAGCGCACAATCTCGATGCGCAACTCCGCCAGATCGTGGCAAAAAGCAGTGAAGGTTTTGTGTTTGAAATTGATTTGCAAGTGCAAATTCACGTGGCCGACACCAAAGCGCCGCGCGTGATTTCGATGGTGGGCACGATGCGCAATCTGGTCAACGAAGTTCTGCAAGCCGCGGTCGGCAATCATTTTCGCGACAAGCTGCAGAGCATGCCGGCGATCAGATTTATCGAGACGCGCCAAAAAGTGCAGGAGGAAGCATTCGAGCATATTCGCGAGCAGATCGAGCAATATCAAGTCGAAACGAAAGGCGTTTACATTCAAGACGTCATTCTGCCCGCCGAACTCGTCCACGTGTTGACGGAGCGCGAGATCGCCAATCAGGAAATTGAAACATTCAAGAAACAACGCGCCGCGCAGGATGAGCGCATCGCGATGGAACACGCGAAGGGCACCGCGGATATGCAGACGGAGCTGGCGAAATCGAAAGTCGGCGTCGACATTAAAAGCAACAATGCCAACGCGCGCAAAGCCGAGGCCGAAGGTGAAGCGGCGTACATTCGCGAAACCGGCGCGGCCAAAGGCGCGGAAGTCGAAGCGGTTGGTTTGGCGCGCGCGAAAGGTTTTGAAGAGCAAGTCAAAGCGCTCGGCGCGAACGCCACGGCGCTGGTCAATATCATCGGCCAGTTGGCTGACGGGCAGGTCAAATTCGTTCCCGAAGTGTTGGTGACCGGCGGCAACGGCGGCAGTGCCGTCGAAGGGTTGGCCGGATCGCTGATGCGATTTTTGAATATGCGTCCGAAAACGCCGGAAGCAAAATCCGATAAGCCGGCGGCAAATAGTTAATCATCGCCGTTCGTAATCGGTAAATTTATCAGGGCAAAATAATTGCTTTTGAATTATTTTGCCCTAAATTATTTTATCTAACATTTGGTCGGCTTTTCTTGAGTTTTTGATTCAAGGAATAAATAAATGAACACACTCGCCCTGTTAGGTTCTACCCTCGGGCTCGGTTTGCTCTCCGGCATCAGGCTTTATTCCACCGTTTTGGCCGTCGGTTTGGGCGTGCGCTTCGGCCTGATCAATCTGCATCCGGCCCTGTCGCACCTCAATGTTCTCACGCATCCGGCGATTTTAACCGTGGCGGCGGTCATTTTTCTCGTCGAATTTTTCGCTGATAAAATTCCGTGGGTCGACAGCCTCTGGGACAGCGTTCACACTTTCATTCGTCCGCTCGGCGCGGCGCTGATCGGCGCAACGGCCATCGGCGAGGTTGATCCAATCACAAAAACCGCGGTCGCGCTGCTCTGCGGCGGCGTTGCATTGTCCGGCCATTCCGTGAAAGCCGGAACGCGCGTGCTGGTGAATCACAGCCCCGAGCCGTTTTCGAATATTGGGTTGAGTCTCGTTGAAGACGCTGTTGTCGTGGGCGGAACGTGGCTGTCGCTGGCGCATCCTGTTTTTATGTTTTCGGTCGTTGTGGTTTTTCTTATTTTGTTTATTGTTATTTCTCCAAAAATTTTCCGCTTGTTGCGCCTCGAGATCAACGGCTTCTTTAGTTTACTGGAAAAATTTCTCTCGCCAGCGCCGAACGGCGCGGATTCAACCTTAGTCGAGGCGTTGCCGGAAAAATATCTACAATATTGGGCTAAAAAAGCATTGCCCGCTCATCCACAATGCCGTATGGCATGCTTTGCCGGAAAAGGCGTGAAGGGCCTGCGTTACTCGATGGGATATTTTTGCCTGGCCGAACACGAAGCGTTTTTCATCACGCGCCGATCGTTTCGGTTTCGAATTCATCAGATTGATTTGAAAACTGTCAGCGCGCTTTATTTTAAATCGAAGCTGCTCTTTGATCAGCTTATTTTGCAGGGCGGGAAAAAGCAGCAACACTTTTATTTTTTCAAAGACAGCTTGAATCGCGGCGAAAGCGTTTTTAAAAAACTAAAAACCGGCAGAATTTAAAAATGAGCCGGCTTTATACAACGCTTTTGCTAACTGTTGCCGGCCTATTTCACCGCCCTTTCCGCCACCTCCAGCCGATTCTTCGCGCGTGCCAGCGAGCCACGTGTGCGCTCCACATCCCACTGTTTACGGCCTTCCTGCAAACGTTTGGTGGCGCGCTCTTTTGCTTCTTCGGCGCGCTTCACATCAATCTCAGAAGCCGCTTCCGCCGTCTCCGCAAAAATCTTCACGCCGTTCGGCAGCACCTCCGCGAAGCCGCCGGAAATTGAAAAATACAACACGCGGTCTTCCTGTCCGGGAACGCTTTGCTCGACTTTCAAATAGCCGATTTGCAAGCTGGTGAGCAACGGCGTGTGTCCGGGCAAAACGCCGAAGTAGCCTTCTTCGCCGGGCGCGATGATCACGGCAACCGGCTCGGAAAAAACTTTGCGCGAGGACGCAAAAACATAAATTTTTAAAAATACGAATCGCCGCAAGACTTGCGGCGATTCCAAAGGAACAGGGATGCCTCAACGATGGGCGGAGGCGAGCAACAGATAACAAGCCATCGTAGCGATCAGAAAAATCAAGTTTTTGAGAA
>Ga0247727_10019588_pt1 | contig 10468 bp, 15 predicted proteins | sample WisWelCaveWW1625_FD_202498 | JGI IMG/M metagenome (GOLD analysis project Ga0247727, IMG submission 202498) | Biofilm microbial communities from Wishing Well Cave, Virginia, United States - WW16-25 | ecosystem: Environmental > Aquatic > Deep subsurface > Groundwater > Cave microbial mat | place... | reverse complement strand
AACGAAATCCGAAGCGTCGGATTCTTGATAACCCTGTGCTTTTAAAATTCCGACAATACCGTTTTTAACTGAGTCGAACGTCATACCCTGATATTCCTTCTCACCGGCTCCAATACCGTCGTGTTGGCCGGTAATAGCAAGCACCGGCAATTTTCCTTGCACACCGTAAACCCAGCCCTGGGCAGACCTTCAATCTCCCAATCATCCATTGTTTTTTCCTGCCCGTGCCGCTCGATACAATCGGGGCACGTATTGACCAACACAGCCACCCATCGGTATTTAAGTTTACCAACTTCGTCCTCGGAAAACTGCGCTGTATCTCTGGCCCGGTGAATGATTCCGTTCGATGTCGCGCGGATAGCGTTTCTGAATTCTCCGAATATCCGCCCGCCCTCTTCTAAATCCTGCAATAATGCTTCTTTGATTGATTCCTTACTGGCCCCCTGCATGAGCGCGAAATCAATGAATTCTCCGACGGTCAAGGCGGTCTTTTTGGCTTTCGTCGACAATAGAATGTTCATCGCCGAGACTTCAGAGTTCATCATTGATTTAAAATTTTTTTCGTCGGCCATTATCTTTTATTTATCTCCTCTTTGATTCGCGTTCTCATGTAAATCATGGCCTCATCTTCCATTCGAGAATTTAGACCAAAAAAATTAAAATACCGTTTGCCCGATTTAGTCTTGACGCCTTTGTTTTGCAGAATGTTTCCAATCTCTTTTCGCAAACTGTTGATCGTGATCATGACACTACTTTTCCCTAACTTTCTAAAAATAAATCCTTCGCGTAATTTTCCTTCGGCCTGTAAAGGATACGGCGGCTGACGTTTCTCGGCCTTGATTTTTAATGTGCTTTGTGCTAAAGGTGGGTAAGTTTTTTCCTGTAAATCTTGCCCGACGACAATTTGCCTTTTTAAAAATGGCATGACAATTTTCGTCGCTATATGCACAAGGTCATCTTGTAATTTCAATTCCGGAAAACTCACCTTATTTTTAACCGTTAATTCAATCACCAGTCCTTCCCTACTTCCGCTTCGTTTAAATTCGGGTTATTGGTATCTGGCACGACAATATCTCTGCTTAAATCTTTTATTTTTTTGGATAAAGCAAATCCCTCCTCAATTGATTTCGGGATGTGCTTATCTATCATTAATTTCTTGATAGCCATGGCCGCTATACCTAACTCCATTTCGGGATTTTTTATCAACTGGTCAATATCCATATTATTGATAATCTCATCGATATCTGCCTGCGCGGATTTTTCGATTTCGTCCATTAAATCCAGGTGCTTATGCAATAATTTGTCTAACATTACGCCACCACGTTAACCTTTGGCCATTTAGATTTGAATATCTGACTACGTTTTAAAGATGACGACATATAATTTTCGTAACCCATTTGTTTGATCGATGAATTAATAGCGTGATGGTATTTACCGCATTTATGATTTATCCCGGCAACCCATTGCTTAATTCCCAACTTTTCCATCTGCATATATACGTCTAAATCTTCCCATCCATACCCGCCGTGAAAATTCCCGTTTGGTGCTTTGCACGCTTGGTCATACTTCTCATCCAATCTGATCCCGCGATCAAACACACTTCGATGATACATCCCATAATAAATACAATGCGCCCGGTGCTCTTCTAAATCCGTCAACTTGTGACAGTATGTTTCATGATTGTGCTGGTGGTTGACTCCGCGCGGACCATCCCATTCTAGTCCGTCACATTCAGGAATTTTATTCGCTCGATTGGCATATTCCAATAGACAAGAATTACGCATGGTCGAAAATTTGTTTCCTCTGAAACCAATAGCTTCACAACTTGTGTTTTCTTCCATGAATTCCAAAAGACATCTGATGGAGTTAGGCACCGGGACAATATCCCCATCCAATAACATGATATATTCACCAGTGCTGATCTCTAACCCCTGATTTTTTGCTTTAGAAATTCCTAAATTTGTTGGATTCTTGATAGTCGCATAATCCTGGCACCCATCCGTAGACCCGTTATCAACAATAATGACCTCGGCGTCGATGTCCTTTAATTCTCCGGCGAGAATGCGGAGAGTATCGTGTAACGTCTTGACGGTATTCCACGTCAAAATATTTACGGATAATTTCATAAAATGTTTGGCCGTTAAGACCTAAAAATTCTTATGCCGCCTATGCCCTGCTGGGCTTCCTCGCCCTGAACGCCACCGCTCTCATCTTCGTCATAATCTAAGGTCATCGTATTAAACGAATCATCAAATTTCTTCTCGTAGGCTTTGGCGATCAGGCTCCATTTGTCAGTGTCCTCGTCCATGAGGTCTAAGGCGATAAAATGCACGGTCAAATAAATCAAAGGCATCTCAATCTGCGAGGACTCTAAAATCAGCGAATCCCGTTTGCCCTTGTTGTACAGCATGGTTTCAATTTTCTTAAATGACTGCAAAATTTTTGTCGAAAATGAATTTATACAGCGATATACACTATCTGTACTCGGGGTTGTCGCCCAATCTGGGGAAACAGTAAATGTACTTGACGATTGCGTAAATCCGGTTATGTCCCTCTTCTGGTTTGCTCCGGTCCCGGACAATATCTCTAAAATTCCACCTTTCCAAAAATCTGTCGCTTCTTTGCGCCGAGCCGTATCAATCAGAGTCCCAGCCACGCCGCCGGTAGCCGTCCCTTGGGCTTGGATATTAGCTTTTCTTAAACTCTCGAGCTCGGCGTAAAGATCATCATCCGTTATCGGGATTGAAAGAATACTTTTAACCACATCAAAAAGCTGTGTCTCGTAATACGTCGTGCCGCTAACCACATATTGCCATACTGCTTTATAATTCAGATCGTGCGTCGCCGTGTGCGTCGTCGTTAATGAATAGGTCATCTCACCGGTGGTCGAATCTACAGAAGCGGATGCCTGCGCTTGCAATACTGTTGTCCCATCTGATTTATAAAGCGTAATCAATGCTGATGTTGGAATAAGCGGACGATTCTTATCATACGCCGTTAATCGGATTGTGCCCGTCTTGCCTTTAAGAAATTGTTGTTTCATTCTCTGGACTCCTCGAGTATTTCAAGCTTAGAAATCCGCAAATCAAAATTACTGTGAGTTTTATTAGCATCGTCTATTAACTTCTCAATTCTACTGACATGTCTATCAAACCTTAACTCAAGCCGGATAATAGTTTCTTTAATGTTCCTGACTGCCATGACAATCAAAGTCCCAATGATTCCGATTAAAATAGGAGTCATAAGATTAAACAAATGTTCAAACGTGACATTATCCATCAACAATGCCCCCTTTAGTTATCGAAGGCGTTTCCTCATGCTTAGTTGTTAACCGCGGTTGTGAATGTTTCGTTGCTATTCTAATATTGCGCCCAGTTATGTTTACCGTCGGAGTTGTTAGACTTAAAGACATTAATAACGCATCAACACTAATCGTTGGGCTGGTTACCAAACTAATTGCCGGATCAATCAACGCCAGTGTCATCTGTAACGGCGATAAATCTTTAGCAACGGCAATCGTGCAATCTTGGGCGGAAGAAATCATTGTTTGAGCGTTTGGCTGTATAGCAACTTGAGGTATTGGATCGGCGACTGAAGCACTCATTGTTAATGGTTGAGCCTGCACAGTAGCATTACCGCTTATATTGACCGAAACGTCAGGCTGAGTGAATGTTGCTGTATTGGCTATCGCTTCTTTAGTAACCGCGGGTGTAGGAGCGACAATCGAGGCGGTTAATAATAACGGCTGGACTTGAATGGTCTTATCCGGCGCTAACACCGTCACATTCTCAACGGTCATCGCCGCCGTCAATGCTTGAGCCAATGCAATTACCTGGGGCGTCGCTGAATTGACGATTGCAGTTAAATTATTCGGTGCCGGTAGAATTGTAACTTTCGGGGCGGAGGCTATAACAGAAAAAAACAGCGTTAAGGGGCTTGGCGTTATTGTAACATTCGTTCCACCGCTTTGCGCATCAACATAAATAGGCCAAACTGGATAACTTAAAACTTGTTCGGCCACCATCGTCAATCCGGTATTGTTCGCCCCATCATTTCCCGTACCATCATTTCCATTGCCACTCAAATCCTTGGATGTGTCTCCGTCTCCTGAAGTCCCGTCAGGTTGGTCATCTAAAGGCCAGTAACCTTTTAAATTTGATGGCGCAATTTGTAACGGCATTCTTTTAACACGAGAACTCGCTAATTGAGTAATTTGTGTTTGTGATAAATTGGTATTCCAAACTGCCACTTCAGTTATTTTCCCATCAAAAAATCTCGCAGGGGAACCACTTATATCTCCCGCCCCGATGAAAAATTTTGCTGTAGTGCTTAATGCACCACTTCCATCTGCGGAAGAAGAACTAACGCTTGTGCCATCAAAATATAATTGCCAAGTTGAACCAGTGCTTAATCCTAAAATGTGATGCCATGTTCCAACACTCCATCCAGAAATTGTCCATGAACGATTTTGAAATGTTGCGCCATTATATGAACCAATTTGCAACTCTGTATTTGAACCACCGGCTCCCCTTAAACGCAAAACATAGCCTTCATTCGTTACATAACCTTTTTCACCAATTACTTTAAAGGTATCCGTAGTAGTTGGAAAAACATCCACATAAACCCATGCGGAAATAGAAATGGCTCCAATAATTTGAAGCGATGATGGGTCTCCGTGGTCTAAATAATCATCCGTTCCGTCAAAATCAACCGCCCCCCGATTATTTAAAAATGTCTTTTTTAAATGTTTTAAAAAATTATTAAGCATTAATCCAAGGCCCCCGTGCCATGGGAAGGTTGATTCTTATTTAATAAAGTTGTCGAAACTGCGCTATTTGATAGCGTGCTTAAATCACTAATAAAATTATTTACCGCTGTAACCTGAGCCGCTGTTACGTTGGTTCCAGTTAAATCAGGATTTTTAAAAGTAAATTTTGTTTTTAACGCCTGAGCTTTTTCATTTGCCGAGCGAAGAATCTTGACGACGTCAACCAGCCCCTCAACATAAGCTTGCACAATCTTTGTATTTGCTACAACCATATGGCCTCCTATGAAGTAGTGTACTCAAAGCTTACTGCAAGAATTTCAGCATCACCAGTCGCCGTATCATCGCTGTCGTCATGGTCTCTATTAATCCGCAAAAGTATTAAATCGCCTGCCGCAATACTGTCCGCATTAGTCAATGTTATGCTGACCTCTTTCATGTATCCGGCTGTACCAGGGACAGTATCTCCCCCGGTCACTTCATTAACAGTATCAAAGCTTCCGGCGTCTGTGTCTTGCGCATCTCCTGTCGTAACGCACATAACTTCACATTCAAAGTCAACTCCGCCGGATGTTGCAGAAGCCATGGAATACTGGATTTTTAAAACTGGACTTGAAGAATAATTCGCGGGTACTCTGAATTGAAAGAGGATACTTTCCGTTGCGCTTGCGTCAAACAAAGCCTTCCATGTTGCTTGGCCGCCTTCGATCTGCGCACCGGCAAGGATATAACTTCCACCTATCTTAGCTCCCTGGACAGGGAGAATAACTGTTCCTGTGGCCATTCTCCCCTCCTTACGTTAATCGAACAATCCCGGACGATGCGTATTGAATCGTAAACGTTCCTGCCGTCACCGTCTGCGCTCCACCAAAATCAATCGCGCAAATAAGCGTATTGCATGGCGATGTGTCATAAAGCACAGCATGGTTTGCCGTAAATGATGCGGTCGTCCATTGCGAATCATCGGCGTCAAATACAGCGGTACCACCTTCGGAGACTGCCTTATTCGCTAATGCCGCCCCACCTGCGGTATATCCTGTCCCGCCAACCTCATTGGTCGTTGAATATACTGTGTCTGTGGCCGTAAAAGAAAAAGAGGCCGCGTATAAAGCAACCTTAATCGTATCGTTTACCAAGTCCATCAATTTTTTCATAATGTGACTTTTAAAACGGTTATATACTCCAGAAGCCATTTAATCCCTCACTTTCCTGTCATGCCAAGCGCGGGGATGCAACACGTCACATCAACCCCGCCATTTTCGTTTCTCCTTCTTACAAACGTCAACTCCGTCGGGATGATTGTTTCTCCGTCGGGAGCTATAATACTTCCCTGTTGTTTCATAACTCGATAATCACCGGCATTTTTTAACTGCTCATTGTCATCGATGATTTGCTGAGTGACAGGATCAGCTTGGATTATATCCGCTTCCATCGGCACAATCATTTCTTCTAATTTCCCAGAAATATTTTTGATCCTGATTGTCCGTAATTCTTTTGGTATTTCTTTAACACCCATCAAATCAACAGGCACAACTTTATCTTGGCTGTCCATAAACTCTCCCTTTTCCTATTTACATAGACACCGGTGACACTTCGCGCAAATAGGATTGTCTGGTTGATATATCTTTTCCCGCACTAAGGATGCCGATATTTCAGGCTGAATATAATCAGCGAAATTATGTACTGGCCTGCCCCATGCGTCTTTTTTCTTTCGCCAAACCGTTACCCCGGCCCTCTTAGCATCGGCCTCTGAAATGTTTTTAAACAACGGATTGCGCTCAAGAACATAAGGACTTCCACCGGGCTTTAAGATGTAATGTCTTGGACATCTAATCTTATGCGCTAATCCTTTGAGGTCTAAAAGAATACTCAAACACCGACCTCCTCGGGCCTTTTAAGGCTATTCTCAATCTTGACCCCGACCAGTTTCTCTATAGATTCCGTCAATTTCTCGACGTTATTATTGCGTTTTTGTTTGCGGATAGTGCGCTCACGATCTTTTTCTGAGCGTATTTTTTTGTATTCTTCCGTTTGCTTGTACGCCTCGATCTCGTCAGGCATTGGTTTCTTAACGCTTAAGATGATGCCCAATTTATAAAACCTCTTAAAGGTCTCTTCGGCATTTGCCGGGTGCAATGGCCCAATCATTTTTCCATCTTTACGCCATAGCGGAATAGGCGTGTGATCATGCACATCCTTATATTTAATTTCACCGGCGGTATTCTTTCCTTTCTTCTTTATTTCTTCTAATTCCTGAAAGAAAAGTCGGCCCGGATCGTTGCTTTTTGATTTAGCCGCGTCTTTCTCCTCCAGTTCCTTAACTCTATTCCTTAACCTTTGTAACTCACCATCGTCTTGTTTAGACATGTCGCTCTCCTCAATTGAGTATTCCGCTTTAGGGGCAAGTTTCCCCGCCCCATTAGCGTCTATAAAATTACCTCATCCAAGTTATGGAGCGGTATTAAATTGCATCTCCACGCCGAAATTATTCTTCAGCACGGCTTCGCCCCACATTTCGGTTCCTGTAACCTGCCACCCAACTTCGGGGCCGGAATACAGAACATCAATGCGGAAATCTCTTTTAGGAACATATTTGATAGCGTCCTTTGAAAAAGCCGCACCTGAAGCGTTGCGTGATGTAACTACGATGTTGGCATCAGAGAAAAGGTTCATGCCAAATAACATTCCCGCAAAACCGCTGCGCGTGAAATCCTCAGAGACGGTACCAACTCCACCGGCTTGAGGATAGTGATTTGCGTCAGCGACATTCGCGAAGAAACTTTGAATCCCATTTGCCGCCCAGATATGACCGGGGTACATAACCAGGTAATAGGGCATAGGTGCCAATTGAATTCTCAGTTTGTTGAATGCCGAGAAAATATCCGCAGGGATAATATCCTCATTGGCATCACCTTCGATGGCCGTAAGGGAAGTGAACAGCGTTGCAAGGTCTAAATCTCTACGAGTAACAATAGATTGACCAATCAGTGTTCCCGCCATCGCCATCAAATCGTCCACAGTCCCCAAAGCGGCGATTTCTTTTAAAAACACCGTCGAGCCGTGAACGCCGACGGTTGCCTGGGAAGGCGAACCGGTATATGTACCAGAATCAATCGCTTGATTCGCCAATGAGTCATCAGCCTCGGATGTCAGCTTGCTGACAATTGGAGTGCTGTGTACTAATCCAGGCCCAGGGAACGGATACGTTCGCACTAACGGGCGCACAACATCACCCTCTTCGAATTCCAACAATGCCGCTGATACGGCTGTTGGAATTGCTTCGGTCATCGTTGTCGATGTGGTCTCGAGGGCACCTCGATTGCTCTTTAAGAGCGACAAAGACCATAAAAGTAAATTCTTTAAAAACATAAATTCCTCCCTTATACTTGGGCCGTTTTTAGACTGACTTTGGCCCTGATTTTTTGCTTAAGTTCATTAGCCTTTTTCAAATCCCCCGCATAAAACGCTTTTTGATATTCTGCGTTCATGGTGTTTAAATCGTCTGCCCCTTGCGAAAGACCGTTTCCCCCGCCGGTATCTCCGGCGCCTGTTCCGCTTCCGGGTTTGTGCGATGACCTGACAAGATACGGCCTTGACGCAAGTAAATTTTTAACACCTTCCGCCGCTGGATGTTGTATATCCATTCCATTCGCATCTTTGCCCTTAATAACAACATTCCCATTGGCGTCTAAAACTGCTTGAGACTTCAATAATGCCATCGCCTCTTCAGCGTATCCGTTCTGCTTCGTTATTTCATTAAGCAGAGCGTGAGAAATTCGCATATCGATTATTTCTTGATCTTTTTTTGTGACCAGCCCTTGGAATTCCTGGATTTTTGTTTCATACCCCTTCTTTGCCTCCTCGTACTTTTTAGCCTTTTCTAATTCTTCTTGTTGTTTCTGATCCTGTGCCCTTTGGTGCTCGTCTTTAAATTTTCTTAAATCTTCATAGTCGCGGTACTTGGTTTGCTCTTCCTGTTTCCAAGATTGATATTTTTTGTCGATAAGCTTATTAACAAACTGCTGTTGCTCGTCGGAGAATTTAAAGCCGCCGTCTTTGCCGCCATCGCCGCCTTTATCCCCATCACCTGCCTCACCTCGATTATCGAGACGCATCAAAAAGAACATCACCGCTGTTGTTGCCAATCCACCGATTCCTAAAAGCATAAACAATTGTAAAGCTTCCATTATTGCCCCCTTCTTTGCCCCGCCATTTCTGGCGTTCTGTTGAAAAATGACCCGAATCTATTCGTCAATTGTTCCGCTTCAGATTCGTTAGTTAATCCTTCCTCAACTTCTTTGACCATCTTGTCAATATCTTCCTGCGGCGCGCGTGGGAATTTCTTTTTGATGATCGCCTTACGCACCTCGACATTAAACGTCCTGCCTAATTGCAGTTTTGTTTCTTTTTCAAGTTCCGTTAAATCATCCATCAAGCTTGACATAGAAAACTCCGTTGGATATTGAATCGTCCCGGTAAACTCTTTTTCCTGCCAGGCGGCATACATTGCCCAGATTTTCATTTCAGCGTCTTCGAGGTTTCCCGCTTTCTCGGAAAGCGCGGAGTTTGTCTCATTAAAATCCCATGCCTTAGATGCCCCCGATTGTTCTACCGCTGATTGTGTCTGCTGAACGCTCCCGCCCTCTAACTTGGCCAACTGAAATATCTTTGATACCTGCCTGTCAATATGTTCAAAATATTTTTCAGCGTTTGCCGGTGGAGGCGAAACGTATTGTGGCGGATTTCTGCCTTCGGGATACAAAAGACCCTTGCCCGTGCCAATAGACACCTCATCGTATTCTTTTGTGTCACCCTGAAGCGCTAAGAAGGCAAAAGTTTGGTCGCGCAATATCTGCCGCAACTCCGAACATGAGTTGTAAATGTCTCTGGCGATAAACGCGATGTCGGCCAACGTACTCACGCCAAGAAAGTTTCTGACCTTCTTGCTTTTCTTGTCGAATGCGCAAACGATAGGAACGCGGCCTAAATTATGAAAACCCTGACCAATCAACTCATATTTCTCGTCGTATAACTCCCAAGATTCCCGTGTCCATAAACGATATTGACAGCCATATCTTTTATTCTTATCAAACGCCGTCACGTCTTTGGTCGTGTCGTAATGCTCACGGATTAAAACCCAATACGGCATACCATAACGATCCAGCGCCCAATTAATAACGTTTTGCGGATAATGCGTCGTTAAATAAGGAAATGCCTTCCGTTCAATCTGATTTTGGCGGCTGATGATCTCGTTTTCTGGAATGTCTGGCGAATCAATAATCACAAAGATATGCCCGTATAGCTGGGCTAAATCGGACATCTCTTTTCGGAATTCTTGAATGCTTGCGCCCGTGCGGTCAATGTCCTCAGATACTTCGTCAATGTCTGGCTCAAGCTCTTCGAAATTCTCAATCACCGGCTCTTTAAAAAGATGGTTGCCGTAAATATCCAGAATCGGCGCGCAAAAATTGTAGTAGTAACTCATCTCAAGGCGTTTCGCGTAGTCATCGTTACGCTCTTTTGGATGAATGAATAAATTGCCCGTAACTCTTGGTTCCTGCTTTTTACCGTTGACATAGACGTTAAACATCGAATCCCAAATGGATGTATTCTGGCCGTCATTGATCGATGACCCTGTATAATCAATCCCGCCTTCATAACTCTGTAAAAGAAAATTCCAATATGCGGAATATCGGGTGTGTA
>Ga0247727_10019587_pt1 | contig 10468 bp, 10 predicted proteins | sample WisWelCaveWW1625_FD_202498 | JGI IMG/M metagenome (GOLD analysis project Ga0247727, IMG submission 202498) | Biofilm microbial communities from Wishing Well Cave, Virginia, United States - WW16-25 | ecosystem: Environmental > Aquatic > Deep subsurface > Groundwater > Cave microbial mat | place... | reverse complement strand
CCACCCGGCTTCGAGCGCGCGAGCGCGATCAGTTCGGGCACGCTTTGCGCCGCCACCGAAGGATGCAGCACCAGCAGGCCTTCGGCTTCGAGCAGCAGCGCCACCGGCGCGAAATCGCGCACCGGGTCGAACGGCATCTTGGAGAACAGGCTCACATTGACCGCGTGCGTTCCTATGCTGCCGATGCCCAGCGTGTAGCCATCCGGCGGCGATTTCGCGACCAGGTCGGCGCCGATGTTGCCCCCCGCACCGGTACGGTTTTCGACCACCACCGGCTGCCCCCACAGCTCGGTCCAGCGGTTGCCGATCAGCCGCGAGTAGAGGTCGGCGATCCCGCCGACCGGGAAGGGAACGATGATTTTGATGGGCTTTGCCGGATATTGCTGCGCCTGGCAGGGGACCGAAAATGCCAGCGACAGAACGATTCCGAGAAGAATCCGCATCATCATGGCAGCTCTCCGGCGTGGCGAAAGTGTTTCTGGGCCTCGGCGGCGCGGCCTTCGCGCTCCGCGAGCCGCGCCAGATCCAGGTGCGCGGCGCGCGAGGCGCCGAGCGAGAGGCTGGCTTCGAGGTAATCGCGCGCCTTGCCCCAGAGCTCGGCGGCGGCACAGAGCCGGCCGAGCGTGGCGAGCAGCTGCGCGTCCCGGGCGTGATCACGCAGCCAGCGCTCGGCGCGCTCGATCCGCAGGCGCGCTTCTTCCTGCGCCTTCTGCGGCTCCGCCTTCGGCAGTTCGCCGTAGATTTGCACCAGCGCCGCGTTCCATTCCGCACCCAGGCTGCGCTCGACGAGTTCGCGCGCAAGCGCGGGTTTGCCCAGCGCCGCGGCGCGGCGCGCCATCGCCGCAGCGACGCGCGGATGCGCCAGGTCTTCGGCCGGAATGCGCCGCAGCCGCGCTTCCAGCGAACCGCGGTCGCCCGATTCGCGCGCCATCAGCTCGATGTGGGCCTGCACCCGGTGCTCCTCCGCGATCGCCGGCGGCAGCGCGCCCCGCTTGGCGAGCAGCGTCGCCAGGCGCAACACTTCCTCCCAGTTCTGTGCGCCGCGTTCGGCGCGCAGCTGCATGCGCGCGGCGGCGATGTTTCTGGGACCGGTGCCATGCAGGCTGCGCAGCGCATCGCGCGCGCCGATGAAATCGCGCTCCTCCAGCGCCAGCTCGGCCTGCGTCAGCAGCCGCGCCGCATGCAGCGGTTCACCCGCGCTTTCGGCGCGCTCAAGCCACTGGCCGCGCCGCTCGTATTCGCGCATCTGGTGCGCGGCGCGCGCCGCGATCAGCGCCGCGATCCCCGGCGCGGCGCCCGCTTCCCAGGCGAGTGCGGCCTCCTTCTCGGCGCGCGCGTAGCGCCCCTCGAAGTAGCATTGCAGCGCCGCCATCAGCGCGCGCTGGGCGTGTTCACGCCTGCGCCGCTCGCGGAACGCACGCACCTGCACCGGCAGCGCCAGCGTATGGTTGAGCAGCCGCAGCGTGAGGTAGGCGACCGCGAAAACCGCGGCCAGCGCGAGCACGAAAAGCAGCAGCGACACTTCGACGCGCCAGGGTGGATAGACGACCACGACGTAGCCGTCGGCGACGCGGCCGGCGAGCGCCAGCGCCACTGCCGCGGCGAACACCGCCAGCAGCCAAAACAGCGCGCGCGTCACGCGCACCTTTGCGTCGCGCGCATCACGCGCACCTTTGCGTGGCGCGCATCAGTTCGCGCGCTCGCGGCGCGACTTGAAGCCGCGCACCGCCTCGAGGCTGTCGGCGATCGACGGCGGCTCGAAACTGACCGAGGCGGATGAGAGCTGCTTCAACTGCGCCAGCGCGCCCTGCGAGGCCTTGGCGCGGGCGTCGAAGTAGCGCTGGATCCAGGCCTGCGCGACGCGCAGATCCTCGCGGTAGCCCGCCTCGTTGCGCGTCAGCAGGGCGAGACGCGCGTTGAGCAGCCGCAGCTTCAGGTTCTCGCGCAGGAAGTACGCCTGCTGCGGCGGCACCAAGGGCGGCTCCGGCGACTCGACCTTGCGCACCACGACCAGTTGCCGCAGCTCCTTCCAGACCTCGCCACCCAGGCGCGCGAAGATATTCTGCTCCGGTAGCGGCGTGGCGCCGCCCGCCTTGCCCGACGCAGGCCGCTCCACCCTCTCGTCGAACGCGAGCGGCAACGCGTCCACCGAGGCGACCAGCCGGTCGATGCCAAGCGAAAGTCCCGGCACGTCCAGCATCGGCAGCGACTTCAGGCGCTCGATGTCGCGCGTGAGCGCACGCCGCACCGGCAGGAACTGCGGCCGGTCGGCGCGCGACACGCGGCTCTCGGCGAGCTGCAATGCCAGCAGCGCGGCGCGCACGTTGCCCGAGAGCTGCAGCTGCTGCTGGGCGATCGCCAGCACCTGCTCGATCTCGGCCAGATGCCATTCGTCGCGGTTGCGCGCCAGTTCCTGGTACAGCGCCTCCAGCGCCACTTGCTGGTTCTGCGATTCAGCGAGCTTCGCTTCGAGCGCGCCGACCTTGGCCTGCGCGTCGCGCAGCCCTTCCTGCGCCTGCCGGCCGAGCGTGCGCGCCTCGCGGCTCTCGGTCTCGATGTCGCGCAGGCGCTTGGCGAGCTCCTCTTGCGTCGCGCCGATGCGGCCGCGGGTGTCGAGCCACAACGCGGCGACGATGACCGCGAGCAGCACCAGCGCGACTGCGAACAGGCGGGATCCTGCGCGCGGCGTGACGCTCGAAACTGCAGGGGTCGCCGGCGGCGCGGACTCGTTCATCGGGCCTCTTTTATCTTGCGCCGCCAAAGTATGCAACCAGCGCCGCGACCATTTCCGCGTCGCGGGGCCCGGCGACGATCACCCGCACCAAGCCATGTCGCGCCGCAGCCTCCGCGACGCGCGGGTGCGGTACGAAGAGCGAGGTCTCGGACAGGCGCCGCGCCTCGCCCTTTCCCAGCATCTGGAGAAAATTCTCCAGCCCCTCGGCGGAGGACACCGTCACCGCATCCACGCCCCGGCTCCATTCTCCGCGCAGCGCAACGTCGCCCGCGGGCCGCACGCGGCGGTAGCAGGCCGCATACTCGACGCTCGCGCCGCGCGCCGCCAGGATTTCACCCAGAAGCCTGCGTCCGCCATCACCGCGAAAAATCACGATCCGTCTGCCGTTCACCTCGGCAAGCGCGGGCAGCGCAAGCAGCGCTTCGCTGCCGGACTGCGCCGGCGGCGCGATCACGCCGGCGAAACCCATCGCCTCGAGCTCCTCCCGGCTGCCCTGGCCGACGGTTGCCACATTCAAGCGCGCCGGCCAAGGCTTGCCGGCGCGACGCGCGCGAAGCAATTCGAGCGACTTGCGCACCGCGATGCGGCTCACGAAAATGGCGACCTCGAACGACTCCAGCCGGTCGGCAACGGCGTGGAACGGGCGCAAATCGGCGAGATCCTCAATCTCGATGGCAGGAATGCGGATCGGTTCGCCGCCTGCGGCGCGGATCAGCCGCGCCAGGCCCCCGGCTCGTGCTTGCGGGCGCGTGACCAACACGCGCTTGCCGGCAAGCGGTCTCATGGCGCGAGCGCCGCGAGTATCTCCGCGGCACCGCGCTCGCGCAGCAGTCCGGCGACGCGCGCTCCGAGCTCTTCCGGCCGCGCGGGATCGCCCTCGCCCTCGGCACGCGCGATCCGCCTGCCGTCGGGCGTAGCCACCAGCGCGCGCAGCTTGAGCTTGCCGCCGGCCTGCACCGCGAAGGCACCCAGCGGGATGGTGCAACTGCCGCCAAGACAGCGGTTCACTTCCCGTTCCGCGCGCGCGCAGGCGTTGGCGGCCGCGTCCTGCAAAGGTTCCACGAGTTTCATGACATCGCCGCGCGCGGCCAGGCACTCGATGCCGAGCGCCGCCTGCCCGGCCGCAGGCAGGCTCTCTTCGAGATCAAGATAGCTGCGGATGCGCGCCTCCATCCCGAGCCGCTTCAGGCCCGCCGCGGCAAGCACGATCGCCGCGTACTCGCCGCGATCGAGCCTGGCGATGCGGGTATCGACGTTGCCGCGCAGCGGCCGGATCTCGAGCGCAGGGTAGCGCGCGGCGATCTGCGCCTGCCGCCGCAGGCTGGAGGTCCCCACCACGGCGCCCGCGGGCAGCGCAGCGAGGCTTGCATGGCGCGTCGAGACGAACGCGTCCCTCGGGTCTTCGCGCGCGAGGATCGCGGCGAGCACGTAGCCCGGCGGCAGTTCAGCGGGCAGGTCCTTCATCGAATGCACCGCGATCTCGGCCCGGCCCTCCGCCAGCGCGGCTTCCAGCTCCTTCACGAACAGGCCCTTGCCGCCCTCCTTGGCGAGCGAAACCTCGAGCAACTCGTCGCCGCGCGTGGACAGCGGCACCAGCGAAACGCGCAAGCCGCCGTGCAGCGCGTCAGGCGCGCCGTATAGCGCCTCTAGGCGCTCCTTCACGTGCCCCGCCTGCCACAGCGCGAGCCGGCTGCGGCGCGTGGCGATGCGCAGCTCGCCCGTCATTCCTTCGCCCCCGGCAGCACGCCCTTCAGCGCCGGCCACTGGCGCCGGCTCACCGGCAGCCGCTCATCCAGGCCCTCGAGCACCACATTCCAGTGCGGCTCTTCTTCGCTGCCGCCGGCGATGCGCTCGAAGCCGCGAATCGCGCCGCGCGCCACCAGGCAGTTGCGGTGCACCCGCACGAAGCGCTCCGCGAACTCGCGCTCGATCGAAACCAGCGGCTCCTCGATCAGGTGCTCGCCCCTCTTTGTACGCAGGGTGACGTACTTGAGTTCCGCCTTGAGGTACAGCACGTCGCCCACCGGCACCAGCAGGATGCGGTTGCGCTCGGCGACCGAGAAAAACTCGCGTGCGCCCGCCGCCGCCCGTTCCAGCCGCTCGCGCGGCGCCGGCCCCGCCGCGAGCGCCTTCCTGAGCGCCGCGGCCAGGCGTCCGGCGCGCACCGGCTTCATCAGGTAGTCGAGCGCGTTCAGCTCGAAGGCCTCGACCGCATGGCGGTCGTGCGCGGTGACGAAGACGATCGCCGGCGGGTGTTCCAGGCCGCCGAGGTGGCGCGCCAGTTCGATGCCGCCCATGCCGGGCATCTGGATGTCGAGCAGCAGCAGCTGCGCGCCGCTTCCCGGCAGTCGCTCGATCACTTCCAGTCCGTTGGCCGATTCACCGACCACCGCGGTGGCGATCTCGCCGCGGATGTCGGCCAGCAGTTCCTTCAATCGCGCGCGCGCGGGCGCTTCGTCGTCCGCGATGAACACCCGCAGTTCGCCAACCGGCGCGCTCACGCGGGCCCGTGCGCTGGAGCGCTCATGCGCGACCTGTCCTGTACGGAACGTCGATTTCGACGCGGTAGCGCGAGCCCTCGACGCGCGATTCCAGCCGCGCCTCGGCGTCGAAAAACAGCATCAGGCGCTCGCGGATGTTGTCGAGGGCCATGTGGTTGCCGGGGCGCCCGCCCTGGCCGGGTTCCCGCCAGGGATTCTCGATGCGCGCATGCACGCGGTCGCCGCGCCGCTCGATGCGCACCAGCACGTCGCCGATCCCGGTGCCGGGTTCCACGCCGTGGTACACCGCGTTCTCGAGCAGCGGCTGCAGCACCAGCGGCGGCAGCAGCGCATCCACCGGCGCGTTGTCCAGGTCCCAGGACATGCGCAGACGCTCGCCCAGGCGCAGCTGCTCGATCGCCGCGTAGCGTTCGATCAGCGAAATCTCGTCGGCGAGGCGCACCAGGCTGCGGCCGTCGGACATGAGCGCGCGGAACAGGTCGGCCAGATCCTCCAGCGTGCGCTCGGCGCGCCGCGGATCGCGCCGGATCAGCGCCAGCACCGCATTCAGGCTGTTGAACAGGAAATGCGGACGGATGCGCGCCTGCAGCGCCTGCAGGCGCGCCTCGGCCAGCGCGGGCGAATAGGCGCGCAGGTGCAGCGTCAGGTAGGCAAGCACGAGCGCGGCGCAAGCCGCGGCGTACACCAGCGTGCGCGCGACACTGAGCTCAGTGAATTGCCCGAGCGCCGCGCGCGTGGCTGCGGCGAGCGCCAGCACCAGCGCGACAACCGTCGCGCACGCCGGCCAGTAAGCGAGCCCGCGCAGCAGCGGCGCGGCCGCATAGAGCAGCGCAAGGCTCGCAAGCAGCGGCGGCTCAAGCAGTACCGTGCCGAGGACAAACGCGTTGAGCATCCGGCTCCAGTCGGGTTCGGCCACGAACGCGACGGCAAGCGCAATCAGGTTCACGGCCACCAGCGCGCGCGCCACCACGCCGAGATTGCGGAAATCCGGCAGCGCGTTCGGGTGAGTGTTTTGCCTTATACTGGCCATTGTTAGCGGGCGGTCTTAAACCGCATTCTATTCCCCGCATTTTATTCCCTATGGCGTCTGCGGTATCCAAGCAAAAAAAGAGACGGGAAAACCGGTCCGGCCGTTTTGCCGAGCCGGTGGATGCGTTCGTGCAGCGTTTTACGGCTTCCATCTCCTTCGACAAGCGCCTCGCGCTGCATGACATCGCCGGCTCGCTAGCGCACGCGCGCATGCTGGCGGCCTGCGGCGTGATCAAGCCCGCCGACCTGAAGGCGATCGAGCGCGGCCTTGCCTCTGTTCGCGCCGAGATCCGCGCCGGAAGCTTCGCCTGGTCGGTGGAAAACGAAGACGTGCACGGCAATATCGAGCGCCGCCTGGTGGAACTGGCGGGCGACGCCGGCAAGCGCCTGCACACCGCGCGCTCGCGCAACGATCAGGTCGCGACCGACCTGCGGCTCTGGCTGCGCGAGGAGATCGACGACATACTCGGAAGACTCGTCGCCCTAGAAGACGCCCTCTTGGCCCAGACCGCGCGCCATGCGGCGCTGGTGATGCCCGGGTTCACGCACCTGCAGGTGGCGCAGCCGGTGACCTTCGGCCACCACCTGCTCGCCTATTGCGCGATGTTCGAGCGCGACCGGGCGCGCCTCGCCGAATGCCGCAGGCGCGTCAACGTATTGCCGCTGGGCGCAGCGGCGCTCGCGGGAACCAGCTTTCCGATCGACCGCGCGGGCGTCGCGCGCGAACTCGGCTTCGAGGGCGTGGCGGAGAATTCGCTGGACGCGGTCTCGGACCGCGACTTCGCGATCGAATTTGCCGCTTGCGCTGCACTTGTGATGGTGCACCTGTCGCGCTTCGCCGAGGAACTGGTCCTGTGGCTGAATCCGCGCTTCGGTTTCGTGAAAATCCCGGACCGCTTCTGCACCGGCAGCTCGATCATGCCGCAAAAGAAGAATCCGGACGTGCCGGAACTGGTGCGCGGCAAGAGCGGCCGCGTATTCGGCCACCTGATGGCGCTGCTGGTGCTCATGAAGGGCCAGCCGCTCGCGTACAACAAGGACAACCAGGAGGACAAGGAGCCGTTGTTCGACACCGTCGACACGGTGAAGGATTCGCTGCAGGCGTTCGCCGCACTCGCCGCCGGTCTGCGGCCGCAAGCGAAAGCGATGCGCGCGGCGGCGCTCGAAGGCCACGCCACCGCCACCGACCTCGCCGATTACCTGGTGAGGAAGGGCCTCGCCTTCCGCGATGCGCACGAAGCCGTGGCGCGGGCGGTGCGCGCGGCCGAAGCCGCCGGCTGCGGCCTCGCGGCGCTGCCGCTGGCGACCCTCAAGCGCTTCGTGCCCAGGATCGGCAAGGACGTATTCGCGGTGCTGACGCTCGAAGGCTCCGTGGCAGCGCGCAATCATCTCGGGGGAACCGCACCGGCACAGGTGAGAGCCGCCATCGCGCGGGCGAGAGCGCGCAGGCGAAAGCGCTGAGGCTGCGGCCGTGAACGAGCCGCTTCCGCCGGACAGAATCGGCAAGTACCCGGTGGTGCGCCATCTCGGTTCGGGCGCGACCTCCGAGGTCTACCTGTGCCACGATCCCTTCGCCAAGCGCGACGTCGCGATCAAGCTCGTTTCCGCGAGCCTGTTCAATGATCCCGAGCACGGCAAGCTTTACCGGAAGCTCTTCGTCACCGAGGCCTCGCTCGCGGGCAAGCTGCTGCACCCGCACATCTGCCAGATCTTTGACGCGGTGGCCGACGAATCGCTGCACTATATCGTGATGGAGTACGTGGACGGCGGCACGCTGGAGAAATTCTGCACGCCGGAGCGCCTGCTGCCGATCGACAAGGCGGTCGAGATCGTGTTCAAGTGCACGCGCGCCCTGGAATTCGCGCACAAGATGGGCATCACGCACCGCGACATCAAGCCGGCCAACCTCCTGTACGCGGGCGAGACCGACGTCAAAGTCACCGACTTTGGCGCCGCGTTGATTGCGAGCGGCGATTCGACCCAGATTTCCGCCATCGGCTCGCCCGCCTACATGTCGCCGCAGCAGGTGAAGGAGCACCCGCTCGACCACCGCACCGACATCTATTCGATGGGCGTGGTGATGTACCACCTGCTCGCCGGCAGGCTGCCGTTCCAGGCCTCGAACAACTTCAGCTTGATCTACCAGATCACCAACGTCGAGCCGCAGCCGCCCTCGTCGTACCGGCCGGAGACGCCGGCGGCGCTCGACGCCATCGTGCGCCGCGCGATGGCCAAGGACCTGGAGCAGCGCTACTCCGAGTGGGAGGAATTCTCGCTGGACCTTGCGCAGGTGTTCCGCGGCGAGCCGATCGGCGCCCATGAGCAGCAGTTCCCGGATTCGGACAAATTAGAGTCGCTGCGCAAGCTGCCGTTCTTCGAGAAATTCTCCGATGCCGAGCTCTGGGAGGTGGCGCGCATCTCCGCCTGGCGCGCGGCGAAGGCTGGCGACGTGCTGATGAAGGAAGGCGAGAGCGGCACCTACTTCTGCATCCTCGCCGAGGGCCAGATCAAAGTGACCAAAAAAGCGAAACTGCTGAACGTGCTGAACGCGGGCGAGTGTTTCGGCGAGATGGCCTACCTGCAGAAGGCCGGGCAGCGCAGGGGGGCGGATGTCACCGTGATGACCGACGCCAAGATCATTTCGGTGCCGACCGACAGGCTCGACCAGGCCTCGGACGCTTGCCGCCACCACTTCGACCGCGCGTTCATGGAAATGCTGGTGGAGCGGCTGACGATGGCCAACATCCGCCTCTCCGGCGTCTAGCGGCGTCTATCCTTTCGCGCCGAGTCCTCGCCTGATCCGTTCCAGCATCTCTTCGCCAAATCTGGACAAAAGGCGAAGAAGCGGATCGCTCTCGCTCATCCGGCGTTGATGCGCCTGGCTATCATGCGCGCGCGCGCCTCGTCCAGCGCCTGGAACTCGGCGGCAGTGGCGCGGCGCAGACACCTCGCTTGGTCTTCCGACATGCGTCATGAGGCGAGACACTTGACGGGTTAAGGCGAACCGCCTTACCATGGCCTTACCATGAGCAAGGTGACCAGCAAGTATCAGGTTTCGATTCCCAAGGCTCTGGCCGAGAAAATCGGCATCCGCGTGGGTGACGAGCTTGCTTGGGAGGACGCGGCGGGGACGCTGCGCGCGCGGCTCGCTACCGCGGCAAAGGCGCGAATGACGCTGCGCGAGCGCCTGCGCTTGTTCGATGCGGCTACGGCCCGCCAGACGGAACGCGAACGCAAGCGGCGTTTGCCTCGTGGCAAGGCTCGCGGCTGGACGCGCGAGGACCTGTACACGCGATGAGTGCGTTGGTCGATACCAACGTCCTGGTCTACCGCTACGATCCCAGGGACCCTGCCAAGCAGCGCGTGGCGCGGGAATTGTTGCGCGAAGGCCTGGACCAGGGAGTCCTGCGCGTACCGCACCAGGCGATCGTCGAATTCGTGCAGGCGGTTACCCGCCCGGCCGCACGGGGAAGCGCCGGCATACTGACGCGAGCGGACGCATTGCGCGAGGCCGAAGAACTGCTTGCACAGTTCGAAATTCTCTATCCCACCGAATCGTTGCTACGCAGCGCGATTCGCGCGGTCGCCACCTACCAGTTGGGCTGGTTCGATGCACACATGTGGGCCTATGCCGAGCACTACGGACTGGACGAAATACTGTCTGAGGATTTTTCCGACGGACAGTTGATCGGCAGCGTGCGGATTCGCAATCCGTTCGTAGCTAACGACGGATAGATCCTATGTAGGGCCGCGAGGATTAACCTCTGGTGGCTTTCTCAACCATTAAGAGAAGGAGACCAGAAGATGAACTCCACGACCCATGCAACGGAAGGTAACGCAGCGGCGCCGGTGTTGTACATGGCGCTGGAGTTGAGCAACAGGAGTTGGCGGCTGGCGTTCGGCGACGGCGCCAAGCGCCGCCAGATGTCGGTGCCGGCGGCGGATCTGGCGGCGCTCGCCGGCGCGCTGGCAAAGGCGAAGGAGCGCTTCAAGATGCCCGCCTCGGCCCGGGTGGTGAGCTGCTACGAGGCGGGCCGCGACGGCTTTTGGCTGCACCGGCACCTGGTGAGCATTGGCATCGAGAACCAGGTCGTGGACGCCGCCAGCATCGAGGTGAGCAGGCGGCTGCGGCACGTGAAGACCGATCGGCTCGATGGGGATCGGTTGCTGGCCAAGCTGATCCGGCATCACGCGGGCGAGCGCG
>Ga0247727_10019586_pt1 | contig 10468 bp, 13 predicted proteins | sample WisWelCaveWW1625_FD_202498 | JGI IMG/M metagenome (GOLD analysis project Ga0247727, IMG submission 202498) | Biofilm microbial communities from Wishing Well Cave, Virginia, United States - WW16-25 | ecosystem: Environmental > Aquatic > Deep subsurface > Groundwater > Cave microbial mat | place... | reverse complement strand
TGAGGTCGCGATGCCGAGCCGACTGCTGACCGCGACGAGTCTGCTGCTCATCGGAAGTGCGCTGGGGAGCGCGGCCGCCGCGCCTGCGCAGGAACCGGCGCCTGCACCTCGTGCGCCATCCGTTCCGCACGCCCGGCCGATCAATCTCGAAACAGACATCTCCGCCCCCATGTTCCACGGAACGGTCCACACCATCGACCGGGCGATCCTGCGCGTGACGATTCGGACCGATTTCGGACGGGTGGTGCCCGTGGCCGTCGAGAGCTGCGAAATCATCCAACGGCTGCGCCTCGGCGACCAAGTCCGCCTCGACGTCGATGCGCAGGGAGTCGTCCGGGCGCTGGAGAAAACCGGCGCCGGCAACGATCTTAAGCGGGCCACCGTTCCGAACACCCCCATTCCCTCGGCCTCGCTGCCGGGCCGTTGTCCGGAGACATCAACATGACGAGCAGTCTTGAAAACTTCATCGCCGTCGGCCTGCTCACCTGGCTGGTTGTCAGCATGGTCTTGATCGGCCTCGAAATCTGGTAGCCGGTACCGACGTCGCCCTACTGACCGCACCCTCCGGCTCGTGTTGACACCTCCGCACGCCTTTTGATAGTCTGCGCCGCGTTTCGAATCATCCTCATTGTCGGGACCTCAAGGATCCGGCGCATGGCCCAACGTTTCCCAGCTTCACTGTTTCTGGTGCTCCTGATTCCCCACCTGAACTCGTGTATTGTCGGAAGCCACCCTGCCGGTATCGCCAGTTCAACGACGCCGGTCTATGCCAACTACACGGTGCTCGGGCCGGCCGAGGAATCGTCCTGCACGTACCGGGTGTTCATTCTTCCGTTTGGAGGCAAGGATCCGACGGAGCAACTGATCGAAAAGGCTGTCAAATCGCAGGGAGGAGATGCGTTGGCCGGCGTGACAGTTGAGCTTCGCACGTCCACGCTCTTTCTCCCGCTTGCCGGAAAAGAGTGCACCATCGTTAAGGGATTGGTCGTTAAGAACGTCCGATGAACCGCATGACCTCACGAATTGAATGGCCCTCGAGCTGGCTGCACACCTGCCGGGCAACAGCCCTCTGCCTGTGCATGGGACTGCTGGCGGCGGCATGCACGACCCCCGGCGCCGTTGCGCCGTCCACGATGCCGGTGACCGCGAAATATGTTGAACTTGGGCCGGCCGAAGTGTCGGAATCCTGCGGCTATCTCTTTCTCTTTCTGCCGGTCGGTTCCCCCGATCATATTGCCGACATGATTGACACCATGGTGAAAGGGCGAGGTGGCGATGCACTCATCGACGTCACGTCCAGCTCATCGACCTCGTATTACCTCCTCGGCGGCAGCAACTGCGTGCAGCTCCGAGGCAAAGTCGTAAAATTCTCGAAGTGAGGTTCACCTTTTTCAGGAGTGTCCCATGTGCTGCGCAGCCTCCCTCCATCGGTTGTCGTCGTGCCTGTCCATCGCCGGTTTCCTGCTAATCATCGCCTGTACGCCGACGATTCCGCCACCCAACCTCACCGTGCCGGCGAGGGAACAGGAAGTGCCCATCGTCATTGCCGTCGGGCCGGTTGATAAGACCAAGATCGCCTATGACGGACGGCCGATCGGGCAAGACATTGACAAAGCGATCCAGCAGGTGACCCGCGACATGCTCCATCGCACGAACGTCCTCAAGGATGTCGTGGTGGTGGATGTTCCAGCAGAACCGGGCAAGCCATCCGACTCCGAGAAGGTCCTCGCCGCAGCCCGGGCACGCGATGCGGACGCGCTCCTTGTTGTCGACGTAAAGGAATTTCACGCTGACTCAACGAGTACATTTGGCTCCGAGTACAAGGTCGCACTGCGGGTACAAATGCAGTTGTTCAACGCCCACACCGGCAGTCTGGTCTGGAAAAGAACCGAGCAGGTCACCGTACAAAAGGCGGGTGAGTTGGATCAGATCGTTCTGAATGTGGCCGTGCCATCGCTCAACGCCGGATTGTTGCCCCCCCTGGTTGATCACGTTCAAACCGACTACGCGGCCTTGCAGAGCAAGTCGACAAAAACGATCGCCGAAGCGTCCTCATCTGCCGTCTTCGGCGGAGCCGAGCTGGCAAAAATCGATGCGGAATTGGCTCCTCCACCATCCAAGACGGCGTTCAAGGATCACGCGTACGCCGTAGTCATTGGTATCGAGGACTATCGTGACTTGCCGAAGGTGGACTACGCCAAGCGGGACGCGGAATCGGTCAAGCAATATCTGACCAAGTCGCTGGGCTACCGGGAACAGAATGTGGTCATGTTGCTCAACGACCGTGTCACCAAATCAGATCTCATCGCCCGGCTGGAGACATGGCTCCCCAAACAGGTCGGCACCAACAAAGACGCAGAAGTCTTTGTGTACTACGGCGGGCATGGGGCGCCTGATCCCAATACGAATCAGGCCTTCATGGTCCCCTATAACGGCGATCCCGCCTTCCTGGAAACCACCGCCTATCCGCTCAAGCAGCTCTACGAAACCCTGGGCAAGCTGCCGGCCAAGTCCATCACCGTGGTCATGGATTCCTGTTTCTCAGGCGCGGGCGGACGATCCGTGGTGCAGAAGGGCGCGCGGCCGATGCTGATTTCCGTGGAAAACCCGCTGATGGCAGCCCAGAACATGGTGGTCCTGTCAGCCGCTGCCGGCAACCAGATCAGCAATGCCTTTCCAGAAAAACGGCACGGGTTGTTCACGTATCATTTTTTGAAGGGGCTGCAAGGTGCGGCGGACACGAATAAAGACGGCGCTGTCGATGTGGAGGAACTCTACACCTACATGAAACCAAAGGTCGAAACCGACGCCCGCCGCATGAACGCGGAGCAATCGCCGCAACTGTTGCCCGGCGCGGATCTGCTGGGAGAGCGGGGCAAACGGCGACTGATCGATTTCAACAAGAAGAGCGACCCCCCAAAAGAGGCCCAGGGAACAGGCGCCGCGTCTGAGGAAGTCAACATAAAGCCGGAGAGGAAAGAGTCGCCCTAACGGCCGGCAGCCGGTCAGGTGTCGGCTTGGTCGGCGCGTTCCTCGGATGCGGATCGGTGGCCGGTTTCTTCAGTCCGTTCCTGCTCAGGCTCCTCGAACCAGGCCACGAGCATCTCTTCCCACCAGGTTTCATCCACGTCGGAACCTGGATCGACGCCTAAGATCGCCACATCATCCTTCGTGATGGCGGCACCGACCGTTGCAGGATTGAACTTTGCGCGCTCGATCACTTCCCTGGTTGCAAACCCACCGACGATCCAGGAATCCGGATCGGCACGGCGGGACTTGTAGGCCTTCAACCCATGCTTGAGATAGAGAAACACCTCTCGCTGTGCCCCATCGCCCACGCCGGTCACCGGAAGACTCAAGGTCTTCTCGATCTTTTTTCGCCAATGCCGGTCGTCGTACCGCGAGGTCAGCATCTGCAACATCCGTTTCCCCTGTTCGGCATCAAGCGCCATGCGTTTTCTCCAGACTCACTTCCGGCCCGATCGCGTCCGCAAAACCCTTCGATCGGAGAAGGTCGCGACAACATTCATGCTGTGTCGCCGAGACAAAAATGAACACTCCGGCGTAGATTCCACCAAAGACCGTTCCTAGCGCCGATGATTTCATGAACGGCTCAAGGCTCAGCGCGTAATCGACGCCGTGTTCGGTCAGGATGCGTTCCACCTGCTCTGCATCCACCGTATTGCCGGCAATATACACGAGACCTAGAGGTGTCTCGGAAAATTCTTCAGCTGTTCGCCTTGCCATAAGCCCCGTCAGCCTAAATGCTGCTTGAAAAATGCCAGCGCGCGGACCCACGCGTCTTTTGCTTCAGCCGGCTTATACACATCTTTCCGGGTGTCGTTGAAAAAGGCGTGCGCCGCGCCCGGATAGGTTTTGATCTCCCCTGGTTTATTGTACCGTTTGAGCGCATTGGCCAAACGCTGGACATCGGCCTTGGTAATCCAGCCGTCCTCCTCGCCATAAATGTAGAGCACAGGACTGGCTAGTTTCTCGATCGGCGCATCGGGGCTCGGCACCTGGCCGTAGAACGGCACCGCCGCCCTGATGTCCTGAGACACGCAGGGCAACATAAGGGCATAGGAGCCCCCCATGCAGAAGCCGGTCACACCGATGCGCGCCGCATCCACCTCCGGGACGGTCTTGAGATAGGCAACCGTCGCCTGCAAATCTTTCAGGCCATCTTCCTGTTTCAGGCTGCTCATGAGTTTTCCCGCCAGGTCTGAATTGCCGTTCGGCACCACCTGATTGCCCAGCCGCGAATAGAGATCCGGCGCGATGACGACATACCCCTCCTGTGCGTAGCGGCGGGCGATATCCTTCACATGGTCGTTCAATCCCCACCACTCCTGCACCACGATGATGGCGGGACGCTTCGCCTTACCGGGCGGTCCGACGAGATAGGCACGGACCGTCACGCCGTCACCGGGGTACTGCACCATCATGTCTTTCAGAGTTGCCATGGCAACCTCCTTCGGCAGCGAATAGCAGGCAGCAAGCAGCTTCCGCTGTTCGCTATGAGCTATTTGCTGTCAGCTAGTTTCCGGCAATCGTCATTTCACCGATTTTGATCGTCGGGCTGGCGATGCGGCCGCGAAACTCCAAATCGTTCCCCACCATGTCGATATCAAGAAACATGCGCTTGAGATTGCCGGCAATCGTAATCTCCTCGACAGGATAGGCCAGTTCGCCGTTTTCGATCCAGAATCCGGCGGCCCCCCGCGAATAATCACCCGTGACCATGTTGATGCCGAACCCGATCAATTCCGTCACGTACAGGCCGCGCTTGACGGACCGGATCATCTCCGCCGGCGTGGCCGTGCCCGGCACGAGGAAAAAATTCGTCGGCCCTGCAGACGGGCTCTCTCCCACGCTGCGGGAAGCGTTGCCCGTCGAAGCCAGCCCCAATTTCCTTCCCGAGTAGGTATCCAACAGATAACTTTTGAGGACGCCGCGCTCGACCATCGGCGTTTTTCGAGTCGGCAGGCCCTCTCCGTCGAACGGGCGCGATCCGAACCCGCGAGGCATGCGGCCATCATCGTACACTGTCACGGTTTCCGGCGCGATTGTGTTTCCCAACTGGCCGATTAAAAACGAGGCGCCCTTGTACAACGCATACCCAGAGAGGGCGCCACACAGATTCCCGAGAAGACTGCCGGCCATTTCCTGATCGAAAATGACCGGCGCCTTGCACGTCGGCACTTTGCGCGCGCCCAGCCGGCGAAGTGTCCTTCGCGCAGCCTCGCTCCCGACCGACTCCGGACTCTCCAGCCTGGCATAGGCCCGCTGGATGGCATACCAGGAGTCTCGCTGCATCCCCCCCGTTGATGGATCCGTTGCGACTGGCGAGACCGACATGGAGAAACTTGAGCTGCGGTAGTCCCCCACAAAGCCGTGGCTGTTGGCCAGCATGACATGGCCGTCCGACGAATTGAAATCCGCGCCTTCGGAGTTGCTCACACGCGGATCGGCGCCTAATGCAGCCGCTTCAGCGCGTTTGGCCAACGCAATATGTTCGTCTGTGCCCAATTCCGTCGCATCGTAGAGATCCAAATTCGGACGGTCTTTGGCATAGGCCTCGCCGGCCGGCAATCCCGAAACGGGATCCTCCGCCACGGCCCGGGCCAACACACAGGTATCCGTCACCAACTGATCGAGCGATGCACGGGAGAAATCGGAGGTGGAGGTGCTGGCGGATCGCTTTCCGAAAAATACACGGAGCCCCAGCCGTTTCTCTCTCGCCTTTGTCAATCGGTCCACTGCGGAGAGCCGGACCTGCACGGACAGGTTACGGCCATCCACCACCATGACATCGGCCTCGGTCGCACCACGCTGCTTCGCTCGACCGAGCAGATCGAGCGCAAGTTGCGAGTAATCCTGAACCGCAGGCAGCGTGCTGCTCATCCGTTGGTCCCCCCGACGGTGATTTCATCAATTCGAATCGTCGGCAACCCCACGCCGACCGGCACGGACTGCCCGTCTTTCCCGCAGGTTCCAATGCCTTCGTCCAGTTTCAGATCATGCCCCACCATGGACACCTTGGTCAGCACCTCGGGACCGCTGCCGATCAATGTCGCGCCCTTCACCGGTTTCGTCACCTGCCCGTTCTCGATCAGGTAGGCTTCGCTGGCCGAGAACACGAACTTGCCGTTGGTGATATCCACCTGCCCGCCGCCGAACGACACCGCATAGAGGCCGTGCGTGACCGAACGAATGATGTCCTGGGGATCCGACTCGCCGGCCAGCATGAAGGTGTTGGTCATGCGCGGAAGTGGAATGCTCTGAAAACTCTCCCGCCGGCCGTTGCCCGTCAGCGGAATCCCCATCAGCCGTGCGTTGAGTGTGTCCGTGATGTATCCGCGTAAGATACCCTTCTCGATCAAGACCGTCCGACTGGTCGGCGTGCCCTCGTCGTCCATATTGAGCGAACCGCGACGGAACGGCAGCGTCCCGTCGTCCACGATCGTGCAGGCGTCCGAGGCAACCCGTTTACCCAATAGATGCGAGAACGCCGAGGTCTTGCGCCGGTTGAAGTCCGCTTCCAGGCCGTGTCCGATCGCCTCATGCAGCAAAATGCCGGGCCAGCCGCCCCCCAGCACCACCGGCATCACGCCCGCAGGGGCATCGACCGCTCTGAGGTTGAGAATTGCCTGCCTGGCCGCTTCCCGCGCATAGTGCTTATACCGCTCCTGCTCATGGTAATAGGAAAAGGCCATCCGGCCGCCGCCGCCGAACGTCCCTATCTGGCGGTTCCCGTTCTCTTCAGCAATGCAGGTGACTTGCAGACGGGACAAGGGCTGGACATCCCCGACCATCCTGCCCTCCGTCGTCGCCACCATCACGATTTTGTATTCCGTATTGAACGAGGCCATGACATTTTTAATGCGGGGGTCGTAGCGGCGGGCTTCGGCGTCGATCAGATTCAGCAAATCCACACGCTCCGCCGTCGCAACCTCAGAAATCGGCGTCTCCGCCGGGTAGAGATCGCGGGTCGGTTTCGCGCGATGCGTCACACGAACCGGATGCTCTCCTTGCGGCGACTGCGCGATGTAGCGGGCCGTGCTGGCGGCAATTTCCAGGTCGCGCTTGGTCAATTCGTCCGAGTAGGCAAACCCGGTTTTCTCACCGGCTGTCGCCCGGACACCGGCACCCTGCGACACGCTTTTGACTGCGCGTTTGACGATCCCCTCTTCCATGGAGACGGATTCGGACAGGCAGGACTCGAAGTACAGATCAGCATAGTCCACATCCCGGACCTTGACGACTTCAAGGGTATGCTGGACTTCCTGTTCAGTAAGACCAAATTGGGTCAATTCGGCGTGTGGTTGGGTTGGCATCGTTCTCCTTCAGACCATATGACGCGAAGGAGTATAACTGATTCCTTTTCGAGCGTGCAACGACCTGACCGCTCGGAACCCACTGCTTTTGCTGGTAAATATCGTTGACTTTTCGCACCCTGCCGACTAGACTACGCCTACCTTCCATGCAGATCTTCCAAGCGGATTTCAACGGAAAGGACAGCCGGCGGTGGTAAACAAAGACGCAACGGCGAATACTGACCATCTGCCGGAAGCCGAACTGCTGGCACTGCTGGATCGCGCTGCGCTTCCCCGGCACATTGCGATCATCATGGACGGGAACGGCCGATGGGCCGAACTCCGCGGCCTCCCCCGCATCGCCGGACACACCGAAGGCATCAAATCGGTCCGCGACATGATCACCCTGTGCTGCGACCTCGGCATCAAAGCCCTCACGATTTACGCTTTTTCACAGGAAAACTGGAAACGGCCGGCCGTCGAGACCAATGCCTTGATGATGCTGCTCGAGCAGTATTTACAGCGCGAAATGGATGCGCTCATTGAAACCGGCGTACGGTTCCGCGCGATCGGACAGATCGACAGCATGCCCTCGTCCGCGTACAACTGGGTCCGGAAAGTCGAGCGGAGCACGGCGCATTTAAACAAAATGACATTGACCGTTGCGCTGAGCTACGGCGGCCGCTCCGAGATCGTGGACGCGGTCCGGCAACTGGCGCAGGACTGCATGGACGGCAAAGTCCAGCCGGAAGCGATCGATGAGCCGCTGCTGGCCGGTTATCTGTCGACCCATGGCCTGCCGGACCCGGACCTCCTGATTCGAACCAGCGGCGAGGCCCGCATCAGCAACTTCCTCCTCTGGCAGCTCGCCTATACCGAAATGTACTTTACCCCGACCCTGTGGCCGGACTTCCGCCGGCGCGAGGCGCTGCTGGCACTCCTGGAATACCAGACGCGCGAGCGGCGCTTCGGCGGACGGGTCTCCGATACCCACTCTCAGAGCCGCACGTGAACGCCGGACACACCGCCGGCCCGCGCACAGCCGGCCGGCTCGCGGACCCTCAATGACAGCAACGCGATGGGACAGCCGGCGAGTCTATGCCGCGCTCGTGTTCGTTCCTGCGTTCTACGCTCTGGTCCGCTACGCCCCGCCGATCGCGTTTTCTGCGCTCGTGGCGACTGCCGCCCTGCTGGCCGTGGCGGAGTTTTACCGGCTGCATTTCCGTGACGAGGGCTTGCCGGCTGCCGTCATGACCCTTGGGTTCAGCGCCACGGCGCTGGTGCTGGCGTCCTTCCAGTGGCCGGGCGGTATTCCAGAGCGGGCCCTCGTGCTCATGATTATCATGGCCGCACTGCTCCACCGGCTCTGCGCGCGGCGCACGGTCACGCATGGCCTGATGGACCCGGCCATCGTCGCCTTCGGTCCCCTGTACGTCGGCCTGTGTCTCGGACATCTTGTAGTGATCCGCGTGATGCCCGAAGGCGAATTTCTCATCTTCGGTCTTTTTCTGATCACATGGGCAGCCGACACCGGCGCCTATTACGCAGGGACGAGCCTGGGCCGTCACAAACTGGCGCCCAGCATCAGCCCGAATAAAACGGTGGAAGGGCTGGCCGGCGGATTGCTTGCGGCCGTGCTGGCCGCGTTTCTTGCCCAAGCCTGGTTCCTGCCTTCGTTGACGAGTGTGGACTGTGTGGCGGTCGCCTGCCTCCTGACCCTCGCCGGTCTGCTGGGCGATTTGGCCGAATCGGCCATGAAGCGCGGCGCAGGCGTGAAAGACTCAGGCAGCCTGATCCCGGGCCACGGCGGCATGCTGGACCGGCTCGACAGCCTGTTGTTCACCGCCCCCGCTTTCTACTATTATGTCTTGCTCGCGAAGTAGCTTAGCCGAATGTCCATAAAGCGCGGCTCAGACATGAGAGACTCAGGCAGCTTGATCCCGGAATACGACGGCATGCCGGATCGGCTCGACAGCCTGTTCTTCACCGCCGCATTTTCTACTCTGTATCACTCGCGAAGTAACATAGTCGAATTGTCCATGAAGCGCGGCGCAGGCGTGAAAGACTCAGACAGCCTGTTGTTCACCGCCCCCACTTTCTACTATGTATCGCTTGCGAAGTAACGTGGTAGGATCACCGGCATGAAGCGCATCATTATTCTCGGCTCCACCGGCTCCATCGGCACCAGCACGCTGGACATCGTGTCCAAGTTTCCGAACGAGTTTCAGGTGGTGGGGCTGACGGCGGCCACCAAAGACGTCCAGCTCGAGGAACAAATCCGTCGCTTCAAGCCGGCGAAGGTCGCCCTGGCCGACCCGGCCGCAGCCGCACGGTTGCGGAGCCGCTGCAAAGGACTCTCCGTTGAGATTCTCTCCGGCCCTGAAGGTGTGGCGGACGTGGCCCGGATGCCGGAAGGCGAGTTAGTGATCTCCGCCATCGTCGGCGGGGCCGGTTTGATGCCCACGCTGGCGGCCATTCGCACGAATAAACATGTGGCCCTGGCCAATAAGGAACCGATGGTCATGGCCGGCCAACTGATGCAGGAGGAAGCGCACACACACGGCGTCCGCATCTTCCCGGTGGATAGCGAGCACAGCGCCATCTTTCAATCCATGGAAGGTCACCGCCAGGAAGACATCCGCCGGCTGATCCTGACGGCTTCCGGCGGTCCTTTGTGGAATATGCCCCACGAACAGATGCGGGACGTGAAACCGGAGCAGGCGCTGCAGCATCCCAACTGGAAAATGGGCGCCAAAATCACAATCGACTCCGCCACGATGATGAACAAGGGGCTGGAAGTGGTCGAAGCCCGCTGGCTGTTCGACATGCCGGCCTCTCAAATTGAAGTGCTGGTCCATCGGGAAAGCGTCATTCACTCGATGGTGGAATACAAGGATGGGTCCGTGATCGCGCAACTGGGCTTGCCCGACATGCGCACACCGATTTCGTACGCCATGAAGTACCCGGCACGCGTGCCGCTGGAACTTCCCCCGCTGGATCTGGCCAGCATCGGCACGCTGACGTTCTTCCAGCCCGACCACAACCGGTTTCCATGCCTGCAACTCGGCTACGATGCCCTCAAGATCGGCGGCACCATGCCGGCCGTGTTGAACGCCGCCAACGAAATCGCCGTGGCGGCGTACCTCCAGGAG
>Ga0247727_10019585_pt1 | contig 10470 bp, 10 predicted proteins | sample WisWelCaveWW1625_FD_202498 | JGI IMG/M metagenome (GOLD analysis project Ga0247727, IMG submission 202498) | Biofilm microbial communities from Wishing Well Cave, Virginia, United States - WW16-25 | ecosystem: Environmental > Aquatic > Deep subsurface > Groundwater > Cave microbial mat | place... | reverse complement strand
TCCCCCTGCAGAAGCGCGTAGGTGCCGACGGCGACTGAAGCGGCTGTTCCCCCCCCTCTGCCACGATCCCGACTCCGAACTTGAGCCTAGGAGTAATCCCTGGGCGGCGGGGTGGCTTCCTCGTCGTGCTCCGCGGCGGACCGGGGTTTCCGGACCTGCTGAATCTCTTCTTCGAGTCGGCTGACCTGCCGACGGAGTCTCCGGTTCTGAAGACGCAACCGCGCCCCGTCGAAAAAGCTGATCAGCGCTGCAAAGCCAATCCCACCCGAAAGACAGGCTGCCATGACGACAGAGAGGGGAGTCCCCCGGTAGGTCGTGAGGAAGACCTCCAGATCCACCGGCGTCCCGTTCTGGGTCACGAGAATCAGGGCGGCGCCGAAAAAGAGAACGCACAGCACCACGATGACAAGGCTCATCGGGCCTGTCCGCGAAGCTTTCCAAGGAGCGCTCCCGACTTTCCCTGCGCCCCCAGGATAAGATCAGCAACTTCCCGAACCGCACCCTTCCCGCCGGACGCCCGGGTCACATAGCCCGCCACCCGGCGGACCTCGGGGTGGGCGTCGGCCGGCGCGACAGCTAGACCGACCTGCGCAAGCACCGCCAAGTCCACCACATCATCGCCCACGAAGCAGACCGCCTCATCGGAGAGCCCCCTTCGGATCAGGATTTCGCGATAAGTTTTGAGCTTGTCCCCGACCCGGAGGTGTACCTCCTCCATCCCCAGCTCCCGCGCGCGGCGGCGCACTGCCGGCGAGGATCGTCCGGAGATGATGCCCGTCATCAGGCCGGCCCGGCGGAGCAGCCAGATCCCCACCCCGTCCTTCGCATCGAAAACCCTTCCCTCGCTTTTCCCGTCGATGAAAAGAATGCCCCCGTCAGTCAGGACTCCGTCCACGTCCATCAGGACGAGACGCACCGACCGGGCGGCGGAACGTGCAGGACGATTGGCAGGCATGGGGCAGGGACTCCCGCCGAGCGGGTCCGGGCGAAACTCTCAGAAAAGCTGGGTCCGCCAGAGATCGTGAATGTGCAGAACGCCTTCAACGCGGTGGTTTGCAGAGACCACCACCAGGGAGGTGATTTTTCTCGTCTCCATGAGATGGAGGGCGCCGGCCGCGGATTCCTCGCGGGCGACGGTTACGGGTCCCGCGCTCATGCAATCCCGGGCGGAGAGGGAGAGCAGATCCATGCCCTTTTCGAGGCATCTCCGGAGATCGCCGTCGGTGATGATCCCCTTGAGCGTGCCGTCGGGGGCCTCCACACAGGTCATCCCCAGCTTTCTGGACGAAATCTCGCGGACTGCCTCGACCATCGGCGCGCCGGCAGAAACCCTCGGGGAGGATTCCCGGGGATGCATCAGGCTTTCCACGGTCAGGATTCTCCTGCCGATCCTCCCTCCAGGGTGATAACGGGCGAAATCCCTCTGGGTGAACCCCTTCGTCACAAGGACCGCGACCGCCAGGGCATCGCCCATGGCAAGGGCGGCGGTCGTGCTCGAGGTTGGGACGAGTCCCAAGGGGCCGGCCTCTCGGTCCACCCCGACGTCCAGCGCCACGGAGCTGTAGCGGGCCAGGGTGGACTCCAAGCTGCCCGTCAGGGAGATCAGCGGGGCGCCGAGACGCTTGAGCAACTCCACGAGACGGACCATCTCCTCCGTCTCGCCGCTTGAGGAAATCCCGAGGACCACGTCTCCTGGGACGACCATCCCGATGTCACCGTGGGTCGCCTCCGCGGGATGGAGGAAAAGAGCCGGCGTTCCCGTGCTGGCCAGGGTGGCAGCGATCTTCGCACCGATGAGGCCCGATTTGCCCATACCACTGACCACGACCCGGCCCCGGCACCCAGACAACATTTCCACCGCCGCATCGAAAGGCCTCCCCAGGCGGGGAATGAGGTTTCGGATGGCCAGCGCCTCCGATTCCAGGACCTGGCGGCCGATGTCGCGACTCATCCCCGCCTCCTGACGGCTTCCGAGATGCGTCGGATGTCTTCCAGAAGTGCCCTGAAGCGCGGCAGGGGGAGGGCGTTGGCGCCGTCGGAAAGGGCTCGCTCAGGGTTTTCGTGGACCTCCACGAAGAGCCCATCCGCCCCGGCGGCGATCCCAGCCCGTGCCAGCGTCTCGATGAAGTCCCGGTCCCCTCCGGAAGAAGTCCCGCCGGCCCCGGGCCGCTGGACCGAGTGCGTGGCGTCGAAAATCACGGGACACCCCAAACCCCGCATCACCGGGATGGATCGGAAGTCGACCACCAGATTCTGGTAACCAAACGTTGTTCCTCGCTCGGTGAGGAGAATGCGGGAGCCCCCGGCGGCTCGAATCTTTTCCACGATGTTCCGGACTTCCCAGGGAGAGAGGAACTGACCCTTCTTGACATTCACCGGAAGCCCCGTTCCGGCCGCCGCCACGAGGAGATCGGTCTGGCGGCACAGGAAAGCCGGGATCTGGAGCACGTCCAGGATCTCGGAGGATGGGGCGGCCTGGGATGGCTCATGGATGTCCGAGAGAACCGGCAGACCCAGCTCCTGCTTGACTCGCCGCAGGATCCGCAGGCCTTCCTCGAGTCCGGGCCCGCGGAAAGAGCGGATGGAGGATCGGTTGGCCTTGTCGAAGCTGGCCTTGAAAACGAGTGGAAGGCCGACTTGCCTGGTCTCCTCTTGCAGCGCCCGGGCGAGCTCGAGACAGTGGTGCTCCCCCTCGATGACGCAAGGTCCGGCGATCACGAGGGGCGGATGCCCCTCTCCCGCCGTAATTCCCGGAGCGATGGCGATGGGTTCCAAGCCCCTCCCTCCTTCAGCGCTTCAGATCGGCGCGGTGCTTCAGGCACGCGGCGATAAAGTTCCGGAAGAGAGGATGCGGGGTGAGGGGCTTCGACTTGAATTCCGGATGAAACTGGCAGGCCAGGAACCAGGGATGGTCCGACAGCTCGATAATCTCCACGAAACGGCCGTCGGGGGACTGACCGGTGATTTTGAGCCCGCGCCGGATCAGGTCGTCCGCCAGTGCCCGGTTCACCTCGTAGCGGTGACGGTGTCGTTCCGAAACTTCGGCCAGCCCGTAGGCCCGATGCGCGAAGGAGGCCGGCTCCAGCATGCAGGGATACCTCCCCAGCCGCATGTTGGCTCCCATGCTGTCGACGCCCTCGAGCTCCTTCAGCTTGTAAATGACTTTCTTCGATGACTCGGGGTTGAACTCCGTGCTGTCGGCATCGCTCATGCCGCAGACGTTGCGGGCGAATTCGATGACAGCGCACTGAAGCCCCAGGCAGATGCCGAAGAACGGGTATTTCTTCTCACGCGCGAAGCGGATGGCTTGAATCATCCCGGTGACTCCCCGAATCCCGAAACCGCCTGGGACCAGAATGCCGTCCATGGTGGCCAGCTGCTGGCGGAGGGCATCGTTCTCCATTCCCTCCGCCTCGATCCAATGGATGTTCACCCGGGCCTTATTGGCCAGGCCCCCGTGGGTCAGGGCTTCCGTCAGGCTCTTATAGGAGTCCTCATACTCGACGTACTTGCCGACCAGCGCGATGTGGGTCTCGGCGGAAGGATGCTTAATCGTTTCCACCACCTCCATCCAGTTTCCCATGTCCTTGTCGCGGTAGGGAAGGTCTAGATTCTTGAGGATGATGGCGTCCAGACCTTCCTTGGCCAGGATCAGCGGCACCTCGTAGATGGACTCCACGTCTTTGGCCGTGATGACCGCTTCCTCCGAGACGTTGCAAAACAGGGCAATCTTCTTCTTGATCTCCTGGGGCAGGATCCGGTCCGTCCGGCACAGGAGGATGTCGGGCTGAATCCCGATGGCCCGGAGCTCCCGAACCGAGTGCTGGGTCGGCTTCGTCTTCAGCTCCCCGACCGCCCCGATGAAAGGGACCAGGGTCAGATGGATGAAGATCGCGTTGCTGCGGCCGACTTCCAGGCGGAACTGGCGGATGGCCTCCAGGAACGGAAGCGACTCGATGTCTCCCACGGTGCCGCCGATCTCCACGATCTGAATGTCCACTCCCTTCGAGATCTTTGTAATTGCCTGCCGAATCTCGTCGGTGACGTGGGGGATCACCTGCACCGTGGCCCCGAGATAGTCGCCTCTGCGCTCTTTGTTAATGATCGATTCGTAGATTTTTCCGGTGGTGTAGTTGTGGTCCCGGGTGGTAGGCGTCGAGGTGAAGCGCTCGTAATGGCCTAGGTCGAGGTCGGTCTCCGTGCCGTCCTCGGTCACGTAGACCTCCCCGTGCTGGTAGGGACTCATGGTACCGGGGTCCACGTTCAGGTAGGGATCGAACTTCTGGAGCGTGACGGTGAATCCGCGACTCTCCATGAGACGGCCGATGGAGGCCGCGGCCAGCCCCTTACCCAGGGAGGAGACGACCCCCCCCGTGATGAAGATGTACCGGGTCGGCATGGCTCTTCGGGTCTCCTTTCAGGAATTTTTCAGTTCGCCGACTGTCCCAGCAGGACCTTGACTCGCCGGAGGTCCTCGGGCGTATCGACTCCGATGGACTCGCCACAGGCATCCAGGACGCGTATGAAGCGCCCCATCTCCAGTACGCGAAGCTGCTCCAACTGCTCCCACTTCTCCAGCGCGCCCGAGGGGGCGCCAGCGAATTCCAGGAGGAGCTCCCTCCGGTAGGCGTAGAGTCCGAGGTGCCGATACGCCTGGAATTCGCGGTCTTCCCGCGAATGCGGAATCGGGGATCGCGAAAAGTAGAGGGCACGTCCCGCCCGGTCCACCACGACCTTCACCACGTGGGGGCTCCGGAAGTCCCGCTCGTCGTTAATGGCCCTGCGCAGGGTTGCCATCTGCACGGTGGGGTCCGATCGGAGGGCTTCCACGACCGCGTCGATGTCCCGGGGATCCACGAGGGGCTCGTCTCCCTGGATGTTGACGTAAAGGGGGGCGAAAAGTTTGCCCGCTACCTCCGCAAGCCGGTCCGTTCCCGAAGGATGGTCGGGCGAAGTCATGAGGGCCTCGCCGCCGAAGCCTTTCACGACTTGGAGGATCCGGTCGTCGTCGGTTGCCACCACGAGGCGGCTCAGGCTCCCGGCCATCAGGCTCCTCTGGTAAACATGCTGGATGAGGGGTTTCCCCATAAGGTCCGCCAGGGCCTTGCCCGGAAACCGGACCGACCGGTAGCGCGCAGGAATGATACCGACCGCTTCCATCACGGGGATTTGTCTCTACCGGGAAAACTCGGAACTTTTCGACGGGAAATCATGATAATCGAACGACGGAAGGTGTGTCAAAGGAAATCTCCCGCGGTTGACACGTCCTGCGGCGGCCGATAGCATGACCGCTCCATCATCGCTTCTCCCCCGGACGAACGCCGGATGATGCCTGCAGCCATCGAAATTCATCACCTCAGCAAAGTCTTCCGTCGCCGCCGGTCCCTCCGGCAGCTCTTTCCGGGCGCCCCCCCCAAGCCCCGCGAGACCTGGGCACTCCGGGACATCTCCCTGCAGGTGCCGCGCGGGATGATTTTCGGGCTTCTGGGGCCCAACGGGGCGGGAAAAACCACGCTCCTGAAAATTCTGTCGTGCCTCATTCTTCCCAATGAGGGTGAGGCCCGAGTGGGTGGATACGACACCGTGCAGGAGGATACGGCCATCAAGCGGGTGCTCGGTTTCGTTTCCTCGGACGAGCGCAGCTTTTACTGGCGGCTTACGGGGAGGGAAAACCTACAGTTCTTCGGCACTCTCTACGAGATCCAAGGCCGGGAGCTTTCCGACAGGATTGCCTACCTCCTGAAACGGCTCGACCTCCCGGAGCAGGCGGACAAGCCTTTCGGAGACTACTCCTCAGGGATGAAACAGAGGCTCGCCGTGGCGCGGGCGCTGCTTCATGATCCGCCGATCCTTCTCCTGGACGAGCCCACCCGGAGCCTGGACCCTATTTCCGCCAAACACCTTCGGCGTTTCATCGGCGAAGAGTTGAACGGCCGCGAGGGAAAGACCCTGCTCCTGGCCACCCACAACCTCCAGGAGGCGGAGCAGCTCTGCCAGAAGGCGGCAGTCCTGTCGGGCGGACGGGTCCTGGGCGAGGGGAGCGTGGAGGAGCTCCCGGCCTGGGGTAGGGGAAAGGAAGGCTATGTCCTCGTGCTCACCGGTTTACCGTTCCTCCCGGACGGACTCTGCGACGGCCTCACCCAGACGCCCCTCAGCGGGGGGCGTCTTCGGGTGGCGGGAGATTTCGGCCGGGACGGGGAAGAGCTTACGCGACTTCTCGGAGAAGTCGTCCGGAAGGGAGGGCGGGTGATCTCCTGCACCCGGGTGGAGCCCAGTCTCCAGGAGGTGTTCGACCGGATCGAGGGAGAGACCCCTTGAACAAGCTGCGCACCTTGCTGGCGTTTTTCCGGAAGGACCTCCTCGAGGAGATGAGCTACCGGACCGCCTTCCTCATGCAGATCGGAGGAATCGTCCTCACGGTCAGTCTCTGGTATCTCATTGCCCGCTTTCTTCGGCCTCCCGAGGGGGCGATCCCTGACTTCCCGGGCGTTCCCTATTTCGCTTACCTGCTCGTGGGGATTGCATTCTACCACTACCTGGGCTCGGCGCTGAGCAGCTTCGCCACGAAGCTGCGCGGCGAGCAGCTTACCGGGACCCTGGAGGCGATGCTGATGACTCCGACCCCGATTCCAGTCATCATTCTCTCCTCGGCCCTCTGGGATTTCTTCATGACGTCGGTCCGCGTGGTGCTCTACCTGGTGTTGGGTGCTTTCTTCGGACTGCAGCTCCGTTTCGACAGTCTCCTGGCTTTCTTCCTCATCCTGTTTCTCACCATCCTGGCGTTTTCAGGGATCGGGATTCTTTCCGCGGCCTTCATCCTGTACCTGAAGCGGGGTGACCCCATCAATTTCCTGATATCCAGTGCCTCCGCCCTGTTCGGCGGTGTATTCATCCCCGCCCAGGCCCTGCCCCACTCGCTGGGGGAGGTGGGGCGGTTCCTTCCCATCACGTATGCCCTCAGCGGGATCCGCAAGTCGCTCCTGGCAGGCACGCGCCTTCCGGACCTGGTGCCGGAGGTCTCCGCCCTCGTCGTCTTTGTCCTGATACTCGTGCCATTGGGGACGGCCGGATTCTCCCTGGCGGTGCGAAAGGCCCGGGAAGAGGGGAGCCTGGCCCAGTATTGAATGCCGTGAGTCGGGGCCGAGCGGGGAATCGAGGGTTGAAGCGGGGGCCTCCCTGTGCTAGATTTCCCCGCGATTCCAGGACATCCGAGTGCCAAAGCTCTCCGGTGAGGGGGTATCCCGCCTCTGCCGCAGAGACGGACACCAGGCCGGCGGAGGGAGGAAAATCTTGAAGTTTCAGAAGCTGCATTTACCGACGGAAGGAGAGCGAATCGCGGCGGAGGACGGAAAGCTCAAGATCCCTCCCAACCCCATTATCCCGTTCATCGAGGGAGATGGCACGGGTCCCGATCTTTGGCGTGCCGCCAGGCCGGTTTTCGATGCCGCGGTGGAGAAAGCCTATGGCGGAAAACGCAAGGTGGGCTGGTTCGAAGTGTTCGCCGGGGAAAAGGCCCGCGAGCGCTACGGCGAGTGGCTCCCAGGGGACACGCTCGAGGCCATCAACGCCTACGTGGTGGCCATCAAGGGACCCCTCACCACTCCCATCGGAGGGGGGTATAGAAGCCTCAATGTCTCGCTCCGCCAGCAGTTGGACCTGTACGCCTGCATCCGACCCGTGCGCTACTACGAAGGGGTCCCCTCACCGGTAAAGCGCCCCAAGGATCTGGACGTGGTGATCTTCCGGGAGAATACCGAAGACGTCTATGCGGGGATCGAGTGGCGGGACGGGACGGAGAAGTGTCGCAAGGTCATCTCCTACCTGAACAGGGAAATGGGCACCGAGATCCCCGAGGACGCCGCCATCGGCGTCAAGGTGTCCAGCGCCAGGGCGAGCAAGCGGCTGGTCCGCAAGGCCATCCGCTACGCCATCGAGAAGCAGAAGGAGAGCGTCACCTTCGTCCACAAGGGCAACATCATGAAATACACCGAGGGGGCCTTCAAGGACTGGGGCTACCAGGTGGCCCGGGAGGAGTTCGGAGAATACATCGTTCTGGAGGAGGATTTGAAGAAATCGGGAGCGGCGGCTCCGTCCAGGAGCAAGGTCGTGGTGAAGGATCGGATCGCCGACTCGATGTTCCAGCAGCTCCTGATCCGGCCCAAGGAGTACAGCGTGCTGGCCACTCTCAACCTGAACGGGGACTACCTTTCGGACGCCGCTGCGGCGCAGGCCGGCGGTCTCGGCATGGCGCCCGGGGCCAATATCGGAGATTCGGTGGCCCTCTTCGAGGCGACCCACGGGAGCGCTCCGGCCTACGCGGGGCTGGACAAGGTCAATCCCGGCTCCCTGATCCTCTCCGGGGCGATGATGTTCGAGTACCTGGGATGGCTGGAAGTAACCGATCTGATCGTGGAGGGTGTGCGCCGGGCCATCCAGAAGGGTCGTGTCACTTACGATCTGGCCCGGCAGATGGAGGCCGCCACCGAAGTGAAGTGCTCGGAGTTCGGGCAGGCTATCGTGGACGAGATGCGGGCCCTCTAAGTAATCCAGGAGGGGGCCTTCTTTGCGAGGAACATACAGAGACGCCATGCGAAACAAGGTTACGGTTGTCGGCGCGGGCAACGTGGGGGCCTCGGCGGCGCAGCGGATCGCCGAGAAGCACCTTGCGGATGTGGTGCTCATCGACGTGGTGGAGGGGATTCCGGAAGGCAAGGCGCTGGATCTCTGGGAATCCGCGCCCGTGGAAGGTTTCGACTGCCGACTGACCGGGACCCGGGATTACGCCGACACGGCCGGATCCGACGTTGTCGTCATCACGGCGGGCCTCGCCCGCAAGCCGGGGATGAGCCGGGACGATCTGCTATTCAAGAACTACGAGATCGTCAAGGGAGTCTCCGAGGAGGTGAGGCGCCACTCGCCGGAGACCATCCTGCTGGTGGTGACCAACCCGCTGGACGCCATGGCCCAGACGGCCTTCCGTGTCTCGGGCTTTCCCAAGCAGCGGGTGGTGGGCATGGCCGGAGTCCTCGACTCGGCACGTTTCCGCTCTTTCATCGCCTCGGAGCTGGATGTTTCGGTGGAAAACATCCAGGCCATGGTGCTGGGGGGGCATGGCGACTCCATGGTACCGCTGCCTCGCTTCTCCACCGTCGCGGGGGTACCGCTGCCGGAGCTGCTGCCGGCGGCGACCATCGATCGGCTCGTGGAGAGGACGCGCAACGGCGGGGCGGAAATAGTGGCCTATCTCAAGACCGGGAGCGCCTATTACGCCCCCTCGTCGGCCATCGTGGAGATGGTGGACTCCATCCTGCGAGACCGGAAGAAGATCCTCCCCTGCGCCGCGTACCTGGAAGGGGAGTACGGCATCCGGGGGGTGTACGCGGGCGTGCCTGTCAAGCTGGGGCGGCGTGGGGTGGAGTCCATCGTGGAGATCCCGCTGACCGAGGGCGAGAAACAGGCACTCCAACAGTCTGCGGCGGGGGTGCGAGAGTTGGTGGACAAGCTCAAGATTTAGGTTATGGACCGCTGCCGGAGGAAGCGCCGGCCGCCCCCGGGGGGAACCGAAGGTCGCTTTCCACCAGCGCTGAGCAGACCCGGTCCATCAGCCGTTTGATCGTCTCGCTCCCGCAACGAGTGTCATTCAGCAGGATCGCGAAGGCGAAGGTTTCCTCTGCCTCGTTCACTGCATACCCCGAGAGGGTCGTCACCCCGGAAATCTTTCCCGTCTTCGCCCTGACCTTCCGGAGGAGATCCTCCTTCCGGAAGCGGCGCTGAAGCGTGCCATCCACGCCCGCGATAGGAAGCGAAGCCAGGAATTCCGGCCACAGTTCGAAGTCCTCGTTCATCGCGCGGAGGGTCCGGACCAGCGCCCGGGCCGTGGCGCGATTGTCATGGGAGAGCCCGGATCCGTCGGCGAGCGCGATCCCCGCATCGGGGACTCCGATTCGCGAAAGATACTCCCTCAGGACCTCCAGTCCCTTGGCAGTGGTGCCCGGGGTCCCCACGAACTCGGCCCCGAGGGTCTTCAGAATCGTCTCGGCGATGAAGTTGTTGCTGTGCTTGTTCATGTCCCGCACGATCGCGGACAGGGGCTTCGACTCGAACCGGAACAACTCCAAGGCATCCGCGGGAAGGGGAGCTCGCCGCACCCTGCCCCGGATGGCGATACCCTGCCGGGCAGCCAGCTCCTGGAAAGCCGCCAGGGCATACAGAGAAGGCTCCTCCACTCCCTTGGTGACTTCCACCGGGGCGCTTCCCAGCCGGATGGAGCCTGAGACGTTGACGGTGTTCATTCCCTGTTGAATGCCCCGGCCCACCATCAGCCGGCCGCGCCCGGCCGTCGTGAGGGCACGGTTGTTCACTTTGAAATAGCCCCCCAAGGGGATCAGCTCCACCTCCGGGTGCGCCCCGGTCTTGGTGGCGGGTCTCACCCGGATGGTAACCACGTCGTAATTGAAGGAGAGGGCCCCC
>Ga0247727_10019584_pt1 | contig 10470 bp, 7 predicted proteins | sample WisWelCaveWW1625_FD_202498 | JGI IMG/M metagenome (GOLD analysis project Ga0247727, IMG submission 202498) | Biofilm microbial communities from Wishing Well Cave, Virginia, United States - WW16-25 | ecosystem: Environmental > Aquatic > Deep subsurface > Groundwater > Cave microbial mat | place... | reverse complement strand
CCACGATGACGATCCGCACCGGGAGTGACCCGGTCGTCTCGGCAGTTCGTGCGGATCCGGTGACGCAGCCTTTGACGCTTCCCGAGCCCACGCTTGTCCGCGTCGAACCCATTCGTATCAATCCGCTGACCACGGTTCCCCTGAACACGGTGCCGCTCACACCTCCCGCCCCCGCGCCGACGACCACGCCGGTCGTCTCACCGGTCACTTCGCCGACCCTCGCGACTCTGCCCGTCCCCGCGCCGACGGCCGGAATACCGGCAGCGTCCACGCCGGACGCCGCGGCGACCAAGGGCGAACCGGCGACGCTCGCCAATTTTGACGGCTACGCGAAGATTGATGTCCCTCCGCCGAAGCGCACGATCTGGAGCCGCATCTTTGGCTGGGGCGGCGGACCCGAATCGGCCGAACAACTCGAGGCTGCGAAGAAGCAACAGGATGCGCCAAAGAAAAGGCTCGCCGTTTCAACCACGAACGCCCCGCCACCCGTCGTCGAGACCGAGCCCGGCCCGCCGCGCGTCGTCACCCGCGAGGGCATCGTGCGAAAGTCCTGGAACGTGCAGTCGCCCTCGAACTGGGAACTCGCCGACATCTACACCGGCCGCACCATCAACTATCTCTACTCGACCAACGAGAACGTCCCGTGGGCCTCCATCAAGGGCCGCGTCATCCTCGTGACGGGCGAGGAGATGATTGACCGCCGCTGGCCTCGCATGCCGGTGCTGCGCATCGAGACGCTCAAGACCGTCGAGTGATGCAGGCGCAGAACCTCATTGACGGCCGCGCCATCGCCGCCCAACTCCTCGAGGAATCCACGCAGCGAGTCGCCGCGCTCAAGGCGCGCGGCATCCAGCCCGGACTTGCATTTGTCCGCGTCGGCGAAGACCCCGCCTCGAAAGTCTATGTCGGGATGAAGGAGCGCACGTGCGCCCAGCTCGGCTTTCACGCGAAGACTGAGGTGCTTCCCGAGGCGACCACGCAGGATGAACTTCTCCAGCTCATTGCGAAGCTGAACGCTGACCGCGCATTCCACGGAATCCTCGTGCAGGCACCGCTGCCGCGTCACATCAACTCCGCAACCATCTTCACCGCCGTTTCGCCCGCGAAGGACGTGGACGGTTTCCATCCGCTGAATGCCGGCAAGCTGATGCTCGGCGACCCGACGGGATTCGTGCCCTGCACGCCCGCGGGCATCCACGAGTTGCTCATCCGCTCGTGCGTGAAGACGGACGGCGCGGAGGTGGTGATCCTCGGACGCGGCAACATCGTCGGCAAACCGATGGCCGCAATTCTCTGCCAGAAGGCGAGGCACGCGAACGCCACGGTCACGCTCTGTCATTCCGGCACGCGCGACATCGAAACCCATTGCCGTCGTGCGGACATCCTCATCGCGGCGATGGGCGTGGCGCATTTCGTGAAGGCGGGGATGGTGCGACCCGGTGCGGTCGTGATTGATGTGGGCGTGAACCGCGTCGCCGACGCGACCGCGACGAGCGGCACCCGGCTCGTGGGCGACGTGGACTTCGCCGCGGTCCAGCCCATTGCCGGACTCATCACTCCCAACCCCGGCGGCGTCGGCCCGATGACGGTCGCGATGCTCATGTCCAACACCGTCCGCGCCGCGGAACTCGCCACCGGCTGACCTCTCCTTCAATCTGCAATCTGCAATCGGCAATCTGCAATTCTCATGACTCCCAACCGCATCCTCCCCGACCTGCAATGCTCGCTGCTGTGCGAGGACATCCGTCAGGAAGCCAACGGCAACTTCATCGTGCTCGGCATCCTGAGCGTCATCCGGCTGCCGCAAGTTCCCGTGACCGCCGGGCGTCTCTGCATCTTCAACCGCTGGTGCGCCGGCCTCGGACAATTTACGGAATCGGTGCGATTGATGGCACCGGACCAGACCACTGTGCTGCGCGAGGCGCAGATGAAGTTCGCCCTGCACGACCCTGCGGCGAACACCACGAACGCCACCGTCTTCGGCGGCGTGGAGTTCAAGGCCGACGGTGTTTACTGGGTCGAAGTGCTCGTGGACGATGTGATGAAGCTGCGCTTTCCGCTGCCTGTGCTGGTGGTGCCGCCGCCAGCTTCGGGACCGACACCTGCGCCGGACGCGCCGAAGTTGTAGGTGGGGAAACCAAGGACCGTCGAGCGCGACGGGGTGTGCAGGGCAGGAGAGGCAACGGCTCGGCCTGTCAGAACTTCCGCTTCGGAATATCGAGCACCGTCGGGCGTTGCTCGAACTTCTTCGCGGGCTCAGTCGGCGGCAGTGTCGAGCCCGTCGCGCCGGGAGCTTGTCTCGCGTCGAACGTCGAAGCAGTCCCAAATCGAGCGCCATCAAATGCGCCGCCCTTCGTGCCGCCGGGGACGACCGCTCCGGGTGCCAGCAAATAGACACGAGTGGCGGAACCTGGTGCCGAAAAAGAATCGCGACCCGGTGCGCCCGCACCTTGCGACAGTGCGCTTCCCGTTCCGAAGTCGCTTGCCAGAGATCCTCCAATCGCGCGCTGAAACGCCGCGCTATCCGCGTCCCGCGCCTGCGTCCGCACCCGCTCACGCGTGGGGTCGAGTGCGACGCGGCCGGTGAATTCGAAACCGCGAAGATCCGCCGAACCGGGCGGGCCTGCGGGATTGCGCGAACCTTCGCCGGAGAAATCCCGCGCTGGCGAACCGCTGCTGCCCGCCCCGCCTTCACGGCTTCCGTCCGGCCGAAGCGCGGCGCGTCCCGTGGACTCGCGCCTGGCTTGCGATTCGCCAGACTTCTCGGACCCGGCTGTGTCACCGTCGGTCTTCGGCGCCGGTCCTTCCACGAAGCGCTCGATCGCCGTCTTGCGCCGCGGATCGGGTTCCTTTTCGTCGTCGGTCCGGGAGGATTTCGCCGGTTGATCGCCGGACTGCGCGTTCGGGTTGCGGAACATCCAGTCGCGCCGCTCGTCGAGTTCTTCCTGCTGGCGTCGGGTGAGCCTCGGTTTGGGCTGCGGCGGTGCGACTGAAATCGAGAGCGAGTCCGCGGGGGAATCACCGGGAAGCTTCGGGGTGTGGAGTCCGCGGTCCATCAGCGGTTCCTTGCGGTTCAAATCCACCGTCGGCCGCGAATCCGCGCGTCCTGAAAAAATGATCTTCTCGCCGGCAGGGGAAGCCGCGCTCGTGCTCAGCAGGATGACGAAGGTGGCGCCGAGCGCCAGGCTTGGCGAGCGCGGGGACTGTTGCTGGTTCACGGTTCTTGTATAGCCCGGCGAACGGTCCGAGTCAAAGCGGGAGAGAGGCGGCGGCGTTCATCAGGTTCCCGGTAACTGCAAGGCCTGGGCAGAACGGCAAATTCCCAGAAACAATTCACGGCACCGGCTGTTATCAGTCCGACACGCGACACGAGTATTTGACGAGCCCTTACGAATCCCGCAACCTCCCGGCGCATGCGAACCAGAATCCTGCTCGGCACGGCGGCGCTTTGGCTGCCGCTGGCTGCCGCGGCGCAAACCAACGTGACACTCCGCGCCATGTCGCTCGAGGACTGCATCGAGCACGCCCTCCAACGGAATCTCAGCATCCAGATTGACCGCATCGGCCCGGAGATCGCGACATTCAACTTGGAGAGTTCGCTCGGCAGCACATACGACCCCGTTGCGAGTTTCAGCATCACAGAGCGCTTCAACTCGAGCCCCGGCCGCATTGACGCTGCGACCGCGTTGCGCAGCCCGCCGAGCGAGAACTACACCGACATCTGGACGCCCAGCCTCCGCGGCACGCTCCCGAGCGGCACGACGCTCACGCTTTCCGGCAACCTGACGCGCAGCAGCGGCACGAGCTTTCCGGTCGGCTTCCAGTATGTGAACAGCGTGTCGCTGGCGCTCGCCCAGCCCCTGCTCAAGAACTCGTGGATTGACGCGAACCGGCTCAACATCCGGCTCAATCGGAAAAACATCCAGGGCTCCGAACTCTCGCTCCGCCTCACGCTCATCAGCACCGTCAACTCCGTCCAGCAGGCTTATTACGACCTCACCTTCGCCGTCGAGAACATCAAGGTGCAGGAAGCCTCGCTCGGTCTCGCCGAGAAACTGCTCGCGGAAAACAAGAAGCGCGTCGAACTTGGTGCCCTCGCCCCGCTCGACGAAAAGCAGGCCGAGTCGCAGGTCGCCGCGCGCAAGGCCGACCTCCTCTCCGCCGTCCGCGATCTCGACGCGACGCAGAACCGCCTGCGCAATCTCCTGACCGACGACTACACTTCGTGGAACACCATCCGCATCCAGCCCACGGAATCGCTTGTCGCTCTCCCGCAGACTTTTGACCTGCAGGAAAGCTGGCAGGCGGGGATGGCCAACCGTCCCGAAATCCTTCAATCGCGGCTGGACCTCGAGAAGCAGAACATTTCACTCAGCTACAATTACAACCAGCTCTTCCCGTCCCTCGACCTCACCGCCAGCTACGGCCACAACGGTGTCGGGCCCACTCTTTCCGCCGGCCTCAACGACATCCAGGGCGGCATGTTCCAGTCCTATTCCTACGGTGTCGTCCTCAGCTATCCGCTCAGCAACCGCGACGCGAAGAACAAATACGCCGCAGGCAAAGCGAACGTCGCGCAGTCCCTGTTGCGCCTCAAGAGGCAGGAGCAGGATGTCGTCGTGCAGATTGATGACGCCGTGAAGTCCGCGCAAACCAGCTACGACAAGATTGATGCGACGCGACTCGCCCGCGTCTATGCCGAGATCGCGCTCGACGCCGAGCAGAAGAAACTCGAGAGCGGCAAAAGCACCAGCTTCGTCGTCCTGCAACTCCAGCGCGACCTCACCGCCGCGCGCTCCGCCGAAATCCGCGCCCTTGCCGACTACAACAAGGCCATCGCCACGCTGCGGCAGACCGAGGGCACCACGCTCGATAAGGCGAAGATCAAGGTCGAGGGGAAGTAGGGGGTGTGGAAAGAGAAGAGAAGATAGAGGATAGAGGATAGACAGGCAGCCGGCCGATCTACCTACCCATGAACCGAGTAGTGGCACGGGCGTCTCGCCCGTGCGAACAGCAACACACGGGCGAGACGCCCGTGCCACTACCGTCAGTCGGTTCAGGGGAACAAAACGCGAGCTTTGGCGGCTCGTGGAGTCTCTCCCCGCTATCCTCTATTTTCTATCCTCTAGCTTCTCGCCTCTATCCTCTCCGCCAAAGCCTCACTGGAACGCGCTGAAGTCCCCGATCAATTCCTCGCGCATCTTCGCCTCCACGCCGGGTTTCATCGGGAGATACTTGCCCGTCGCGCTGGCCACGAGCGCGCCGGATTCGTCGCGAACTTCACCCCGCGCCTCGAAGAGCCGCCCCCTTCCGTCGGAGACCAGTTCCGCTGTCGCCAGGAGTGGTTTGCCCGGTTGCGCGGGAGCGGAGAAGCGCACGGTCATCTCCACGCAGTAAGCGAAGCGCTTCGTGCCCACGCCGCAGGCCCACACCATGATCTCGTCCAGCAGCGTGGCGAGGATGCCGCCGTGGATGGTCTGCTTGAAGCCGATGTGCTCGTCTCGCGGGATGAAGCTCGCGCGGACGACGCGGCCGTCAGTCTCGAACTTGAGCCCGAGGCCGAGCGGGTTCGCCTCGCCGCAGACAAAGCACGAGCGCGTGTGAGGAAGCGTTTGCATGGCCTGAACTGTCCGTGCATGCGGTGTGCGAGTCGAGATTCGAGTAGGCTTGCCTCAACTTCTCTTTCCATCCCGCGCGCCCTGCCCTATAAACCTCCCGCCGTCATGAGTCCGGGCACCACCCTCGAAGCCGCCGCCATCGCCGCGACCGCGTTCACGCCGCCGCGTTCGAAGAAGCTACTTGTCGCCAACCGCAGCGAGATCGCCATCCGCGTGTTCCGCGCCGCCACGGAACTCGGCCTGCAAACCATCGCGATTTACGCGCAGGAAGACCGGCTCAGCATCCACCGATTCAAGGCCGACGAGGCCTATCTAGTCGGCCAGGGCAAAGGCCCCGTCGGCGCGTATCTCGACATCGAGGGCATCGTCGCACTCGCCAAGGAGCGCGGCGTGGACCTCATCCATCCGGGCTACGGTTTCCTTTCCGAGAATGCGGACTTCGCCGACGCCTGCGCGAAGGCCGGCATCACGTTCGTCGGTCCGCGGCCCGAGTTGCTCCGGCTCATGGGCGACAAGACTGCCGCCCGAGGACTGGCGAAGAAGATCAACGTGCCGACGCTGCCGGGCACCGAAGAACCGGTCGAGAACCGCGACGAAGCGCTGCGCATCGCGAAGGAGATTGGTTTCCCGCTCATCATCAAGGCAGCATTCGGCGGCGGCGGTCGCGGGATGCGCGTGGTCCACAAGGCCGGCGATCTCGCCGACCTGCTCGACGAGGCGCGTGGCGAGGCGGGGCGCGCCTTCGGCAATCCCGCGGTCTTCCTCGAGAAATACATTTCACACGCGAAGCACATCGAGGTGCAAATCCTCGGCGACCGGCACGGAAACGTCCTGCATCTCCACGAGCGCGACTGCTCCGTGCAACGCCGGCACCAGAAAGTCGTCGAGCTCGCGCCAAGCATCGGGCTCGACGACCACGTGCGCCGCGACCTTTGCCTCGCCGCCGTCCGCATGGCCAAGGAAGTCCGTTACGACAACGCCGGCACCATCGAGTTCCTTTACGACCTCGAGCGCCGCGAGTGGTTCTTCATCGAGATGAACCCTCGCATCCAGGTCGAGCACACGGTGACCGAGGTCATCACGGGCATTGACCTCGTGCGCTCGCAGATTCTCGTCTCGCAGGGCTACGCGCTGCACGGGCCGGAGCTCGACCTGCCGCCGCAGGAAGACGTGCCGCGCATGGGCTTCGCAGTGCAATGCCGCGTGACGACCGAGGATCCCGAGAACAAGTTCACGCCGGACTACGGCAAGATTCTCACGTATCGCTCGGCGGCCGGCTTCGGCATCCGGCTCGACGGCGGCATGGGCGACTCCGGCAGCCTCATCACGCCCTACTACGATTCGCTGCTCGTGAAGATCACCGCGTCGGGGCGCTCCTTCCCGATTGCGCTCCAGCGCATGGACCGCGCGCTTCGCGAGTTCCGCATCCGCGGCGTCAAGACCAACATCCCGTTCCTCGAGAACGTCATTGCGAACGACACCTTTCGCACCGGCGCGGCGACCACTGCGCTGATTGACACGACGCCCGCGCTGCTGACGTTCAAGGCCCGCCGCGACCGCGCGACGCGCCTGCTCAACTTCCTCGGCAACGTCATCGTCAACGGCAACCCGCACGCGAAGGGCTACACGCCGGACAAGCCGCTCCCCGTCGCCCGCCCGCCCGCATGGGACCACAAGCAGACGCCGCCGGACGGCACGCGCGACCTGCTCCGCAATCTTGGCGCGCAGAAGTTTGCCGAGTGGACTCGCAGGCAGAAGCGCCTGTTGGTCACCGACACAACCTTTCGAGACGCACACCAGTCGCTGCTCGCCACGCGCGTGCGCGGATACGACATGCTCGCGGCTGCGGACGCCATCGCGCGCCGCACGCCGGGGCTGTTCTCGCTGGAGATGTGGGGCGGGGCGACGTTCGACACGGCGATGCGCTTCCTGCACGAAGACCCGTGGGAGCGGCTGCGGCAGTTGCGCGCGCGCATCCCGAACATTTGTTTCCAGATGCTCTTCCGCGGCAGCAACGCCGTCGGCTATTCCAACTATCCGGACAACGTCGTCGCCGGATTCGTCAAGCACGCGGCCGAGTCGGGCATTGATATCTTCCGCATCTTCGACTCGCTCAACTACACGCCGAACCTTCGCGCCGCGATGGAAGCCGTGCAGGAGACGCACGCCGTCTGCGAAGCCGCGGTCTGCTACACCGGCGACATCCTCGACCCGAAGCGCGACAAGTATCCGCTCAAGTATTACGTCGCGCTCGCGCGGGAGCTGGAGAAGATGGGCGCGCACTTCATCGCCATCAAGGACATGGCCGGCCTGTGCCGCCCTTACGCCGCCTACAAACTCGTGAAGGCGCTGCGCGAGGAGGTCGGGCTGCCGGTCCACTTCCACACGCACGACACCAGCGGCATCAACTCGGCGTCCATTCTCCGCGCGTGTGACGCGGGCGTGGACGTGGTGGACCTCGCCATCGCTTCGATGAGCGGCAGCACGAGCCAGCCGAACTTGAACTCCATCGTCGCCGCGCTCCAGCACACCCCGCGCGACACGAATCTCGACCTCCCGGCGCTGAACGAGTTCTCCGATTACTGGGAGGGTGTGCGCGAGTTTTACAAGCCCTTCGACACCGCGCCCCGCACCGGCAGCGCCGACGTGTATCTGCACGAGATGCCCGGCGGCCAGTTCACCAACCTCAAGGAGCAGGCCGCGAGCATGGGCCTCGCGCACCGATGGCACGAGATTGCGCGCACTTACGCCGAGGTCAACCAGCTCTTCGGCGACATCGTCAAGGTCACGCCCAGCAGCAAGGTCGTCGGCGACATGACGATGTTTCTCATCACGCGCGGCATCAAGCCCGCCGACGTGGTGAACCTCGAGCCCGGCTCGGTGCCGTTCCCCGCGAGCGTCATTGACATGATGCACGGAGGTCTCGGCCAGCCGATGGGCGGCTGGCCCGAGCGACTCCAGAAAGTCGTCCTCGGCAACAAGAAACCGCTCACGGGCCGCCCCGGCGAAGACCTCCCGCCCCTGAATCTCAAGAGGACGCGCGACGAAATCGCCGCGAAGCTCAAGCGCGACGCCGGCGAGGACGACCTCTACTCGCACCTGATGTATCCGGAAGTGTTCGCCGACTTCGCGAAGGTCCAGCGCGACTTTGGGGACGTCGCGGCGTTGCCGACGCCGGCATTCTTCTACGGCCTCAAGACTGGCGAGGAAATCTCCGTCAGCATCGAGCAGGGCAAGACGCTTTTCATCAAGCTCATCAACATCGGCGCGCCCGACAAGGACGGCACGCGCACGCTCACCTTCGAGATCAACGGCATCTCACGCGATGCCACCATCGCCGACAAATCCGTCCAGCCCAAGACCAAGTCCCGCGTCAAGGCGGACCCGGCCAACGCGCTCCACGTCGGCGCGCCCATGCCCGGTGTCATCACATCGCTCGCCGTCGGTGTCGGTTCAAAAGTCGCGAAGGGCGACAAACTGCTGACGCTCGAGGCGATGAAAATGCAGACGACGCTCTACGCCGGCGCGAACGGAGTGGTGGACGAAATCGCCGCGCAAGTCGGCGACACAGTGGAAAGCAAGGATTTGCTCGTGCGATTGCGGGAGTGAGTCCCGCGATCCTCCTTGCGACGATTACTCCTCCTCGAACTTCCGGACAAACAGCGCCTCGATCTCGCGCAGCGCTGGCTCGGCATCGGCGCCTTTCGCCTCGACCTGCAGCTTGCTGCCCGGTCCCGCCGCGAGCATGAGCAATCCCATGATGCTCTTCCCGTTCACCTTCTCGCCGTCCTTCTCCACGAAGATGTCGCACTTGAAGCGGTTTGCGATCTTCACGAACATCGCCGCGGGGCGCGCGTGGATGCCGACCTTGTTCGCGACCACCACCTCTTTCGAGACAGTGATTTCAGTGTCGCCTGTTCGCTTGGCCGCGTTCATGTGTCGCCACGGATGATGGGTCAAGCACCAAGCCTTGCCAACGGTTTTTTGCCGCGCTGCGCGGGACTTTGCAGTTGCCGCAGCATTTGCTTTCCACTAGCAATCCCGTCGCTCGGCGCGACCGTCCGCCCTTGTAACCTTGTAACAATCCAACCTTGTAACTCCGCTTCCCGCCATGCCCGCCGCATTCCCGAACATCGCCCCCATCCAATACGAAGGCCCCACCTCGAAGAACCCGCTCGCCTACAAGTGGTATGACGCTGGCGAGATCATCGAGGGCAAGACGATGGTCGGGCACCTGCGCTTCTCCGTCGTGTATTGGCACACGATGCGCGGCGCGGGCGGCGACATGTTCGGCTGGGGCACCGCCCAGCGCTCGTGGGAACTCGGCGAGGGCACAGTCGCGCAGGCCCAGCATCGCGCGCGCTGCTTCTTCGAGATCGTCGAGAAACTCGGCGCGCCCTACTACGCCTTCCACGACCGCGACGTCGCGCCGCACGGCAAGACCCTGCGCGAATCGAACAAGTCCCTCGACGCCGTCGCGAAGGTGATGAAGCAGGAGCAGAAGCGCACCGGCATCAAGCTTCTCTGGGGCACCGCGCAACTCTTCGTCCACCCGCGCTACTGCCACGGCGCGGCCACGAGCTGCAACGCCGACGTCTTCGCCTATTCCGCCGCGCAGGTGAAGAAAGCCATCGAGGTCACGCACGAACTCGGCGGCGAAGGCTACACCTTCTGGGGCGGACGCGAAGGCTACTCGACGCTCTGGAACACCGACATGAAGCGTGAGCTGGAGCATCTCGCGAAGTTCCTGCACATGGCCGTCGCGCACAAGAAGGCCATCGGCTTCAAGGGCCAGTTCTACATCGAACCCAAGCCCAAGGAGCCGACGAAGCACCAATACGACTCCGACGCC
>Ga0247727_10019583_pt1 | contig 10471 bp, 10 predicted proteins | sample WisWelCaveWW1625_FD_202498 | JGI IMG/M metagenome (GOLD analysis project Ga0247727, IMG submission 202498) | Biofilm microbial communities from Wishing Well Cave, Virginia, United States - WW16-25 | ecosystem: Environmental > Aquatic > Deep subsurface > Groundwater > Cave microbial mat | place... | reverse complement strand
CCTGCCGCTGATACCGGTAAGCAGCGTTGTGAATCTCCCGCTGCACGAAGCCCTGCTCGATGGCCTGGACCATCCCGCCCAGCTTGTCGATCCGGGCGATCCAGTCCGCGGCCCGGGCCTCGATCTGGTCGGTCAGGGCCTCGATCGCATAGGCCCCGCCCACCGGATCGACGGTGTTGGCCACGCCGCTTTCGAAAGCAATCACCTGCTGGGTGCGCAGCGCCAGGCGCGCCGACTCCTCGGTGGGCAGCGCCAGAGCCTCGTCCCGGGCATTGGTGTGCAGCGACTGCGCGCCTCCCAGCACCGCGGCCAGGGCTTCCATCGCCGTCCGCACGACGTTGACGTCCGGCTGCTGCGCGGTCAGGGTCGAGCCGGCCGTCTGAACGTGGAAACGCAGGGTCAGGCAGCGGGGGTTCGCGGTCCCGAAGCGCTCCCGCATCAGCCGGGCGTAAAGCCGCCGCGCGGCCCGAAACTTGGCGATCTCTTCGAGAAAGTGGCTGTGCGCGTTGAAGAAGAACGCCAGCCGCGGCGCGAAGCTCTCCAGCTCCAGTCCGGCCGCCAGAGCGGCTCCGATATAGGCGATCGCGTTGGCCAGCGTGAAGGCGACCTCCTGCACCGCGGTGCACCCGGCCTCGCGAAAGTGGTAGCCGCTGATGGAAATCGGGTTCCACTCGGGCAGCTCGCGGCCGCACCAGGCCATCACGTCCGTCACCAGCCGGAGCGAGGCGCGGGGCGGGTAGATGTAGGTCCCCCGCGCGGCGTACTCCTTCAGAATGTCGTTTTGCACCGTGCCGGCCAGCAGCCGCGTGTCCACTCCTTGACGCCGGGCCGTGGTCACATACAAAGCCAGCAGGATGGCGGTGGTCGAGTTGATGGTCATGGAGGTGGAAACCTGGTCCAGCCGGATCCCCTCGAACAGCTCCTCCATGTCCGCCAGCGAGCTAATCGAGACGCCGGCCCGGCCGACTTCCCCCCTGGCCTGCGGATGATCGGCGTCCAGCCCCATCTGGGTCGGTAGATCAAAGGCCACCGACAGGCCCCGCGCCCCCTGGGCCACCAGAAACCGGAAACGGGAGTTGGACTCGGCGGCCGAGCCGAACCCGGCGTATTGCCGCATGGTCCACAGCCGGCCGCGGTACATGTCGGGACGGATCCCGCGGGTGTAGGGAAACTCGCCGGGCTGACCGAGGTGGTCCGCACCGCCGCCGCCGCCGGCCGGATAATGGACAGCCAGCTCGATGCCGCTCGAGGTGACGCGTTCGTCCATGGGAGCGGATGCTACTTGAATCGGGAAATGCGGCGCGCCCGCCAGAAGGAGGAGATTCCAAAACTGCCCATCATGAAAACAAAGCCGCCCACCAGGGCGACCTTCAAGACCCCCTCCCCGCCCGTCTGAAACTCGCGCCAGACGCGGACCAGCCCCAACGCCCCCCAAGCGGCCAGCGCCAGGAAAACAAAGCCCACCACCTGCAGAAAGAGCGCCCGCAGAATCCGCAGGATACGCGAGCCCGTCGACCGCAATTGTTGCGCCGCCAGTCCGGCGATCCGGGTGTCCACCACAATGTTATCCTAGCAAGGCTGGTCCGGGAATGGCCAGCAACGAAGCGCCGGTTCGGGTCGATAAGTACCAGGGGAGGCGCGGGTGAGCATCTTTGCCGATTGCCATTTGCCAGCCGAATCTGGTTCAATACACTCAGTGCGCTTTCCGGGGATGCAACCTCCGGGTATGGAGTTGCGTCTCTTCTGGCAGGAGACGCGGTCGGCAGGGTGAGGAGACCGACAGATGGACGACAAGCTGAAGCGCCTCATCAGAGATCTGGGCATGGCGATCAACGAGTCGCTTTCCGAATCCGAAGCCATCGCCCAGGCCATCGGTGAGATCAAGCACGCCGGCTACGACGTGTTCCTGGTGCTCGAGGCCACCATCGGCTTCAGCGCCCGGGAGGATCAGGCCCAGCGGGAAGGAGAAGCAGGATCCGCTCAGCGTCGCGCCGAAAGAATCCGCCTCACCATCGACGACCACGAGTTCCTCAAGAAGATGAAGATTTCAGCTTTGGACTAGGCCGCGCGTTTCGTGCCATCCCACCAAGAGCGCTATAATTGACCCACGGAGTGCCGCGCCATGGTTCGCCGAGCCGCGTGGGCCGATCAGTTCTATCCCGCCCAGCCACTGCTGCTTAACCGGGAGCTGGACCGGTGCCTGGAGGCCCCAGCGGACCAGAAGATCGCTTCCCCCATCGGCTGTGTCTGCCCCCACGCGGCCTACGTATACTCCGGCGCCATTGCCGGCGCGGTCTACGCCCGCCTGGAGCTTCCCGATCGGTTCGTGATCCTATGCCCCAATCACACCGGCCGGGGCGCGCCATTGTCGATCATGTCCGAGGGAGAGTGGCAGACGCCGCTGGCCGGCGCCCCGATCGACCGCCGCCTGGCCGAGGCCTTGAAAAAACGCTGTCCCCTGCTCTCCGAGGACTCCCAGGCCCACCTAAAGGAGCACTCGCTCGAGGTCCAGTTGCCCTTCCTGCAGAAGCTGCAGCCGGATCTGGAGTTCGTTCCCATCGCCGTGGGGACCGACGCGTTCGAGGCCCTGGAGCTGTTAGGACAAGCGATGGCCGAGGTGATCGCCGGCTGGTCGCGACGGGTTCTCATCGTCGCTTCGAGCGACATGAACCATTTCGAGAACGACGAGCGGACACGCGACAAGGACCGCCGCGCCATCGACCAGGTGCTGGCCCTGGACCCGCGCTCGCTCTACAACACGGTGCGGCGCGAGCGCATCACCATGTGCGGGTACTGCCCCACGACCGCCATGCTGGTGGCCGCGCGTCAGCTCGGCGCCAGCCAGGCGGAACTGGTCCGCTACGGAACCAGCGCCGACGTCTCCGGTGACCGCGGGCGGGTGGTCGGCTACGCGGGACTGGTGATTTGGTAAGGGATCACTCCATCTCGGGGATCGGAAGCGATTCGGCCAGCAGCGGAGGCGGGGAGGCTTCCGGCTTCTTCCGCCGGCGCCGGTCCCCGCCGCTGCTTTTTTGGGGCGCCCGGGAGCGGCGCCGGATAGGCCTCCTCCTTGCAGCGGGAGGCTGCGCTTCGGCCGGGACCGGAAGTTCCTCCAACAGCGGCAACTCCGGCTCCGCCGCCAGCACCGGGCCGGGAAACACCCGAAGCCCACGCTCCGGATGCGCCTCGTTCCGCACCAGCCCCTTGTCCTGGGCCAGGTTCAATAGCTCCTCGAACTCAGTAAAGCCGTAGTGCTGGTGGTGAAAGTCCGGGTGGGCGGCGCGGAACAGCGCGGCCAGCTCCTTGGCTGGGATCCCCACCGACACGAACCGAAGATTCACCGCCAGCAAGGACCGCAGCATGGCGATGGCGTCCTCGCGGGTCAGGGCCGGGGGCGCCGCAGCTCCCTGCTCGGACCCCTCCATTCGATCGACGACAAAGTTCCCCCCCTGCCGGTACAGCCGGACCAAACGCGCCCCGGCCAGCTTCTGGATGAAGTCCGAGAAGGCGCTCGTGCCGTAATCCCGCTCGGTGAAGGCCGAATCCAGTTGCAGCATGGTGCTCTTCAGCAGCCCGAGTTGGGCCTTGACCTCGCGACGCTCCAGGGCCTTGAGCGCCCGATCTATCAGCGGCAGGGCCTGCTCGAGCGGAAGCGCCTCCGTTCGCCGGGGCGCCGGCTGCTTCTGCGCCTGCGAACCGGACCGATGCGAGCGCGGCGGCGGGCCCGCGTCGATCAGCGACTCGTAGCTGATGAACTCGTGACAGTTCCGCTGCAGGATGGTGCTGGTAAAGGCCTTCCCCCCCACGATGAAAACCCGCTTGTTGTACTGCTTGAGCTTCTCCACCAGGGCCATGAAGTCGCTGTCCCCGCTGACGATGGTGAAGGTGTTGATGTGATCCCGGGTGAAGGCCATCTCCAGCGCGTCCAGCGCCAGGTTGATGTCGGCCCCGTTCTTGTCGCCCCGCGGCGAGGGATCGCGCTGCACCATCTGGACGCCATGCTCGGTCAGGGCCCGGGTGGCGCTGGCCTGCCGTCCCCAATTGGCATAGGCGACCTTGGTCACGATCTCGCCTCGTTCCTTGAGACCCTCCAAAACCGACGACACCTCGAACTCCCGGCCCAGGGTCGACTTCACCCCGATCTCGATGTTGTCGTAGTCGATGAAAACGGCGATCTTTAACTTCTCATCCATGTCTTGCAGTATGACACACCTGGCCAGCCCCGCCGAAGGCTAGTATAAAAACTACTAGGCCGGCGGGCCCGGCCGGCATTTCCCGCCACACTGTGACGGCGATTGACCACAGTTTACACCGGTTACCAGTTGCAAGTTCTTGGTTTCACAGGAACATCCAGTTGGCATACGGATTGCATAGCACTCCCCGAGATCTTGCCGATGCCGGTCACTGGAATCTCCAACCGCGGCCTGGCGGCAATCACCTTCCTGGTGCTCGTGCTGTGGGGCTGCATTTTCGCCGAGCGCCTGATCGTGCGGCACGCCCGGCACCAAGCGGATGAGTTGATCCGGACACGCGGTCCGGCGCCGGTCCGGTTCCTCACTCCCGAGCCCGCCAGAGACATCCTGCGAACTGCTTAGTTCCGTCCGCGCTTCCCTGAATCGCCTCCCAAGGCGATCTCGAAATAGAACAGCTCCTGTCCGGTCCGGGCGTCCCGGATCCCGGTAATGTAGAGGCGAGAGTCGGCGAGCCGCTCGGCGGCCTTGCCCACCCGGAAGAAGAAGAAGCCGTGAACCGTTCCCCGCGGCGCCGCCATGGGGGCTACGAATTCGCGGGCGGCGATTTCCATGCTCTTCGACTGGCCTTTGCCCGGCCGGGGAATCCCGCCGGGAATCGGGGACGGAACCGGGAATGGGGAATGGCGTCCCGTCGGCCGGGGCTTCTCGACCTCATCGCCCGGGATCGAATCCGCCTTCTGGCCGGAGGCCGTGATGAGCTGCACCCGCATATTGGCGAGATGGAGCGCCCGATCCGTGTCGTTGGCCAGAACGAGCAGCACCGGCAAGACGCCCCACTTGCCCGGGTCCGTCTTCCCAAAGGCCTGCTTCATCTCCTCCCGGTCTTCAAAGGGCTCGACCGCGATCGTCACCTTCTCAACCGTCTGGCGATGGGCGTACTCGGTCGCCGGGCGCGGCTCGAAGCGGGTCTTCTCGCCGGCCTGCGCCGCGACCACCCCGGCCAGAACCGCAACCTTGCCGAGCGTTCGCATAGGATCCTATACTGAGAGTCCCGTCCGGCTGTCAACCGGCATGTTTCTTCTGTACACGTTGCTTTCGTACCTTATTCTCGCGCCGTACTACTTGGTTCGGCAACCGCGCCGGCTGGCCGACTTGGCGGCCCTGCGCCAGCGCCTGGGCCGCCTTCCGGCTCCGTTACAACAGACCGCCCCCGGAGCGATCTGGTTACATGCCGTCTCGGTCGGGGAGGTGCTCTCCTGTCACGGGCTGGTCACCGAGCTCCGGCGGCGGTTTCCCGGGGTGAAGCTCTTCGTCTCGACCACCACCGAAACCGGACAGCGGATGGCCCGCGAAAAGCTGGGCGAGCTGGCCGACGGCATCTTCTACGCGCCGGTGGACTTCCCCTTCGCCATCCGGCGGACGCTCAATTGGATCCGGCCGCGGCTGGTCCTGATCGTCGAAACCGAGATCTGGCCCAACCTGTTTCGGGAAGTGAAGCGCGCCGGAGCTTCCCTGCTGCTGGTGAACGCGCGGCTTTCGGACCGCTCGGCGCCCCGCTACCGGCGATTCCGTTTCTTCTTCGGGCCGGTCCTGCGAATGGCCGACGCGATTCTCGCCCAATCGGCGCTGGATGGCGAGCGGCTCCTCGCCGCCGGGGCTTCTTCGGAGAGGGTCGAAGTGGGCGGCAACCTCAAGTACGATTTCCAGCCAGCCGAGACGCCCCCGCCGCGCGAGATTCTCTCGCTTCTCGAGCGAAGCCGGCCGAGGGCCGTCTGGCTCGCCGGCAGCACCCGTGAGGGAGAAGAACAGCCGGTCATCGACGCGTTCCGCCAGCTCTCGGAGCAACACCACGGGCTGCTTCTGATCCTGGCGCCGCGGCATCCGCAGCGCTTCGATTCCGTCGCCCGGCTGCTGGCGGACTCCGGGTGCAACTTCTTGCGGCGTTCTCGATTAGACCCCCAGGCCGTGATCCCCCTGCCAGGCGCTCTGCTGCTCGACAGCTTGGGCGAGCTGGCCTCGCTCTACGGACTGGCGCAGGCGGTGTTTGTCGGAGGTTCGCTGGTGGACTGGGGAGGGCACAACGTGCTCGAGCCGGCGTTCGCCGCCCGCCCGGTGGTGGTTGGTCCCCACATGCAGAACTTCCGGGCCATCACCGAAGCTTTGCTGGCCGCCGGCGGGCTGGTTCAGATTCCGGATGCCGCCGATTTGGCCCCGGCCGTGGCCGGCTTGTTCGAGAATCCGGAACAGGCCGCGGCCATTGGACGGCGAGCCAGACTGGCGGCTGAGGCGCAGCGTGGGGCCGCCGCGCGAGTGGCTGAGCGCGCCGGCGAGCTCTACCACCGGGCCGTTCCGAATCGGCCGGCGAGCGGGCTCCGACGCCTGGCCTTATGGCTGCCCTCGCAAGTTTGGGGAGCGGCGCTTCACTGGCGCAACCGCCGGCTCGTCCAGCGCCGCCTCCAGACCTGCGTGGTCAGCGTCGGGAACCTGACCGCCGGCGGGACGGGCAAGACGCCGGTCGTGCATTGGCTGATCGATCGGCTCAGGGCGCGCGGGCTCTCCTGCGCCGTGCTGACCCGCGGCTACGGGCGCCAGGCCCCCGAGCCAGTGACTGTCGCCGAGCCCGATTCGGTCCCGCCGCTCGCTCGCACGGGCGACGAGGCCCAGTTGATTCTTCGTCATTTCCGGATCCCGCTGGGCATCGCCGCCGACCGCTACCGGGCGGGCTGCGAAATCGAGGGGCGTTTCCACCCGGACGTCTTCCTCCTCGATGACGGTTTTCAACACCGGCAATTGGCGCGGGACCTGGATCTGGTGCTCGTGGACGTGACCGATCCGTTCGGTGGTGGCGCGCTTCTCCCGCTGGGCCGGCTGCGGGAGCCGCCGACGGCGCTGGCCCGCGCCGGCGTGATCCTGTTGACCCGCTGCCAGCCCGGCGAGCGCTGGACCGGCCTGGAAGAGCAGATTCACCGCCACAACCGCGACGCCCCCATACTCCGAGCGTTCTTCGAGCCGGACGCCCTGATCGAAGCCTCCACCGGCCAAGAGCAGCCCTGCTCCCTGGTGCGCGAGCTGCCCGTGGCTGCCTTTTGCGGTGTGGGAAACCCCGACTCGTTCTGGAGCGACCTGGAACGGCTCGGGGCTCGCCTGGCTTGTCGAAGCCGCTACCCGGACCACCATCGCTATTCGATCGCCGAGGCGCGCGATCTGGCCGCCGCCGCCCGCCGCTGCTCAGCCGAAGCGCTGGTGACCACCGAGAAGGACTGGATCAATCTCGGTCACGCCGGCCACGAAGCGGCCGTTTCCCTGCTCGCGCCGCTGAAGCTTTATTGGCTCAAGATGTCGGTCCGGATCGAAGGCGGCGAGCAGATTCTGGACCGGATCGAGCAGCGAATCTCGAAACGGCTGGCGCGCCAATGAGGATTCTGGTACGAGCCCCCAACTGGGTCGGCGACGCGGTCATGTCCATGCCCGCCCTGCGCGCGATCCAAAGCCGCCACCCGGAGGCCGAGATCGCCGTTCTGGCCCGGCCCTGGGTCGCCGAGCTCTACCGCCGGGACAACTCGAGCCTTCGCCTCCTGCTGGACGAAGCATCGGCTCAGCAGGGCGGCGTTGAGGGGCGCCTCCGGCTGAGCCGCGAGTTGCGCGCGGGCGGTTTCGACTGGGTCGTCCTGCTGCCCAACTCCTTTGACTCCGCGCTGGTGGCCTGGCTGGCGCGGATCCCGCGCCGTATCGGCTACGCCCGTGACGGCCGCTCGTGGCTGTTGACCGATCCCGTCCGGCCGCCGGCGAAAGGGGACCTCCCGCCCCACCAGCGCTTCTACTATCTGGAGCTGTTGCGCCGGGCGGGGCTGCTGGATCGGCTGCCGGACTGCCCCGAGATTCGGATTCCGGGCGACGCTCCAGCTGGCCGTCAGCTTTTTCGCCGCTTCGGGCTGACCGGAAGTACGGTCGTGGGCGTCAGCCCGGGCGCGGCCTTCGGCGGGGCCAAGCGCTGGCCGCCGGAACGCTTCGCTAAGGTCGCCGCCCGCCTGGCCGAGGAGCTCGAGGCGGAGGTAGCGCTGTTCGGCGCCGCCGCCGAGAGCGAGCTTTGCGCCGTCGTGGCCGGCCAAATCGGCCCGCGAGCCTTCAACCTCGCGGGACGCACATCGCTCGGCCAGTTCATCGATTTGGCGGCCGCCTGCGCCTGCTTCCTGACCAACGACAGCGGGGCCATGCACATTGCGTCGGCGGTGGGGGTTCCGACCGTGGCGGTGTTCGGGCCGACCGACGCAGAGGCGACTGGTCCGGCCGGACCCGCCTCCCGGATCGTCCGCGTCCCGGTCGAGTGCAGCCCTTGCCTGCTGCGTGAATGTCCCATCGATCACCGCTGCATGCTGCGGGTCGAGGCCGCCGGCGTGGAGGCCGAGCTGCGGGCGCTGGTGGAAATCCCGCTGGTGAAATCCATCCCGCTGGTGAAAGCAATGGATACGCGAGCCAAGATCGTTAGCCTCGAACAGGCCGAAGAGCTGGCCGCCAGGCTGCGCGGGGACAGCCGTCCGCTGGTGGTAACGGCCGGAGGCTTCGACGTGCTGCAAGCCGCCGATGCGCGCTTCCTGCGGCGGATTCACTCGAACGGCGCCGTCCTGCTGGTGGCCGTCTACAACGATACGACCCTGCGAGGCATGGGGCAATCAAGTGGCCCCGTGCTGGGCGAGCGGGCGCGAGCGGAGCTGGTGGCAGCGCTGGAGACGGTTGACTACGTCCTGGTCTGGCGCCAGGCGGACCTGAAGCCCCTGGTCGACCGCCTGCGGCCGGACCACCTGGAGTTCCCCGCGCCCGGCGAGGCCGGACGCAATATAATCGGAGAGGTGCGGGAGCGGCACGCCGCCGCCGGCCCCTGCGAGCAGGGAGATGGATCGAAAGCAGCCGGCTAGAATCCTGGTGATTCGCTTAGGGTCGATAGGCGACGTGATCCACGCCCTTCCCGCCGTTGCTTCCCTGAAGCGCGCCTTTCCCCGCGCCCACCTGAGCTGGGCCATCGAGCCCCGCTGGGCGCCGCTGCTGCGGGACAATCCCTTCGTCGATCAAGCCACGCCGATGCCCCTCGATCGCTGGCGGCGGCTTTGGCCGCGACGGCGATGCTGGACCGAAGCCCTCCAGGCCTGCCGGGAGCTGCGCCGGGCGCGCTATGATGCGGCCATCGACTTCCAGGGACTGATCAAGTCGGCGCTGGTCGCCGCTGCCGCCGGCCCCGAGCGGATCCTGGGTTTCCATCAGGCGCTGCTGCGGGAGAAGGCGGCGGCGCTGTTCTATTCCCATCGGGTCCGCGCCGCTGCCGCCCACGTCGTGGATCAGAACATGGAGCTGGCCGCGGCCTTGGGCGCCGCCGACCGGCGGATCGAGTTTCCGCTGCCCGTCTGCGCGCCGGAGGGCGAGCTGCCCGAGGGCGATTTCGTTCTGGCCAGCCCGATGGCCGGCTGGACGGCCAAGCAGTGGCCGGCGGCGCACTACGCGCGGTTGGCCGAGCTTCTCGGCGAGTCGGCCGGCCTGCCCCTGGTGATCAACTGCGCGCCCGCGGATCGCGAGGCGGCCGAGCAGATCGCGGGGCAGGCGCCCCGGGGCTGGCGCCGCCTGAACGTTTCCTCGCTCGAGGGGTTGATCGGGGTGACCCGCCGCGCCCGGGCGGTGATTGGCGTCGACAGCGGGCCCTTGCACATCGCCGCGGCGCTCCGCAAACCCGGCGTCGCCCTCTTTGGACCGACCGATCCGGCGCGCAACGGTCCTTACGGCGACACTTTCGTCACTCTGCGCTCCCCGCAGGCCGTCACCTCTTACCGCCGCGGCGCTTCCCTCGCCGCCAGCATGTGGGCGCTGCGGCCGGAGCAGGTTCTGCAGGCCCTGCAGGCACAGCTCGCCCGAGATCCCGTATTGGAGCCCCACCGATGAGAACGATGGCCGCCTTGCTGATCGCCGGAATTGCCTGGGCGCAACCGAACCCCGCGCTGCTGAGCCGGGCCGAGGCGCTGAAGGCGTATCAGCATGCCGGGGCCCCAGAACGGCGACGGCCGGGAAGCGGCTGAGCAAGCGCTGGAGGCGGGCCTCCCCCAGGCGCGGTACGAGGTCGGGAGTCGGGGCCACTCTTGCATTATAGAACCGCTGCTTCTAATTTGCAAGGCTTGTCTGCAATTTAGAAGTCAGAGTTCTAAATTGCACAAACGGGCCGCGCCGGCCTACTCCATCAACATTCCCCCGTTGACCTCGATCGACTCGCCGACGATGTGCGAGGCGGCGTCGGAGGC